>Ga0247820_10001626_pt1 | contig 12610 bp, 13 predicted proteins | sample 13C_Glucose_Day1_2_FD_192480 | JGI IMG/M metagenome (GOLD analysis project Ga0247820, IMG submission 192480) | Soil microbial communities from agricultural site in Penn Yan, New York, United States - 13C_Glucose_Day14 | ecosystem: Environmental > Terrestrial > Soil > Agricultural land | place...
GCGCGCGCCATGACCCCGTCGCCCGACCACCTGCTGAGCGCGCCGATCCTGATCCCGCTGGTCGCGGGCGCGCTGATGCTGTTCTACGACGAGCGCCAGCGCCGCGAGCGGCGGATCATCGCGGTGATCTCGGCCGCGTCGCTGCTCGCCGTCGCCGTCGAGCTCATCGACATGGCCGGGGGGACCGGCGCGGGGGGCTCGACGACGATCGGGCTCTACCTGCTCGGCAACTGGCCGCCGCCGTTCGCGATCGTGCTGGCGCTCGACCGCCTGTCGGCGCTGATGCTGCTGCTGACCGCGCTGCTCGCGCTGCCGGCGATCGTCTTCGCGATGGCGCGCTGGGACCGGCGCGGGCAGCACTTCCACAGCCTTTTCCAGTTCCTGCTGATGGGGCTGAACGGCGCCTTCCTGACCGGCGACCTGTTCAACCTGTTCGTGTTCTTCGAGGTGCTGCTCGCCGCCTCCTACGGCCTGGCGCTGTATGGCTCGGGGGCGCTGCGGGTGCGCGCCGGGCTGCACTACATCGCGGTCAACCTCGCGGCGTCGCTGCTGTTCCTGATCGGGGTCAGCCTGATCTACGGCGTCACCGGCACGCTCAACATGGCCGACCTGGCGACGCGGGTGCCTCTGGTGCCGCCCGAGAACCAGCCGCTGCTGGCGGCGGGCGCCGCGGTGCTCGGCATCGCCTTCCTGGTCAAGGCGGCGATGTGGCCGCTCTGCTTCTGGCTGCCGATCACCTACATGGCGGCGGCGCCGCCGGCGGCGGCGATGTTCGCGGTGCTGAGCAAGGTCGGGGTCTACGTCATCCTGCGGCTGTCGTCGCTCGCCTTCGGCACAGCGGCGGCGCAGCTGACCGGGCTCGGCGCCGAGCTGCTGGTGGCGGGCGGGCTCGCCACGCTGGTGTTCGGCACCATCGGGGTGCTCGCCTCGCAGGGGCTCGGGCGGCTGGCCGGCTGCTCGGTGCTGGTCTCCTCGGGCACGCTGCTCGCGGTGATCGGCATGGCCGGGCTCGGCGGCGGCAGCCCGCTGGTCGCCGCGGCGCTCTACTACCTCGTCGCCTCGACGATCGGGCTCAGCGCCCTCTACCTGCTCGTCGAGCTCATCGAGCGTGAGCAGGGCGCGGTGGCGGCGATGCTGACCGTTACCGCCGAGGCCTATGGCCTGGGCGAGGAGGACCTCGACGAGGCGGTGGCCGGCGTCGGCATCGGCCCGCACGCCTCCGATGCAACGACGGTGCTCGGGCTTTGCTTCGCCGCCTGCGCGCTGATGCTCGCCGGCCTGCCGCCGCTCGCCGGCTTCCTCGGCAAGGTCGCCATGCTCTCGGCGGCGCTCGGATCGGGCGGCCTCGCCGCCGGCGAGATCGCCCCGGTCGCGCTGCTGTTCACCGGGCTGGTCATCGCCTCCGGGCTGGCGGCGCTGATCGCGCTGGCGCGCGAGGGCATGCGCACCTTCTGGGCCAACGAGGAGGAGATGCCCGCCGTCCCGCTGATCGAGATCGTGCCGGTCGTCGTGCTGCTCGCCCTTGCGGCGGCGATGACCGTCAAGGCCGGGCCGGTGATGCGCTACGCCGAGGCGACCGCCAGCGCGCTGAACCACCCGCACGTCTACGTCCGCGGCGTGCTCGGCGCCCCACAGCCCGAGCCCGGAGGGGTGGACGGATGACCCGGATCGTTCCGCATCCGCTGCTGACCGGCGGGCTGGTGCTGATGTGGCTGGTGCTGAACCGCTTCTCGCTCGGCCACCTGCTGCTCGGCACCGCGATCGCGCTGATCGCGGGCCAGGCGATGGCGGCGCTGGAGCCGGTCCGGCCGCGCCTCGGCCGCCCCGACCTGATCCTGCGGCTCTTCGCCGTGGTGGCCGGCGACATCGTGCGCTCGAACCTCGCGATCGCGCGGCTGATCCTCGCCGACCGGCCCGGCCGGCGTTCGGGCTTCGTGGAGATCGACCTCGCGATCCGCGACCCGACGGCGCTCGCCGCGCTGGCGGTGATCGTGACCAGCACGCCGGGCACCGCCTGGTTCGACTACGACGCGGCGCGCGGCCGGCTGCTGCTGCATGTCTTCGACCTCGTCGACCCGGACCAGTGGCGGGACACGGTGAACAACCGCTACGGGCGGCTGCTGAAGGAGATCTTCGAGTGAGCGCGACGATCCTCGCCCTGGCGATCGGCGCGGCGCAGCTGGCGCTGGCGCTGGCGATGGTGCTGGCGGCCTGGCGGCTGATCCGCGGGCCGCGCGCCCAAGACCGCGTCCTCGGGCTCGACACGCTCTACGTCAACACCATGCTGCTGTTCCTGACGCTCGGCGTCCGCACCGGCACGGTGTTCTTCTTCGAGGCGGCAATCGTCATCGCGATGCTCGGCTTCGTGGCGACGGTCGCCCTCTCCAAGTTCCTGATGCGCGGCGAGGTGATCGAATGAGCCACCTCGCCGCCGTGCCGCTCTGGGCGGCGATCCCGGCCGCGCTGCTCCTGCTCGTCGGGGCCGGGCTGACCCTCGTCGGCACCATCGGCCTGGTGCGCCTGCCGACTTTCTACGAACGGGTCCACGCCCCGACGCTCGGCGTCAGCTGGGGCACCGCCGGCGTCGTGCTGGCCTCGGTGATCGTCTTCTCGACGATCGAGGGACGCCCCGTCCTGCACGAGCTGCTGATCGGCCTGTTCGTGACGGTCACGACGCCGGCGGCCCTGATGCTGCTGGGACGCGCCGCGCTCTACCGCGACCGCGCCGCCCGCGCGGCCGAGGCCCCGGCCCGCGCCGAGGAGCCGGGGCCGCCGGCCTGACCCGGCGCGCCTCCCTACCGATGGGCCCGGTCCGCCGACGGCTCACGGATGCGGATGGATCGGGTCGACCCAGTAGACCGCCTCGGGCGGCTCCACCGGCTCGATGCCGTCGAGGTTGACGACCACCGCCTCGTTGTCGGAGCGCACCAGCACGCACTCGAGCGGCGCGTCGGGGTCGGCGTTGATCTCCTGGTGCGGCACCCAGGGCGGCACGTAGATGAAGTCGCCGGGGCCGGCCTCGGCGACGAACTCCAGCCGCTCGCCCCAGCGCATCCGGGCGCGGCCGCGCACCACGTAGATGACGCTCTCCAGGTGGCCGTGGTGGTGCACGCCGGTCCTGGCGTCCGGCTCGATCGCCACGGTCCCGGCCCAGATCCGCTGCGCCCCGACGCGGGCGTGGTTGATCGCCGCCTGCCGGAACATCCCGGGGGTCTGGGCGGTGTTCGGGTCGAGCCGGTCGCCCGGGATCACCCGGACGCCGTTGTCGCGCCAGTCCGGCGCCGCGCTCGGTTCATCTCCCATCGGGTTCCTCCTCCCGGCCGATGCCGTGGAACACGAACCTGAGCGGCAGCGCCCAGGCCAGGCCGAGGCCGACGTAGATCGCGAGCTCGACGAGGAGCGGCGGCCGGTCAAGCGCGTTCATCACCGTGACCGCCGCGACCACGTAGGCCGGCAGCGCGACGAGCAGCACCACCAGCGACCAGCGCCGCCGCGCCCGCCACGACAGCCTCATGCCGCGAACGGATCGGTGACGAGGATGGTGTCCTCGCGCTCCGGGCTCGTCGACAGCATCGCCACCGGGCAGCCGATCAGCTCCTCGATCCGGCGCACGTACTTGATCGCCTGCGCCGGCAGCTCGGCCCACGAACGGGCGCCGGCGGTGGTCTCCGACCAGCCCTCCATCGTCTCGTAGACCGGCCGGACCCGCGCCTGTTGCGCCGCGGCGGTTGGCAGGTGGTCCAGCCGCTGGCCGTCGAGATCGTAGCCGACGCAGATCTTCAGCTCCGGGAAGCCGTCGAGCACGTCGAGCTTGGTCAGCGCGATGCCGTGCGCGCCGCTGGTCGTGCAGGTCTGGCGCACCAGCACCGCGTCGAACCAGCCGCAGCGCCGCTTGCGGCCGGTGACCGTGCCGAACTCCCGCCCGCGCTCGCCGAGCCGCACCCCGGTCGCGTCCTCGAGCTCGGCCGGGAACGGCCCGGACCCGACCCGCGTGGTGTAGGCCTTGACGATCGCGAGCACGAAGTCGATCGCGCCCGGCCCCATCCCGGTGCCCGGCGCCGCCATGCCCGCCAGGGTGTTCGACGAGGTGACGTAGGGGTAGGTCCCGAAGTCGATGTCGAGCAGCGCCCCCTGCGCGCCCTCGAACAGGATCCGCCGTCCCTCGCGGCGCTTCTCGTCGAGCACCCGCCAGACCGGCGCCGCGTAGGGCAGCACCTCGGGCGCCACCGCCCGCAGCCGGGCGGCCAGCTCCGCCCGGTCGACGGCCGGCGCGCCGAGCCCGCTTCTCAGCGCGTCGTGGTGGGCGAGCAGCCGGTCGAGCCGGGTCTCCAGCGTCTCGGCGTCGCCGAGGTCGGCGACCCGGATCGAGCGCCGCCCGACCTTGTCCTCGTAGGCCGGGCCGATGCCGCGGCCGGTGGTGCCGATCTTGGCGCTGCCGGCGGCCTCCTCGCGGATCCGGTCGAGATCCTGGTGCAGTGGCAGGATCAGCGGGGTGTTCTCGGCGACCATCAGGTTCGCCGGCGAGATCGCCACGCCCTGCCCGCGCAGCTTGCCGATCTCGGCGACCAGCGCCCAGGGGTCGAGCACCACGCCGTTGCCGATGACGCTCAGCTTGCCCGGCCGGACGATCCCCGACGGCAGCAGCGACAGCTTGTAGACCGCGCCGTCGATCACCAGCGTGTGCCCGGCGTTGTGCCCGCCCTGGAAGCGGGCGATCACGTCGGCGCGCTCGGAGAGCCAGTCGACGATCTTGCCCTTGCCCTCGTCGCCCCACTGGGCGCCGACCACCACCACGTTGCCCATGCGATCCGGCCCCTCCCGCCAGCGGCGGCGCCGCTCGCGCCGGCCTGCCCTCGCCGTCTGGTCGCCGGTTGGGAGAGTCTGGAGCGGGCGAAGGGATTCGAACCCTCGACCCCAACCTTGGCAAGGTTGTGCTCTACCCCTGAGCTACACCCGCGTCCTGAGCGGCTCTATATACGGGCCTCGCCATCGATGGCAAGCGCAAAGGCGGCCCCGGGAATCCTGTCCTCCATCGGCGCTGGCCTTCGGGACGATACTACTGTAGGTTGTACAAACGATGCTCAGGCAGCTGTCCGGAGGAGCCGGCACGCGGATGCGGGACCGTCGCGGCGAACGATTCTCCAGCGCGCTCTTCCGGATGCTGGCCGGGCATCCCGGCTTCGCTGCCGCCGCCCTTCTCGACCTCCGCGGCAGCGCGCCGAGGCTGGTCGCGGCGACGGCCGATCTTCTCGCCCTCCGGCGCCACGACGCCGGCGACTGGGCGGTTCCGACGCCGGCCGGCCCCGCCCCGGTCCGCGTCGACCCGACGCCCCTCGGCCTCGAGGCGCGCTTCGCGGCCGCGGCGACGGTGCCGGGTCCCGACGGCGGCACGGTCGGCTGCCTGCTGGTCGCGGACCCCCGCGAGCGCCGGCTGACGCCGGTGACGGCGCGCGCCCTCGCCGACGCCGCCGAGCTCGCGGCGCCGTTGCTGCCGAGCGCGACGAGCCGGCCCGCCTCCACCGAGGGCGCCGCCACCCTGCACGGCGCCGTCCGCTCGCGGGCCGCGGCCGAGCGGCTGATCGCGGCGGCGCTGCGGCGCCAGTCCGCCGGCCCGGTCGGGCTGATGGTCGTCGACCTCGACCGCTTCCGCTCGGTCAACACCGCGCTCGGCAGCTCCGCCGGCGACGCGCTGCTGGCGGTGACCGGGGCGCGGCTGCAGGCGGCGATCGGCCCCGGCGGCTTCCTGCTGCGGCTGGAGGGCGACCGCTTCGTCGTGGTCGCTGCCGGCGACCAGCGCGCGCAGGCGGCGCTGGCCCAGCGGCTGCTCACAGCCGTCAGCCAGCCGCTGGTGCTGAACGGCCGCACCCTCGCTATCCAGGCGAGCATCGGCGTGGTCGCCGGGGTCGCGGCCGGCGTCCCGCCGTCGGACCTGCTGGTCCACGCCGACGCGGCGCTGCGCCAGGCCAAGGCCGACGGCCGCGACCGCTTCGCGCTGCACGAGCCGGCGCTGGTCGCGGCGACCCTCGACGGCAGCCGCCTCGAGCTCGATCTCGCGGGGGCTCTGCGCGGCCGGCAGATGCACCTGGTCTACCAGCCCTTCGTCGACCTCTCCGACGGCCGGATCGCCGGCTTCGAGACGCTGCTGCGCTGGCGCCACCCCCTCAGGGGCGAGCTGAACCCCACCGCCTTCATCGCCGCCGCCGAGGTTTCCGGCCAGATCCTGCCGCTCGGCGACTGGGTGCTGAAGACGGCGCTCGCGGCGGCCGCGGCCTGGCCGCGGCGACTGGCGCTCGCCGTCAACATCTCGCCGCTGCAGTTCCACCAGCCGAACTTCCTGGCGGGGGTCGACGCGGCGCTCGCCGAGTCGGGCCTCGAGCCCGAGCGGCTCGAGCTCGAGATCACCGAGACCGTGCTGATGCGCGACAATCCCGAGACAACCGGGGTGCTCCACGCACTGATCGACCGCGGGGTGCGGATCGCGCTCGACGACTTCGGCACCGGCTACAGCGCGCTCGCCTACCTCGCCCGCCTGCCGCACCACCGCATCAAGCTCGACAAGGCCTTCGTCCAGGACCTCGCCAACCCGGCGACCCGCGACCTGATCCGCGCGATCATCACCGTGGCCCGGGCCCAGGACGTGGCCGTCACCGCCGAGGGAGTCGAAAGCCCCGAGCTGCTCGCCCTCGTCCGCCGCGCCGGCTTCAGCCATGCCCAGGGCTACGCCACCGGCCTGCCGGTCGCCGAGCCCGACGGCTACTTCGCGACACCGGTGGCCACGCCGGCGGAGTAGCGGCGCCGCCCAGGCGCCCTCGGCGCTCCGCCACGAGCGCGGCGTTCAGAAGCTGTTGCGCTCGTGGTAGGTGCGCAGGAACGCCTGGATCCGCGCATCCTGCGGCTGGTGCAGGATGCGGCCGGGGGCGTCGACGGCAACCAGCTCGCCCTTCTCCATGAAGGCGACGCGGTCGGCGACGTGGGCGGCGAAGCCCATCTCGTGGGTGACCACCACCATCGTCATGCCCTCGGAGGCGAGCGCCTTCATCACCGCCAGCACCTCGCCGACCAGCTCGGGGTCGAGCGCCGAGGTCGGCTCGTCGAACAGCATCAGCTTCGGCTCCATGGCGATGGCCCGGGCGATCGCCACCCGCTGCTGCTGGCCGCCCGAGAGCCGCGACGGGTGGTTGCTCATCCGGTCGCCGAGGCCGACCTTGGCGAGCGCCTCGGTGGCGCGCGCCTCGGCCTCGGCGCGGGCGAGGCCGCGGACCCGCTGCAGCCCCTCGGCGACGTTCCCGAGCGCGGTCATGTGCGGCCAGAGGTTGAACTGCTGGAACACCATGCCGATGCTGCGGCGCATGGCGCGCAGCTCGCGCGCCGGCATCCTCGCGCCGCCCGGCGACCGGTAGCCGATCAGCTGGCCGTCGATGCGGATCTCGCCGGCGTCGTAGGGCTCGAGGAAGTTGATGCAGCGGAGCAACGTCGACTTGCCCGAGCCCGAGGGGCCGATCAGGCAGGTGACCTTGCCCGGCGGGATCGACAGGTCGATGCCGCGCAGCGCGTGGAACGGGCCGTAGAACTTGTCGACCGCGCGGATCTCGACGGAGGAGGCTGCGACCATGCTACGGCCTTTCGGTCAGGTGGCGGGTGACGCCGGCCTCGATCCGGCGCCCGAAGCGGGAGATCGTCTCGACGAGGCCCCAGAAGAACAGCGCCAGCACCAGGTTGGCCTCGAGGAAGCGGAAGGTCTCGGTCGACATCCGCTGCACCTGGTACATCAGCTCCGGGACGGTGATGATCGACAGGATGACGGTCTCCTTGGTCAGAATGATCGAGAAGTTGACCAAGGCCGGCAGCGCCGAGACGAGGCCGAGCGGCAGCAGGATGCGGCGGACGATCGCCGGCTCGCTCATGCCGATGGCGCGGGCCGCCTCGATCTGGCCGGCGGCGACGCCGCGGAAGCCGGAGCGGAAGATCTCGGCGAAGTAGGGGCTGCCGTAGAGCGTCAGGCCGAGGATGCCGGCCGGCAGCGCGTCGAGGCGCAGGCCGATCATCGGGCCGCCATAGTAGAGCACGAACAGCTGCACGAGGAACGGCGTGCCGCGGATCACCTCGACATAGACCTGGAGCAGCCAGCGCAGCGGCTTCGGCCCGTACCGCTGGGCCAGCGCGATCACCAGGCCGAGCGCCATGCCGAGCACGGTGCCGAGCAGCCAGCAGAGGATGGTGAGCCCGAAGCCCCGCAGCAGCATGGGGCCGTACTGGACGAGGATCTGCGGGTCCATCAGATGGCCATCCTGTGCTCGAGGTAGCGGCCGAGGCCCGCGAGGCAGAGGTTGATCGCCAGGTAGACGCAGGCCGCGGCGACGTAGGCCTCGAGCGGCCGGTAGGTGGTGGCGGCCAGCGCCTGGCTCGACCGGGTGATCTCGAGGATGCCGACGACCGAGACCAGCGACGAGGCCTTGACCAGCAGGATCAGCTCGTTGACCAGCGCCGGCAGCGACAGGCCGATCGCCTGCGGCAGGATCACCCGGGTCCAGACGTCGGGCGGGCTCATGCCGATCGCGGCGGCGGACTCGGCCTGGCCCGGCGGCAGCGCGCCGATCGCGCCGCGCCAGATCTCGGAGATGTAGGCGCTGGCGCAGATGCCGACGGTCGTCACCGCCGCCACCATCGCCGGCACGTCGATGCCGACCACCGGCAGCAGGTAGTAGACCAGCAGCAGCTGCACCAGCAGCGGCACGCCGCGCAGGAAGCTGACCCAGACCGCCGCGAAGCGCCGGAGCGCCGGATAGGGCGAAAGCTGCGCGGCGCAGATCAGCGCGCCGATCACCAGCCCGAGGCCGATGCCGAGAACCGAGATCAGCAGCGTGAAGCGGGCGGCCATGATGAGCGGCCCGAAACCGTCCAGGAAGGCGGTGAGGGAAAACATCGGCGCTCCGGTGCGAGGGCGGGCGGGGGGATCGCCCCCGCCCGGGAATCAGCTGGCGGGGACCTCGCGCGGCAGCTCGGTGTAGGAGCCGAGCCACTTCTCCTGGATCGCCTCGACGCGGCCGTCGTCGGTCATCTTCAGCAGCGCGTCGTCGATCGCCTTGGCGAAGCTGGCGCTGTCCTCGCCCTTCTGCAGCACCCAGGCGAAGTATTTCGGCTCGCCGAAGGTCGCCGGATCGAGCAGGGCGAAGACGTCGCCGCGCTGCTTGACCAGGTAGGCGAGGTTGGGCGAGGAGCCCGCGACCGCGTCGAGCCGGCCGGCGGCGAGGTCGGCATAGGCCTCGTCGGTGGTGCCGTACTCCTTGATGTCGACGCCGCCGAGGCTCTCGCCATAGGCCTGCAGCTGGCGGAACTGCGCGGTGCCCTGCTGGACGCCGACGGTCTTGCCCTTGATGTCGTCGGGCCTGGCGATCGCGTCGTTCGCGGCGGCCTTCACCAGGCCGACGGTGGCGTCGGCGATCGGCAGCGTGAAGGTGTAGCGCTCGAGCCGCTCGGGGGTGATGGTCACCGGCGCGATGACGATGTCGAACTTGCCGACCTCGAGCCCGGGCAGCTGCGCGGTCCACGGCAGGTCCTGGTAGACCGGCTCGACGCCGATCTCCTTCGACACCTCGTCGAACAGGTCCTTGGTCATCCCCTCGTAGGTGCCGCCGACCAGCATGTCGAACGGCGCGTAGTGCATGTCGGTGGCGGTGACGATCTTGCCGGCCGCCTTGATGTCGGCGAGCTGGTCGGCGGAGGCGGCGCTGCCGGCGAGAAGCGCGGCGCCGAGGAAGGCGGCCGTGAGGTTCCGGGTGAGGGTCATTCGTCTCTCCTTGCTGGTTGGGCTTGTCGGTTCAGAGGATGGCGGGGAGGTTCAGGCCGAATTCGCGGGCGCAGTCCCGGGCGATCTCGTAGCCGGCGTCGGCGTGGCGCATGACGCCGGTCGCCGGGTCGTTCCAGAGCACGCGCGCCAGCCGGGCGTCGGCATCCTCGCTGCCGTCGCAGACGATGACCATGCCCGAGTGCTGCGAGAAGCCCATGCCGACGCCGCCGCCATGGTGCAGCGACACCCAGGTCGCGCCCGAGGCGGTGTTGAGCAGCGCGTTCAGCAGCGGCCAGTCGGACACCGCGTCCGAGCCGTCCATCATCGCCTCGGTCTCGCGGTTGGGCGAGGCGACGCTCCCTGAATCGAGATGGTCGCGGCCGATGACGATCGGCGCGGAGAGCGCGCCGGTGCGGACCATCTCGTTGAAGGCGAGGCCGAGCTTGTGGCGCAGCCCGAGGCCGACCCAGCAGATGCGCGCGGGCAGCCCCTGGAAGGCGATGCGCTCGCGCGCCATGTCGAGCCAGTTGTGCAGGTGCGGGTCGTTGACCAGCTCCTTCACCTTGGCGTCGGTCCGGTAGATGTCCTCCGGGTCGCCCGAGAGCGCCGCCCAGCGGAACGGGCCGATGCCGCGGCAGAACAGCGGGCGGATGTAGGCCGGCACGAAGCCCGGGAAGGCGAAGGCGGTCTCGAGCCCCTCCTCCAGCGCCATCTGGCGGATGTTGTTGCCGTAGTCGACGGTCGGGACCCCGGCCTCGTGGAAGGCGACCATCGCCTCGACCTGCACCCGCATGCTGGCGCGCGCGGCGCGCTCGACGGCCTTCGGGTCGGTCTCCTGGCGCGCGCGCCACTCGCCGACGGTCCAACCCTGCGGCAGGTAGCCGTGAACCGGATCGTGCGCCGAGGTCTGGTCGGTGACGACGTCGGGGCGGACGCCGCGCCTGACGAGCTCCGGGAAGACATCCGCCGCGTTGCCGATCAGCGCCACCGACTTCGCCTCGCCCGACTTCGTCCAGCGGTCGATCATCGCCAGCGCCTCGTCGAGGCTGTGCGTCTTCTCGTCGACGTAGCGGGTGCGCAGGCGGAAGTCGGCGCGGGTCTCGTCGCACTCGACGGCGAGGCAGCAGGCGCCGGCCATCACCGCGGCCAGCGGCTGGGCGCCGCCCATGCCGCCGAGCCCGGCGGTGAGGATCCACTTGCCCGCGAGCGAGCCGCCATAGTGCTGGCGGCCGGCCTCGACGAAGGTCTCGTAGGTGCCCTGCACGATGCCCTGCGAGCCGATGTAGATCCAGGACCCGGCGGTCATCTGGCCGTACATTGCGAGCCCCTTGCGGTCGAGCTCGTTGAAGTGGTCCCAGGTCGCCCAGTGCGGCACCAGGTTCGAGTTGGCGATCAGCACCCGCGGCGCGTCCTTGTGGGTGCGGAAAACGCCGACCGGCTTGCCGGACTGCACGAGCAGGGTCTCGTCGGCCTCGAGCCGCTTCAGGCTGTCGACGATCAGGTCGAAGTCCTTCCAGGTGCGCGCCGCCCGGCCGATGCCGCCGTAGACCACCAGCTCGTGCGGGTTCTCGGCGACGTCGGGATGCAGGTTGTTCATCAGCATCCGCATCGGCGCCTCGGTCAGCCAGCTCTTGGCGGTGATCTCGGACCCCGTGGGCGGGAAGACGTCGCGGGTGTTGTGGCGGGGATCGGTCATGGCGGGTCCTCCCTTGGGGTCAGGCCAGAAGCTGTACGGAGACGAAGGGCTCATGCCGCGCGCCCGAGGCTGGGGGCGAGGTCGGCCAGCGCCCGCAGGATGGCGCCGAGCGTCTCGCGCAGCGGGCCGGCCCTGGCCTCGTCCCAGGCGAAGGGCGGCGCCTCGGCGGCGAGGTGGGTCGACTGCGCCAGCTCCATCTGGATGGCGTGGACCCCCTCCCCCGGCCGCCCGTAGTGCCGCGTCGTCCAGCCACCCCTGAAGCGCCCGTTCACCGCCAGGGTGCGGCCGGTGGCGGCGCAGGGGGCGCGGGTCGCCGCCTCGACGCGGGGGTCGCAGCTGGTGCCGCCGTTGGTCCCGATGTTGAAGTCGGGCAACGTGCCGTCGAACAGGAACGGGATGCGGCTGCGGATCGAGTGGCAGTCGTAGAGGATGGCGACACCGTGCCGCGCCCTCACCCGCTCGACCTCCGCCGCGAGCGCGGCGTGGTACGGGGCGTGGAACCTTGCCGTCCGGTCGGCGACCTCGGCCGCGCCGGGGCTGTCGGTCCAGATCGGGGCGCCGTCGAAGTCGGTCAGCGGCACCAGGCCGGTGGTGTTCTGCCCCGGGTAGAGGCTCGCGTCGTCGGGGCCGCGGTTGGCGTCGACGACGTAGCGGTGGAAGGTGGCGCGCACAGTGGTCGCGCCGGGCAGCAGGCCGTCGTAGAGCCGGTCGACCTGCCAGTCGGTGTCGGCGAGCACCTGCCCGCGCTGGTTGAGCCGGGCACCGATCTCGGCCGGCAGCCAGGTGCCGGTGTGCGGCAGGCCGAGGATGACCGGCCCGTCGCCGCGGACGACCTCGACCGGGGTCACGGCCGCACCTCGGCGAGCAGCGCGGCCGGCACGGCGCCAGCCAGCGCGTCGCACCGCACGAGCTCCGCCGCCGCCGCCAGGTCGGGTGCCAGGTAGCGGTCCTGCCCGAGCGGCGGCACCTCGGCGCGCAGCCGGGCGAGCACGGCCGCGAGCGGCGCCGAGGTCCGCAGTGGCGCGCGGAACTCGACGCCCGCCGCGGCGCAGATCGCCTCGATGCCGACGATCTGCGCCAGGTTGGCGTTCATCCGCCGCAGGCGGCGGATGAACGCCAACCTGGCG
>Ga0247820_10001628_pt1 | contig 12601 bp, 10 predicted proteins | sample 13C_Glucose_Day1_2_FD_192480 | JGI IMG/M metagenome (GOLD analysis project Ga0247820, IMG submission 192480) | Soil microbial communities from agricultural site in Penn Yan, New York, United States - 13C_Glucose_Day14 | ecosystem: Environmental > Terrestrial > Soil > Agricultural land | place...
GGCGAAGGCCACCGCGGCGGCCTTCGCCAAGGCCAGCCACGTGGTCGCGCTCGACGTCGTCAACCAGCGCGTGGTCGCCCTCACGATCGAGCCCCGCACCGTGCTGGCCGAGTTCGATCCGGCCACCGACCGGATCACGATCCGGATGAGCACGCAGATGCCCTCGGGCGTGCGCGATTCGGTGTGCGACGCGATCGGCCTGGCGAAGGAAAAGGTGCGCGTGTTGGTGGGCGACGTCGGCGGTGGCTTCGGCATGAAGACCGGCGCCTATCCGGAAGACATCGCGGTGGCCTACGCCGCCCGCGCGCTGCGGCGCCCGGTCAAATGGGTGGCCGACCGCAGCGAGGAATTCCTCTCCACATCGCACGGCCGCGACATCGAGGCCAAGGCCGAACTCGCGCTCGACGCCCAAGGCAGGATTCTCGGCCTGCGCATCAAGACGCACGCCAATGTCGGTGCCTACGCGACCGGCACCGGGGTCGCGATCCAGCTGCTGATCGGCCCCTGGGTGCAGACCAGCGTCTACGACATCCAGACCATCGATTTCCATTTCAAGGCGGTGCTGACCAACACGGCGCCCACCGGTGCCTACCGCGGCGCCGGCCGGCCCGAGGCCATCTACACGATCGAGCGACTGATGGACCAGGCCGCGCGGCAGACGGGCATCGACCGGATCGAGCTGCGCCGGCGCAACTTCATCAACCCGGCGCAGATGCCCTACAAGAACCCGATGCAGCAGGTCTACGACACGGGCAGCTTCGAATCCGTGATGGATCAGGCGCTCGCCCTGGCCGATTGGCAGGGCTTCGACGCCCGCGCCGCCGAATCGAAACGCCAGGGCCGGATGCGCGGCCTCGGCATCGCCACCTTCCTCGAATGGACCGGCGGCAACGTGTTCGAGGAGCGCGTCACGGTGGCGGTGCGCGCCGATGGCGTGATCGAGGTCTTCTCGGCCGTCAACGCGATGGGGCAGGGCATCGCGACCACGCTGGCGCAGCTGGTGGTCGATGCCTTCGGCGTGCCGATCGAGCAGGTGCACATCGTGCTGGGCGACACCGACCGCGGCGACGGCTTCGGCAGCGCCGGCTCGCGCTCGCTGTTTACCGGCGGCTCGGCGGTCCGGGTGGGGGCCGAGCGCACCATCGAGAAAGCGCGCGAACTCGCGGCGCAGGAACTCGAAGTGGCCGCCGCCGACGTCGAATACGACGCCGGCGTTTTCAAGGTCGCGGGCACCGACCTGAAGCTCGACCTGTTCACGCTGGCCGGCAAGCAGGCCGAGCAGCAGATCTTCGTCGACTCGACCAGCACGGTGTCGGGTCCGACCTGGCCCAACGGCTGCCACATCACGGAGGTCGAGATCGATCCGCCGACCGGCGAGGTCAGCGTGCTGACCTATGCCTCGGTCAACGACGTCGGCCGGGTGGTCAACCCGCTGATCGTGCGCGGCCAGCTCGAGGGCGGCGCGGTGCAGGGGATCGGGCAGGCGCTGTGCGAGCGGGTGGTCTACGACAGCGAGACCGGTCAGCCGCTGACCGGCAGCCTGATGGACTACGCGGCGCCGCGCGCCGACATCGTTTCCGCCATGTTCCGCATGGAGATGGACGAGTCGACGCCGTGCAAGAACAACCCGCTGGGTGTCAAGGGTGTCGGCGAGCTCGGGACCATCGGCGCCACGCCGGCGGTGGTGAACGCGGTGGCGGATGCGCTGGCGCGCCATGGGCTGGCGGACCGGACGCCGCACTTGGACATGCCGCTGACGCCGGATCGGGTCTGGCGCTTGATGCAGGCTGCCTAGTCAGTTGGGCAGGGGGAAGAAGATCCAGTCAGTTGGGGACAGAGCAAAAACTGCTGCGCAGTTTCTTGGTCTGTCCCGCAAAGTCTAGAAACTTTCCATCGCCAACCCGACATAGTTCTCGGCCAGCGAGCTCGAGGCGGCATGCGAGTGCACGAGGTAGTCGAGCTCGGCCTCCTGGATCTTCTGGCCGAACTCGCCGGTGTCCGGGAAGCGGTGCATCAGCGAGGTGAACCACCACGAGAAGCGCTCGGCCTTCCAGACCCGGCGCAGGCAGAGGTCGGAGTAGCGGTCGAGGGCCGAAGCGGTCTTCTCGCCGTAGAAGATCTCGAGGGCGCGCGACAGGTAGCCGACGTCGGCGGTCGCCAGGTTGAGGCCCTTGGCACCGGTCGGCGGCACGATGTGGGCCGCGTCGCCGGCCAGGAACAGGCTGCCGAAGCGCATCGGCTCGGCGACGAAGCTGCGCAGCGGCGCGATGCTCTTTTCGAGCGAAGGGCCGGTCACGAGGCGCTCGCGCGCCTCGGGGTCCAGGCGCAGGCGCAGCTCGTTCCAGAAGGCCTCGTCGCTCCAGTTCTCGACCTTCTCCTCGGTCGGCACCTGGACGTAGTAGCGGCTGCGCGTGGCGCTGCGCATGCTGCACAGCGCGAAGCCGCGGGCGGTGTTGGCGTAGATCAGTTCGTGCGACACCGGCGGCACGTCGGCCAGAACGCCGAGCCAGCCGAAGGGGTAGATCTTCTCGTAGGTGCGCAGCGCATCGGCCGGCACGCTGGCGCGGCTGACGCCGTGGTAGCCGTCGCAGCCGGCGATGAAGTCGCATTCGATCTCGTGGGTGGCGCCGTCCTTCTGGTAGCGCACGCGCGGGCGGGCGCCGTCGAAGTCGTGCAGGCTGACCGATGCGGCGCTGTAGATCGTCGGCAGGCCCGCGGCCTGGCGCGCTTCCATCAGGTCGCGCGTGACCTCGGTCTGGCCGTACACCGTGACCTGCTTGCCGTCGGTCAGGCCATGCAGGTCGATCCGGTGGCGGGCGCCCTTGAACAGCAACTCGATGCCGTCGTGGGGCAGGCCCTCGGCCTTGGCGCGGGCATCGACGCCGGCCCGGGCCAGCAGGTCCATCGTGATCTGTTCGAGCACGCCGGCGCGGATGCGGCCGAGCACGTAGTCGCCGGACTGGCGTTCGACGATGACGTTGTCGATGCCGGCCTTGTGCAGCAACTGGCCGAGCAAGAGGCCGGCGGGGCCTGCGCCGATGATGGCAACCTGTGTTCGCATGAAAGTCTCCTGGAGTTTTCGCAAGCGTAGGGCGCCAGCGCCGTTTCGGGGGAGCTGAATGGCACGCTCTGTGCGATCATGGAAGCAGTTGCGCGATCATCGCGCAATCCCGTCCGACATGACCATCGCCAAACCGGATTTCATCGAGGGCATCGCCAAGGGCATGGCGGTGCTCGAGAGTTTCGACACCGAACGCCAGCGCCTCAACGCCACCCTGGCCGCCGAGCGCGCCGGCCTGACGCGTGCCGCCGCGCGGCGCCATCTGCTGACCCTGGCGCACCTGGGCTACCTGGAGACGGATGGCAGCTACTTCTGGATGTCGCCCAAGGTGTTGCGCTTCTCGGGCAGCTACCTGGCCTCGTCGCGGCTGCCGCGCGCGCTGCAGCCGACCCTGAACCGGCTCGCGGCGCAGACCCAGGAGTCGTTTTCGGCCGTGGTGCTCGACGGCGAGGAGGTGGTGATCGTCGCCCGCAGCGGCAGCTACGGCGCGCCGACGCGGGTGCTGGCCTACGGCCTGCATCTCGGGGCCCGGCTGCCGGCGCATGCCACCTCCACCGGCCGGGTGCTGCTGGCCGCGCTGAGTCCGGCCCAACTCACGGAGTGGCTCAAGGCCCGCCGGCTGTCGCGTCTCACGCCCCAGACCATCACCCAGGCGCGGGTGCTGCGCCAGCGCATCGCCCAGGCCCGCAAGGACGATTTCTGCTTCGCCAGCGAGGAGCACGAACTCGGCGTGCAGGCGCTGGCGGTGCCGCTGCGCGACATGCAGGGGCGCACGGTGGCGGCGCTCAACGTCGTGCTGTCCGGCGGCCGCTACCAGGAGGAGACGCTGCGCCGCGACCTGCTGCCGCTGCTGTTCGAGGCGGCCCGCGAGGTCCGTGCGCTGCTGTGAGCCGCTACCATCCCGACCAGTCCAACCGCGGATGACGCAACCATGCGCCTGCTGCTGCTCGAAGACGACGTGATGATCGGCGAAGCCGTGCTCGACCTGCTGCGCGCGGAGCAGTACGCGGTCGACTGGGTCAAGGACGGCGATGCCGCCGACACGGCCTTGCGCACCCAGCAGTACGACCTGGTGCTGCTCGACCTGGGCGTGCCGCGGCGCGACGGGCTCGAGGTGCTGCGCGCGCTGCGCGCCCGCAAGCAGCGCATGCCGGTGCTGATCGCGACCGCGCGCGACTCGGTGGCGCAGCGCATCGAGGGGCTCGATGCCGGCGCCGACGACTACGTCCTCAAGCCCTACGACCTGGACGAACTGCTGGCCCGCATCCGGGCGCTGCTGCGGCGGGCCGCGGGGCGGGCCGAGCCGGTGTACGAGCACATGGGCGTGAGCGTCAATCCGGCCACGCGCGAGGTCACCGTGGCAGGCCAGCCGGTGATCCTGTCGGCGCGCGAATGGGCGGTGCTCGAGCCGCTGTTGGCCCGGCCGGGCATGGTGCTGTCGCGCGCCCAGCTCGAGGAGAAGCTCTACAGCTGGAAGGACGAGATCAGCAGCAACGCGGTCGAGGTCTACGTGCACGGGTTGCGCAAGAAGCTCGGCGCCGACCTGATCCGCAATGTGCGCGGAGTCGGCTACATGGTGCCGAAGGAATGATCGGCGCAGCGCCGGGCCACCCCAAGCAAGCTCGTGCCCTCTCGGGGGGCAGCGAGGACACGAAGTGCCGAGCGTGGGGGTACCGATGAAGTCGCTCAGGGCCCGCCTGCTGTGGTTCCTTTTGGCGGCCATCGTGCTGGTGGCAGGCACCCAGGCCTTCATCGCCTATCGGACGGTGCTCCAGGAGGCCGACGACATTTTCGACCATCACATGCAGCAGATGGCGCTGTCGCTGCGTGCCGGGCTGCCGCCCAGTTCCGCGGTGGGCGGCCTCGGCGGCGGCGAGGAGAACTTCGAATTCATCGTTCAGATCTGGACCCTGGACGGCATCCGGATCTTCGAATCGGCGGCCCAGGCGGCACTGCCGCAGCGCGCGGTGCTGGGTTTCTCCAATGTGCAGGCACGCGGCACCACCTACCGCGTGTTCTCGCTGGCGACCCGCTCGCTGGTGATCCAGGTGGCGCAGGACATGGCGGCGCGGCGCCGCATGGCGGGCACCCTGGCTTTGCGCACCGTCGGGCCGATCGTGCTCGCGGCGCCGCTGCTGATGCTGGTGGTCTGGTGGGTCGTGAGCCGCTCGCTGGCGCCGGTGGCCCGGGTCCGCCGCCAGGTGGCGACCCGGCAGGCCGACGACCTGTCGCCGCTCAGCGAAACCGACCTGCCCGAGGAGGTGCGCCCGCTGGTGCACGAGCTGAATCTGCTGTTCGTCCGCGTGCGCCAGGCCTTCGAGGCCCAGAAGCATTTCGTGGCCGATGCGGCGCACGAACTGCGCTCGCCGCTGGCGGCACTCAAGCTCCAGGTACAGGGCCTGCAGCGGGCCGCCGACGACGCGACGCGCGAACTCGCGGTGAGCCGGCTGGCGGCCGGCATCGACCGGGCGACCCGACTGGTCGAGCAGATGCTGGCGCTGGCGCGCCACGAGGCCAGCGCGGCGGCCGGCGCGCAGCCGGAAGCGGTCAGCCTGCCCGAAGTCGCGCGCCTGGCGATCTCCGACACCGTGGCCGCGGCCCAGGCGCGCAACATCGACATCGGCATCGTTCGAGCCGACCCGGTCACGGTGCAGGGCCAGCCCGAGGCGCTGCGCACCTTGCTGCGCAACCTGATCGACAACGCGGTCAAGTACACGCCGCCCGGCGGCCGTGTCGACATCGCGATCGCAGCCGGCGCAGGCGGCACCGAATTGAGCATCGACGACAGCGGACCGGGATTGCCCGAGAGCGAGCGCGAGCGCGTGCTCGACCGCTTCTACCGCGCGGGCCAGCCCGAGGCCCCCGGCAGCGGGCTGGGCTTGTCGATCGTCAAGTCGATCGCCGACCTGCACGGCGCCGCCGTGTCGCTGGACCGATCGGCTCTGGGCGGCCTGCGCGTCCTGATCCGCTTCCCGTCCTGAGCGCCTCGACACGAAGTGCGGGGCAACCCGAGGGGAGAGCTTTAAGCATTGCTTAAGCCACTGGCGCGACATTCCTTTCGTGCTCTCTTCCCACACTCGAAAGGATTCCTGATGAAAACCGGTTTGACCTCGCCCCGCGCGCTCGTGCTTTCGCTGGCAGCCGCCGGCGTGATCGGTGCCGTCGGCACCGGCGCCTACACCAGCGCCCGTGCCGTGGCCGCGCCGCCGGCGCAGGCCGTTGCCGTGGCCGGCGCCACCGCCCCGACCGTGACCATGCCCGACTTCTCCACCATCACCGCGCGCGACGGCCAGGCGGTGGTCAACATCAGCGTCACCGGCAGCACCAAGACCGCCGGCGCCCAGGGTGGCCCGCAGATGGATCCGGACGACCCGATGTACGAGTTCTACCGCCGCTTCGGCGGCGGCCAGGGCCCGCGCGGCCAGCAGCAGCCGCAGCGCGAGGCCCCGGTTCGCGGCCAGGGCTCGGGCTTCATTCTGAGCGCCGACGGCATCATCCTGACCAATGCGCACGTCGTGAAGGACGCCAAGGAAGTCACGGTCAAGCTGACCGACCGCCGCGAGTTCAGCGCCAAGGTGCTCGGTTCCGACGCCAAGACCGACGTCGCCGTGATCAAGATCGAGGCCAAGAACCTGCCGGTGCTGTCGGTCGGCAGCACCAAGAACCTGAAGGCCGGCGAATGGGTGCTGGCGATCGGCTCGCCCTTCGGCTTCGAGAACACCGTGACCGCCGGCGTGGTCAGCGCCAAGGGCCGCTCGCTGCCGGACGACGGCTACGTGCCCTTCATCCAGACCGACGTCGCGATCAACCCGGGCAACTCGGGCGGCCCGCTGCTGAACACGCGCGGCGAGGTGGTGGGCATCAACTCGCAGATCTACAGCCGCAGCGGCGGCTACCAGGGCGTCTCCTTCGCGATCCCGATCGAGGTCGCGATGCAGGTCAAGGACCAGATCGTCGCCACCGGCAAGGCAACCCATGCCCGCCTCGGCGTTGCGGTCCAGGAAGTGAACCAGGCCTTCGCCGATTCGTTCAAGCTGGACAAGCCCGAGGGCGCGCTGGTGTCGAACGTCGAGAAGGGCGGCCCGGCCGACCAGGCCGGCCTGCGCTCGGGCGACGTGATCCGCAAGGTCGACGGCGAGGCCGTGGTTGCGTCGGGCGACCTGCCGGCCCTGATCGGCCAGAAGAAGCCGGGCAGCAAGATCACGCTCGAGATCTGGCGCCAGGGTGCGCGCGAGGAGATCTCCGCCAAGCTCGGCGACGCGGCCGAGAAGGGCAGCACGGTGGCGAAGAACGAAGAGGGCGGCGCCGCGACCCAGGGCAAGCTCGGCCTCGCGCTGCGTCCGCTGCAGCCGCAGGAACAACGCGAGGCGCAGGTCGACGGCGGCCTGCTGATCGCCGATGTCGGTGGTCCGGCGGCGCTGGCTGGCGTGCAGACCGGCGACGTGCTGTTGGCGATCAACGGCACGCCGGCGAAGAACATCGAGCAGGTCCGCGAGGTGGTGGCCAAGGCCGACAAGTCGGTGGCCCTGCTGATCCAGCGCGACGGCAACAAGATCTTCGTGCCGGTGCGCCTCGGTTGATTCGCCTGCGCCCGCGAAGCCGGCGGATCGCGACATAGTGCCGGTCTCGCGGGCGTCGGCGTCGAGGCAGCGTGCAAAAGTGCCTTGGCGATGAAATCACCGCGCAGTAACAATCAAGACTCCTACGATCGAAAGGTTCCCGGTGGCACTTCGCGACATTGCGCTGACTGTTCTTGAACTGGAACCCAATGAATTTCATTGGGTCCTGATGGAGGCAGTCCAGGCCGAGTCCGAGGATTGCCTGGGTTTCCGGCCGATCGACTGCTCGACCCAGGGCGTTCCGGACTACTCGGAAGCCCTCATCCAGGGCGCCTCGGCACTTCGCGTGCTGCAGGGCCTCGCACCTTTCGGCAAGCCCAAGACGCCGGTCGGCATCGGTGAGAGCACAGCGGCCGAGCTGTCCGATGCGGGACAGCCGACGACGGCCCCCCGCTCCGATCCGGACTCTTGCCTTTTCACGACCGACCACTCGACGCTGTAGCTTCAACGTCCCTGGGCGTCGAAGTACAGCGCCGTGACGGCGATCACGCGGGCGGCCCGCGATCGGATGGTGCCTTGCTGGGAGACGCCACGCAGCACCAGCAGCGGCGGTGCCGGCGTGCGGCAGGGCGCCGGGGAACTGCGATGGACACCGACCGCCGCGAACGGCAGCAGCAACCTGGCAGCGAGCGTGGTGGGATGTTGCATGATCTCTAAGTTACGCGGCCGCCGCACTTTCGCCCATCCCTCCGAAGGAGGCATGGCACCCCCAAAGCGGCATAGACCGGAAGGGCGGCCGCCGCATTTCAGCGTCAAGAATGGAGAGGATGGAAGAATGACGAGACTGATCGTGCTGCAGAAGAATGGCTCTGCAAAGCAGGTCAACATGACCCGCATGCCTTTCGTCGTCGGCCGTGCCGACAGCTGCGATCTGGTGCTGGACAACCCGCTCGTGAGTCGGTCCCACGCGGTGTTCGAGGCGGTTGGCGATGCGATGTCGATTCGCGACCTGCAAAGCCACAACGGAACCTACGTCAACGGCCAGCGGGTCGAGAGCGCCGCCCTGCGCACTGGCGATGAAATCAGGATCGGCGGCTACCAGATCCGCTTCCTCTCGCAAGGGGGGCCGATCGCGCCGGCCGAGGCGCTCCGGCTGGTCACCGTGCCGGGAAGGCTGACGGACATCGACCTGCAAAGGCTCGGCGTCAAATCCTGACCGGACACTGACGCGCCATGCAGCAAAAATGGCACTAAGTCACAAGGCAAACACGCCGTTCGGCTGATTCACCTCCCCACGTTTGCAGCGCAAAGTAACGCTTCGACGATTTTCGGGAGAACAGCATGGACTCAGAGGTCTTGACCCTTGGCGCACTGGCGATCCTGGTGGCCGGCGGCTGGTTGATCGACGTCCTCAGCCATCGAGGATCGTCGCCGCTGCAGCGCCGGATGGCGAGCCAGATCAAGAAATCGGCCGAGACGATCCGGGGTGCGCCGCTGTCCTGAAGCTGTTGCTGCGGCGGGACGCGGGACGCTTCGATTTGCGTGAACAATAGCGTCCATGCCCATTCGCACCCTGGTCGGCCACCTCAAGATCTGCGACGGATTGATTCTCTGGGCCGACGAAGACGCGCACACCCTGCTCGACTATCCCTCGGGCGCCCTGACCGACATGCCCTTCAGCGACGTGCTGGCGCCGGCGCTGGCCCAGGCCCTGCAGTTGCCTGCGCGCGGCGCGGTCGATGGCAACGGGATCGTGCTGCGGGCCGGTCACGGCCACAGCATCCAGGCCGACGTGCGCGGCGAGCGGATGGACGACCGCTGCGCGCTGTGGTCCTTCACCCCGGCCGCGCGAGGCGTGCGGGGCGAGCGGCTCGACCTGCTGTCGCGCCATGACGCGCTGACGCGGCTGCCCAACCGGGTGCCGTCGGCGGACGAGCTGAATCCGGCGCCGGGGCGAGACGGCGATGCCGGGCGTCTGCTGGCCGTGTGCTACCTCGACCTCGACCGCTTCCGCGACATCAACGACAACTTCGGCCCGGTCGGCGGCGATGCGGTGCTGCGCGAGGTGGCCCGCCGTCTCAAGGCCGCCGTGCCCCACGATGCCAGCGTCGCCCGGGTCGGCGGCGACGAGTTCGCGCTGCTGTTGTTCGTCAACGACGCTGCGCAGAGCGAGGCGCTGCTGGAGCAGATCCTGGCGCGGCTGGCGCATCCGTTCCGGCTGCAGGATCGCTCGGCGCGCCTGCGCACCAGCGTCGGCGTCTCTCTGATGCGGCTCGGCGAGCAGCCGACCGAGGTGATGCTGCAGCAGGCGCAGCACGCGGTGTTCTTCGCCAAGCGGGCCGGTGGCAGCCAGGTCCATTTCTTCGATGCCGGCCAGGCGCTCGAGGAGCAGCAGGAACTGCGCGTGCGCGACCGCATCCAGAGCGGACTGGCGAACCACGAATTCCTGCTGGCCTACCAGCCCAAGGTCGACATGCGGTGCGGCCGGGTGATTGGCTTCGAGGCGCTGGTGCGTTGGCAGCATCCCGAGCGTGGCCTGCTGCAACCCTCCGCCTTCGTGCCGATGATCGAGGACCACGAGCTGGTGGAGCAGCTCGGCGACTGGGCCATCGGCGAGGCCGTGCGGCAGGCGGCGGACTGGCTGGCGGCCGGCGTCAAGACCTCCGTCAGCGTCAACATCAGCCCGCGGCACCTGCTGCGGCCTGATTTCATCGAGCGGCTCAGCTTCCACCTGGGCCGTTTTCCGCAACTGCATGCGGGCGTGCTCGAGCTCGAGATTCTCGAGACCACCGCGATCAAGGACTTCGCCGCGGTGGCCGATTTCATCGACGCCTGCAAGGCCCTCGGCGTGCCGGTCGTGATGGACGACTTCGGCACCGGCTATTCGTCGCTGACCTATCTGCGGCGGCTGCCCGTGACGGCGCTCAAGCTCGACCAGTCCTTCGTGCGCGGCATGCTCGAAGATCCCGAGGACGAGGCCATCGTCCGCGGCATCCTCGTGATGGCGCGCGGCTTCGGGCGCAAGACCATCGCCGAGGGCGTCGAGTCGGTGGCCCATGGCGATGCGTTGCTGGCGCTGGGCTGCACCCTCGGCCAGGGCTACGGCATCGCCAGGCCGCTGCCGGCCGCCGAGGTTCTCCCCTGGATCACCGAGTTCGAGCGGGCGCCGCCCTGGGGCAGGGCCGAGGGCTGCTGAGCGGCCCCTCTCAGAGCAGCGGCGTGTACGGCGAGCTCAGCGGCTTGAGCGTCGCCCCCGTCGGTGCGCCGAAGCGACCCGTGTTCCCGAGCATATAGCGCAGGTAGGCGCTGACCGTGACCTGGCGGTAGTTCTGCGCATTGTTGAAGGCCATGGCGCCGCCCAGGAAGAGCTGCGGCGCCACCTGGTACTCGACGACGCCGGCCAGGTTGTAGGCCACGCCGGTGTGGCTGGTCGACGGGTAGTAGCCGGTGAAGGGCGCCCTGTTCAGGCCCAGTCCGGTGGCCGTCGCGACCGCGCCCGCAGCGGCCGCCTGGCGCGCTGGATCGTTCGGGAACCAGGGTGTCGCATCCTGGGTGAACGACTGCACCCCGAGCGACGCATTGAGGCGCCACGAGAGCCGGTCGTCGCGGCCGCTCCAGTCGACCGGGAAGGCCACGCTGACATAGGACTGCGGGCTGAAGTAGCCGCCCTGGCCGTAGGTGAAGTAGCTCAGGTTCTTGTCGTAGCTCAGCAGGTCGAGGTTCATGCCCGCGGTCAGCGCGGAGCCGGGCTTGTTCATCAGGTGGACGTACATGCCGCCGCCGAGTTCGTAGCGCGAGTTGTCGGCCACGTTGCGGCCGGTGATCGAATGCCCTGATCCGTAGCCGTAGATGCCGTAGGTGCCGTCGTCGCGCGTCACGTCCAGCCGCGCGCCGGTGGCGACCACGCCGCCCCAGCGGGCGCCGGTGCGGGTGTCCTCGGTGCCGGCGAAGGACAGCAGGCTGTCGGTGACGGCGCGGCGCGACAGGTCGGCCTTCAGGGAGACGGTGTCCGAGATCGCGCCGCCGTACGTGATGTTGCCCACCGCGTTGGTCTCCTGGAAGCCCAGCGGCGTGGTGCCGATGCTGGCGCTCAGGTTCTTGCCCTCGTAGCCGACCGCGAGGCCGACGCCGCTGGCGTGCTGGCCGTCGACCGCGGGAACCCGTCCCGCGAGCAGGTCGATCGCGGCCTGCGGGCCGGCGCCGAAGCGGCTCGAGGTGCCGTAGTCCTGGGCCAGCGCGCCGTTCTCGAGCACGGTCGGGGTGGCGGTGAGTACCACCTTGCCGTTGCCGGCCGGAATGCGGGCTTCGATCGGCACCTGCAGGTCCTGCAGCCGGCTCAGGCCGGACTCGCCGTCGCGGCTGCGGTAGACGCTGCCTATGTCGATCGTCGTGCTGCGCTCCGATTGGAGGTCCTGCAGTTCGCTCAGCAGGGGATTCGCCGGCGCCGCGCCGGCCCGCGGCAGGGCGTTCCAGCTCCCTTCGCTCGACAGGCTGCTGCCGGGCACCGGCGCAGGCAGCGGGTAGGCCGACGGGCCGGCCGGTTGCGGCAGCGGGTAGGCCTGCGCGTACGCGGGCGTGGCCGCAGGCAGCGGTACCGGCGGCAAGGCGTTGGCGGATGCGGCGGGCTGGGGCTGGCCGGCGGCGGCCGTTCGCCTGCGAGCCTCGGCGCTGTTGCGGCTGCTCACGCCGGCGGTCGCTGCCGGCGCCACGGGGCCGCTGCCCCAGGGCATGCTGGCGGCCGGCAGGCTCGCGTTGGCCGCAGAGGTCGGCGGCACGCCAGCGGGCAGCGGCGGCAGCGGCGCGACCGGCGCCGCGCCGCCGCGCATGCCGGCGAAGGGCGCGGGCGAGGGCTGCAGGCCCGCGGCCGGGTAGCCCGCCGGCAGCCCGACCGGCTGAAGGGTGGCAGCGAAGGGCGAGACCGCGCTGGCCGCGCCGCCGGTCATGCCGGCGAAGGGGTTGACGGGTGCGGCCAGCGCGGTCT
>Ga0247820_10001630_pt1 | contig 12592 bp, 12 predicted proteins | sample 13C_Glucose_Day1_2_FD_192480 | JGI IMG/M metagenome (GOLD analysis project Ga0247820, IMG submission 192480) | Soil microbial communities from agricultural site in Penn Yan, New York, United States - 13C_Glucose_Day14 | ecosystem: Environmental > Terrestrial > Soil > Agricultural land | place...
CACCATAGCAGGAACGCCGCACCGCCGAACCGCATGGCCGACATCGCGCCCGGCGAGGACGCCGCCAGGGCTCCCAGCCCGTACACGCCGGCCACCACGAGCACGATGTCGGACACCGTGCACAGCGCAACGACCGCACCCACGTGCGCGCGCGCCAGGCCCTGCCGCAGCACCAGGGCGTTCTGGGCGCCGATGGCCACGATGAGGCCGGCCATCATCAGCCAGCCCTGGGTGAACGCCGCGCTCGAACTCATCCGTCGATTCTGATGCGCAGAGCCCATGTCATGAGTGGTTCTCACAAGATTTCAAGTTACATTAGTGGTTCTTATGAATGGACTGGACCCTGCGGCGCTCGATTGCCTCGCGGCACTCGCGGACAACGGCAGCTTCGACCGGGCGGCCGAACGGCTGGCCATTACCCAGTCGGCCGTCTCGCAGCGCCTGCGCACCCTGGAGGGCAGCATCGGCCAGCCGCTGGTGGTGCGCTCGCGGCCGCTGCAGCTGACCGAGGCGGGCAAGGTGCTGCTGCGCTATGCCCGCCAGTGGCAGGCGCTTCGCGCCGATGCCGCGCGCGAGCTCGGCGCCCGCGTCCACGAGACCCAGCGCCTGCCCATTGCCGTGAACGCCGACAGTCTGGCCACCTGGGTGCTGCCGGCGCTCGATCCGATCGTGCAGGCGGGGCACGGCCTGGAGCTCGTGGTCGACGACCAGGACTTCACGCACGACTGGCTGCGCCAGGGCGCGGTGCTCGGCTGCGTCAGCAGCGTGCGCGAGGCCCTGCGCGGCTGCAGCGTGCGTGCGCTGGGCGTGATGCGCTACATCGCCGTCGCGAGCCCCTCGTTCGCTGCGCGGGCGCTGCCGCGGGGCCTCACGCGCGAGAACTTCGCCCGCGTGCCCTTTCTCGTGTTCAACCGCAAGGACGACATGCAGTCGCAATGGGCCTCGCGCGCGTTCGGCGTGCGCCACCCGCGCCTGCAGGAGCGCTTCGTGCCGTCCAGCGAGGCGTACGCGCGTGCGGCGGCGATGGGCTGGGGCGTGGGCGTGCTTCCGGAGCTGCAGGTTCGGCCGCTGCTGGATGACGGCAGCCTGGTGGCGCTGGAACCGGCCGTCCACGTGCCGGTATCGCTGCACTGGCACCAATGGCAGGCCGGGAACGACGAGGAGGCGGCACCCAGTCTGCTGGATCGCATCGGTGCCGCGCTGGCCGCGGGCGCGAGTTCGGCGCTGGCGGATATGGACCGGGTGGGCAGCCGGACGGAGCCCGGCCGGGACTAGCGATCGGTGCTAGCGATTGGTGGGGGTCGCCGGGAGGTGGCGCCACTCCGGCCAGCCGGGATCGACCGAGGCCAGCCACAGCGCACTTACCACGGCACCGGCCACCGTGACCCAAGTGAGGACTTGCAAGACAGAGCGACGCATGCACGAAGCCTAGTGCGATGCCGTTGCAAGCGCCATCCAACAAGCAAGGGAAAACGGCGCGGAATGGAAACCGGATGAACAGTGACGTGCTGCCGCGAACTGCGCCACAGACGGCGTTCCCTTCGATGCGCCAAACATCCCGTTACCGATCACACTGCATCCACCACGAGAGGACGACCATGGCAAACGCACCCGACGACTCGTTTCTGGCCCGTTGGCTTCGCGGACCGATGGCGTCCGAGCCCGAACCGGCCGACCTGGGCACTGCCTTCGGGCTCGACATCAGCGTGCAGCCGCTGCTCGACGAGCCGGTGACCGGCGCGGCCGACGTGCACCCCGGCGGCTGGCTGGAGCGGATGCGGCTGCGACCGCGCTGAACCTCAGCGCACCAGCAGCACCGGGACGTGGCACTGGGCCATGACCCGCGTGGCCACGGAGCCGAGCACGAGCTTGCCGAGCGCGTTGTGCCCGTGGGAGCCCATCATCACGAGCTCGTAGCCGCCCTTTTCCGCCATGTGCGCGACGGTGTCGCCCGCGTTGCCCACCTTGGCGACGAACTCGGCCTGCAATCCCTTCTCCCGCATCACGTCGCGGATCGAAGCGAACACCTTGTCGGCCTCCTCGTCGTAATACGCCCTCAGATCCTCCGAGTTCAGCATCGACGCGGCGCCCGGCGGCACCGCGGCAACGCAGTGCACGACGGTGTAGTGATGCGTGGGCGCGGCCCAGTCCGCGTGCGAGACGAGATAGTCCACGAGGTGCCGGGTGTGTGCGCTGCCGTCCACGGCCATCAGGATTTTCATGGCGGTCCCTTCCGTTCGAATGCCGGCAAGTATGCGCCGGGCCTGCGCACCTCAGATGGCGAAGAGCTGCGCCGCATCAAACCCGGCATCCTCGCCCTTGCTCACGAGGCCGCGCGCCTGGCAGGCCACTCGCGTGCGGCGGCCGTCCGGGTGCGGCACGACGTAGTCGTGCCGGCAGTGCAGGTGCCCGTGCAGCCATAGGTCGGCCGCGGGCAGCAGGTCGTCGTCGGCATTGCAGAAGCTGGCACTCGCCGGCTGCCGGCCATAACGCGGGTCCACGCTGCGCACGCTCGGCGCGAAGTGGGTCACGACGACCGTCGCGTCCCAGCTCTCCTGCGACGGCCGTGCCAGCTCCGCGGCGAGCCAGGCCCGGCAGCCGAGCGCTTCGTCGCGCACGGCCTCGGCGTCGAACGTGGCCCCCTGCCTGCGTGACCGCTGCACGTTCATGAAGTAGGCGCCGGCGCGCATCGCGCGCTCGCGCTGCGCGGCGCCGAAGAGATCGAAGTCCGTCCACCGCACCGTGCCCACGAACCGGATCCGGCGGCCATCGCGGGCGGCCAGCACCACGGCCTCGCGCTCGATCAGCCGGATCCCCAGGCTGCTGCAATGCGCCCGCAGGGCGGGCCAGGCGTCGTCAAGCTCGCGGTCGTCGAACTCGTGGTTGCCGGCGACGGCGATCACGGGCACCGGCCAGCCGGCGAAGCGCTCGAAGCCGGCCCAGGTGCTGTCGATGTCGCCGGCCAGCACCAGCAGGTCGGCGCCCGGCGCGGGCACGGGCGTGTAGGCCTCGGTCTCGAGGTGCAGGTCCGACAGGCACTGCAGCAGCATGGGCGGCGCCCTCCTCAGGCGCCGTGGCAGTGCTTGAACTTGCGGCCGCTGCCGCACGGGCAGGGCTCGTTGCGGCCCACCTTGGGCGCCGCCCGCCGGACCGTGGGCACCGTGAGGCGTTGCTCGTTCGTGAGCTCCCACAGCTCGGCCACCGCTATCACGAGATCGTCCACGGCATCATCTTCGGTGGCCAGCGGCATCGCGCGCTCCAGCTCGGCGAGGGCCTCGCGCGCCGGCGGCTCGGCCCCGGGCAGGTGGCGGAACACGCGGGCCAAGGCAGTGTCCACGGCCGGCTCGTTCATCGCGAGCAGCTCGGGAAACCGCGCGCAGGCGGTCTGGAAGCCGAGCGCCCACGGCACCAGCGGGCGCGACGCCTCGGGCATCTCGCGCAGCGCGTCGCGCAAGGACGCGTCCTCGGCGTCGGCCGCGTCGCCCGGCAGCACCGGGCTGAAGGCGCCCTCGTCTTCGAGCGATCGGGCCAGCGCCTCATGCCGGCGCAGCACCAGGGCCTGCGCGCGGGATCGCCATCTGGCGTCGGCCGTCTCGGGCACGGGGCGGCCGGCATGGTCGAACACGAACGGCAGCCACTGCTCGGAGGCCAGCGCCTTCGGCTGCACGATCACGCCGCAGAGGTAGCCGTCCAGCATGGCGACGTCCAGCGGCTCGAGCGGCTGCGGCGCGGCCGCGAGCAGCGCGTCGAGCTCGTCGAGCTCGGCATCGGTGAGGTCGAGCTTCAACCGCGGGTCAGGATGCGAGCCTCGCCTCGAGGCGGTCGCGCGTGGCCGGCAGCTGCGGCGGCAGCCGCAGCGCCAGCTTCTCGAAGAGCTCCGTGTGGAGCGCCAGCTCCTCGCGCCAGGCCGCCTTGTCCACGCCCATCACCCACGCGAACTGCTCGCGTGTGAACGGCAGGTTGTCCCACGTCAGGTCTTCGTACCGCGGGCTCACGCCGAACACGTTCTCCTCGCCGTCGGCGTGGCCGTCGACGCGGCCGAGGATCCACTCGAGCACGCGCATGTTGTCGCCGTAGCCCGGCCACACGAACTTGCCGTCCGCGCCCTTGCGGAACCAGTTCACGCAGTAGATCTTCGGCAGTTCTGCGCCGGCGGCCGCGAGCTTCTCGCCCAACGCCAGCCAGTGGCCGAAGTAGTCGCTCATGTTGTAGCCGACGAACGGCAGCATCGCGAAAGGATCGCGCCGCACCACGCCCTGCTGGCCGGCCGCCGCGGCCGTGGTTTCCGAGCCCATCGTGGCGGCCATGTAGACGCCTTCCGTCCAGTCGCGCGCCTCGGTCACGAGCGGCACGGTAGTGGAGCGGCGCCCGCCGAAGATGAAGGCGTCGATCGGCACGCCTTCGGGATCGTCCCAGGCCGGGTCGAGCACCGGATTGTTCGTCGCGGTCACCGTGAAGCGCGCGTTCGGATGCGCCGCCTTCGCGCCGCTCTCGCGCGCGATCGCGGGCGTCCAGTCGCGGCCCTGCCAGTCGATCAGGTGCGCCGGCGGCTTCTCGGTCATGCCTTCCCACCACACGTCGCCGTCGTCGGTGAGCGCCACGTTGGTGAAGATCACGTCGCGCGCCAGCGACGCCATGCAGTTCGGATTGGTCTTGCCGTTCGTGCCGGGCGCGACGCCGAAATAGCCGGCCTCGGGATTGATGGCGCGCAGGCGGCCGTCGGCACCGGGCTTGATCCAGGCGATGTCGTCGCCGACGGTCGTGACCGACCAGCCTTCGAAGCCCGCCGGCGGCACCATCATCGCGAAATTCGTCTTGCCGCAGGCGCTCGGGAACGCCGCGGCCACGTGGTGCTTGCGGCCCTTCGGATCGGTCACGCCGAGGATCAGCATGTGCTCGGCCAGCCAGCCCTGCTCGCGGCCCATCTGGCTCGCAATGCGCAGCGCGAAGCACTTCTTGCCGAGCAGCGCGTTGCCGCCGTAGCCCGAACCGTAGCTCCAGATCTCGCGCGTCTCGGGGTAGTGCACGATGTACTTCGTGTCGCTGCAGGGCCAGGGCACGTCCTTGCGGTCGGGCGCGAGCGGTGCGCCCACGCTGTGCACGCACGGCACGAACTCGCCGTCGCGGCCGAGCACGTCGAGCACCGCGCGACCCATGCGCGTCATGATGCGCATGTTCACGGCCACGTACGGGCTGTCGGACAGCTCCACGCCGATGTGGGCGATCGGCGACCCGAGCGGGCCCATCGAGAACGGCACCACGTACATCGTGCGTCCGCGCATGCAGCCGCGGAACAGTGCGCGCTCGCCGGTCTGCAGGAGCTCGCGCATCTGCGCCGGCGCCATCCAGTTGTTCGTGGGGCCGGCGTCGTCCTCGCGCTCGCTGCAGATGAACGTGCGGTCCTCCACCCGCGCGACGTCGCTCGGGTCGCTGCAGGCGAGGTAGCTGTTCGGACGCAGCTCCGGGTTCAGCTTGCGGAAGGTCCCGGCCTTCACCAGCTGCGCACACAGCCGGTTGTACTCCGCCTGGGACCCGTCGCACCAGTAGACGTCGCTCGCCTCGGTCAGCGCGGCAACCTCCGTGACCCAGTCGACCAGGTTTTCATGCTTCACATAGGCCGGCACGTTCAGGTGCATTCCCTCGAAGGCAGGGTGATTCATGAACAATCTCCAAGTCTGAAGCGGTATTGGGCGAGCCCCGCACGCACGCGAAGCTCGCCCAATGCCGCCGTCCCTCTACCGATTACTGCTGGTTTCGTCAGGAACGCACCGACCGTGCCGTGCTCCCTGGAGGCAATTCTCGTTCCAGTGTAATGGCTTGGTAACCGCCCCAACCCGGGGGTCACACTGGCGAGGTGGGAGTTCGCGTTCACTTTCAGGGCCGCGTGATCACGGCCGCCGTCGCGGGCCCGGGCCGCACGTAAAGTCGCCCCCATGCTCGCCTACCGCCACGCCTACCATGCCGGCAACCATGCCGACGTGCTCAAGCACCTCGTGCTGGTGCAGGTCCTGCGCCACATGGCCGAGAAGGACAAGCCCTACACGCTGGTCGACACCCACGCGGGCGCGGGCGGCTACGCCCTCGGCGGGCGCTATGCGCAGAAGAAGTCCGAGTACCGCACCGGCATCGGCGCCCTGTGGGACCGCCAGGACACCCCGCCCGCGGTGGCGGACTACCTCGCGCTCGTGCGGGAGTTCAACGGGGGCGGGCAGCTCGAGCAATATCCCGGCTCGCCCGGCCTCGCGCAGATGCTGCTGCGTACCGACGATCGCCTGCGCCTGTACGAGCTGCACCCCACCGACGAGCGCATCCTGCAGGCGTTCCTCGGGCGGCGCCCGCACACGAAGGTGACGATGGCGGACGGCTTCGACGCCATCAAGGGGGAGCTTCCGCCGCCGTCGCGCCGTGGCGTGCTGCTGATGGACCCCTCCTACGAGCTGAAGAGCGACTACAAGCGTGTGCTCGGCGCGGTGCGCGAAGCGCTGCAGCGCTTTCCGGAGGCGGTGGTGCTGGTCTGGGTGCCGCAGCTGCAGCTGCTGGAGAGCGCCGAGCTGCCGCAGCGGCTGGAGCACGCCGCCGACGCGGCCGCGCCGCGCGGCTGGCTGCACGCGCGCCTGACGGTGCAGCGCGCGGATGAACGCGGCTTCGGCCTGATCGGCAGCAGCATGGTGGTTCTCAATCCCCCGTTCAAGCTGCACGCCATGCTGGCCGCCTTGCTGCCGTGGCTCACCGACGCCCTCGGACAGTACGATGGCGCGCATTTCCTGCTCGAACAACGCGCCGCGTAGGCGCGCCAAGAACATGCGCTGGAACCGAGCCCTGCTGCTGCGGGTGATCCCCTTCGCGGCCTTCATGCTGCTGCTGGCCCTGCGCGGCGCCGCGCCGGACGATGGCTCCTGGGGCTTCGACCCGCAGTGGATCTACGGGGCCGCGGTGCTCGTGGTGGGCGCCCTGCTCGCCGCCTTCTGGCGCGAATACGGCGAACTGGCGCGCCAGAACTGGCCCGACGGGCGCGAGCTGCTGCTGGCCGCGGCCATCGGCGTGGCGGTGTTCGGCGCGTGGATCGTCCTCGACGCGCCTTGGATGATGCTCGGCGAGCCGAGCGCCCGGTTCGTGCCGCTGGATGCCGCCGGGCGGCTCGACGGGCCGCTCGTGGCGGCGCGCTGGATCGGCGCCGCGCTCGTCGTGCCGCTGATGGAGGAGCTGTTCTGGCGCTCGTTCCTGATGCGCTGGATCCAGCATCCGCGCTTCGAGGCGGTGGACCCGCGCCGCGTCGGCCTGAAGGCGATCGTGCTGTCGACGTTCGTCTTCATGCTTGCCCACACGATGTGGCTGGCCGCCGTGATCGCGGGCCTCGCCTACGCCTGGCTCTATGTGCGCACCGGCACGCTCTGGGCCCCGGTGATCGCGCACGCGGTGACCAACGGCGCGCTCGGCGCATGGGTCGTGGCCACCGGCCGATGGCAATTCTGGTGAGCCCGCGTCACGACGCGCGCTTCAGGTCGCGAAAGGCCTCGAAGAGCCACGACCGCATGCCGATCAGGAGCGTGTAGGGCTTCTTGTGCTGCGGCGGCAGCCGCCGGTCGGCGCGGTGCTGCTGTGCAAAATCCTGCGCGACGCGGGACAGGCGCTCGTTGAACTGTTGAGCCAGCCCGCGCCCGATCTGGCCGTGAACGAGCAGCAGCAGCTCGCCCTCGCCGGCGAACCCGCCGCCGTAGTAGTCGGGCACGACGTGCTGGCGGAAGTACGCCATCACCGGGCCGTCCGGGCGCCAGCGGAAGGTCTTGGCCACCTTGAGTCGATACCGGTTCAGCGGCCGCAGCTCGATGATGCCCAGGCGATCCAGGCGCACGAGGCAGGCCACGCACTCGGCTTCGTTCAGCGTGTAGGCCGCGATGATCTGCTCGAAGGTCCAGTGGCTCAGGCAGCAGACGGCCATCAGCAGCAGCTTGCGGTCGGCCACCACGGCGGCCTCCTGCTCGTCGGTGAGATCGCCGTGCAGGGGCTGGGCGTCGGCCACCTTGCGCGCGATTTCCGCGAAATCCATCTTCAGCACGCGCAGCAGCTGATCGATGCGCGACAGCGGGAGGTCGCCCTTGGCGAGCAGCCGCTTGACGCTGCTTTCGGCCAGGCCGATCTCGCGCGCGACATCCGCATAGGTGACACCCGCGGCGCGCAGCTCGGCCTTGAGCGCCGTGACGAGGGCTGCGGTTCCGCTCATCGAGATTCCCCCCTCAAGATTGCGAGGTACCACGCTACGGTACCCACCATCTCGGCGTCTACGCACTCCCATCACAGCATTGGTACTTTTCCGGCGTCGCCAAGACACTGCGTCCCTTTTCAGCACCGGGGGACCTGATGAGCTTGCGCTTCCTCGCATGCATTGCGCTCGCGCTGGCCCTGCTCGCGCTGGCCACGTCGACCCTCGCCGGGCCGTCAGACCCCGCGTGCGCGGTCGGCGGCGAAACCGCTGCGGAAGGTCTCGAAGCGGCCGGCGTCGAGCGCCTCGCGCACCTGTCGCATCAGGTCGAGGTAGTAGTGCAGGTTGTGGATGCTGGCCAGCATCGGGCCGAGCATCTCGCCGCAGCGGTCGAGGTGGTGCAGGTAGGCCCGGCTGAACCGCGCGCAGGCGTGGCAGCCGCAGGTCTCGTCGATCGGCCGCTCGTCGGTCTTGTAGCGCGCGTTGCGCAGCCGCAGGTCGCCGAAGCGGGTGAAGAGGTGGCCGTTGCGCGCGTTGCGCGTGGGCATCACGCAGTCGAACAGGTCGACCCCGTTCGAGACACCGTCGACCAGGTCCTCGGGCGTGCCGACGCCCATCAGGTAGCGCGGCTTGTCGGGCGGCAACAGCCGCGGCGTGTGCGCAACGATGCGCCGCATGGCGTCCTTCGGCTCGCCGACCGAGACACCGCCCACCGCGTAGCCGGGCAGGTCGAGCTGCACCAGCGCCGCGGCCGACGCCTCGCGCAGCGACTCGAACATGCCGCCCTGCACGATGCCGAACAGGGCGTTGCGGTTGGCCAGGCGCTGGAACTCGTCGCGGCTGCGCCGCGCCCAGCGCAGGCTGAGCTCCATCGAGGCGCGCGCCTCGGCCTCGGTGGTCACGTGGCCCTTGGTCTCGTACGGCGTGCACTCGTCGAACTGCATGACGATGTCGCTGTCGAGCACCGTCTGGATCTGCATGCTGGTCTCGGGCGTGAGGAAGAGCTTGTCGCCGTTCACCGGTGACGCGAACTTCACGCCTTCCTCGCTGATCTTGCGCATCTCGCCGAGGCTCCACACCTGGAAGCCGCCGCTGTCGGTGAGGATGGGCCGCGTCCAGCCCTCGAAGCGGTGCAGGCCGCCGAAGCGGCCGATCACGTCGAGCCCGGGCCGCAGCCACAGGTGGAAGGTGTTGCCGAGGATGATCTGCGCGCCCATGTCCTCGAGCGAGGCCGGCAGCACGCCCTTCACGGTGCCGTAGGTGCCCACCGGCATGAACACCGGGGTCTCGACGATGCCGTGGTTCAGTGTCAGGCGGCCGCGGCGCGCCGCGCCCTGGGTGCCCAGCAGCTCGAACTTCAACACTGCCGCGCCAGCAGCATCGCGTCCCCGTAGCTGAAGAAGCGGTATCGCGCCTCGATGGCGTGGCGGTACAGCGCCATGACGTGCGCATGGCCGGCGAAGGCGCTCACGAGCATCAGCAGCGTGCTGCGCGGCAGGTGGAAGTTGGTGAGCAGGCGGTCCACCACGTTGAAGCGGAAGCCGGGCGTGACGAACAGATCCGTCTCGCGCGCGCCCGGCACCAGGCGGCCGCTGGCCGCGGCGGACTCCAGCGCGCGCAGCGTGGTCGTGCCGGCCGCCACGATGCGCTGGCCGCCGGCGCGCGCAGCCTCGATGGCCGCGACCGTGGCTTCGCCGACCTCGAACCACTCGCTGTGCATGCGATGCTCGGCCAGGTTCTCGCTGCGCACCGGCTGGAAGGTACCGGCGCCCACGTGCAGCGTGATGCCGGCGGTGCCCACGCCGCGCGCCTGCAGTGCGTCGAGCACGGGCCGGTCGAAGTGCAGGGCGGCCGTGGGCGCGGCGACCGCGCCGGGGCGCTGGGCAAACACCGTCTGGTAGCGCCGCGCATCTTCGGCGCTGTCGGGATGCGCGATGTAGGGCGGCAGCGGCACGTGGCCGTGGGCCTCCAGCAGCGCGAGCGGGTCGGACGGGAAGCGCAGGCGGAACAGGGAGCCGTCCGGCCCCGCGCGGCCCAGCACCTCGGCGTCGAACGCGTCGCCGAAGCGGATGGTGGCCCCGGCCTTCGGCGACTTGCTCGCGCGCAATTGCGCGAGCACGTCCAGCGGCGGCAGCACGCGCTCGATCAGGGCCTCGACCTTGCCGCCGGTGGCCTTCTGGCCGTGCAGGCGCGCGCGGATCACGCGCGTGTCGTTGAACACGAGCAGGTCCCCGGGTTGCAGCAGGGCGGGCAGGTCGCGGAACCGACGGTCCACCGGCAGCGGGCCTGTGCCGTCCAGCAGGCGCGACCCGCTGCGCTCGAGCGCCGGATGCTGCGCGACGAGTTCGGGCGGCAGCACGAAATCGAAGTCGCTGAGCGTGTAGGTGCGGGTCATCACGGCAGAATTGTTCCATGCCCGACGCGAGAACGCCGACAAAAAAAGACAAGACCGGTCCGCAAAGGGCTTTGGAAAAGCTGGGGCTGCAGCGCGACATCGACCTCGCGCTGCACCTGCCGCTGCGCTATGAAGACGAGACGGCGCTGGTGCGCATCGCCGATGCGCGCGAAGGCGAGAGCGTCCAGGTCGAGGGCGTGGTGAGCGACTGCCGGGTCGAGTTCCGCCCGCGCCGCCAGCTCGTGGTGCGGCTGGCCGACGACAGCGACGAGCTGGTGCTGCGCTTCCTGCACTTCTATCCGTCGCACCAGAAAACCTTCGCGGCCGGTGCCCGGGTGCGCGTGCGCGGCGAGTTGCGCGGCGGCTTCCTGGGCCGGGAGATGGTCCACCCGACCTACAAGACGGTGTCGGCCGACACGCCGCTGGCCAGCTCGCTCACCCCCGTCTATCCGGCGAGCGCGCAGCTGCCGCAGGCCTACCTGCGCAAGGCCGTCGTCTCGGCGCTGGCCCGCGCGCCGCTCGACGAACTGCTGCCGCCCGATGTGCAGCCGCCCGGGCTGCCATCGCTGCGCGACGCACTCCAGTTTCTCCACCACCCGCCGCCCTCGGCAAGCCTTGCCACGCTCGAGGACCACAGCCATCCGGCCTGGCAGCGCCTGAAGTTCGACGAGCTGCTTGCGCAGCAGCTCAGCCAGCAGCAGGCGCAGCGCGAGCGCGCGCTGCTGAACGCGCCGCCCCTGCGCGCCCAGCCCGGCGGGCTGCACGAGCGGCTGCTGCAGGCCCTTCCCTTCACGCTCACGCGAGCGCAGCAGCGCGTGGCCGAGGAGATCGCGCTCGACCTCGCGCGCCCGCACCCCATGCACCGCCTGCTGCAGGGCGACGTCGGCTCCGGCAAGACGGTGGTGGCGGCGCTTGCCGCCGCGGTGGCGATCGATGCCGGCTGGCAGTGCGCGCTGATGGCGCCGACCGAGATCCTCGCGGAGCAGCACTTCCGCAAGCTCGTGCAGTGGCTGGAGCCGCTGGGCATCGGCGTGGCCTGGCTCACCGGCAGCCGCAAAGGCAAGGCCCGCACGCAGATGGTGGAGCGCGTGGCGTCGGGCGACGCGGCGCTCGTCGTGGGGACCCACGCCGTGATCCAGGACGACGTGCGCTTCCGGCGCCTGGGGCTGGCGATCATCGACGAGCAGCACCGCTTCGGCGTCGCGCAGCGGCTGGAGCTGCGGCGCAAGCTGGTCGGTTCCTCCGGCGCGCCGCTGGAGCCGCACCTGCTGATGATGAGCGCCACGCCGATTCCGCGCACGCTGGCGATGACCTACTTCGCGGACCTGGGCGTCAGCACCATCGACGAACTGCCGCCGGGCCGCACGCCGGTGATGACGAAGGTGTTCTCGGAAGGGCGCCGCGAAGAGGTCGTCGCCCGCATCCGCGATGAAGCGGAGCGCGGGCGGCAGGTCTACTGGGTGTGCCCGCTCATCGAGGAGAGCGAGGCGCTGGACCTGCGCAACGCGACCGAAACACACGCGCAGCTCGGCGCGGCGCTGCCGGGCCGGATGGTGGGCCTGCTGCATGGCCGCATGGCGCCGGCCGAGAAGGCGGCGGTGATGTCGCTGTTCACCGGAGGCCAGATGGCGGTTCTGGTGGCCACCACCGTGATCGAGGTGGGCGTGGATGTGCCCAACGCGAGCCTCATGGTGGTGGAGCACGCGGAGCGCTTCGGCTTGTCGCAGCTGCACCAGCTGCGCGGGCGCGTCGGGCGCGGCTCGGTGGCCAGCGTGGCGGTGCTGCTGTACACGCCCCCGCTGTCCCAGACGGGCAAGGCGCGGCTGCGCGCGATGGCCGAGACGAACGACGGCTTCGAGATCGCGCGCCGCGACCTCGAGATCCGCGGGCCCGGCGAGTTCATGGGGGCGCGCCAGTCCGGCGACGCGCTGCTGCGCTTCGCCGACCTGCAGGACGACGCGCCGCTGCTGCGCCACGCGCGCGAAGTGGCGCAGCAG
>Ga0247820_10001631_pt1 | contig 12590 bp, 14 predicted proteins | sample 13C_Glucose_Day1_2_FD_192480 | JGI IMG/M metagenome (GOLD analysis project Ga0247820, IMG submission 192480) | Soil microbial communities from agricultural site in Penn Yan, New York, United States - 13C_Glucose_Day14 | ecosystem: Environmental > Terrestrial > Soil > Agricultural land | place...
AGCGGCGCCATGAAGGTGATCATCACCACCGCCAGGAAGGCGCCGACGAAGGACGAGGTGAACGCCGCGGCCAGCGCCTTGCCCGCCTGCCCGTTCTGGGCCATGGGGTAGCCGTCGAAAGTGGTCGCCACCGACCACGGCTCGCCGGGGATGTTGAACAGGATCGAAGTGATGGCGCCGCCGAAGAGCGCGCCCCAGTAGATGCACGACAGCATGATGATGGCCGACGTGGGCGACATGCTGAACGTGAGCGGCAGCAGGATGGCGACGCCGTTGGCGCCGCCGAGTCCCGGCAGCACGCCGATCAGCACGCCGAGCACGATGCCGACGATCATCAGCCCCAGGTTCAGGGGCGAGAGCACGACCGCGAAGCCGTGGAACAGTGCGCTGAGCTCTTCCATGTGTCCTCAGTACCCCGTGAACTGGAGCATGTTGAATGTGCCCTTGTAGAGGGGCACCTTGAACCAGACCTCGAACAGCAGGAAGAACAGCACCATGATCACCACCGCCGCCAGCGTGCTCTTGATGGGCGAGTACTTGCCCAGCAGGGTCATGAAGAGGGCGATGTAGATGGCCGAGGCGATGTACAGGCCGACCAGCTGCACGGCCAGCACGTACAGGCCGGCGGGCAGCAGCACGATCAGCACCTGCTTGAGCTGCTGGACGTCCGCGAAGAGGCCTTCTGGGTGCTTGCGCAGGGCCTGGATGGCCACGCCCGCGCCCGAGATGCACATGATCAGGCTGATGTAGAACGGGAAGTAGCCCGGCCCCGGGCCGTCGCTGGTCCACTTGGAGCCGAGCTTCCAGCTTCCGATGAGGATGGTGAGGCCCAGCGCGAACACCAGCAGGGCGACGACGACTTCGACGGAATGCAGGGAGATGCCGCGGCGCGCGCCGCCTTCGCTGTGTTCGTGCGCCATGTCAGTTGGACAGGAAACCTGCGGCCTTCATGAGTTCACGGTGCATCTGCTCGGCCTTGCCGAGCCAGTCGGAGAAAGGCTGGCCGTCCATGGAGGTCTGGTTGAAGGCGCCCTTCTCCATGTAGTCCTTCCATTCGGGGGTCTCGCGCACCTTCTTGAGCAGGTCCACGTAGAACTTCTTCTGGTCGTCGGTGACGCCCGCGGGCATGAAGATGCCGCGCAGCATGGTGTAGCTGGCGTTCACGCCGGATTCCTTGCAGGTGGGGATGTCCTGCCAGGACTGCGTGTCGGTGATCTTGGTGGCATAGGGCATGCGCTTCTCGTCGAAAACGCACAGCGGCCGCAGCTGCTTGGCGCGCCATTGCGCGACGGCCTCGACCGGGTTGTTCACCGTCGAATCGACGTGCTTGCCCACGAGCTGCACGGCCACTTCGCCGCCGCCCTTGAACGGCACGTAGATGAACTTGGTGCCGGTGGCCTTCTCGATGTTGACGGTGAGGATCTGGTCCTCCTGCTTGGAACCGGTGCCGCCCATCTTCATCTTGCTGGGACCGGCGGCCTTCACGGCGTCGAGGTATTCCTTGGGGCTCTTGTACGGGGTCTCGGCGTTGACCCACAGCACGAAGTTGTCCAGCGCCATCATCGACACCGGCGTCATGTCACGCCAGTTGAACGGCACGCCCGTGGCCAGCGGCGTGGTGAACAGGTTCGACAGCGTCACCACGATCTTGTGCGGATCGCCCTTGGCGTTCTTCACCTCGAGGAAGCCCTCCGCGCCCGCGCCGCCGGACTTGTTGACCACCACCAGCGGCTGCTTCATGAGGTTGTGCTTGGCGACCACGCCCTGGATCAGGCGCGCCATCTGGTCGGCGCCACCGCCGGTGCCGGCCGGCACCACGAATTCGACGGGCTTGGTGGGCTCCCACGCCGCATGCGCGGGGGCGATCGCCGCGACGGCGACGGTCAGCGCGCCCGCGAGTCGGACGAACTTGTCTCGGGTATTCATCGCGTTGTCTCCTGGGTCATTGGATGCGCATCCGACCTGCGGATAACGCGTCGCGATGCTCCCTCCGACCGAGCGCGAGTTCTCTTGACGAAGGTCAAGATTGCCGAAACTCAGGGTTTGTCCGGGGAGCCACGGCTCAGGCCGTCACGCGGGCGCAGGTGCTCTCGATCACGCTGACCAGAAAGTCCGCGTCATACATGCGAAGCAGGTGGGGATGTTCACGTTCGATGTACGCACGCAATGGCTCGATGCCATCCCATTGCCAATCGAGGTTCAGCTCTTCGAAGGCGAGTGCGTAGCGCGCTTGCGGTTGCGCTTGCTGCTGTACGGATTGCATGGAAAGTCTCCTTTTCGATGGACCTCGAATGCAATGTAGGTTCGCCGAACGATTAACGATAGTGAATGTTTTTGATCGTTTCGATTCTCTGAAGCTTATAGTTCGGCGATGCGCAACGCGACGCTTCGCCAGCTGAAGGTGTTCGAGGCCGTGGCCCGGCACCTGAGCTTCTCGCGCGCCGCGGAAGAACTGCACCTCACCCAGCCCGCCGTTTCGACGCAGGTGCGCAAGCTGCAGGAACACGCGGGGCTGCAGCTCTTCGAGCAGCTCGGCAAGAAGGTCTATCTCACGCCCGCGGGGACGCAGATGCTCGCTTCCAGCCGGGAGATCATCCAGAAGTTCCATGAGGCCGAAGAGGCGCTCTCGGCCTTCAAGGGTGTCGAGGGCGGCCGCCTCAACGTCAGCGTGATCAGCGCGGGCGACTATTTCTTTCCTGCGCTGCTGGTGGCCTTCGCCCAGCGGCATCCGGGCGTGACGCTCAACTTCGGCGTGTGCAACCGCGAGGAACTGCTGGGGCTCCTGGCCGACAACCTCACCGATCTCGCGGTCATGGTCCGGCCACCGCCGGCCGCCGAGACGGACACCGTGGCGCTGCCGTTCGCACCGCACCCTTATGTGTTCGTCGCGCCACCGACGCATCCGCTGGCGGGCCGCAGGCGCATCCCGGTCGAGCGCGTGCTCAAGGAGCCGTTCATCGTGCGCGAGAAGGGCTCGGACACCTGGAATTCCATGCTGCAGGGCTTGGGCGACCACATCGACGGCCTGAACCTCGCGATGGAGATCAAGAGCACGGAGACCATCAAGCAGGCCGTGATCGCCGGCATGGGCATCAGCTTTCTCTCCGCGCACACGATCAGTCGCGAACGCGAGGCCGGCAAGCTGGCGGTGCTCGACGTGCGCGGCTTCCCGCTGATGCTCAACTGGTACGTGGTGCACCGTCGCACCAAGCGCCTGCCGCCCGTGGCGCAGGCCTTCCTGCGATTCCTGCGCGACGAAGGCGCGGCGCAGATCGAGCAGGCGCTCAGCCCGTCGTGAGCCTCAGTCGAAGGGAAGCCAGGGGCATTCCACCAGCGAGGCGATGAGCTCGCCGAGGCCGGCGGCATCCGCGCTCATGTGAACGCCGGATGCGCTCAGGCGCGCCGCCTGCGCGGGGTCGGCATCGGCGGCGTCGATGAAGCCGAAGACGGGTTTCTCCGCGTGCCGCGCGATCCACTCGGTGCAGGCGCGCTCCTCGCCGGCATCGATCGCGCCGACCAGCAGCACGGCGTCGGTGCCCCAGTGATCCGAGAACATCTTCAGCGCCGCGAGATGGGTGACGCCCTGGGCGGGCACGTGCACGACTTTCGAAGCCCCCAGCCCGTAGGTCGAGAGCTGGCGTACGACTTCGTCCGCGAGTGCGGGCGAACGCGAGACGATGCCGATGCGGCCTGCTTCCATCCGATGCCTCCTTCGCTGGGCGCGTCGTCGACATTCAAAGTCCACCGGCGCTCATTCGGTTCCGGGGGAAACCCGAGCCCCGGCGGATGGGCTGGTCCTTCTACAGGTAGGTCCACAGCATCTTCGTCGCCAGCGCGTACAGCAGGCAGGCGAAGATGCGGCGCAGCATTCCCACCGGCAGGCGGTGGGCGGTGCGTGCGCCCAGGGGTGCCGTGAGCACGCTGCCGGCGACGATGCCCAGGAGGGCCGGGCCGTACACGAAGCCCAGTGACAGGGGCGGCAGGCCGGGGACCTTGGAACCACTGAACACGTAGCCGATCGTTCCGACCAGGGCGACCGGCAGGCCGAGCGCCGCCCCCGTGCCGATCGCCGTGGTCATGGCCACGCCGCAGAACAGCATGAAGGGCACGGTGAGGAAAGCCCCGCCCGCGGAAACCAGCCCGCAGACGATTCCGAACAGCAGTCCGATCACCACCAGTGCCGGCGCGCCGGGCAAGGTGCGCGACGCCGAGGGCTTGCGACCGAGCAGGAGTTGCGTCGCGCCTGCGTACACGATCGCGGCGAAGGCCAGCGCGAGCGCGCGCTGCGACACCCATCCCGAAAGCGCGGTGGCGAGCAGGGTTCCGATGACCATGCCGGGCCCCATGCGCCGGACCAGCGTCCAGTCGACGCCACCCAGCCCGTGGTGCGCGCGCACGCTGGAGCTGGAGGTGAACACGATCGACGCCATCCCCGTTCCCAGCGCGAGATGCACGACGTGGTCCGGGGCGAGTTGTTGAGCGGTGAACATCGCCGCCAGCAAAGGAACCAGTGTCATGCCGCCGCCGATGCCCAGCAGTCCGGCGAGGAAGCCGATGGCGGCTCCGGTGGCGAAGTAGATGAGTATCCAGGTCACCGGGGCGAGTATGGCGTACGCTTTGCCGCATGCCAGGAGGTCCCGATGGCCAGGACTGATCGCACCGCCCCCTTCGCCCCATGCCTGCTGTGGGCCCTCGGCGCGTTGGCTCCCCCCGCGGCCGCGCAGGTCGAGACCCCGCCCGACCTCACTCTCCGCAACACCGCGACCATCGCAACGATCGGCGCGCTGTGGGCAGGCTACGGCTACAACAAGTGGTGGAAGGACGGCTTCAGCGGCGGCTTCAGGACCACCAACGAAGGCTGGTTCGGGTCCGGCACCGACTCCGGCGGCGCCGACAAGCTGGGGCACATGTTCTCCAACTACGCCAGCGTCCGGCTGCTGACGCCCCTGTTCACGGCCACGGGCAACAGCCGCGAGGAAGCCATCCGCCTGGCGGGCTGGACGACGATCGGCATCTTCACCGCCATCGAGGTTCTGGACGGCTACTCGCGCAAGTACGACTTCAGTCCGCAGGACGTGGCGATGAACGTGGCCGGCACGGCGCTGGGCGTGTACCTCGAGAGCCATCCGGAAGTGGACGACAAGTTCGACTTCCGCTTCGCCTACCGCCGCTCCAAGGGTTCCGGGTTCGATCCGTTCGGCGACTACTCGGGCCAGCGCTACCTGCTCGTGGTCAAGGCCGACGGCTTCGAGTCGACCCGCCGCGTCCCGGCGTTGCGCTACCTGGAGCTCTCGGTCGGCTATCAGGCGCGCGGCTTCGACCCCGGCGGCGATCGCCGGCGCGACCTGTACGTGGGCGTGAGCCTGAACCTGTCGCGCCTGCTCGCGGACGGCGCCTACGGGGGACAGATGCATTCCACGCCGACCCAGCGTGCGGCGGAGCGTGCGTTCGAGCTGCTGCAGTTCCCGACCGCGGTGTACTCGCGCACCCCGCTGAAATGATCAGCGGATCTCGCCGTCCACGTAGTACCAGCGCCCGTCGTCCTCGCGCACGAAGCGGCTGCGCTCGCGCAGGCGGCCGCCGCGTCCCTTCATGCGGTAGCGCGCGACGAACTCGACGACCGCGTGCGAGCCGTCGATCATCTGGTGGTCGTGCACCTCCAGTCCCAGCCACTTGGTGCCGGGATCGGGCGTGGCGTCGTCCGGCCGCGTGCTCTGGTGCCAGGTGGCCAGCAGGTACGCGTTGTCGCGCAGCACGTGCGCGGTGTAGCGCGAGCGCATGAGCGCTTCGGCATCGGGGGCCGGTTCCCCGGCGATCCAGCGGCCGCAGCAATCGGCCAGCGACACCGCGTGGCCGTCGTCGTCGATGCGCCCGCAGGGGCAGGGTTCCTTCGACTGGCTCATTTCACCCTCTGCTTCTCGAGCTTGCGCGCGAGCGTTCGCCGGTGCATGCCGAGGCGGCGCGCGGTCTCGGAGATGTTGAACCCGGTCTCGGCCAGGGTCTGGTGGATGCGCTCCCACTCCAGCGTCTTGATGCTGGTCTGCCGCTCCGTGAGCTCCACTTCCGCGTCGCCCTCGGTGCGGCCGAACGCCGCCTCGATGTCGTCGGTGTTGGCCGGCTTGGCGAGGTAGTGGCGCGCGCCCAGCTTGATGGCCTCGACGGCGGTGGCGATGCTCGCGTAGCCGGTGAGCACCACGATCACCATGCCGGGATCGTGTTCGTGGAGCACCTGCACGCAAGCCAGGCCCGAGCCGCCCGCCGCCAGCTTCAGGTCCACGACCGCATAGCCGGGACGGCTCTGCTCGAGCAGGCCCCTCACCCCGTCCAGGTCGGCCGCGCGCAGCACGCGGTAGCCGCGCCGCTCGAACGAGCGCTGCAGCGTGCGGGCGAAGGCGTCGTCGTCCTCGACGACCAGCAGTTCGCGTTCAGCTTCCATCGGTGGAGTCGGGCGGCATCAGGGCGGCCAGCGGCAGGGCTATGTCCACCTGCGCGCCGCCTTCCGGGCGATTGTGCGCGTCCAGTTGGCCGCCCAGGGTGCGCGCGACGTTGAGCGCCAGGAAAAGCCCGAGCCCGCGGCCCGGCGTGCCCTTGCTGGACTGGTAGGGCGCGCCCACGCGCTCCAGGAACTCGGGCGGGAAGCCCGGGCCTTCGTCGAGCACCTGCAGCGTCAGCGTTTCCTCGTCCCATTCGGCGCGGAAGCGCAGCGGCGCGCCCGGCGCGGCCTCCAGCGCGTTGTCGAGCACGTTGCCCAGCATCTGCCGCAAGGCCGTGTCGGAGATGATGGGCAGGTCGGGACCGTCGCGCTCGTAGGCCAGCTCAGGCTCGCCGCGCGTGCGCTTCCACTCGGCCACCAGCTCGTCGAGGAAGACATGCAGGGTCGTCTCGACGGGCGCCTCGCCGCGGGTCTCGCCGGCCGAGGTGAGGATGCCGGACACGATGGTCTTGCAGCGCTCGATCTGGCGCTGCATCTCCTCGATCTCCTCGCGCAGCTCGGGCTCGCCGGCGAACGGCGCCATGCGCGACCAGTCGCCCACGATCACCGACATCGTCGCGAGCGGCGTGCCCAGTTCATGGGCCGCGCCCGAGGCCAGCAGGCCCATGCGCACGATGTGCTCCTCCTCCGCGGCGCGCTGCCGCAGCCGCGCCACGGCCGCGTCGCGCTGCCGCAGGTTGCGCGAGATGCGCCCGATGAAGACCACGAACAGCAGCGCGTCCAGCACGAAGCACAGGAGCAGTCCGCCGATGAAGGTGGCCGGCAGTTGCAGGTCCAGCCCGGGCAGCGCCAGCGGTCGATGGAACACCACCAGGCTCATGAAGGCGACGGTCGTCGCGCCCACCATGGCCCACAGGTAGCGCGGCTGCAGCAGCACCGAGCCCAGCGCCACCTGCAGCAGGTACAGGAAGATGAAAGGGTTGGTGACCCCGCCGGAGAAGTACAGCTGGCCGGTGAGCGCGGCCACGTCCACCAGCAGCGCGGCGAACAGCTCGCCGTTGGGCACCGGCAGCCGAAGGCGCGTGCGCAGCCAGCTGCTGAAGTTGAAGACCGCCAGCAGCGCGAGCAGGCCCAGCATCTCCCTCAGCGGAAGCGGCACCTCCAGCATGTACTGCACCGCCAGGATGGTGGCGAGCTGTCCGGCCACCGCCAGCGTGCGCAGGTGCACCAGCTGCAGCAGGTTCTGGCGATCCGCCAGCCGCTCGGGCGCGCGGCCGGCTTCGGCGATGGCCGGGGGCGACTCAGGGGGAAGGGTCGGCAAGGGAAGCGGCTCCTTGCTGGCGTCGCAACCGCCGCTCGTCCGCCATCAGGTAGGCGACGGCGGCGGCCACCATGGCGGCCAGGACGAACCACGTGATCGCGTAGACCAGGTGGTGGTTGCGGAAGTGGATCACCGTCAGGCCGGCCCGCGGCCAGGCCGTGGCGGCGTCGGGACCTTGCGGCTGCGCATCGACGAAGTACGGCGCCACCGGTCCCTGCAGCCCGCGGGCGGAGGCGATCGCCGCGACGTCGCGCGAGTACCAGCGGCCGGCGGCCGGATCGTTGTCCTGCAGCGGCGTGCCCCGGGGTTCGCTGGTGCGCAGCAGTCCGATGACGGTTTGCTCGCCTTCGGTGGCCGGCACCTGCCCGCGCATCGACTGCGGCACGAAGCCCCGGTTGACCAGCAACCACCCCCCTTGCGGCGTGCGAAGCGGCGTCAGCACCCAGTAGCCGGAGCCCAGGTCGGTGCTGGCGCGCACCAGCACTTCGCGTTGGTGATCGAAGCGTCCTTCGACGCGCACGCGGCGGTACTCGTCCTGCGGACCGAGCGCCTGCCACGCGGAAGGATCCGGCGCGGCGATGGGTGCGGCGTTGACGTTGCGCTCCACCCTTTCGATCAGCGCCTCCTTCCAGCCCAGGCGCTGGACCTGCCAGCCGCCCAGCGCCGCGAGCAGAGCGCACAGCAGCAGCCCGGCGCCGACCAGCGTCGCCAGCACGGCGGCCGAGCGCGGGTGGCGGGCTGCGGAATCCATGTCAGGGCATGCTACGCATGTCGTGCGGCGCCATGGGCATCATGTTCGTGTTGAGGTGGTACATCACCCAGACCGAGCCGGCCAGCACGATCACCACCAACGCCGCGGTGAACAGCAGGGCCAGCATCGACCAGCCGCCTTCCACCTTGGCATTGAGGTGAAGGAAATAGACCATGTGCACCAGCATCTGCACCGCGGCGAATCCGAGGACGATGAAGCCGGTGGCCGCGGGGGTCGACACCTTCCCCATCACCAGCCAGAACGGGATGGCGGTCAGCACCACCGACAGCAGGAAGCCGACGACGTAGCCCTTGACGGTGGCGTGGTAGCCGATGTCGTCGTGGTGGTCGTGATCGTGGTGATCGGCGGCGGAAACGGCGCTCATTGCAGCACTCCCATCAGGTACACGAAGGTGAAGACGGCGATCCAGACCACGTCCAGGAAGTGCCAGAACATGGACAGGCAGACCAGCCGGCGCTTGTTTTCGCGCGTCAGGCCATGGCGGCGCACCTGCGTCATCAGCGTGAACAGCCAGATGCAGCCGAACGCCACGTGCAGGCCGTGGGTGCCCACCAGCGTGAAGAAGCTGGACAGGAAAGCGCTGCGCTGCGGGCTTGCGCCCTCGTGGATCAGGTGCGCGAATTCGTACAGCTCCAGCGACAGGAACCCCAGCCCCAGCACGCCGGTGACGGCCAGCCAGCGCAGCACGCTCGCCTTGCGCCCGTGCTGCATGGCGATCATGGCCATGCCGTAGGTGATGGAGGACACCAGCAGCAGGCCGGTGTTCACCGCCACCAGCTTCAGGTCGAACAGGTCGGCGCCCGAAGGGCCGGCGGCGTAGCTGCGCCCGAGCACAGCGTAGGTCGCGAACAGGATCGCGAAGATGAGCAGGTCGCTCATCAGGTAGAGCCAGAACCCGAGCAGCGTGCCCTGCTGCGGATGGTGGTCGCCGTCGTCGTAGAAGACCGGCGCGGCGCCGGTCGCGTTCATCGTGGTGGAAGACATCTCGGATCAGCTCCCGGGTCTCAGGCCGCGGCCAGCGCGCGGGTGCGCTCGTCCTCGGTGCTGCGCACCTCGTCGGCGGGGATGTGGAAATCGCGGTCGTAGTTGAAGGTGTGGCGGATCGCCGCGCCGATGGTCAGGGCGAACAGCACCCCGGCCGGCAGCCACATGCGCCACACCAGCGCGAAGCCGAGAGCCGTGGCCAGCATCGAGATGATGAAACCGGCGGCGGTGTTGCGCGGCATGTGGATCGGCTTGAAGCCGGTCAGCGGACGGCGCGCGCCGCGCTGCTTCATGTCGTGCCAGGCGTCGAGGGAGTGCACGACCGGCGTGAACGCGAAGTTGTAGGCGGGCGGCGGCGAGGAGGTGGACCACTCCAGCGTGCGGCCGTCCCAGATGTCGCCGGTGGTGTCGCGCAGCTTTTCGCGGTTGCGGATGCTCACCGCGATCTGGACCACGAAGCAGGCGATGCCGATGGCGACCAGGCCCGCGCCGAGCGCCGCGATCTCGAACCAGATCTTCAGGGACGGATCGTCGAACTGGCTCATGCGGCGCGTCACGCCCATCAGGCCCAGCACGTAGAGCGGCGCGAACGCGAGCCAGAAGCCCACGAACCAGCACCAGAAGGAGGCCTTGCCCCAGAAGGCGTCGAGGCGGAAGCCGAAGGCCTTCGGGAACCAGTAGTTGATGCCGGCGAAGATGCCGAACAGCACGCCGCCGATGATCACGTTGTGGAAGTGCGCGATCAGGAACAGGCTGTTGTGCAGCACGAAGTCGGCCGCGGGCACCGCCAGCAGCACGCCGGTCATGCCGCCGATCACGAAGGTGATCATGAAGCCCACCGTCCACAGCATCGGCACGTCGAAGTCGATGCGGCCGCGGTACATCGTGAACAGCCAGTTGAAGATCTTCGCGCCCGTGGGGATCGAGATGATCATGGTCGTGATGCCGAAGAAGGCGTTCACGCTCGCGCCCGAGCCCATGGTGAAGAAGTGGTGCAGCCACACCAGGTACGACAGGATCGTGATCGCCGCCGTCGCATAAACCATCGACGCGTAGCCGAACAGGCGCTTGCGCGAGAACGTGGACACCACCTCGGAGAAGATGCCGAACGCGGGCAGGATCAGGATGTAGACCTCGGGGTGGCCCCAGATCCAGATCAGGTTCACGTACATCATGGCGTTGCCGCCCAGCTCGGTCGTGAAGAAGTTGGTGCCGGCGTAGCGGTCCAGGGTGAGCAGCGTCAGCGTGGCGGTCAGCACCGGGAAGGACACCACGATCAGCACGTTGGTGCACAGGGCGGTCCAGGTGAACACCGGCATCTTCATCAGCGACATGCCGGGCGCGCGCATCTTGACGATGGTGGCGATCAGGTTGATGCCCGAGAGCGTCGTCCCCACGCCCGCCACCTGCAGCGACCACAGGTAGTAGTCCACGCCCACCGTCGGGCTCTGCAGGATCCCGGAAAGCGGGGGATAGGCCAGCCAGCCGGTGGTGGCGAACTCGCCCACGAACAGCGACACCATCAGCAGCGCCGCGCCGCCCACCGTCATCCAGAAGCTGAAGTTGTTCAGGAACGGGAAGGCCACGTCGCGCGCGCCGATCTGCAGCGGCACGACGAAGTTCATGAATCCCGTCACCAGCGGCATGGCGACGAAGAAGATCATGATCACGCCGTGGGCCGTGAAGATCTGGTCGTAGTGGTGCGGCGGCAGGAAGCCCGCGTCGCCGCCGAAGGCGACGGCCTGCTGCAGGCGCATCATCACGGCGTCGGCGAAGCCTCGCATCAGCATGACGAGGCCCAGCACCATGTACATGATGCCGATCTTCTTGTGGTCGATGCTGCAGATCCAGTCGCGCCACAGCGGCGTCCAGAGGCGGTAGCGCGTGACGGCCGCCAGCATGGCGAGGCCGCCGAGCGCCACGCCGAGGAAGGTGGCGATGAGGATCGGCTCGTGCAGCGGGATCGCCGCCCAGCTCAGGCGGCCGAAGATCAGTTGGCTCAGGTCGGACATTCGTTCATGCGGCCGGCGCGCGGGGACGCGCCGGCCGGAAAAAAGAGCTTCAGGGAGAGACGGGGACGGGCGCGCCGGTCGGGTTGTCGGGCGTGCACAGCGCGGCGACCACCTCACGCTCGCGGCCGTTGGCGGCGGGCTGGCGCGACACGCCGACGATGCCGCCCTTGCCCGCGCCGCCCTGGGCGTCGATGTGCATCATCTGGCCCATGCACATCTTTCCGGGCTCGACGCAGCGGTTGACGATCGCGTCGAACAGCTTGGGATCGACGGTGGCGTAGCGGCGCACGGGCTCGCGCTCGGTGGGCTTCTCCAGCTGCAGGTAGGCCTCCCGCGTGAGCTGCCCGCCCGCGTCGCGGTTGGACTGCACCCACTGGTCGAAGTCGCCCTCGCTCATGCCGCGGAAGCGGAAGCGCATGTTCGAGAAGCCGGCGCCGCTGTAGTTGGCGGAGAAGCCGTCGTGGTCGCCCGTGCTGTTGATGACGGCGTGCAGCTTGGTCTCCATGCCCGGCATGGCGTAGATCTGGCCCGCCAGCGCCGGGATGTAGAACGAATTCATCACCGTCGACGCCGTGATGTGGAACCGGATCGGACGGTCCACCGGCGCGGCGATCTCGTTGACCGTGGCGATGCCCTGCTCGGGATAGATGAACAGCCACTTCCAGTCGAGCGCGACCACCTCGACCTGCAGCGGCTGCATGCCCGCGGGCACGGGGCGCTGGGCGTCGATGCGCTCCAGCGGCCGGTACGGGTCCAGCTTGTGCGTGCTGATCCAGGTGATGGTGCCCAGCACCAGGATGATGGCCAGCGGCGCGCCCCAGATCAGCATCTCGAGGCGGGTGGAATGGTCCCAGTCCGGCTCGTAGGCGGCTTCGGTGTTGGCCCGGCGGTAGCGCCAGGCGAAGAACAGCGTGGCCGCGATCACCGGGACGATGATCAGCAGCATCAGCACCGTGGCGACCACGATCAGCTGGGCCTGCTGCGCCGCGACGTCGCCGTGCGGCTTCATGACGATGGTGTTGCAGCCGGCCAGCAGGGTCACGGTGGCGAGAGCACCGATGCGGGCGG
>Ga0247820_10001633_pt1 | contig 12586 bp, 10 predicted proteins | sample 13C_Glucose_Day1_2_FD_192480 | JGI IMG/M metagenome (GOLD analysis project Ga0247820, IMG submission 192480) | Soil microbial communities from agricultural site in Penn Yan, New York, United States - 13C_Glucose_Day14 | ecosystem: Environmental > Terrestrial > Soil > Agricultural land | place...
TCGAGCATTGCGGCGAGGCGAGAAAGACGTAGGCCGGGGCGATCTCCTCGGGCTGCGCCGGCCGCTTCATCGGCGTCTGCGCGCCGAAGTGGGCGACCTTCTGCGGCGCCTTGTCGGAGGGGTTCAGCGGCGTCCAGACCGGCCCCGGCGCCACGCAGTTCACCCGGATGCCGCGCGGCAGCAGGTTGCCGGAGAGCGCCCGGGTGAAGGCGTGGATGCCGCCCTTGGTCATCGAGTAGTCCACGAGCTCCTTCGAGCCCTCTATGCCGGTGACCGAGCCGGTGTTGATGATCGCCGAGCCGGAGCGCATCGCGGCGGCGGCGGCCTGCGCCATGTGGAAGTAGCCGTAGAGGTTGGTCTTCAGCGTCTCGTCGAAATGCTCCGGGCTGAGGTCGAGGAAGTCCTCGGTGTGCACCTGGAAGGCGGCGTTGTTCACGAGGACGTCGAGCGCCCCGAGGGCGCGCACGGTCTCGGCCACCGCCTCGCGGGCGAAGCCGCGGTCGGCGACGTTGCCGCGCAGCAGGATCGCCCGGCGCCCCTCGGCCTCGACGGCGGCCCGGGTCTCCGCGGCGTCGGCGTCCTCGGCGAGATAGGCGATGGCGACGTCCGCGCCCTCGCGGGCGAAGAGCACGGCGACCGCCCGGCCAATGCCGGAATCCGCCCCGGTGACGAGCGCGACCTTGCCCGCGAGCTTGCCCGAGCCTTTCCAGAACGGCGCGTCGTACATCGGCGCGGGGTCGAGCTTCGCCTCCTTGCCCGGCTTCGCCTGATGCTGCTCGGGGAAGGGCGGCACCGGATAGACCCGGGCGCCGAGCTGGGCCGCGCCGGCGTCGGCCCAGGCCTTCGCGCGGTCGTCCTCGCCCACCTCCTTCTGGACGGCGCGCTGCGCGTCGACCACGGCTTCGGAATCGCGGGTATCGCTGTCGGCCACGGGGGTTCTCCTCGAATTCCGCGCGCGCGGTCCCCTGCGGACCGGCATCGCTGACTAGAACTCGTGGTCCGCTGGGCCGTTCCGGGCCGGTTACTTGCCGGTGGCGGAATGCGGCGAGTCGACCTTCTTCGATTCCGGCGAGCCGTGGTGGCGGAGCCAGATCGAGAGCAGCACCAGCACCGCGGTCGAGAGGAACTCCGACTGCCAGTTCTGCATCGACTCGAACCAGAAGCCGGCGCTGCCGAGGTGCTCCCAGAGCGTCGGGGCCGTCCCGCCGTGCAGGAGCGCCGCCTCGGCTTCCTTGCGGGCGCTCTCGACGAGGTGCGCGGCGAAGGAGAGGACGAAGAGCAGCCCGAGCGCCAGGCCGAGCGAATAGGAGTAGACCCAGGCGCAGGCGCGGCGGAACGGCGTCCGCGCCCCGAGGACGAGGGGCGACGGTCCGGGCTCGCCCTCGTCGGGGTCGCGGGATTCCGCCGAGCCGCGCTGGAAGAGGAAGGCGGTGAGGCAGACGTAGACCGACATCTGCAGGAACTCGCTCTCCCAGTTCTCGAAGAGCGCCGAGAGGAAGTCGCCGCTGCCGGCATAGGCGGCGAGCCCCACCGGCGGCCGGCCGTGCTGGGCGAGCTCGTCGTTGAACGCCGTCCAGCCGGAGAGGAGCATGAGGCCGATGGTGACCGCCACGGCGCCGGCGAGCGCGAGCGTGAGGCCGTGGTCCCGGACGAAACCGCCGGATCGTCGCTCCGGCGCCGCGGTTGCATTTGACACGGGGCAAATCTCCCTTCTTCGCGGGAAAAACGCCCGGAACGGGGGCTTCGTTCCTGCGGCCGGGGACCTCCGGAGCGGCGCGACTTCGGACGATCCCCTCCGGTCAGCGGTCGGGCCCGGCGCTGCGGCGGGGCATCTCTCCTGACTGGCCGGGCTTCAGCACCACCTTGGTCCACTCGTTCTGACGATCGTGGAAGTTGCGGTAGCCGGTCGGCGCCGCCTCGAGCGGCAGGCGGTGGCTGATGAGGAAGGTGGTGTCGATCTCGCCCGCGCCGATCCGGCGCAAGAGGTCGCGGCTGTAGCGCTGGACGTGGGTCTGGCCGGTGCGGAGCTGCAGCCCCTTCTCCATCAGCGCCCCGAGCGGGAACTTGTCGAGAAAGCCGCCGTAGACCCCGGGGACCGAGATCCGTCCGCCCTTGCGGCAGGCGAGGATCGCCTCGCGGAGCGCGTGGCCGCTGTCGGCGCCGCCCAGCGTGTGCTGCTTCACGGTGTCGAGGAAGTTGTCGATCGAGAAGCCGTGCGCCTCGGTGCCGACCGCGTCGATCACCGCGTCCGGGCCGATGCCGCCGGTCATCTCCATCAGCGCCTCGAGGACCGCGGTCTGCTCGAAGTCGATCACTTCGGCGCCGAGCCCGCGGGCGAGCTCGAGCCGGTGCGGGTAGTGGTCGATGGCGATCACCCGCCCCGCGCCCATCAGGAGCGCGCTCTGCACCGCGAAGAGCCCGACCGGGCCGCAGCCCCAGACCGCGACGATGTCGCCCTCGGCGATGTCGGCGTTCTCCGCCGCCATCCAGCCGGTCGGCAGGATGTCGGAGAGAAAGAGCACCCGCTCGTCCTCGAGCGCGTCGTCCTCGATGACGATGGGGCCGACGTCGGAGAACGGCACGCGCACGTACTCCGCCTGGCCGCCCGGGTAGCCGCCGGTCAGGTGCGAGTAGCCGAAGAGCCCGGACATGGCGTGGCCGTAGAGCGGCTCGGTCAGGTCCTGCTTGGCGACCGGGTTCGAGTTGTCGCAAGCCGAGTATTGCTGTCGCTCGCAGAAGTAGCAGCTGCCGCAGGAGATGGTGAAGGGCACCACCACCCGCTGCCCGACCTTCAGCGTGCTCTTGCGTCCCACCTCGACGACGCGGCCCATGAACTCGTGGCCGAGGATGTCGCCGGCCATCATCCCGGGGATCACCCCGTCGTAGAGGTGGAGATCCGAGCCGCAGATCGCCGTCGAGGTCACCTCGATCACCGCGTCGCGCGGGTTGACGATCCCGGGGTCGGGCATCGTCTCCACCCGGACGTCGTGGGTTCCGTGCCAGGTCAGTGCGCGCACTGGCGTCTCCTCGGTCGTTAGGGGGTGTCGGCCTTGCGGGGCTCGTCCCTGCTCTCGTCGCGGTGGGTCTCGTCCGCGTGGCTCTCGTCGGGGCTCTCGGCGGGGCGGCTCTCGTCCTTGTGGTTCTCGGCCGTGGCGATCTCGCCGGTCTCCATCAGCATCTTGAAGCGCCGGAGCTCGCGGCGGCCCTGCACCTGCGGCTCGCGGCCGAAGAGCTTGGCGATCCAGCGCCCGAGCTCGCCCCCCGGCGGCTCGTAGGCGATCGTCGCCGCGACGATCGAGCCGCGCCCGCCCGGCGCGTCGCGGAAGGAAACCCGCCCCTCGGCCGCGACGTCGGAGCCCTCGAGCGTCCGCCAGGCGATGAGCTCGCCGGCGCGCTCCTCGGTCACCTCGGTGCGCAGGGTGACGCTCGCGCCCATGGGCGCCGCGATCGTCCACTCGGAGCGGCCGTCGCCGAGGGGGCGCACCTCGCGGACGTTCTCCATGAAGCGCGGCAGGTTCGCGACGTCGCGCCAGAAGGCGTAGAGCTCCTGCCGCGGCCGGTTGATCCGCACGGCGTTGCCGGTGAGGACGCGGTCGCCGGCGACCGCGCGGCGCGCCGCGGGCGGCGCGCCGTCGGGATCGGAGCGCACCCGCGCCAGCTGGCTTTGCCGGCGGGTGCCGACGAGGGCGGTGCCGAGGATGAGCGCGGCGGTGCCGAGCGCCAGCGCCACGCCGGCGGTGGCGGCCGCCCTGGGTTGCGCTGCGGCCCTACGGGACCGTTCCATGTCCATTGGGCTCCTCCCCTCGCGGCTTCGGATCTGCGGCGTTCCCCGGGGCACCGGGGACGGTCACGGAACCGGCGGGATGGCGAGATGTTCCCCGCCCTCCGGCGACGCGGCCCGGCGACGCGGGGAGAACCCGACGCGGGAACAAAATCGCGCGATGAGGCTTGAAAGGGCATCCGGCTGCCTTGGAGGACCCTTCCCGTGACATTTGCGCTGAGGACCAGCCTCATCACCCTCGGCACCGCCTCCCTCGCGACGCTGGCGCTCGCCGGCGACCCGCTCCCCCCCGACACCACCTACCGGCCGCTGCCGACGCAGCCCCTCTCGGTGGTGCGCGCCATGGACGAGGCGCAGAAGCCCGCGGTGATGGCGCGGCAGCGCGCCATGCTCGAGGCGCGCTACGACCTCGCCGACCGGCCGATGTCCGGGGCGATGATGTCGGGCGGGCGCAAGGCGGTGCAGGACGGCGTGCGGGTCAGGTTGCCGGAAGGGCAGACCTGGGACGGCCTCGCGGCGCTCACCCCCGCGGAGATCCGCGAGAAGGGCCTCCTCCCCGACGGCTTCAAGCCGCTGCCGCACGTCAAGCAGGCGCCGAACGGCCAGGTCTATCCCGAGACCCAGATCGAGGTGATCGCCCGCGAGGAGGGCCGCGACCTCCGGCGCTTCGACGTCGAGCACGACCTGCCGCTGCACCTGACGCCGGAGTTCCCGCCGCCCTTGTTTCTGACGACGCACACCGAGCTCGGCGACGTCTCGCGCGGCCGGCTGCTGACCATCAAGAACTACTACGAGATCATGAACGGCCTCATCACGCCGGTGCAGATGGAGGGCCTGCGGCTCCTGCTGACGCCGTTCCCGCAGGAGGAGTTCAACCAGACCGAGGACCGCAAGGTCGCCGAGCCGAGCATGGGCGTCGCCTGCCTCGACTGCCATTCGAACTTCCACACCAACGCCGCCTTCCACGTCACCCCCGACGTGCGGCCGCAGGCCGAGCGGTTCCGGCTCGACTCGACGAGCCTGCGCGGCATGTTCAACCAGCAGATCCACGGCTCGAAGCGGTCGCTGCGCTCGGTCGAGGACTTCAGCCAGTTCGAGCAGCGCACCGCCTACTTCAACGGCGACCAGGTGAGCGCGCAGCGCAAGGGCGTGCACCTGCCCGACCGGCCGGACCAGGTGGCGATGATGGCGCAGATGCAGAACATCGTCGACTTCCCGCCGGCGCCGAAGCTCACGCCCCTCGGCCGCCTCGACCCGGCACTCGCGAGCGACGCCGAGCTGAAGGGCGAGCAGGTCTTCCTCGGCAAGGGCCAGTGCGCGGTCTGCCACGTCCCGCAGACCTCGTTCATGGACATGCAGATGCACGACCTGAAGCTCGAGCGCTTCTACAAGGTCGGGGAGACGGTGAACGACTTCGTCGCGATCCCCGACGGGCCGATCAAGACCTTCACGCTCCGCGGCATCAAGGATTCGCCGCCCTACATGCACGACGGGCGCCTGATGACCCTCGCCGACACGGTCGAGTTCTTCAACCTCGTCCTCGGCACCCACCTCACCGAGGAGGAGAAGGATGCGCTCGTCGCCTACATGCTCGCGCTCTGAGCCGCGCCCGGCCCGCGGTCCCCGCCTCGCCGGGCTCGCCTGCGCCGGCGCGCTCGCGGTCCTGCCGCTGCCGGCCGCCGCCCAGATGGGCAACCCCGGGTTCATGTCCCCCGACACCCGGACCGATGCCAAGGGCCTGCCGGCGACCGACCAGACGAACGCCGCCGACATCCTCTTCGTGCAGCTCGTGGGCGAGGGCGGGCTGGCGGAGGTGAGCCTCGCCGAGCTCGCCCGCGACAAGGCGGCGAGCGATGCGGTCAAGGGCTTCGCCGAGCGCATGGCGACGGATCATGGCGCCGCGAACGACAAGCTCGCGGGCCTCGCCAAGGCGGCCGGGATCGCGGTTCCCGACGCGCTCAATGCCGAGCACGCGACGATGCGGAAGAACCTCGAGGCGATGGACGCCGCGGCCTTCGATCTCGCCTACATGCGCGGGCAGGTGGTCGATCACCAGAAGACCGCGACGCTCCTGGCCTGGGAGATCACCGGCGGGCAGAACGCCGGGCTGCAGCGCTTCGCCGCGGACAGCCTGCCGGTGGTGCTCGAGCATCTCGCCGTGGCGCGCGGCGTCGTCGAGGATCTGTCGCTCGCCCAGGTGGCCGGCGACGCTCCGGCAGCGCGGCCGTAGGCGCGAGGCGGCGGCGCGAGGCGGCGGCGCGAGGAGGAGAGATGGTGGCGACCGGCAGCAACGACCCCCCTGCCCTCCCCGAGGGTCACCGGCGCGCCGGCCTCGTCGCGGACATCCTCGGCGCCGGCACCGGCGCCGCCCTCGCCTCGGCGGCCGTCGCTGCGGCGGTCGCCCGGGCCGAAGGCAAGGGCGCCCTGCAGCCGCTCAACGCCACCAGCCACTGGCTGCACGGGTCGGAGGCGGGGCGCGTCCGTGGGGTCGATGCCGCCCACAGCGGGGTGGGATCGGCACCCACGTGCTTTCGGCGCTGTTCTGGGCGGTGCCCTATGCGATCTGGCTCGACAGCAAGCCCGGGCGCTCCGAGGCGGAGATCGTCGCCGGAGCGGCGGTCACCGCCACGGTGGCCGCCGCCGTCGACTACCTCGTCATGCCGCGCCGGCTGACCCCGGGCTGGGAGCTCGCCATCGGCCGGCCGGGGGTGGCCGCCACCTTCGTGGGACTGGGGCTCGCCCTCGATCTGCCAGATCTCGTAGGCGATGCGCTGGATTTCCTCCAGCTCGGATGGCGTGTGCATCTGGTTCTCCTCATCGGTCGACCTCGTGGAACGCCGGCCGCGACCAGGAGCACTGGGACCGGGCGCGGCGGATCTTCGAGAGGACGAAGGCCGCTCCCGGCGCCGACCCGGAGCCGGGAGACCCGGCGCACGCGCCGCAGCCGCAGAACCCGGGCTTCGAGGCGGCGGCGCCGGGCATGGTGCCGGAGATGAAGGAGGACCCCGCGCCGGATCTGCCCGATCCGCCGCTGGGGCGCTTCGCCAAGCAGCTGAAGGATCTGCCCGAGGACGACCGCTGAGCCCGGGCCCGCCGCATCTGGCGGGCCCCCTGCCCCGGGATCGTCCCCGGGGCGCGCTTTCCGGAAGAGAGCTAGCTGGAAGCTACCCGAGAGCTAGTCGGAAGCGAAGCGATAGCCGATAGCGTCCCGGAAGCTACCGGATAGCTAGACGATAGCCTCCCGGTAGCTTCCGGAATGCTAGCGGAAAGCTAGCTCCGAGCTAGCGGAAAGCTAGTCGATAGCCGGCCGGGAGCTATCCGATAGCCGCTCGTGCGTGGTCGGGGCGCGCCCGGCGGGAGGGGGCTGTCGAATGCCATTGGATAACAGCTAGCTATCGCGTATCCTTGAGCGAAAAGGGACCCACGAGCAGCCACGGAGTACCCATGCCGATCATCTCGTTCGCCAACCCCAAGGGCGGGGCCGGCAAGACCACGTCCGCCTTGCTGCTGGCCGGAGAGCTGGCAGGGAAGGGGGCCCGGATCGTCCTCATCGACGCCGACCCCGAGCGCTGGATCTCGCAGTGGGGGCGGCTGCCCGGCAAGCCCGACTGCATCGCGATCGTCGACGACGTCACCGAGGACACCATCGTCGACCACATCGAGACGGCGGCGGAGACCGCCCAGTTCGTCATCGTCGACCTCGAGGGCACCGCGAGCCTGATGGTGGCGAACGCCATCGGCATGTCGGACTTCGTGGTGATCCCGGCGCAGGGCGCCTCGATGGACGCCAAGGGGGCGGCGAAGACCATCAAGCTCATCCGCAACCAGGAGCGCCTGGCGCGCCGGCCGATCCCGCACGGCGTGCTCCTGACCCGGACCGGCGCCGCGGTGGCGACCCGGAGCTTGCGGAACGTGCGCGAGCAGCTCGGCCGGGCCGGGATCGACGTCTTCGAGACGGCGATCGTCGAGCGCGCGGCCTACCGCGACATTTTCGACTACGGCGGGCTCCTCGCCGATCTCGGGGCGGAGGTGAGCAACCTCGGCAAGGCCCGGGACAACGCCCGCGCCTTCGCGGGCGAGGTGCTCGCGAAGCTCCGGGAGGCGCCGCGGACGGCGCGGGTGGCATGACCATGAAGGAACGCGCCGACCTCGGCTTCGCCGACGCTCTCGACGACTTCGATCCGGCGGACTGGGCGCCGAAGCCGGCGCCGGCCGCCGCCGCGCCGCGGCCGGAGACCGCCGGAACCCGCAAGGCGGCGGCGGCGGCCGGCTTTCGCAGCCGCGAGCCGCAGCCCGAGCCCGCGCCGGAGAGGGCAGGGGAGGCGCCGGTGCGCCGCCGCCGCACCGGGCGCAACGCCCAGCTCAACCTCAAGGCCCGCCCGGAGACGATCGCCGCCTTCTGCGCCGTCGCCGACCTGCAGGGCTGGGGCCTCGGGGAGACCCTCGAGCATGCGGTCGCGCTGCTCGAGCGGGAGTACAAGCGCTCCTAGAGCGATATCCAACCGGACGGAACCGTCCGGTGATTAAGATATCGCGCGAATTCAAGACTCTAGAGCGGACGGTCCGGCTCAGCCCGGACGGACTCCACTCCTAGAGGGCAGGGGAGCCCGGCCGAGTGCCTCGGGCTTCTCGGGCCGAGGACTCGCGGGCCAGGGCCCGCTTCGGTCGTTTGGAGCATTCCATCGAAGCGGCGCGCCCGTATCCCGCCGTGCGACCCGGCAAAAATGCGAGAGTCTCGGGCGCCGGCCCGCGACCGGCTTGCTTTCCGCCGGCATCCGGGTCAGGTTTCGGTCTGTCGCCTCGAGTTCGAAGGATCGGGTCCTCCTGATGCAGCCCCAAGGGTCCGGTGCGTCCGCGCGCGTGCTCGGCACCTCCGAGGCCGGCGAGCTGCGGGCGCTCTACTCGCTCACCGATCGGCTCTACCGGGCGGGCTCGCTCGAGGACGTCTACGACGCGGCGCTCGACGCGATCACCGACACGCTCGGCTGCGGGCGGGCCTCGGTCCTGCTCTTCGACGAGCAGGGGGTCATGCAGTTCGTCGCCTGGCGCGGGCTCTCCGACACCTACCGGCAGGCGCTGGCCGGGCATTCGCCGTGGCGGCCCCGCGAGCGCGACCCCGAGCCGCTCCTCGTCCCGGACATCCTCGACACCGCCGAGCCCGAGTGGATCAAGGCGGCAATCGCCGGCGAGGGCATCCGCGGCCTCGGCTTCGTCCCGATCGTCGCCCAGGGCGAGGTCATCGGCAAGTTCATGACCTACTACGCGATGCCGCACGCCTTCTCGCGGCACGAGGTCGAGCTCGCGACCGCGATCGCCCGGCAGGTCGGCTTCAGCATCCGGCGGGCCCGCGCCGAGGAGGAGCTGCGCGACTCCGAGGAGCGGCTGCGGCTCCTCTCCGAGCTCGCGCCGGTGATGATCTGGATGGGGGACGCGACCGGCAAATGCCTGCATCTCAACCGCGCGCTCCGCGAGTTCTGGGGCCTGCCCGACGAGCCTGCCGGCTGGGACGGTTTCGACTGGCGCGAGACCGTCCATCCCGAGGATCGCGCGGCGATGCAGGCCGCGCTCGACGCGGCGCTGGCGGCCGGCACGCCGCTCCGGCTCCGGGCGCGCTTCAAGCGGGCGCGGGGCGACTGGCGCGTGCTCGAGACCGAGGCGCGGCCGCGGCTGTCGGCGCGGGGCGGCTTTCTCGGCATGATCGGCGTCAACATCGACGTCACCGAGCGCGAGGAGGCCGCGGCGCAGCGCGAGCTCCTGCTCGCCGAGATGAGCCACCGGGTGAAGAACACCCTGGCCGTGGTGCAGGCGATCGCGCGGCAGACCTTCAAGCAGGCCGAGGCGCCGGAGGCGGGCCGGGCGTTCGAGGGGCGGCTCGCGGCGCTCGCCGCCGCCCACGACCTCCTGACCCGGGAGAGCTGGGAGAGCGCGCCGCTGACCCGGCTCGCCGCCGATGCGCTCCGGGCCGACGACGAGCGCAAGGCGCGGGTGGCGATCTCCGGGCCGGAGGTGCTCTTGCCGCCGAAGCAGGCGGTGGCGGTGACGCTGGCGCTGCACGAGCTCTTCACCAACGCGCTGAAGTACGGCGCGCTGTCGAACGACGCGGGGCGCGTCACGCTCGCGTGGCGGATCGAGGCGGCCGAGCTCAGGATCGCGTGGATCGAGGCGGGCGGTCCGCTGGTCACGCCGCCGAAGCGGCGTGGCTTCGGCTCGGTGCTGATCGAGCGGGCGCTCGCGCACGACTGCGGCGCCACCGTCAGGCTCGAGTATCCGCCGGACGGGCTGAGCTGCAGGATCGAGATCCCCCTGGCGCCGGTCGCGGGATAGGCGGCCCCCCCGAATCCAGCGGCCCGAATCCCGCGGCCCGGATACAGCGACCGGAACACAACCGGGGCAGGGGGGTTGATGGGGTGAGGGTGCAGGACTCGGCCCATGCCGCAGGACAATCGGAGAATGATCGTCATCGGCGCGTCTGCCGGGGGGGTCGAGGCGTTGCGGACGCTGGTGCACCGGCTTCCCGCCGACCTCGCGGCGCCGATCGCCGTGGTGCTCCACGTCGGCACGCAGAGCATCCTGCCCGAGTTGCTGGCGGCGGCGGGACCGCTGCCGGCCTGCCATCCCAAGGACGGCGAGACGCTGCGGCCCGGCACGCTCTACGTGGCGCCGCCCGGCAAGCACCTGCTCGTCCACGATCACCATCTGATGCTGCGCCGCGGCGCGCGCGAGAACCTCGCCCGTCCGGCGATCGATCCGCTGTTCCGCTCGGCGGCCTGCTCGTTCGGCGGCGGCACCATCGGCGTCGTGCTCACCGGCGCGCTGAACGACGGCACCGCCGGCCTCGTCGCGATCAAGCGCTGCGGCGGCATCGCAATCGTGCAGGACCCGGCGGAGGCGGACTTCCCGGAGATGCCGCTGAGCGCGCTGCGCCACGTCGTGGTGGACGCCTGCCTGACGATCGCCGAGATCGCCGACGAGCTGGTGCTGCGCGCGGCCGAGCCGCCGCGACCGACGCCGCCGATTCCGATGGACGTCCGGCTCGAGGCCGCCATCGCTGCCCAGGAGCACGCGACGATGTCTAGCGAAGCGAAGCTCGGAACCCCCGCGCCGTTCACCTGCCCGGACTGCCAGGGGCCGCTCTGGGAGATTGCCGACGCCGCGATGCTGCGCTACCGCTGCCACGTCGGCCACGCCTACACCGCCGACACCATGCTCGAGGCGCAGGCCGAGGAGGCCGAGGCGATCCTATGGAAGCTGCTCCGCGCCCGACAGCAGCGCGCCGAGCTCGCCCGGCGCATGGCCGAGCGCGAGGACGAGGAGCCGGCGCTCGCCGCCCGCTTCCGGGCGCGGGCGCAGGAGTACGACGAGGACGCGGAGCTGGTGCGACGCATGCTCATGGGCCGGACCGGGCACTTCGACGAAGCCGGTCTCGCGGAGACCGGCGAGGGTTAGGGACGGGGAGCCCATGTCGATGCAGCGCGAGGGCGAGAGGCGGCCGGACTTTCCGATCGTCGGGATCGGGGCATCGGCCGGCGGGATCCCTGCGCTCAAGCGGTTCTTCTCGGGAATACCCGGCGACGGCAACGCCGCCTTCGTGGTCGTCATGCATCTCGCGCCCGGACGCGAGAGCTCGCTCGGCGACATCATCGGCCGCTTCAGCCCGCTTCCGACGCGCGTCGTCGAGCGTGACGCGCCGGTGGAGCCGGGCCACGTCTACGTGATCCCACCGAACGCGGTGCTGACCCTCGTGGACGGCCACCTGCTGACCGCCCGGCCGGACAGCGGCGAGAGCCGGCGCAGCCCGGTCGACGGCTTCCTGACCTCGCTCGCGGCCGATCGCGGCGAGAACGCCGCCTGCGTGATCCTGTCCGGCACCGGCAGCGACGGCACGCTCGGCCTGCGCGCCATCAAGGAGCACGGCGGCCTGGCGCTCGCCCAGGAGGCGGCCGAGTACGACGGGATGATGCGCAGCGCCGTGGCGACCAGGCTCGTCGACTTCGTCCTGCCCGCCGAGGAGATGCCGGGCAAGCTCCTCGGCTATTTCGGCCACCTGCGCGAGACCGCGCCGCGCAAGGACGGCGACGGCCTCCGGCGCGAGGTGGCGAACCACCTGCCGGCGATCTGCGGGCTGCTGCGCGCCCGCACCGGCCACGACTTCAGCGAGTACAAGCAGAGCACGATCATCCGGCGCATCCAGCGGCGGATGCAGGTGCTGCAGCGCGACACGCCCGAGGCCTACCTCGAGCGGCTGAAGGCCGAGCCGCGCGAGATCGACCTGCTGCTCGACGACCTGCTCATCGGAGTGACGAGCTTCTTCCGCGACCCGCCGGCCTTCGAGGCGCTCGACCGCGAGGTGATCACGCCGCTGATGGCGAGCGGCGGCGCCGACACCTCGATCCGGGTCTGGGTGCCCGGCTGCTCGACCGGCGAGGAGGCCTACTCGATCGCCATGCTGCTGCACGAGCGGCTGCCGCCGGACCGCAAGCGGCCGGTGATCCAGATCTTCGCCAGCGACATCGACGAGCGCGGGCTCGAGGTCGGCCGGCTCGGCCGCTACCCGGCCTCGCTCGCCGAGCAGGTCGGCGAGCGCCGGCTGAAGCGCTTCTTCGTGCGCGAGGACGGCACCTACCGCGTCGTCGCCGAGCTGCGCGAGAGCATCCTGTTCTCGACCCACGACCTGCTGCGCGACCCGCCGTTCTCGAAGCTCGACCTGATCTCCTGCCGCAACCTGCTCATCTACATGACCAGCGAGCTGCAGGACCGGGTGATCCCGCTCTTCAACTACGCGCTGCGCGGCGATGGCTGCCTCTT
>Ga0247820_10001634_pt1 | contig 12585 bp, 11 predicted proteins | sample 13C_Glucose_Day1_2_FD_192480 | JGI IMG/M metagenome (GOLD analysis project Ga0247820, IMG submission 192480) | Soil microbial communities from agricultural site in Penn Yan, New York, United States - 13C_Glucose_Day14 | ecosystem: Environmental > Terrestrial > Soil > Agricultural land | place...
GTTCTGGCTGCTGCCGATGACACTGTACATGCCGGTGAACTTGTCGCCTTCGGCGTCGCCGCCCTGGCCCTTGCCGCCGGTGTTGTCGATGGTGATCGTCACCGCCTGGTCGGACAGCGAATAGTCCATCGTGTCGTTCAGGCCGCCATTGAAGGTCTGCGCGCGCGCATCGCTGATGAAGGTGTCGGCGTAGTTCGAACCCTGGAACACCTCGATGCTTTCAAAGGTATCGCCAGCGGCGATACCGGTATGCACGCCGGTCTTGAAGTTCAGGGTAATGCCGGCACTGGCATCGGTGTACGACACGGTGTCGTTGCCCGCACCACCGATGAAGCGATCGGCACCCGCGCCACCGTATAGCGTGTCGTTACCATCACCGCCATTGATGATGTCATCGCCACCCTTGCCAAAAATCTGATCGTCCGCGCTGGTACCGACCAGATTGTCGGCGCCTTCGGTTCCCTGGATAACAGCCATGTCTACTGATTCCTTGCCAATGGTTGAACAATCCCTGCATGACAGCGCCCACCCTCCGGTCGACGCTCATCCTTCCCTGAATGCCCGTTGCGCATGGTCGCCTACTGGCTTGAGCAGATAGGACAGCACGGTGCGATGACCCGTCTGGATCATCGACTCCACCGGCATGCCCGGCACCAGCGTGAGGCCGTCCAGCTTGCGCTGCTCGGCCTTGTCGATATGAATGCCGGCGCGGTAGAAGCCGAGCCCGCTCTGCGGGTCGCTCACCAGGTCGGCGGAGAGACGCACCACCCGCCCGAGCACTTCGGGGGTGGTCGCGCGATTGAACGCACTGAAGCGCAGCAACGCCTCCTGGCCGAGCACGACCTGATCGATGTCCTGCGGGCTGATGCGCGCCTCGACCAACAGCTCGTCGTCCAGCGGGACGATCTGCATCAGGGTCTCGGCCGGCGAGATCACACCGCCCACGGTGTGTACCGCCAACTGCTGGACCCGCCCGGCACTGGGCGCCAGCACTTCTATGCGCTTGAGCTGGTCGGCCGCAGCGACCTCGCGCTCCACCCATTCGCCCTGCTGCGCCATCAGGTCACGCAGCTCGCCGGAAACCTGTTCGCGGAACCGCTGGTCCACCTGCAACAGCTCCAGACGGGTTTCGGCAATGCGCGCCCGCGCCTCGGCGATGGCCGCGACCAACTGGCCACGTTCGCCCTGCAGGCGAGCGATGCCGCGGGCCAGGGCATTGACCCGGTCGAGGGTCATCAGGCCCTTCTTCTGCAAGATCTTGACGGCCTGGTATTCCTCGTCAATCAGGCGGATTTCCTCGCCCTTGGTGCGCTGCTGCAGGTCATGACCGGCGATGGTCTGGGTCAGTTGCTCGATACGCTCGCGCAATTGCTGCTTCTGCCCATCCCGCGACTGGCGGCGGTCGACGAACAACTGCCGCTCACTGGCCAGCACCGCCTGCACCTGTGCCTCACCCTCGCGCGCGACAAGCCGTGACGGCGTGTCCACCTGCGCCAGGCCATCGCGCTCCGCCTCGAGCCGAGCCTGACGCGCCAAGGCCTGGTCAAGGGCCTTGGCGACGATGGCATGACTGGCCTCCTGCAAGGTCGCGTCCAGTCGCAGCAACACGTCACCGGCCTGCACCGATTGCCCCTCGCCAACCAGCAATTGCGCCACCACGCCACCACTGGGATGCTGGACCTTCTTCACGCTGTCCTGCACCGCCACCGCCCCCGGCGCAATCACCGCACCGGCCAGTTCAGTGACGGCCGACCACGTCAGCGCGCCGCCCAGCAACACCACCACGACCCCGGCACCGGCCCACAGGTGGCCACGCAGCGAACGCAGCAGCCCCTGCTCATCATCGATCCGCATCATGCCTGCACACCTCCCTTGACCACTCGCGGCTCGGCGAGCGTCACCGGTCGCGCCAGCACGGTATCGCGCGGGCCAAATGCCGCCTGCGCCCCCTGCTCAAGCACCAGCACCTGGTCCATCACCGCCAGCAGCCCGGAACGGTGGGCGATGGCCACCACCACCCCGCCGCGCGCCTTGACGCCCTCGATCGCCCGGGCCAACGCCCGTTCGCCCTCGGCATCAAGGTTGGCATTGGGCTCGTCGAGCACCACCAGGAACGGCTCGCCATACAACGCGCGGGCAAGGCCGATACGCTGGCGCTGCCCTGCCGAAAGATTGACGCCGCCCTCGCCGACCGGCGTGTCGTAGCCCTGCGGGAGTTGCAGGATCAACTCGTGCACGCCGGCCTGACGCGCCGCCGCGACAATCGCCGCGGCATCGGCCTGCGGATCCAGACGCGCGATGTTCTGCCCCACGCTCGCCTCGAACAGATCGACGCTCTGCGGCAGGTAACCGGTCATGACCGCCCGCGCCGCATCCGGCCAGAGCTCCAGTGCCGCGCCATCCAGGCAGACCTGGCCGCGCAGCGCCGGCCACGCGCCGACCAAGGCCCGCGCCAGCGACGACTTGCCCGAGGCGCTGGGGCCGATCACCGCCAGCGAGCCGCCGGCAGCCAGGCTGAAATTCACCCCTTGCAGCACCAGCCGCTGCACGCCCGGCGGCGCCACACACAGGCCGCTCACCAGCAGCTGGCTGCGAGCAGTCGGCAGCGCAGTCCTGTGCGCGGGCGCCGGAAAGATCGCCAGCACGCCGCGCAACTGCTGCCAGGCAAATCGCGCGGACACCAGGCTGCGCCATGTGCCAATGATCTGCTCGGCCGGGGCCAGGGTGCGGGCAACGATGATCGAGGCGGCGACAATCGCACCGCCGCTGAGATCGCCCCCGATCACCAACCAGGCACCCACACCCAGGGACGCCGATTGCACCAACTGGCGCAGGGCCTTGGTGATCCCGCCATAGAAGCTGCCGACATCGGCGCTGCGCCGCTGCAACGTGGCGTACTGCTCCTGCAGCACCTGCCAACGTGCAGCGGCACGCTCGGTCATGCCCATCGCGGCGAGCACTTCAGCGCCGACATGGGCCTGCTGGCCCAGGCGATTGCGCTGGCTGGCCAGTACCGCGCTGTCACGCATGGCCCGGCGCGTGCCACGGTCGGTGAGCCAGGTCAGCAGTACCATCAGCACGATCATGCCCAACGCCAGCCAGCCCAGTGATGGATGGATGTAGAAGCTGACCGCGAGGTACACCGGCATCCACGGCAGGTCGAAGAACGCCATGAGCCCGGGGCCGGCGATGAAGGCGCGGATCTGTTCGAGTTCCTGGGCGGGCTTGAGCGGATCCTGGTCCAGGGCGATCTTCAGCGGCGTGCCGGCGATGATCCTGAACACCTGCGTCGAAAGCGCTCCGTCCACAGCTCCAGCGATACGCGACATGACCCGCGAGCGAATGATGTCGAGCACGGCGAACACCAGGTACGCACCCGCCACCAGCAGCCCCAGCGCCACCAAGGTGGGCAGGCTGCGACTGGGGATGACCCGGTCATAGACCTCGAGCATGAACAGGGGGCCGATCAACGCCAGCAGGTTGATCACGCCAGAGAACAGGGCTGCGCCGACCAGGCCCTTTTTCAAGGCCACGCGAAGCGGCGCCGGCAGCACGCGCGCGCCAGTATCCTTACTGCTTTTCAAGAGTTCCGATCCTTGGAAAATGACGCTTGCCAGCCACTCGAACGAGTGGAATGACGCGGATCATACCTGAAGCAAATCCGCCAATCGATGGCCTCAAGCCATCAATTTTTGCCTTGGGTCAAAGCGACCTGCAACCGGCATTGTCGAACGGCCCGGCAAAGCGTTTCCAGCCCTCGCCAGGTGACCATTGCGAACACACCAGACGCCCATCGGCCTGGCTCTCCCAGCGCCACCAGGGGGCCATCGCGGCCTGCGCCTGGAGCAGGCAGAGCGCCGCAACAGCGGCAGCGACCAGCTTTTTCATGGAGCCTCTCCTCGAAAACGACGAACCCCTTCGTGCAAAGGGGTTCGTCGACAAACGCTCAGCCAGCGACCATCAGGTCATCTGGATGGTGGTCTGCATGATGGTGCTTTCAGTGGAGATGGTCTTGGCGTTGGCCTGATAGAAGCTCTGCGCCTTGATCAGCTCGACCAGCTCCTTGGTCAGGTTGACGTTGGAAGCCTCCAGCGAGTTGGACTCCACCGAGCCCAGGGTGCCAGTTTTTGGCGCGTCGATACCTGGAATACCCGAGGAGAAGGTTTCCTTCCAGCGGGTACCGCCGACCTGCTGCAGGCCCTGCTCGTTGGCGAAGCTGGCAATGGCTACCTGGCCGATGGCGCGGGACTGCTGGTTGCTGAAACTGGCGAACATCACGCCGGTGGAGTCGATCGACAGGTTCGACAGGACACCCGTGGCATAACCGTCCTGGGACTGCGAGCTGCGCGCGGTCTCGAGGTTGTAGGAGGTGGTGCTGTTCATCGACAGACGCATGCCGTCGGCGTTACCCACCGAGCCGTTGGAACCCCAGTTGCCCGCGGCGTCCTTGGCGGCCGGGATCCAGCCCTTCATGGTGAAGGTGTTGTTGACCACACTCCAGTCGAACGCTCCCACCGGCGTGGTCGGCACGTTGTCGGGGCTGGCGGTCATGGCCTTGACGCTGCCATCGGGGTTGAAGTCGATGTTGCCAATGAGCGGCGTGGTCTTGCTCGGATCGTAAGGGTTGCGACCTTCCACCAGGGTGTACATGGTCCACTGGTTCTCGCCGGTCTTGCGGTAGAACTGCTCCATGACGTGTTCGTTGCCCTGGCTGTCGTACACCTTGGTCGGGAACGACTTGGTGTAGGTGCTCTGATCCTTCGGGTCGAACGGCTTGTTCGGCACCATCACGGGCGGCGTGGAATTGTCCGGGACCTGCAGCGGAATGTCGGGGGCCGAGGAGTTCAGGTTGATGCCCTGATCGATCAGGGTGGTCGCCTTCGGCGCCATTGCCGAGGTATCGATCCGCAGGTCGGTCAGCACGCCCTTCATGATCTTGCCATTGGCATCGACCCCATAGCCCTGCAGACCCAGGCCATCGGAGGTGACGACATAGCCGTCCTTGTTGGTCTGGAACGCACCGGCGCGGGTGTAGCTCAGCGAGCCGTTGTCGGACAGGACGAAGAAGCCCTGGCCCTGGATGCCCATGTCCAGTACGTTGCCGGTGTTGTTGACGTCGCCCTGGCCGAACTGCTGGGAAACCGTGGCCAGGCGCACGCCGTTGCCGACCTGGTTCTTGCCCACGCCCAGGCGGTTGGCGCCAGCGTAGACGTCGGCGAACTCGGCGCGCGACGACTTGAAGCCGACGGTCTCGGAGTTGGCGATGTTGTTGCCGGTGACGTCCAGCTTCTTGTTGGCTGCGTACAGACCGCTAAGGCCGATATTGAAAGACATGCATTCACTCCTTATGCCGTGCTAGCGGCCTTAGATTCCGATGGTTTGTACTTTGGAGATGCCCAGCTTGCCGATCCCGGCAAGGTTGAGCATCATCTCGCCGCCGTTCTGGAAGCTGACACTGGTGACCTTGGCCGGCAGCATCGTGTACATCTCCTGCGACTTGCCGTCGACAGTGGTGGTGGCGGTGAAGGTATAGGTACCCGCCTCGACTTTTTCGCCCTTGTCGTTGGTGCCGTCCCAGATGAAATCGGCGGTGCCTTTCTTCTGCTCGCCCAACTGGATGGTCTTGACCACGTTGCCATCCTTGTCCTTGATGGTCACCTTGCCGTCGGTGATGTTCTGCGGCACGACCACCTGGCCATTGAGGCTTTCCTTCGGATCGAAGAGGGCCTTGTCGTTCTGCACGATCACCGAACGCCCTACCAGGGAGGAGGCCTGCAGCGCCTGGGACGAGCCCATGCCGCTGATGATCGAGTTGACCGAGCTGTTCAGGGTCTGGATGCCTTCCAGGCTGCTGAACTGCGCCAGCTGGGCGATGAACTGACCGTTGTCCTGGGGATCCAGCGGGTTCTGGTGCTGCATCTGGGTGACCAGCAGCTTGAGAAACGCATCCTTGCCCAGCGCGTTCTTGTCGACAGGCTCGGTGGTGGTTTTCTTGGTGCCGGTGCTGACCCCGGATTTTGTCAGCACATCATTGAGGTTCACGCTGGGGTTTTCGACTGCCATGGTCGGGATTCCTTATCACTGACCCAGGGTCAGTACTTTCTGCATCATGGTCTTGGCGGTGTTCATCAGCTCGGCGTTGGTCTGGAACGCACGGCTGGCGGAGATCATGTCGGCCATCTCCTCGACCACGTTGACATTCGGGTAGTAGACGTAGCCGTCCTTGTTCGCCGACGGATGATTGGGCTCGTAACGTGCCTCGAGGTTGCTCTGGTCCTCGATGATGCCCTTGACCTGGACGCCCTGCCCGGCCTCGCCCTGCTCCTCGAACAGCGACTGGCCCATGCCGTTCTGCGCGTTCTGGAAGGTGGTGGCGAACACCGGATGGCGGGCGCGGTAGGTCTGGTCGATGCTCGAGGACACCGTCTCGGCGTTGGCGATGTTCGAGGCAACGGTGTTCAGGCGCGTGTTCTGCGCGCTCATGCCGCTACCGGCGATGTTGAAGACACTGGCAAGGGACATGGTCACTCTCCACGCAGGGCCGATACCAGCCCTTTGAATTTACTGTTGAGCAGGGTGAAGCTGGCCTGGAAGCCAACGGCGTTTTCCGCGTAGTTCGACTGCTCGATCTGCGCATCCACGGTGTTCTGGTCGATCGACGGCTGCATCGGCGTACGGTACTGCAGGGTGTCGTCCATCATCGCCAGGCCTTCGGCCTCGATGTGGCGGTTGTTGGTGCGGTCCAGGGCTATGCGCCCCTTCTGCTGCTTGTCGGCCTCGGCGGCGAGTACCGACGAGAAGTCCATGTCACGCGCCTTGTAGTTGGGCGTGTCGGCGTTGGCGATGTTATTGGCCAGCACCTCGGCACGCTGGGCGCGGAAGCCCAATGCCTTTTCGTGGATGCCAAGCGCCTTGTCGAAGCTGATGCTCATATCGGGGAAACCTTCAAAGGTTGACCAGAGTTTCGTTGGCTTAGGCTTTAGCAAGGGCTGTGCCAACCAGCGCAACCCCAGTAAACCGGGGGCTACCCAGGTATTAGGGCGCTGGTGATGCCAGAAAAGCGGCAAAGTGCTTCCGCCACACCACCACCAAGCGGCAATTGGCAGGCGGCAAAAGCGGCAAAACAAAAAATTGACGTCAAACAACAATGCCAATCTGCCATCATCCACGGTAGCATTCGCCCCCCCCGCGCATTGTCGTGGCGAAAAGCCCCAGCCGTTACGGTCATACGCCCGCATGGATGCGCACTGCTTGCTCTACGATTTCAAAGGAACGAAACCGTGCCACCGCTTAACGCACGCAAGACCCTCCTGGCCCTTTTGATCGGCGCCAGCCCCCTGCCCTCGCTGGCCGAGACCATTCAACTGACCGATGCCGGCCACGCCGAGCAGAACCAGAGCCACCCCGCAGACCTCGAATTCACTGGCAGCTACACCGGCCTGCGACGTGACGCGATCAATCTCGCCAATACCCGCGTGATGGGCGACCTGGTCTTCAACAGTGCCATCAACGACAACGACCAGCGCACGGTCGACATGGTCAACCGCAGCGACGGCATCCGCCTGGCCAACAGCAGCATCGGCGGCTACCTGTACAATCGCGGCAACGTGAAAACCACCAGCCTCGATGGCGCGGCCTTGCGCCTGCAAGGCACCCTGGTAGACGGCGATCTCACCAACGAGGGAAGCCTCAGGGTCGGCACCGGCATCTCCTACTTCAATGGCGGGCCGACCTACGGCATCGACCTGTCCAGCCCGAGCGGCGCCACTGTCCTGCACGGCGATGTGATCAACGCCGATGGCGCGAGCATCACCGTCGAAGGCAGGGACGCACGCGGCATCAACCTGGCGGGCGCCAGCCTGGAAGGCAAGGTCGTCAACCGCGGCAACATCGATGTATCCGGCCCTGGCGCCGTTGCCATCAGTGCCACTGCAGGCACCAGCAACCGGCCCACCATCCTGGCCGGCATCGAGAATACCGGTCGGATCTTCGCCAGTGACCAGGCCATCGCGCTCGACGGCGCCACCCTGGTCGACAGCATGGACCGCCACCTGGTCAACAGCGGCAGGATCACAGCCACCACAACCGCCATCCGTATCGGCAACACCGCCTTCGACGGCACAGGCTTGTCGGCCTGGTACAAGGCCAACGGCGCACTGAACATCTTCAACAGCGGGACGATCTGGGGCAACACCGCCATCGACGCCACCGCCAGCAACCGCCCGGTCGAGTTGATCCTGCGCCAGGGCAGCAAGGTCTACGGCGACCTTGTCGGCCTGGCCAACATCGAGGTCGAAGGCGACAGCACCTATGGCGTCGCCTACGGCCCCCCCGGCAGCAACAGCATCCGCCTGGCAAACGGTGGCTGGATCGATGTGGGCGACAGCAGCGAGCCACCCACTACCTTCACCCTGCACAGCCTTCACACCACCCTCGACGGCAACCTGAGGATTGCCGACAACTCGGCGCTGGGCCTGTGGCTGGCAAGCAGTACCGACCCGAACACGGCGGTGCTCAAGGTCAGCGGCATCGCCGAGTTCGCCCAGAACGCGCGGATCCTGCTGGAGCCGGAGGACACCGACTTCGAGGCCAGCGGCAGCCGCTACCTGCTGCTCGAGGCCGGCCAGGTGCAGGTCCTCGACGCCAACGGCCTGCAGGTCAACGCCAAGCCCCAGGTCGCCAGCACCTCGGCCATGCTCAACGTGCTGAGCAGCACGCTCGATGACAACAAGGTCTACGTCACCGTCAGCACCAAGCCGACCGAGGACCTTGAGCAGATCGTCGCGCAACAGGGTGGCGACAGCAATGCACAGCGTGCCCTGGGCAACCTGGCCGAAGCCGGCCTGCTGGCACGCCTGGGCAACCAGGACCCACTGTTCCTCGCCGCCGCCAGCGCCGACGAAGCGCAACTGACCAGGCTCGCCGAGCAACTGGCGCCGGACGTCAGCGACGGCGCGCGCCAGGCCGCCCTGGCCAGCCAGCGCCTGATCGGCAACGCCATCGACAACCGCTCCAGCAGCCTGCACGCCCCTCGCGCCGACGAGGCACGCCGCGCCTCCGGCGTGTGGATGCAGTCGCTGTACAGCGACGCCAGCCAGCAACAACGCGACGGCATTGCCGGCTACAACGCCTACAGCCGCGGCGTGGCGGTCGGTGCCGATGGCCAGCTGGACGACCAGCTCACCCTCGGCGCGGCCTACAGCTTCATCGACACCGACATCAACGGCAAACGCGGCAACAAGACCCAGGTACAGAGCCACGCCTTCTCGCTGTATGGCAGCTACACCCTGGACAACTACTTCGTCGATGCCAGCCTGACCTACGGCTTCAACGACAACCAAGGCAAGCGCGAGATCGCCGGCACCCGGGCCAAGTCGGACTATGACAGCAACCTGTTGGGCCTGAACCTGGTGGGCGGCTATAGCTGGCAGCCGGATCCGCGACTGCTGGTCGAGCCGCGCCTGGCGGCGCGCTACAGCCGCGTCGACATCGACAGCTTCAACGAGAAAGGCTCGTCGGCCGCACTCAAGGTCGAGGCGCAGCGCTACGAGGCCATCGAGCTGGGCGCCGGCGTGCGCGTGGCCAGCCAACTGCCGCTTGGCGCCGGCATCCTGGAGCCGCAGCTGAAAGTCATGGCCTACCACGACTTTGCCGCGGATCCTGTGCAGAACACCGCGACCTTCGTGCTGGGCACCACACCTTTCGTCAGCCATGGCGCCAGCGTGGCGCGTAACAGCTACGAGGCCGGGCTGGGTGCGGACTACAAACTGGGTGCGGTGAGCATCGGCGTCAGCTATGACTACGTGGGCAAATCGGGCTTCGATGCCGACGTGTTCTCGGCCAGGCTGCGCTACGCGTTCTGACACGCCATTACAGGCAAGCCCGCAGCGAAAACAAAAAGGCCGGTATCGCAGGATACCGGCCTTTTTTCGCCCAGCCTTACTTGGCCTGGTAGATGATCCCCGGGCTGCACTGGACCATCTGATAATGGTCAGGCAGCCCGTTGAGCGCCTCGGACGCCCCCAGGAACAGATAGCCACCGGGCTTGAGGGTGCCGTGAATGCGCATGAGGATGTCCTTCTTGACCTGGGCCGAGAAGTAGATCAGCACGTTGCGGCAGAACACGATGTCGAACTTGCCCAGCGGCGCATAGCTGTCGAGCAGGTTGTACGAACGGAACTCGACTCGGCTGCGGATCGGCGACTTGATCGCCCAGCGCCCCGGACCCTTGGGGTCGAAGTAGCGCTGCAGACGCTCCTGCGACAAGCCGCGGGCGATGGCCAGGCTATCGTACTCGCCGGTCTTGCAGTTGTTGAGCATGGCGCCCGACAGGTCGGTGGCGACGATCTGCGCACCCATCTTCAGCTGGCCGAGGTTGGTGCGCTCGAACTCGTCGATCGACATCGAGATCGAGTACGGCTCCTGACCGGACGAACAGGCCGCCGACCAGATGCGCAGGCGCTGGCCCGGGTTGTTCTTGATGAACTCCGGGATCACCTTGCTCTTTAGCACCTCGAACGGGTAGGTGTCGCGAAACCACAGCGTCTCGTTGGTGGTCATGGCATCGACCACCTGCTCGCGCAGACCACTGCGTGGCTGGGTCTGGATGCGCTGCACCAGCTCGCCCAGCGACTTGATGCCCTGTTGCTCCATCAGCTTGTTGAGACGGCTGGAGACCAGGTACTGCTTATTCTCGCCCAGCAGGATGCCACAGGCTTTCTCCAGGAAGACCCGGAACTGTTCGAAATCCAAATTACCCGTAGACACTACTGCCGCCTCTTTTAAATCACTGGTGCCGGGGGCCTGCCCCCGGCTGCTTCAATGCGTTGCCTTGATCCGGTCGACCACCCGCTGGGCCAGGTCGTCCGGCTTGAACTTGGCCAGGAAGTCATCGGCACCGACCTTCTTGACCATCGCCTGGTTGAACACCCCGGAAAGCGAAGTATGCAGGCAGATGTGCAATTTTTGCATGCGCGGATCGCTGCGGATCTCCGCCGTTAGCGTATAGCCGTCCATTTCCGGCATTTCAATGTCCGAGATCATCATCAGGAACTCTTCTTCCGGCTTCTTGCCCTCGTCCACCAGCTGGCGCAGGTAGTTCAGGGCCTGACGGCCGTCATTGAGCGCCACCACCTCGACCCCCACGGTCTGCAGGCAGCGGCTGACCTGCTTGCGCGCCACCGACGAATCGTCGACGGTGAGCACCCGCAGCAGCACGGCCTTGTCCTGCACTTCGGCATCGATCACCCCGGCCGACACCGACTCGGACGACGGCGCCACTTCGGCCAGCACCTTCTCCACATCGATGATCTCGACCATGCGGTTGTCCACCCGGGTGACCGCGGTCAGGTAGTGGTCGCGGCCGGTGCCCTTGGGTGGTGGATGGATTTCTTCCCAGTTCATGTTGACGATGCGCTCCACCGAGTGCACCAGGAAGCCTTGGGTCTTGGTGTTGTACTCGGTGATGATCACGAAACTGTTGCGCGTGTCTTCCTGCAGCGGCCGCAACCCGGTGGCCATCGACAGGTCGAGGATCGGGATGGTCGCCCCGCGAATATTGGCAACACCGCGCACCACCGGGTGCGCCTTGGGCAGCAGGGTCAGCGCAGGGCATTGCAGCACTTCCCTGACCTTGAATACGTTGATGCCGTAAAGCTGCTCGCCATTGAGGCGGAACAGCAGCAATTCCAGGCGATTCTGCCCCACCAGCTGCGTGCGCTGGTTGACCGAATCCATAACACCTGCCATGCCAGACTCCTTTATGTTTCAGCCTTTCGTTGCAACTCAGATAGCGAGTCGGCACGGGCTTTGCTTTTTTGAGCGCCATGTACACGAAAACGACATTTTTCCGACGATTGACGCGCCTGCTGACTGGCTCGCTGGCCATGCTGTGCCTTCTGGTGCCCGGCGTTCGCACGGTAGCGGACGCGTTTACCTTGCCTGAACAGCTTATCGGTGTCACTCAAGGGTTTCTTGAATTCAGCGTCGAAGATTATCTGGCAACCACCCAGACCGCCGGCCGTTACGAGATCCAGGTCAACCCGCTGGACCCGCGCCTGCGCATGCCGCTGTGCAGCCAGCAACTGGACGCCTCGCTGGAAAGCCCGGCCCAGCCGTTGGGCCGCGTCACGGTAAAGGTGCGCTGCGAAGGCACGGCGCCTTGGACCGTGTTCGTGCCGGCCACCGTGCGGCTGTTCCGCGAAGTGGTGGTGGTGACCCGGCCGCTCAAGCGCGACAACGTGGTGGGCGAAGGTGACGTGGCCCTGCGCGAGCGCGATGTCGGCACCTTGGGCCAAGGTTTTTTGACCGAACTGGAGCAGGCGGTGGGCATGAAGATGCTGCGCCCCACGGTGATCGACCAGGTACTCACCCCGCAACACCTGGAACAGGCCGAGGTGGTGCGCAAGGGCGACCACGTGGTGATCATCGCCCGCAGTGGCAGCCTGAGTGTGCGCATGCCCGGAGAAGCCCTGAGCAAGGGTGGCCTGAGCGAACAGATCCGGGTGCGCAACCTCAATTCCAAACGAGTGATCAAGGCCAGGGTGACCGGCCCCGGCCAGGTCGAGGTAAGTATGTAGCCAGCCC
>Ga0247820_10001636_pt1 | contig 12574 bp, 15 predicted proteins | sample 13C_Glucose_Day1_2_FD_192480 | JGI IMG/M metagenome (GOLD analysis project Ga0247820, IMG submission 192480) | Soil microbial communities from agricultural site in Penn Yan, New York, United States - 13C_Glucose_Day14 | ecosystem: Environmental > Terrestrial > Soil > Agricultural land | place...
ATTCGGGCTCGGGCAAGTCCACGCTGATCCGCTGCATCAACGGCCTCGAATCCGTCCAGCAGGGCCGGATCGAGGTCGACGGCATCGACCTTACCGGCCACAAGCGCAACGTCGACAAGGTGCGCTCCGAGGTCGGCATGGTGTTCCAGCAGTTCAACCTGTTCCCGCACCTGACCATCCTGCAGAACTGCACGCTGGCGCCCATGCGCACGCGCGGCGTGAGCAAGGAAGAGGCCGAGGCCACGGCGATGAAGTACCTGACGCGGGTGCGCATCCCGGAGCAGGCCAGCAAGTACCCGAGCCAGCTGTCGGGCGGCCAGCAGCAGCGCGTGGCGATCGCCCGCGCGCTGTGCATGACGCCCAAGATCATGCTGTTCGACGAGCCCACCTCCGCGCTCGACCCCGAGATGGTCAAGGAGGTGCTCGACACCATGATCGGCCTGGCCGAGGAAGGCATGACGATGCTGTGCGTCACGCACGAGATGGGCTTCGCCCGCAGCGTGGCCGACCGCGTCATCTTCATGGCCGACGGCCGCATCGTGGAGCAGGCGCCGCCCGAGCAGTTCTTCACCCAGCCGCAGAACGAGAAGACCCGCAACTTCCTGGGCCAGATCCTCAGCTCGCACCACCATCCGCAACCGGTGGCTGCGTGATGCAGCAGGTCCTGATCTCGCTGTCGTCCTTCGGGGCGGCGGAAGTGCGGCGCCATGGCCAGCTGTGGTTCACCCGCCTCGCTCAGCAGGCCGGCGCCGACGGCGTCGAGGTGCGCGGCGAATTGCTGGTCGATCCCGCCGCCGAGCTTCCCGGGATCGCCCGCGCGGTTGCGCAGTGGAGCGGGCAAGTCGTCTATTCCAGCCCCGAGCCCCTTTGGAATGTCGAGGCCGGCGACCTCCGCCGGCTGGCCGAGACGGTCGCCGGCCTCGACCTCGTGATCGAGAACGACCAGACGGCCGCCGCCGGCACGGTCGACGCCTTGCAGGCCTTCTTCCGCGCCGCGGATCAAGCCGGCACGCCGCTGCCGATGACATTCGACATGGGCAACTGGCACTGGACGGGCGAAGACCCGCTGGACGCCGCGCGCGCCTTCTCCGCCCGCGTGGGCTACGTGCATTGCAAGGGCGTGCAGCGTCAGGCCAGGCGCTGGGTCGCCGTGCCCCTCGCCGATTCGGCCGCGCCGTGGCGCGCCCTGTTGCGCGCGATGCCGCGCGCCCTGCCCTGGGCGATCGAATACCCGCTGGTCGGCGACGACCTGCTGGAGACGACCCGCACCGAGATCCGGCAACTTCGAGAGGCCTGCGAACGCCTCGGAGCCTTCGCATGAACTTCCGCTACGACGTCGTCACCTTCGGCGAGATGATGCAGATGTTCATCGCCGACGGCCCGGGTCCGCTGGAAGCGGTCCGCACCTTCCACAAGCGCACCGCCGGCGCCGAGACCAATGTCGCGATCGGCCTGGCGCGCCTGGGCCTGCGAGTGGGCTGGGCCAGCCGCCTCGGCGACGACTCCATGGGCCGCTACCTGCTGGGCGAGATGCGGCGCGAAGGCGTGGATTGCAGCAAGGTTGCCTTCGAGCCGGGCCAGCGCACCGGCTTCCAGTTCAAGGGCCGCACCACGGACGGTAGCGATCCGCCCGTCGAGTACCACCGCAAGGGTTCGGCGGCCAGCCGCATGGGCCCGGCCGACGTCGACGACGACTGGCTGCGCTCCTCGCGCCACCTGCACGCCACCGGCGTCTTTCCCGCGATCTCCGAGACGGCGCGCGCGGCCGCCCACAGGACGCTGGACGTGATGCGCGCGGCCGGCCGCACGATCTCGTTCGACCCCAACCTGCGTCCGACGCTCTGGGCCACGCCCGAGGACATGCGGCGCGAGATCAACGCCCTCGCCTTCAAGGCCGACTGGGTCCTGCCCGGGCTGGAGGAAGGCCGCTTCCTCACGGGCGAGCAATCGCCCGAGGCCATTGCGCGCTTCTACCGCGAGCGCGGCGCCAGGCTGGTCGCCGTGAAGCTCGGGCCGGAAGGCGCGTACTTCGACGCCGAGGAAGGCACGGGCCACGTGCCCGGCTTCCCGGTGAAGGAAGTGGTGGACACCGTGGGCGCCGGCGACGGCTTCGCGGTCGGCGTGATCACCGCGCTGCTGCAAGGCCGCGGCGTGGCCGATGCCGTTCGTCGCGGCTCGTGGATCGGCGCTCGCGCGGTCCAGGTGCTGGGCGACACCGAGGGCCTGCCGACGCCGGCCGACCTGGAAGCCGCCGGGCTATGACCCGCAAGTCCGTCCTGGTCTTCCGCGAGTTGCCGCCGGACCAGCTGGCGCGCATCGGCGCGCTGCACGACGTCATCCTCGCCAATCCGCGCAAGCCGGAGCAGAAGGACGCCTTCGAAGCGGCGCTGCAGCATGCGCACGGCCTGATCGGCTCCAGCTACGCGATCACGCCCGAGCTGCTGGCGCGCGCGCCTCGGCTGGAAGTGATCAGCACGGTTTCGGTGGGCGTCGACAACTACCCGGTCGCTGCGCTGCGAGAACGCGGCATCCTGCTTTGCCACACGCCCGGCGTGCTCACCGAGACCACGGCAGACACCGTGTTCGCGCTGGTCATGGCGACCAGCCGCCGCATCGTCGAACTGGCCAACCATGTCCGCGAGGGCCGCTGGGACCGCAACATCGGCGAAGACCTCTTCGGCTGGGACGTGCACGGCAAGACGCTCGGCATCCTCGGCTTCGGCCGCATCGGCCAGGCGGTCGCACGCCGCGCCGCCCTGGGCTTCGGCATGCCGGTGCTGTACCACAGCCGCCGTCCCGTGGACGTGCCGGAACTCGTCGGCCGCGCGACCCATGCGTCGCTGGACGAACTGCTGGCGCGCTCCGACATCGTCGCGGCGACCCTGCCGCTCACCGACGAGACGCGCGGCCTGCTCGGCCCGCGCGAGTTCGGCCTGATGAAGCCGGGCGCGATCTTCGTCAACGGCGGCCGCGGCGCCACCGTGCAGGAGGACGCGCTGCTGCAGGCGCTGGATTCCGGGCACCTGCGCGCGGCCGGGCTCGACGTGTTCCGCACCGAGCCGCTGCCCCAGGACTCTCCGCTGATGCGGCACCCGCGCGTGACCGCCCTGCCGCACATCGGCTCGGCGACGCACGAGACGCGCTACGCGATGGCGCGGCTGGCGACCACCAGCCTGCTGCAGGCGCTGGCGGGCGAGCGGCCGGCGGACGTCTATTCGGCCGCCTAGCGGCGCACCGCCTCCCACCACCTTGTCGACCGGAACTCCCGGTCCGCATCCACCCACTCTCCCAGGCGCGGCGTCACCAGGTCGACGCCCGCACGGGTCGCCTCCGCCACGGTGCGGCGGATCGGTTCGTCCCAGTCGTGGTACGCGAGGTTGAAGGTGGACCAGTGGACCGGGAACATGCGCCTGGCGCGCACGTCGCGGTTCACCTGCACGGCCTGCTCGGGCGTCATGTGGATGTCGGTCCAGGCGGCGCCCGGGCCGTAGGCGCCGATCTTGATGAAGGCCATGTCGAACGGGCCGAGGCGCGCGCCGATGTCCTGGAACAGCTTCCCGTAGCCGGTGTCGCCGCTGTAGAAGAACCGGTGCCGCGGTCCTGCGACGGACCAGCTCGACCACAGCGTCGAGCTGCGGTTGTTGAGGCCGCGGCCCGAGTAGTGCCGGGTCGGCGTGCAGACGATCCGCACGCCGTTGCCCAGCGTGCGCTCCTGCCACCACTCCATCTCCTCGATCTGCGCGGCCGGCACGCCCCAGCGTTCGAGATGCGCGCCTATGCCCAGCGGCACGAAGAACCGCGAGCCGCGCGCGGCCAGGTGGCGCACCGTGTCCATGTCGAGGTGGTCGTAGTGGTCGTGCGAGATGAGGACCGCGTCGATCTTCGGCAGGTCCGCCAGCGCGATCGGCGGCGCATGGAAGCGCCGCGGGCCGACCGGCAGTGGCGAGACGTGCTCGGCGAACACCGGGTCCAGCAGCAGGCGCAGGCCGTCGACCTCGACATAGGTGCTGGCATGGCCGATCCAGAAGGCGCGCAGGCCGCCGGCGGGCGGCGGTGACGCGAGCGCGGCCTTGTCGACGGGCAGCACCGGGAGCGGCTTCGGCGGCTCTCGCACCTCGTCGCCGGAGAACTGGCGCACCGTGTAGTCGACCAGCGACGTCGTGCTGGGCGCCTCCGGCTCCAGGTTGACGAACCGGCCCTCGCGGTACTGCGGATTGGCCCTGGCGCGCTCCAGCCGCGCGCCGGCCATGGGCGCCCCGAACTGCGGCAGCGACAGCACCGCCCACGCCGCCGCGGCGAGCACTGCCGCCACGAGGGCGAGGACGACGATCGAACGTACAACCCAGCGCGCAACACCCATGGCTCACCTCCGCTAGACGGATGGCGAGCGATTATGGCGAGCGCGCCGGCGAGCTTCAGTCCAGCAGGTTCGCCGGCACCTTGCCGCCGTTGTCGGCGACCTTGCGCATCACCTGCTTGTGCAGCCACATGTTCATCGCCGCCGAATCGCCCTTGTCGCCGGTGTAGCCCAGCTCGTCGGCGAGCGCCTTGCGCTCCTGCAGGCTGCTCTCCATGCCGAGCAGCTTCATCAGGTCGACGATGGACGTGCGCCAGTTGAGCTTCTGCGGGTTCTTGGCCGCCAGCTCCTCCAGCACCTGCTCCATGTCGACGTCGTTGAGGGCGACGACGGCGGGCTTGGCCTGTTGCGCAGGCTGCTGCGCGGGCGCCGGCTGCGAAGCGGATGGCGTCGAAGTGTTCTGGGCCGGGGCGCCCTGCGGTGCGGACGCCGTGGTCGTCGCTGCGCCGCCGCTTGCCGCCGGCTTGCCGCGGTTGCGCAGGCGGTCGAAGATGTTGGACAGAATGCCCATGAGCTTCTCCTTTCCAATGGAAGGACGCCATCCTGACGGGCCACGAGCCTCGGCCTTTGTCGGACGCCGCCCTGCCCGCGCGTGCTAGGGGGTCTGATACAGCCTGCTGAAGTCGCAGGCTTCCTGCGCCAGCATGACGATCGAGGCGATCAGGCTGCTCTTGCGCTCGGCCTTGTGCGAGGCCACGTACTCGATGTCGGGCAGCTCGGGGACGGTGCGGACGACGGTCAGCGATCCGTCGTCGATCATCGGCTGCAGGCACTTGCGCGGGAGGTGGCTGACGCCGAGTCCGGACACCGTCATCCCGATGATCGCCACCAGGTTGTTGCTGATGATCTTCTCGGTCGGCGAAACCCCCAGCGCGTCGAGCCACTGGGCGTAGATGACGCCGGTGCCCGAGCGGTCGCTCTGCGTGAGCAATCGATAGGCGGCCAGCTCCTGGATGCGCAACGCCTTGCGCGACCTCACCATCCCCGGCTTGCACATCCAGGCGTTCTGGACACTGCCGACGGTCCGCGAGGACACCCGGCCATCGCTGAACATCTTCGGCACGATCATCACGTCGACGTCGTCGCTCAGCAGTTTCTCCCTCAGGGACCGGCTGGTGTCCACGTCGGGTTCTATCGTCACCCGCGGGTAGTGCTGCTCGATCAGGTTGACCAGCCGTGGCAGCCAGGTCATCGCCGTCAGCTCGGTCACGCCGATGCGCAGCCGGCGCTCCATCACCTCGGCGCTGACGAACTGCTCGACCGCGCTGTCGCGTTCCTCGAGCAGCCGCTTCGCGATGGCGAACATCTCCTGCCCCTTCTCGGTCAGGCGAGACGTCCGCGAGGCCCGGTCGAACAAGGGGGTGTCGAACAACGCCTCCAGCTCCTGGACCCTCTTGGAGATGGCGGACTGGGAGGTGTGCAGCTTCGTCGCGGCCTGCGAAAAGCCCCCCAGGCGCGCGATCCAGTAGACCGCCTCGAGCTGCTTGAAGGTCATCATCGGTCGCGCCTCCTGATCATTCCCAAATGGTATCAGCGCCGTTCGAAAAAAATCGCTTTACGGAATGTCTGGGGATTCTGAGAATTTCGCTCGATGAAAGCAGTTCCCCCCATCGTCGCCGCCCGCCTCGGGGCGGTGAAACCCTCCGCCAGCATCGCCGCCAAGGCCAGGGCCGATGCCCTCAAGGCCGCCGGCCGATCGATCATCGACTTCACCGTCGGCGAGCCCGATTTCTCGACGCCCGCCCACATCGTCGAGGCCGGCATCCAGGCCCTGAAGGGGGGACTCACCCGCTACACGCCTTCCGCGGGCATCCCGGCGCTGCGCAAGGCCATCGTCGACAAGCTGCGGCGCGAGAACCAGCTGGCGTTCTCCGAGGCGGAAGTGGTCGTCGGCTGCGGCGCCAAGCACATCATCTTCAACGCCTTCGCCGCGTCGCTGAATCCCGGCGACGAGGTCATCGTTCCCGCGCCGTACTGGGTGTCCTACCCGGAGATGGCCGTCATCCACGACGGCGTGCCCGTGATCGTCGACTGTCCCGCCGAGCAGGGCTTCAAGCTGACGCCCGAGGCCCTGGAAGCCGCCATCACCTCGCGCACCCGGTGGGTGGTGCTCAACTCCCCGAACAATCCGACCGGTGCCGTCTACAGCGCCGGGGAACTGGCGGCCCTCGGCGAGGTGCTGGCCCGTCATCCCCACGTGTGGGTGCTGACGGACGAGATCTACGAGCACTTCGTCTACGGCGATGCGAAGCACGTCTCGCTGCTGAACGCCGCACCCGGCCTGAAGCCCCGCACGCTCGTGATCAACGGCGTGTCGAAGGCGTATGCGATGACGGGCTGGCGGATCGGTTACGGGGCCGGCCCCGTCGAACTGATCAAGGCCATCACGATGCTGATCACGCAGAGCACCACCTGCGCCACCGCTGCAGCGCAGGCCGCCGCGGCTGAAGCGCTGAACGGCCCGCAGGACAGCGTTCGAGAAGCCGCGCGGACCTTCGAGGAGCGATGCGCCCACCTGGTGCATCGCCTGAACGCGATCGACGGGATCGAGTGCGCCAGGCCGGACGGCGCGTTCTACGTCTTCGCCTCGGTGAGAGGCCTGATCGGCCGCACCACCTCGAGCGGCAAGGAACTGCTCACGGACCTCGACGTGGCGGAATACCTGCGCGAGGTCGGTGGCGTGGTGACCGTGGACGGCACGTCCTACGGCCTGTCGCCTTTCCTTCGCTTCTCGTTCGCCACGTCCCTGGCCGAGATCGATCGCGGCTGCGATGCGGTCGCGGCGGCGGTCGCCGGCCTGAAGCTGCCGGTCGGAGAAACCGCATGAACTACGCCACCTTGAACACCTTCGAGCGCGTCGCCCCTGCCCTGGTGCAGCGGGCCCGCCAGTACCCCGCCGCCGTCCTGTGCGATGTGCAGGGCCGCCGCGGCACGCTGCATTCGCGGATCCGCGCCCTGAACCCGAACATGACGGTCTGCGGTCCGGCCTTCACGGTCGAAGTCCGGCCGGGCGACAACCTGATGATGCATCTGGCGATGGCCCTCGCGCAGCCCGGCGACGTGATCGTCGTCGACGGCAAGGCGGACCAGACCTGCGCGCTGTTCGGCGACCTGATGGTGACGCAGGCGCAGGCGGCCAGACTCGGTGGATTCGTCGTCGATGCGGCCTGCCGCGACCTGACGGAGATCGCTGCCCGGGACTTCCCCGCGTTCGCGGCCGGATCGAATCCCTGCGGCCCCACCAAGGGCCTCGCCGGAAGGCTGAGCATCCCGGTCTCCGTCGGCGGCACGTCCGTCGCGCCGGGCGACCTGATCGTCGGCGATGCCGATGGCGTCGTCGTGATCCCGCGCCTGGACGTCGAGAAGGTGCTGGTCGCCGCCGAACAGAAGCTCGCCACCGAGAAGCAACGCCTCCAGGAGATCAGCGAAGGCCTGCTGGTTTCGCCCTGGCTGGACGACGCCCTGCAGCAGGCCGGCCTGCCGAAGCTGGGCCACTGATTTCTCTCGAAGTTCCTGATCCCACTCACTCACCCGGAGACAACCTTGAAGATCAATCGCACTCTCTTCGCCGTGCTGGCGATGCTCGCAGCCACCGCGGGCCACGCCCAGCAGAGCGACACGCTGGCCAAGGTCAAGGACAGCGGCTTCATCACCATCGGCGCCCGGGACACCCAGGCTCCGTTCTCGTACAAGCCCAACGGCAGCGGCGACCCGGTCGGCTACACGAACGACATCTGCCTGAAAGTCGTGGATGCGGTGAAGAAGAAGCTGAACCTGCCCAACCTGCAGGTCCGCTACGTGATCATGACGTCCGTAACGCGCATCCCGCTGATCCAGAACGGCACCGCCGATCTCGACTGCGCCAGCACCACCAACACGGTCGCCCGGCAGAAGGATGTCGACTTCGCGCCCAGCCACTTCGTGACCGGCATCACGGCCGCGGTCCCCAAGGATTCGCCCATCCAGACGTTCGCGGACCTGAAGGGGAAAACCGTCGCCACCGTCTCCGGAAGCACCTCCGTGCAGCTGATGCGCCAGCACCAGCGCAACGAGCAGTTCCAGGTGCAGGAGATCAGCGGCAAGGACACCGCCGACGCCTTCCTGCTGATGACGAGCGGTCGCGCGGCCGCCTACGTGCTGGACGACGTGCAGCTGGCGGCGCTGATCGCCAACTCCGCGAATCCGAACGGCTACCGGCTGCTCAAGGAGAACCTGCGCACCGAGCCCTACGGCATCATGTATCGCAAGAACGATCCGCAGTTCAAGCAGGTCGTCGACGAGACCGTGGCGGGCCTCATGAAGTCGGGCGAGATCGAGAAGATCTACGCGAAGTGGTTCACCCAGCCGATCCCGCCGGCCAACTCGAACCTGAACTTCCCGGTCAACGACGCCATCCGCGAGGTGTTCAGGAACCCGAACAACAAGGGCGTCTGAACCGGGTGGGCGCTAGTACGCCCACCCTGCCTGCGCCTTCGCGAGTTGCTGGCACTCCTGGACCGAGGCCAGCTCGACGACCTTGCCGCTCGAGTGGAGCGCGAGGCCATGGCCCAGGTCGGTCCACTCGCTCGCGGTGGTGAAGCCGGGCGCTGCCAACAGCAGCACGGCCGCCACGGCCGCGAGCGCGATGAAGACGGAACTTCGCATGACGATCTCCTAGTGCCGGACCACTGACGCGGGGCGGGCCGATCGCGGAACGTCGAGCAGGATCTGACCATCGGCGGTCATCACGATCCCGCTTCCGAGGTCCACGTCCTCGGCCGCAACGGTGAGGGCGTCGGTCCCGCCGCCGCAGCCGGCGAAAAAGAACACCGGAAGAAGCGACGACACCAAGCCGCGGATCAGCGAATGCCTCATGGCCGCCTCCTGCCATCCCGTCGATCGGGCATGGGTGATAGTTCGCGCGCAGGTCGCCTTCAACGCGGGACTTGCAAGCTTTGGAAACAGTAGCGGCCCACGCTCCACGCGCTCAACCATGCGCGCGCCGCCCCACGCCTTCCTCCTTTCGCGACCGCAGCCCGGAAGAGCACGGTTGCGTGATCGCACGCACGCCTTATCAAAATGGCCTTGCCTGATCAGGCGACAAGGAGACGAGCATGGCGATGAAGAAGATCCGTACTTGCATCGCATTGGCGATGCTTGGCAGCGTGGGCGTCCCGGCCCTGTCGCAAACGACGCCTGCCACGCCGCCACCGGCGGCCACGCCGGCGGCCCCCCCCGCGGCCACGGCCGCTGCCGGAGCGGCGTCCTCGCCGGCCGACGAACCGGGCTGGGCCAAGGGACGGCCCAAGAGCGACGCCGCGATGAAGATGGCGCCGGTGCCGGCCTTCCCGATCCCCACCGCGCCGGACAAGCTGCCCACGGCCAGGTTCAAGCTTCCGCCGGGCTTCAAGGCCGAGACCTTCGCCGCCGGCATCCTCGATGCGCGCGAGCTGCGCCAGGGCGACAAGGGCAACATCTTCGTGAGTTCGCTGTTCGTCGCGAACAAGGTCTATGCCGTTCCCGAGAAGGGCGGCCCCGATCGCAAGGCCAAGGTCGTGATCGACAACATGCCGATGGCCACCGGCATCGCCTTCCACAAGGGCAGCCTGTACGTGGGGACGAACACCAAGCTCCTGCGCTACGACAACATCGAGGACAACCTGGACAAGCCCGGCGAGCCCAAGGTGCTCACCGACAAGTGGCCCGGCGGCACCGACCACAGCTGGAAGTACTTCCGCATCAAGGACGAGAAGCTGTACTACAACATCGGCGCGCCCTGCAACATCTGCGATCCCGGCGAGTACGCCAAGATCTATCGCATGAACCTGGACGGCAGCAACGTCGAGACGGTGGCCGCGGGCGTGCGCAACACGGTGGGATTCGACTTCGATCCCAAGACCGGCAACCTCTGGTTCACCGACAACGGGCGCGACTGGTTCAGCGAGGAGCTGCCCAACGACGAGCTGAACGTGGTGACGAAGCCGGGCCAGCACTTCGGCTATCCGTTCTGCCACCAGGGCAACATCCCGGACCCCGAGTTCGGTTGGGGCAAGTCGTGCAACGACTACGCCAAGCCCGCCGCGCTGCTGGGCCCGCACGCCGGGTCGCTGGGCCTGACCTTCTATCAAGGCAAGATGTTCCCGGCCAAGTACCAGGGCGCGATGTTCATCGCGCGCCATGGCCCGTGGAACCGCACCACGAAGTACGCCGACATCCTGGTCGCGCGGCCTGACGGCAAGGGCGGCGCCAAGATCGAGACGTTCATGACCGGCTTCGTCGAGAACAACAACTACCTGGGCCGCCCGGTGGACTTCCTGGTGATGAAGGACGGCTCGCTGCTGATCAGCGACGACCACGCCGGCGCCATCTACCGCATCACCTACAGCGGCAACAAATGAGGGTGCGACGCTGGGCTGCCGGCGTGGCGGCCTGCGTCTCGGTGCTGGCGGTGGCGGCCTTGCCGCCGCCCGCCGGCGCGCAGGACAAGCCCCGCCCGAAGAGCGCTTCGCCCGCCGGCGGCGCTTCCGCCGCCAAGGCGCCGCAGGCGGTCGACTACGCGCAGCGATTCGCGAGCCAGTGCGCCGCGTGCCATGGCGCCAACGGCCGCAGCGACATGGCGGGCACGCCGGTGCTGGCCGGCCAGCCTTCGCTCTATGCGATCACGCAGCTGTTCCTGTTCCGCGAAGGCCGGCGCAGCAACCAGCCGATGACGGCCGTGGCCAAGACCCTGTCGGACGACGACATGCGCGGCTTCGCCGACTACATCGGCACCCTGCCGCCGGTGCCCGCGCCGGCGCCGCGGGCACCGGACGATGCCGCGCGCATGGCCAAGGGCAAGTCGCTGTCGGAACAGCACAAGTGCGTGTTCTGCCACGGCGCCAACCTCGATGGCGGCCAGCAGGTGCCCCGCATCGCGGGGCAGAAGGAGGACTACCTGCAGGAGAGCCTGCGCGGGTTCAAGTCGGGCAACCGTCCGGGCTACACGCAGGCGATGACGGCGGCCGTGAGCCAGGTGTCCGTCGAGGACCTGGACACGCTGGCGTACTACGCGGCGCGGTTCGCCGGCAAGTAGGCGGTCCATGCCGGATCGACCCGGCATTCGCGCCCTGCTCGCCGGCGTCGCGCCGGCGGTGCTGGTGCCGGCCGTGCACGCGGAAAGTCCGCGCGACCGCTACTGGGCGCAGCTGGAGTACTTCCTGCCGAAGGTCGAATCGTCGGCGCGGCCGGATGCTTCGGAGAACGGACCCACGGGCACCCGGCTCAGCATGGAAGACGACCTCGGCCTGCGCGACTGCAAGGGCACGCCCTACCTGCTGCTCGGCACGCGCCTGGTGTGACTCGGCTACCGCTTCGTGAACTACAGGCTGGAGCTGTCGAAGCCGCGATTCGACGGCGAGCTGAACTACAGGTTCCGCGGGCCGACGGTCTACCTGTCCGCGGCGTTCTGAGCACCTGGCGAAGCTGCTGCGCGACAGCAGGCGTACGCAATTCCGGTGGATTGTTGCAACCGGAATGGGCATCATCCGATGCTCTGTCGTCCCAGCCCCAAGGAGGTTCTCATGTCCTTCTTTCCCGCCACCTACGGCCATGTCATCTCGGGGCTCGCCCACAACGGCAAACCGGTGCAGGCGGCAGTGTTCAACGACAACCAGGTGCGCGCCGCGGCCGGCATGGCGCTGGTGCTCGCGGCCATCGCGCTCGTCTACGGCCGCTTCGAGCAGCTCTATCTGCCGATGCAGGCGATATCGACTTTCCTGTTCATCGAATTCCTGATCCGCGTGACGATCGGGATCCAGTACAGCCCGCTGGGCGTGCTGGCCGGCTGGATGGTGCAGCGCAAGGGGCCCGACTGGGCTTCGGCGAAACCCAAGCGATTCGCGTGGACGCTCAACCTCCTGATGGCGGGCGCGATGATGGTGATGACCAACGCCGGCGTCACGGGCGTCGTGCCGCTGACCATCTGCGTCATCTACATGCTGCTGCTCTGGATGGAGTCCGTGCTGGGCATCTGCGTCGGCTGCGAGATCCACGGCTTCATGGTGAAGCTGGGCTGGGTGCAGAAGGACAGCGCCTTCGAGATCTGCGCCCACGGCGCCTGCGAAATGCCGCCGCGCTGAAGGAGACGCCATGCCCGATGCCGTTCCCGCCGGCGCCGCCGCCGAGGCGCCCAAGCCCATGCCGTTCGCGATCATGCGCAACGCCCACGAGGCCCTGCGTGCCGGCATCCGGTTGCAGGAA
>Ga0247820_10001637_pt1 | contig 12574 bp, 7 predicted proteins | sample 13C_Glucose_Day1_2_FD_192480 | JGI IMG/M metagenome (GOLD analysis project Ga0247820, IMG submission 192480) | Soil microbial communities from agricultural site in Penn Yan, New York, United States - 13C_Glucose_Day14 | ecosystem: Environmental > Terrestrial > Soil > Agricultural land | place...
CCGCTGCCGGAGAAGCTGAAACCGAGGATCACCGTGGTGTTGCCCACCCCGGGCTCCTGGGCATTGTGCGCCTCGATCTGTGCGGCTACCTGCTCGGTACGCATGCGGCTGGCACCTGGTGGCAGCTGGATGTCGGTGATGGTGTAGCCCTGGTCTTCAGTGGGCAGGAATGCCGTGGGCAACTGGCTGAAGCCGTAGCCGAGCACTGCCAGCAGCACGCCATACACCAGCAGGTAGCGGCCGCTGCGCTTGAGGGCCTGCACCACCCAGCGCTCATAGCCGCTGCTCATGCGTTCGAAATTGCGGTTGAACCAGCCGAAGAAGCCCTTGCGTTCGTGGTGTTCGCCCTTGGCCAGCGGCGTGAGCAGGGTGGCGCACAGGGCAGGGGTCAGGCTCAGGGCCAGAAACGCCGAGAACAGGATCGACACGGCCATCGACAGCGAGAACTGCTGGTAGATCACCCCGACAGAGCCTTTCATGAAGGCCATGGGCAGGAACACCGCCACCAGCACCAGGGTGATGCCGATGATGGCGCCGCTGATCTGGCCCATCGCCTTGCGCGTTGCCTCCTTCGGCGGCAAGCCTTCCTCGGCCATGATCCGCTCGACGTTCTCCACCACCACGATGGCATCGTCGACCAGAATGCCGATGGCCAGGACCATGCCGAACAGTGTCAGCACATTGACCGAAAAGCCCAGCGCCAGCATCACGGCGAAGGTACCCATCAGCGCCACCGGCACCACCAGGGTCGGGATCAACGTGTAGCGCAGGTTTTGCAGGAACAGGAACATCACGGCGAAAACCAGCAGCATGGCCTCGAACAGGGTGCTGATGACCTGCTGGATGGAGACCTTGACGAACGGCGAGGTGTCATAGGGGATGTCGTACTTGACTCCCTCCGGGAAATAAACCGACAGCTCCTGCATCTTCGCCCGTACCAGCGTGGCCGTTTCCATGGCGTTGGCCCCCGGTGCCAACTGCACGCTGAAGGCGCTGGCCGGCTTGCCGTTCAGGCGTGTGCCGTACTGGTATTCCTGGGCGCCGATCTCGACCCGCGCCACATCGCCGATGGTCACCGTTGAGCCGTCCGGGTTGGCCCGCAGCACAATGGCGGCAAATTCTTCCGGCGTGCTCAGCTGGCCCTTGACCACCACATTGGCGGTGATCTCCTGGGTGCTGCGGGCAGGCAGGTCGCCGATGCTGCCGGGAGCCACCTGGGCGTTTTGTGCGGCGATGGCGTTGGCCACATCGTTGGGAGTGAGGCTGAAACCGATCAGCTTGCCAGGGTCGATCCAGATCCGCATGGCACGCTCGGAACCGTAAAGCTGGGCTTTGCCTACGCCCTTGAGACGGCGGATTTCGTTCATCACGTTGCGGGCAAGGATATCCGACAGGGCCGTTTCATCAAGGCTGCCGTCTTCAGAGGTCAGGGTGCCGAGCAGCAGAAAACCGGTGGACACTTTTTCCACCTGCAGGCCCTGCTGGGTCACCGGGCGCGGCAAGCGCGACTCGACCACCTTGAGGCGGTTTTGCACGTCGACCTGGGCCAGATCCGGGTGGGTCCCCGGCTCGAAGGTGGCGGTAATGGTGGCGCTGCCCAGGCTGCTCTGCGATTCGAAGTACAACAGGTTGTCGGCACCGTTGAGCTCCTGCTCGATCAGGCTGACCACGCTCTCGTCCATGGTGGCTGCGGACGCCCCCGGGTACACGGCATAGATTTCCACCTGCGGCGGGGCCACGTTGGGGTATTGGGCCACCGGCAGTTGCGGGATGGCCAGGGCCCCGGCCAGCAGGATGAACAGCGCGACCACCCAGGCAAATACCGGGCGGTCGATGAAGAATTGCGGCATGGGTCAGGCCCTCACTGGCCGTTGTGCTGGGCGATGGGTTGGCTGCGCTGGGCAGTGTCGACCAGGACCTGGTCACCGGCCTTGACATGCTGCAGGCCCTCGACCACTACACGTTCGCCAGCGGCCAGGCCTTCATTGACGATCCAGCGGTCGCCCTGGGCGTTGCCCAGTACCACTTGGCGCTCGCTGATGCGCGCCTGCGCGTCGACCACCAGCACTTTCGGCACTCCAGCGCTGTCACGCAGGATTGCGCGCTGCGGCACGCTGATGCCTTTGGGCTGTACGGCCTGCTCCAGGCGCACGCGCACGTAGCTGCCGGGCAGCAGGTCCAGATCAGGGTTGGGGAACTCGCTGCGCAGGGTTATCTGGTTGGTGCTCGGGTCGACGCTGATGTCCGAAAACAGCAGTTTGCCGGGTAACGGGTAGGCAGTGCCGTCATCCTGGATCAACGTGGCGCTTGCCTCCCCGTTGCCTGCCTGCTGCAACTCGCCAGCGCGTAGCGCACGGCGCAGGGTGTTGAGCTCGCGGGTCGACTGGGTGACGTCGGCGTGGATCGGGTCCAGCTGCTGGATGGTTGCCAGTGGCGTGGTCTCGTTCTGCCCCACCAGCGCGCCTTCGGTGACCAGGGCGCGGCCGATGCGCCCGGAGATCGGTGCGGTTACCGTGGCGTAACCCAGGTTCAGGCGCGCCCGTTCAAGCGCAGCCTTGGCTGCGGCCACTTCGGCGTCGGCCTGCAGGAAGGCCGCGCGGGCATTGTCGTACTCCTGGCGGCTGACGGCCTTGTCGTCGACCAGTTCGCGGTAGCGCTGCTCCTGCAAGCGTGCCTGATACAGGTTGGCCTGGGCTTTGGCCAGTGTGGCACGGGCGCTATCGTGGTCCGCCTTGAACGGTGCCGGGTCGATCAGAAACAGCACGTCGCCTTGCTTGACGTCGCTGCCTTCGCGGTAGACCCGCTTGAGCACCACGCCCGCCACCCGCGCGCGCACTTCGGCGGTACGCGGGGCGAGAATGCGCCCGCTGAGCTCCGTGCTGATGGCCAGAGGCTGGAGCTTCAGGGTTTCCACCCGCACCTGGGGTACGGGGGCCTGGGTGTCCTGCTCTTCGGTGTCGTTGCAGCCGACCAGGAACATGGCCAGAAGCGCCACGAGCGGCACGGGGCGCAGGCGATGGATAAGGATGTTAGGCATACGGACCTTCCGATGATGACCGGCCGTATGCTAAGGCAGGCGGGGCGCGGCTGCCTGTTAATACCTGTAGGACGTGTGTGAAAAAGTGTGAAGAAAAATCCTGCACTCGTGGGGATTCTATATTCTTGCCGCTACATGCCTGTGTTGGCCTTCCTCAACTCATACCAAGCCCTATGCCAAACATTCTCCTGGTAGAAGACGACAGCGCGCTGTCTGAATTGATCGCCAGCTACCTGCAACGCAACGACTTCCATGTGCGGGTGATCGCCCGGGGCGACCATGTTCTGGAAGCGTTCCGGCAAGACAAACCCGACCTGGTCATCCTTGATCTGATGCTACCGGGTATCGACGGCCTGCAGGTGTGCCGCCTGCTGCGCCAGGAGTCCCAGAGCCTGCCGATCCTGATGCTGACGGCCCGTGACGACAGCCACGACCAGGTCTTGGGGCTGGAGATGGGCGCCGACGACTACGTGACCAAACCGTGTGAACCGCGGGTGCTGCTGGCACGGGTGCGAACCTTGCTGCGCCGCAGCAGCGTCCATGAGCCGCGGCTGGACAGCGAGCAGATCCTGGTCGGTGGCTTGCGCATCGACCTGGCCGAGCGCCTGGTCAGTTGGCGCGGGGAAGAGGTCGAACTGTCCAGCGGTGAATACAACCTGCTCGTGGTGCTGGCGCGCAATGCCGGGGAAGTGCTCAGCCGTGACCGCATCCTTCAGCAACTGCGCGGCATTGAGTTCAATGGCACCGACCGCTCCGTGGACGTGGCCATTTCCAAGCTGCGGCGCAAGTTTGACGACAGCGCCGGCGAAGCGCGCAAGATCAAGACCGTATGGGGCAAGGGTTACCTGTTCAGCCGCGTCGAATGGGAGTGCTGAAGCAGCATGCTGAAAATTCTGGTGCGCCTGTACCTGGTGATCATCGTCGCCTACGCCGGTGCGCTGCTGTTGATCCCTGACGCCATCGTCGGCCTGTTCCATGACCGCTTCGTGGCCTATAACCTGGACCAGGCCAAAGGCGTGCAGTCGCTGATCGTGCGCCAGTTCCGCCAGGCCCCGCGTGAGCAATGGCCTGCGGTGGAACAGGAGCTGGCCGAGGCGTTCGCGCCGCTGCAGGTGACCCTGCTGCGTACCGATCAGGCCAGCTTGAGCACGCAGGAGCAGGCACGTCTGGCGCATGGGCTGTACGCAGTGCGTATCGGCGAGTGGGGCTACTACGAAACGGTGCTGGCGCCGCTGGAAGAGGGCTGGCTGGTGAGCCTGCACTCGCCACCGGACCCGCTGGACATCAACGTGCTGTCCTGGGGCGTAACCGTGCTGATCGGCGCCGCAATGCTCGGCTGCCTGCTGCTGTGGGTGTGGCCGCACTGGCGCGACCTTGAGCGCCTCAAGGAAACGGCCAGGCGCCTGGGCCAGGGGCAGATGGCCGAGCGCACGCATATTTCCCCGCATTCGAACATCGGTGAACTGGCCGGTGTATTCGACACCATGGCCAGCGACCTGGAGCGCCACGTCAATCAGCAGCGTGAGCTGCTCAACGCTGTCTCCCATGAGCTGCGCACGCCGCTAACCCGCTTGGACTTCGGCCTGGTGCTGTTGTTTGACGAAGTGCCGCCCACCAGTCGCAAGCGCCTGCTGGAGCTGGTCGGGCATGTACGCGAGCTGGATGAGCTGGTGCTCGAACTGCTGTCCTACAGCCGGCTGTATAACGCCGACCAAGCCCGTGAGCGGGTCGAGGTGTCGTTGCTGGAGCTGGTCGACAGTGTGCTCGGCAGCTTTGCCGAAGAGCTCGACAGCCGTGGCATTGAGTGGGAGGTGCGCGCCGACGGTTCTCTACCGCGCTTCGTGCTTGACCCGCGCCTCACGGCCCGCGCGGTGCAGAACCTGGTGCGCAATGGCATGCGCTATTGCGATCAGAGCCTGCTGCTGCGTTTGCGTCTGGAAGAGGACGGTGCTTGCCTGTTGACGGTCGAGGATGACGGTATCGGCATTCCGGTCGAAGAGCGTGAGCGGATTTTCCAGCCTTTTTATCGCCTGGACCGCAGCCGGGATCGCAATACTGGTGGGTTCGGCCTGGGGCTGGCGATCAGCCGGCGAGCCATCGAGGGGCAGGGTGGTACGCTGACGGTGGCGCAGTCGGCCCTGGGTGGTGCACAGTTCATGATTCGCTTGCCAGCAGGTTAGTCCATGGCACCGGCTTCGCCGATGATCGCCGGCAAGCCGGCTCCCACTGGGTTTGCGCTGAGCTTGAGAGCAGCGGGGTACTTGTGGGAGCCGGCTTGCCGGCGATGAGGCAGGTGCAGGCAGTCTCAGTTCTGCTGCAGAACACCCCGAGCCCAAGGCCGATAGCGCAGGGCAAACACTGCCTCGGCATGGCATCCGCCGGTCAGCTTCGGTTGCGCAGCCTGCGCCTTGAACGCCTGCCCCGGCGCACTCACCTGGCGAAACGCTTCACGCACCACGCCCACGCGGCAAGGCAAAGCCTGTTCATAGCTTTGGCGCACCAGCGCCGGTAGCCGCCCGGTGCCGGTGCCGTCCTGCCACCAGACGCTCACACCCAGGCCTGCGAGCTGGTCCAGCCACGCGCCATTGACCCGCGGCGCCAGTTTGCCGGCAGTGAAGGCACTGATGTGCAGCGGTTTGTCCAACTGTTGGTTGAATGCTTGCAACTGGCTGTACAGCGCCTGGCGACGGGCTGTGTCGCGAAAGTGCAGGTCGTCCAGCTCCATCGGCAGGTACCAGCCAGCCACCTCTATTTGCCAGTGCTGGCGCACCTGCCGGTACTGGCTCAGGGATCTGCCCAGTTGGGCTTTCCAGTAGCTGCTCAGCCCATCACCATCGAGTGCTTCGATGCGCTGATAATAGGCCGGGTCCATGTACAGCCCGAGCACCAGTTGCAGGCCCTGGGTATGCGCCTCGCGCAAGCTGTTGGCCAGCCAGCCTTGGGCACCACCGAAGTCGCTGTCGCCATAGGCGCTCCACTGTACGATCACGGTCTTGCCGCCCTGAGCCACGGTGGCACGCCACAGTTGCTGCCATTGGGCGGGGCTGACGCTGGCGTCACTGTTCAGCGGTTGATAGAACAGGCGCTGGTCGGCCAGGACCGGCAGGCTCAGTGCAAACAGGCAGATGGCCAGAAAGGTACGCATCAGAAGCTCATCTCCGCGCCGACCAGCACACCATTGGCGCGCTGGTAAAGGTTGCCACCCAACGACTGCTGATACTCGGCGCGTACTTTCAGCGAGCCGCGGTAAGCGTTGTAGCGGTCATCGTCGAACCACCATTGCCAGCGCACCCCCACGCCGGCGCGGGCATCTTGGCGCCAGTCGTTGCTGGGATCCTGGCTGGAAAACTCGAGAAAACCATAGGGCATCAGGGTTTGCGGCGAAGTGCCGGGCAATTTCCAGGCATGGCCCTGCTGGTAACGGGACAGCCAGGCATGGTCACCGGCACGGGTCCACCAGGCAGCGTCGAGGTAGAGGAAGCGCTCGTTCCAGTCGTCCTCGTCTACCCGCCAATCGTTGCGCCAGTCACCTTGGTCAAGAAACGAGGCAGTGGCGCGCAGCAGCAGGTCGTTGCTCGACTCTGCGTTGTGGCGCAGGTCACCCCAGTTGCCACCGACCTTGGCCGGGCTGAGCAGCTCACCGAGGCTCAGGCCGCTGTAATGCTCGGCATCGATCTGCCGTTGATGGTAGAGCTCGGCGTACAGGTTGAGGTTGGCCTGGCCGAACGGTTTGTAACGCAGGCCGACACCGGTGCCCATGCTCTGGGCGTAGTCGGTACGGCTTTGGCCGCCGAACAGAACGCGGCCGTACACCGACAATGTGCTGCCATTGCGGCTGGGCTCTTCGCCCAGGGCATGGTCCCACATGGCCAGTTGCACGTTTTGCGACTGTGCACGGCGCGAACTGCCGCTGCGCACACCGTTTTCGAGGAACCGGTCGTTGGTCGAGGTGCCAGCTGGCGACCAGGTGCTGGCCAGCGTCACGGTGTCACGCCGCGACAGGGTTTCGTGGGCGCGCCGCTGGCGGTATTTACGGGCATCGAGGCTGCCGTATTCATCGTCGCCGTCGACCAGGTCCTGCTCCACATCGATCACCCGGCGTAGCTCGCGGCGGGCAGAGGCACTGTTTTCGGCTTCGTCATAGCGCACGGCCAGGGTCTCGCCGAGGCGGTAATCCTCGGGGAAATCGACGGTGGCGCGCTCCAGATACGGGATCGCCTGGCGGCGCTCGGCCTTGTCTGGCGAGCTGGCCAGGCGCATGCCGTAGTCGGCGCGATAGCGTGGTTGGTTGGGGGCCAGGCGCACCGCTTCGGCTAGCCAGGCAGTGCTCTGGGCGCTGTCGCCGGCCTGTTGTGCGGTGCCGGCGGCCGCGTAGTAGTGGTCGGCGCGAGGGGTGTGTGCCAGCGCCTGGCGCTGAAAGCCAAGGGCGGCCTGCAGGTCCCCCTGGCGCTGGGCGATGGCGGCGCCCAGTGCCCAGTCGTCGGCGCGGGTATGCGCGGCGGCGTCCCAGTAGCGGCGGGCAGCTTGCGGGTCGCCCGCGTTCAGCGCACCTGCGGCGGCGGTCAGGCGGGCGTTGTCGTTCCAGGCGCTGTCCGGCAGGCTGCGCCAGATTGGCAGGGCTGCGGTGGAGTCACCTGCAGCCTCTAGGGCATAGGCCAGTGGCAAGCGGTTGCCACTGTCGCCCAGGCGCTCGGCGGCCTGGTAGTAGACCACCGCTTCACCCGGCTGTTCGGGCATGGCGCAGCGCCCCAGTGCACGGTATTGCCCGGCTTCGCTGGGGGTTGCCGGCATGGCCCGGCGTACGGTGTCGCATTGCCCGGCCTCGGCCAGGCGGCCCAGCAGCTGGCCACGGGTATTGGCATCCACCTGGGGGATCAGGCTGAGCATTCTGCGGCTGTCCAGCTGGCCGTCCTGGCGAGCATAAAGGTTGCCCAGGCGCTGCAGCAGTGAGGGTGTCAGACGTCCCTGGCGCCGGTCGTAGGCCTGCTCCAACAAGGTTCGGGCGCGCTCGTCGTGGCCTTGCCGCACCAGCAGGAAGGTTGCTTGTTCAAGCGCGGCCAGCTCGCCCGTGCGCCGGTAACGTTGCTCCCACTCGGCGGCGGTGCGCGGTTGGGGCGGCGCTGCCGGGTTGCCGTATAGGCGCTGCTTGAGTATTGCGTAGGCTCGTGGTTCGGCGCCTGCAGAGCACTCTTTGAACTGTTCGCGGGCAATGTTCGGGTCGTGCCGTGAAAGCCAGTCGACCGTCTCCAGGCAGGGCCGCTGCAGCTCGTTGCTCAGGCGCCTGAGCAGCGGCGCATCGTTGCCTTCGCGGGCCAGCTCCCAGAGCTGCTGGCGCTGCTCGGGCTGTTGCAACTGCTCGGTGGGCAGTGTTTGCAGCCAGCGCTGTGCCTGTTTGTTGTAGCCCATTGCGATTGCGCGGTTGGCCATGGCCAGCCGGGTCTGGCTGGCCATCTCGGGGGAAGGCGCGCTTTGCAGCAAGCGGGTCAGGCCCTTTTCATCGACCTGCTGGACGTAGGCGTTGGCCAGGCGCTGCCAGGCATCGGCCGGCAATTGCCCCCTGTCGGCCAGAGGCTGCAGTTGATCGATGGTGGCATTCCAGTTGCGCAGTTGCTCGGCGAAATTGGCCCTGGCCAGGCGCAGCACCTGGCCATCGCCGCGTGGTGGCAACTGGCTCAGCCAGTCCAGGGCCCTGCCGGCACCGCCGAATTTGGCCAGGCTCAGGCTGTAGGCCTGCCACAGGCGTACCCGGTGTGCGCCGTCAGCTGTGGCCAACCAGCCCTCCACCTGGCTGGCCGCGGGTGGGTCCTGCTCGATCCAGGTCAGGCGCAGCTCGAGCAGGGCGTCGGCATTCTCCGTGCCGCTGCCGAGCTGCTCGGCCAGTGCTTCTGCTTCCTTGTAGCGGCGCTGGTGGGCCAGGGCCTCGACCAGCAGCGCGCGCGCTTCATCGTTGTTCGGCACCCGCCCCAGTACATGGCGTGTCAGGCGCTCGACTTCGGCCCAGTTGTCTCTCTTCGCTTCGCGGTAACTGCGTTCCATGAACGGATAGCTGGTGAACCGCTGGAAATCGGTCATGGGCGCGGCCAAGGCAGGCAGGGCGGTGGTGCACAGCAATAGCCCGGTGAATGTGAGGGTAACGCGCGGCTTCATGCCACCTCCCTGATCAGGTCAAAGGCAGCCTGCTGTTCGCTGGCCTGTTCTTCGAGCGCCTGCTGCAACACGAGCTCGGTGATGATGCCGCGCGCGATCAGGTGTTCGCCAAGGCTCTGCTGCTCGGGATCGAAGTCGATCAGGGCCTGGTTGAACAGGGTCACCGGGACCATGCCGCGCACCTGCAGCAACGCACCGAGCATGACCTGGTGGATACTCACCTGCTCAATCAGTTCGGCGTTGTCCTGGTGCCGTTCGAGCACTTCAAGCATCTGCCGGGTCTGGTCTGTCTGCCAGGGGCTGGGGTAGTGGTAGCGCAGGCCCAGGGTCACCCGGCCTTGGGGTGCCAGGCGGCAGCTGACCGGGCGTTTGAGCTGGCGGCTGATCACCCCCAGCGAGACCTGGCTGACCGGGCTCTCGCTGGCCAGCACCAGCGTATTGCCGTCTTCGGCCACCGGCAGCACGCCGTAGTGCGTGGCCAGCCGGCGCGGCAGCAGGGCGATCAGTTGCGGGTCGAGTTTGAACGGGTTGAGCGGTGCCCATGGCAGGTCGAGCTGCTCGGCCAGGGTCTGCACCAGCTGTTCGCTGGTCAGCCAGCCACGCAGCAGCAGCTCGCGGCCCAGGCGCCGCCGCACCGGGCTGGTGATGGCCTGCTCGAGCTGCGCTTCGCTGATGTAGCCCTTGGCGACAAGGCGGTGGCCCAGCGGGGTGCGGGCCGGTGAGGCGATGGCGGGGAACTCGTGCGTGGTCTTGTCCCAGGCCACTCGGCGTGAATCGCCCATCTCCATCACTTGGCGCAGGGCGCGCAGGTTGGCAAAGAAGTTGACGAAGTTGCTCCACATCATCCGGGGTGCCGACAGCAGCCCCTCGCCGATGCCGTAATAGCGGGTGACGAACCAGCCGCGCTGGAACAGGCGGTTGATCAGCATCAGGCCGTTGAGCCAGAGCAGTGTGGTCAGGAGCTGGCTGTCGCTGAGGATTGACATGAAGCGCCAGGACTGCGGCGCAATCACCGTAACCAGCCACATGGCCAGCAGCACCAGCAGCAACAGGTTGACCAAAAAGCCCAGCAGGTAGGCGAACAAGCCCCGGCGGTCCCGCCAGAGGAAGTAGTTGAGCGCGCCTGTTCGGCTCCAGCCCAGGTTGCTGGTGCCCTGGAACACGATGCCGACGATCCAGCGAGACTTTTGCCGAATGGCATGCTGCCAGTCACGCGGGAAGTGCTCGCGCACGCAGATCACTTGGGCGAACTCGCGGCTCATGCCGGGGCGCCATTCGTGCTTGAGGGCCAGCGCAGGGTCGGTGACCGAGTAGCGGGCAAAGATGCACTTCATGCCTTTTTGCTTCAGGCGAAAGCCGATGTCGTAATCCTCGGTCAGGCTCTGCACGTCGAAGGCGATACCGTCACCGTCTTCGAGCAGGGCGCTGATGGCGCGGCGGCTGAAACAGGTGCCGACACCGGCACTGGGCACCTGGCCGGTAAGCGCCTCGCGGACGATGACGTCCTTGCCGTGGTTCTCGGCGAACTCGTCAACGTAGTGTCCGGCGGTAAAGCCCTTCCATTGCGGCGCGTATGGGTACACCGGGATCTGGATCATGTCCTTGGCGGGCAGCAGGTAGTTGAACAGCCGCAGCTCCATGGGCGAGATCACGTCCTCGGCGTCATGCAGGATGAAGCCTGCGAACTCGATACGTGCGTCGTCCTGGAAGCGCAGGATGGCATCGATGATGTTGTTCAGGCAGTCAGCCTTGCTGGTGGGGCCGGGGCGGGCGCAGACCACCTTGTGCACGTTGGGGTAGTGCAGGCACACGGCATCGACGTCGGCCTGGGTTTGTGGGTCGTTGGGGTAGGTGCCGACAAAGATCTGGTAGTTCTCGTAGTCGATGGTCGAGGCCGCCAGGCGCGCCATTTCTCCCACCACGCCCACTTCGTTCCAGGCCGGGACCATGATCGCCAGGGGTTTTTCCGGCACCTCGAACAGCCGCTTCTCGTCGGCCCTGGCGTACTTGTCATAGATACGCAAATGACGGAACAGCTTGCGGCACCAGTAGCACAGGTCGATGAACAGGTCGTCCAGGCCGAGCAGGAACATCAGTGCGGCGAGGATGATCGCCAGGATCTTGAGGCCAAACAGTACGTAGGTAAGAAAATCGATGAAAGCCAGGCTCATGCGTCATCCCGTTTGATTACGCTTTCCTCGAACCAGCGGCTCAGGCGCTCGGCGATGATTTCGCTGGCGTGGCCGTCACCGAATGGGGTGAATACGCGGGCCATGCGCGCGTAGGCCTGGTCATCGTCCAGCAATTGGCTGGTTTCCTTGACGATGCGCTCGGTCTGCGTGCCGACCAGCTTCACCGTCCCGCCTTCGAGCACCGACGGCCGTTCGGTGACCTTGCGCAGCACCAGCACCGGCTTGCCCAGAGCCGGGGCCTCTTCCTGGATGCCACCGGAGTCGGTGAGGATGATGTGGGCGCGGTTCATCAGCCATACGAAGTGCTGATAGTCCTGTGGTGCTATCAGGTGGATATTGTCGCGTCCCGAGAGCAGGCCGTAGACCGCTTTCTGCACTTGCGGGTTGAGGTGTACGGGGTAGACGAACTGCACATCGGGGTAGCGCAGGGCCAGTTCAGCCAGGGCCAGGCAGATACGTTCGAAACCGGCGCCGAAGTTTTCCCGACGATGGCCGGTGATCAGCACCATGCGCTGATCGTCGTGCAGGTTGTGCAAGGGCGATTCGGCGGCGGGGTGCCACGCAGTTTCCTTCAGGTATTCGCGCATCCACAGCAAGGCGTCGATGACGGTGTTGCCGGTCACCTCGATATGTTCCAGCGGCACGCCTTCGCGCAGCAGGTTGTCGCGGGCCTTGGTGGTGGGCGCAAAGTGCAGGTCGGTGATCACGCCAGTCAGGCGCCGGTTGGCTTCCTCGGGCCAAGGTTGCTGCAGGTTGCCGGTACGCAGCCCGGCCTCGACGTGGCCGATGGGGATGTGCCGGTGGAATGCGGCAAGGCCGGCGATGAAGCTGGTGGTGGTATCGCCGTGGACCAGAACGATCTTTGGCCTGACCTGTTCATAGGCCTTGTCGATCGAGTCCAGCAGGTCACGGGCAAGGCCGTTCAGGGTCTGATTCTGGGTCATCACCTTGAGGTCCTGATCGACGCTGAGGCCAAAGGCGGTCAGCACTTGTTCGAGCATCTCGCGGTGTTGGCCGGTGGAACAGATGTGCAGGTCGATGTCGGGCCACTCTCGCAGGACCCTGGCCAGTGGGGCCATCTTGATCGCTTCTGGGCGGGTACCGAATACCATCATGACGGTGTTGGCCATCGTGTTGTTCCTCGTACGATTCCCTGGACGAAGTTGTGCGACCTCGCGCCGCTTGCAATGGATAGATA
>Ga0247820_10001638_pt1 | contig 12567 bp, 12 predicted proteins | sample 13C_Glucose_Day1_2_FD_192480 | JGI IMG/M metagenome (GOLD analysis project Ga0247820, IMG submission 192480) | Soil microbial communities from agricultural site in Penn Yan, New York, United States - 13C_Glucose_Day14 | ecosystem: Environmental > Terrestrial > Soil > Agricultural land | place...
GGACTGAAGAACGGCAACAAGCCCTCGACGACCAGCATCAGCGCGAGCGCGCCAAGCAAGAGGTCGCCCATGGCCTACTTGGTTGCAGGAGACCCGTTGCGCATGGCCCTGAAGAAGTCGCTGCCCGGATCCAGCACCATCACGTCGGAGCGGTTGCGAAAGCTCGCGCGATACGCCTCCAAGCTGCGATAGAACTGCGCGAACTGGGCATCACGGCTGAAGGCGTCCGCATACAGGGCCGATGCCTTGCCATCCCCCTCGCCCTTGATCTTCTGCGCATCCCGGTAGGCCTCGGCCACGATGACTTCACGTTGCCGGTCGGCATCGGCGCGGATCTTCTCGCCTTCGGCTGCGCCGGTCGAGCGAAGCTCGTTCGCCACCTGCTTGCGTTCCGACTCCATGCGCCGGTACACCGCGTCGGTGATGTCGGCTTCGAAGTCGACACGCTTGGTTCGCACGTCGACGATCTCGATCCCGAACCCCTCGGATTCCTTGACGAGCCGCGACATCACGTCCTGCATCACGCGCTCGCGGTCGCCCGACAAAAGGCCGCGGACGGTGCGCTTCGTGATCTCGTCGTTGAACGCGGCCTGGACCACCGGCGCCAGCCGGTTCTCCAGGTTGCGCAGATCGACGCCGTTGTTGCGGATGAACTGCCGCGGCTCCGAGATGCGCCACTTGACGAGCCAATCGATCACCAGCCGGTTCTTCTCGGCGGTGAAGATCGGGCGTGACTCGGGGCTCTCGAGCGTCTGGATGCGCTTGTCGAGAAACACGACGTTCTGGAATGGCGGCGGAAGCTTGAGCTTGAGCCCGGGCTCCGTGATGACTTCGCGGATCTCGCCGAGCGCGTACACGGCGGCCACCTGCCGCTGATCGACGATGAACAGCGTCGAGTACACCGCCATAAGCACGATGATGGCGATGACGCCGAAGAATCCGAGGCGGCTCATCGTCCCTCCCTCGCGCGGCTGCGAAGGTCATCGCGCGCGCGCGCGTCGACCGACGACGGCGCCGTTTCCGGCGTCGGCGTGTTCTGGGGCGGGGCCACCGCTGCGGTGGCCGCTGCCTGCTGCATCAGCTTGTCCAACGGCAAGTACAGCAGGTTCGAGCCACTGCGGCCTTCCACCATCACCTTGCTGACGTTGGAGTACACATGCTGCATCGTTTCGAGATAGAGCCGGTCGCGGGTCACCGCCGGCGCTTTCTGGTACTCAGCAAGGATCGACCGGAAGCGCTGCGAGTCGCCCTCGGCCGTGGCGACAATGCGCGCGCGATAGCCCTCGGCCTCCTCGCGCAATCGGGCCGCCGTGCCCTGTGCCTTGGGGATGACGTCGCTCGCGTACGCGCGCCCTTCGTTCGTGAAGCGGTTGCGGTCGGCGCTGGCCTTTACGGCATCGTTGAAGGCCGCCTGCACCTGCTCCGGCACCATGACGTTCTGCACGTTCACATTCGCGATGACAATGCCCGCGCCAAGCCGGTCGAGCTGCTGCTGAACGGAGGTCATGAGATCGGCCGCGATGGCGCCGCGTCGCTCGTACAGCACGGAATCGACCGTGCTGCGACCGACGATCTCGCGCACCGCAGACTCGCTGGCAAGCACCACCGCCTCGTCCGCGTTGCGGTTGTTGAACAGGTACGCACGTGCGTCCTTCAGCCGGTATTGCACGGTGAACCGGATGTCGACGATATTCTCGTCTTGCGTCAACATCGACGAATCGCGCAGGCCGGTCGCCTGGACGACAGCGTTGCGACCCACCTCCACCGACCTCAGCTGGGTGACCGGGACCGTCTCGTGCGCCTGGAACGGATACGGAAAGCGCCATTTCCAACCGGCATCGACCGTCGACTGGTAGCGACCGAAGGTCGTGATGACCGCCTGGTGGCCTTCCTGCACGATGAAGAAGCCGCTGCCAAGCCAGATCAACGCGATTACGCCGGCAATCAGGCCCGCCCCGACGCCGGCACTCTTCATGTCCGGCTGGAACGACGGCCCGCCGTCCGGACCGTCGGAGCGGCCGCCACGGCTGCCCCCGAACAAGCCTGAAAGCTTGCGATTGAAGTCGCGCCAGAGCTCGTCGAGGTCCGGCGGCCCGTCGTTGCGGTTGCTGTAGATCAACGAGCGCAGTCGCCGGCCGATGCCGGTGGTGCGGGATTCTGGAGAGCGGGTCATGCCTGGAGCGATTTCTTCACTATGAGTTCGTCGTCGGAATCCAAGGGCTCATCGGCCGCCGCTTTCGCGGCGTCGGGAGCCTCGATGACGGCTGTGGCGCGCTGCGCGATCAAGCGTCGCAGGTCGTCGAGACCGTCGCCTTCGGCCGCGCTGATGAATACGCGGGGCACACGCTGCCCCGGCGCCCGTTCGATCCAGTCGACGGCGGCGCGGGGACGCTGCGAAACCTCGAGCCGGTCGAGCTTGTTGTAGACCAGGATCTGCGGGATGTCGTGCGCCCCGATGTCTGCCAGCACGCGTTCCACTTCGGAACGCTGCTCGTCCACGGTGGGGCTGGAGGCATCGATCACGTGCAGCAACAGATCCGCTTCCGCAGCTTCCTGCAGGGTGGCGCGAAAGGCCTCGACGAGCTTGTGCGGCAGGTCGCGGATGAACCCGACGGTGTCCGACAGGGACACGGAGAGGTTGGCCTCGTCGAGCCAGAGTGCCCGCGTCGTGGTATCCAGCGTGGCGAACAGCTGGTCGGCTGCGTAGGCGCGCGCCTTGACCAGTGAGTTGAAGAGCGTCGACTTGCCCGCGTTGGTGTAGCCGACGAGGGAGACTCGGAACGTACCGCTCTTGGTGCGGGCGCGCCGCTGGGTGACGCGCTGTCGCTTGACGCGGTCGAGGCGCTGCTTCAGCCCCTTGATGCGTTCGCCGATCATGCGGCGGTCCAGCTCGATCTGCGCTTCGCCAGGGCCACCTCTGGCACCGATGCCACCGCGCTGGCGCTCCAGGTGGCTCCACCGGCGCACGAGGCGTGTCGCCAGGTATTGAAGCCGCGCAAGCTCCACCTGCAGCTTGCCTTCGTGGCTCTGGGCTCGGCGGGCGAAGATCTCCAGGATCAGGGCCGTGCGGTCCGCCACGGGGACCCCGAGGTGACGCTCGAGGTTGCGCTGCTGGGCCGGGCTGAGCGCCTGATCGAAAAGGACGCCCTCGGCTGCATGGGCTTCGACAAGCGCCTTGATTTCGTCGGCCTTCCCCGAGCCCACGAACAAGGCCGCGTCGGGCGCCTTGCGACGGGCCACCAGCCGCGCAACGGGCTCGTCGCCGGCCGACTCGGCCAGCAAGGCCAGTTCGTCGAGGGTGGGGTCGAACGAGGACCCGGCGCCGAGGTCCACGCCGACCAGGACCGTGCGCGCCAACGCCTCACCGGGCGGTGCGGACGGGGGGCTCAAGGGAGTCAAGATGTAGGTTGAAACGACGGCGCGGTCGGCGTCACGAAGCCGGATCGTTCGATTCCTGGGCGTGGAAGTTCACCGCCCGCCCGGGCACCACGGTAGAAATGGCGTGTTTGTAGACCATCTGCGTCACGGTATTGCGCAGCAACACCACGTACTGGTCGAACGACTCGATATGACCCTGCAGCTTGATGCCGTTGACGAGGTAAATCGACACCGGCACATGTTCCTTGCGCAGGAGGTTCAGGAACGGGTCTTGTAGCAGCTGCCCTTTGTTTGACACGATATTTGCTCCGTGTTGGAAGTGACGCGAAGCAGCACGTTAACACAGGGTTGACCCGCAGGGAGCCGTCGCGGCCGATACGCCTAGGCTCGCTTGTCGTCGAACGGGTTCCTGGAGGCCTTCATCTCGATGCGCAGCGGCGTGCCGACGAGCTTGAAATGCTCGCGGAACCGCCCCTCGAGATAGCGCTTGTAGGCGTCCGTGACGTGTTCCAGCGAATTTCCGTGCACGACCACGATGGGCGGGTTCATCCCGCCCTGGTGGGCGTAGCGCAGCTTGGGGCGGAACGCGCCGGCGCGCTTGGGCGCCTGGTGCTCCACCGCCTCCAAGAGCAGTCGGGTCAGCACCGGCGTAGGCAGCTTCCGGGTCGCGGACGCGTGCGCATCCCCGATGGCCTTCCACAGCGGGCCGAGCCCCTGCCGCTTGAGCGCCGACATGTGCACCAGCGGCGCGAACTTCAGGAAAGCGAGCCGCTGTGCGACCGATCGCTCAAGCGTCTGGCGCTGATAGGCGTCGACGGCGTCCCACTTGTTGACGGCAAGCACCACGGCGCGCCCGGATTCGAGGATGTAGCCGGCGATGTGGGCGTCCTGGTCGCTCACGCCCTGGGTAGCGTCGAGCAAGAGGACGACGACGTTGGCATCCGCGATGGCTTGCAACGTCTTCACGACGGAAAACTTCTCGATCGCCTCGAACACCTTGCCTTTGCGTCGCAAGCCGGCGGTGTCGATCAACTCGAAGCGCTGGCCGGCGCGCTCCAGGGGCACCCGGATCGCATCCCGGGTCGTGCCGGGCATGTCGAACGCGACCAGCCGCTCCTCGCCGAGCCAGGTATTGATGAGCGTGCTCTTTCCGACATTCGGGCGGCCGGCCACGGCAAGGCGGATCGGCTTGCTCTCGTCCGCGGCGGCTTCGGCCTCGTCGGGGAACTCGATGTGCTCGAGGCACGCCTCGAGCAGGCTGCGCACGCCCTCGCCGTGGGCCGCAGAGACCGGGTGTGGCTCCCCCATGCCGAGTTCGTGAAACTCGCCCAGGTGCGGCGAATCGCCCATGCCCTCGGCCTTGTTGACCGCCACCAGCACGCGCTTGCCGGCCTGCCGCAGGTAGCGGGCAATGTCGTGGTCTTGACCAGACACGCCGGCCCGGATGTCGACGACGAACACGACGACGTCCGCCTCGGCCACCGCCTGCTTTGTCTGGCGAGCCATCTCGGCGACGACCCCCGTCGGTTTCTCGGGTTCGAAGCCGCCGGTGTCGACGACGATGAACTCGCGGTCGCCGAGGCGGCCATCACCGTAGTGGCGGTCGCGCGTCAGCCCGGCGAAGTCGGCCACGATCGCATCCCGGCTCTTCGTGATGCGGTTGAAGAGCGTCGACTTGCCGACGTTGGCCCGGCCGACCAGGGCAATGACAGGCTTCAATCGGAACGCAGCCCGAGGACGGCGCCCTTGCGCGTGAACACCACGAGACGGCCGGCAACCAGCACGGGTCGGCCGATCACCGGCGAGCCGTCGGTGGCGACGCGCGCGAGCGGCTCCCCGCTCGTGCGATCCAGGAAGTGCACCTGCCCCTCGACGTCGCCGAACGCGATGCTGCGTCCCATTGCCGTGGGGGCTGCCAGGCCGCGGTACAGGAACCGCTCGGAACTCCAAGCCACCTCGCCGGACGGCGTGCGCCACGCCGTGATGCGGTCGGTGGCATCGGCACCGAACACCAGCTCGCCATCGCCACCGATCGCGTTGGTGCCGCCAACGTTCTTCGTCCACAGGAGCGCGCCTCGTTCGGCGTCGGCGCAGGCGACCGCAGACTGGAACGCGCGCGCGCAAACGACATCGCCGGCGCGGATCACGGGACCGATCAGGTCCGCGAGCCGCTCGACCTCGTTGGTACCGCGCGGGGACGCGAGCGGAACCTCCCAGCGCACACCGCCGCGCAACGGCTCCACGCCGGTGAGGCGGGGGCCTTGTCCGACGAGCAAGGTGTCCTTGAACGGCGTCACGACGCCGGTCGACGACAGCGTGAGCGCATCGCCCGGCCGCTGCAGTACCCAGAGCTTGCGGCCGTCCAGCGCGTCGAATGCGTGGACGGCGCGGTCCACGCCCATGACGAACACCCGTTCGCCGGCCAGCAGAGGAGGCGTGCTGACGGCGGATGGCAACCTCGCACGCCATTTCTCGGCGCCGCCTTCCAGCGTCACGAGCTCGTTCTCGCGTGTGACGACGGCGGCGAAGCGGCCATCGCTGCCCACGCCTGCCGAGATCGGCGAGCCGACACTCGCGCGCCACAGCTCCTGACCGGTGGCGGCCTGCACGGCAACGACGTTACCCGCGCCATCGGCCACCGTGACGCGATCGCCGTTCACAGCCGCGACGAGCGGGAACGTGATGTCACCCAGGTTGAGTCGCCAGGCCTCCGTGACGCCGAGGGTCGCAGTCAGGGGTTCGAGCGGGGTGGGCTTGGGTTTCTCGGCGGTCGAGCAACCAAAGACAAGCAGCGCCAGCAACGGCGCGAGCAGGCGCATGCCGCTCATGGCGCGGCCCCGCTGGCGGCGGCCTCGGGCGCCGTGCCCAGTGCGGCCAGCTTCGCGTCGATCACGCGGCGGTAGTCCAGGCTGGCATCCATCGCCTTCCACGCGGCCAGGTAGGCGGTGCGCGCTTCGTTCTGCTTGCCTTGCGCCATCAACACGTCACCGCGCCGGTCGGCCACGAGGGCATCGAAGGATTTGTCGAGCGGCCCCTCGAGCTGGGCCAGCGCCTTGTCGTACTGCTTGGCATCCATCAGCAGGCCCGCCAGGCGAAGGCGGGCGGCAGTCTTGTACGCATCGTCATTGGCGTGCTCGGCGGCCCACTCGAGCGTTGCGCGCGATGCGTCGACCTGTCCCTTGTCGTACTGGAACTTGGCAGCAAGCAATGCCCCCTGCTGGGCATACGCGGTGCGCGGATAGCGTTCCTTCAGATCGGAGAACACCCGCCCCACGCGTTCGGCGTCGCCGCCCTTGACGGCCTGCTCGAGCTGGTCGAACAGCGCTCCGGCCTTGGCGCCCTGACTGCGCTGCCACGTGTTCCAGCCGTTCCACGCGGCGAATGCCGCAAGCACGATAACCAGCGTCCAGGTGATCAGGTCGCCGTACTGCTTCCAGAACGCCTTGAGGTCGTCGATTTGTTCTTGTTCTTGAAGATCGAGATGGGTCGCCATGGCACGCGTCGGACAAAGGTCGTGATTATGCGTTGGGGAGCAGCTCGCCCGCCCAGGCCGGAAGGTCCGACAGGGCGCGCGTGTGCTGCGACCCGAGGGGATCGCGCAGCGGCTTGATCGAGACGAAGCCCCGTTCGATTTCGTCGTGCCCGAAGACGAGGGCATGGCTTGCGCCGCTTGCGTCCGCACGCTTGAACTGCGACTTCATGCTGCCCTGCCCGGGGTGCATGAGCACCGACACGCCCCTTGCACGCAGGGCTTCGATGATGGCCATTGCGGCGGGCAGCAAGCGCGCGTCGGGGATCACCGCGTAGGCGGCGGGCACCGGCGCCTTCGGTACGGCCCCCACCTCGTCGAGCAGCAGGAGCAGCCGCTCCAGGCCGATGGCCCAGCCGACCGCGGGGGCGGGCTTGCCGCCCAGCTGCTCGATGAGAGGGTCGTAGCGGCCACCGCCGCAGACGGTGCCCTGCGCCCCCAGGCGCTCGGTCACCCACTCGAACACCGTCAGGTTGTAGTAGTCGAGCCCTCGCACCAGGCGAGGGTTGATCCGGTACTGGAGACCGACGCCGTCGAGAACCGCGCACAGACCCTCGAAGTGGGTACGAGATGCTTCCCCGAGGAGGTCGATGATGCGGGGCGCGCCATCGATGAGCGCCTGCATTGCCGGGCTCTTGCTGTCCAGGATGCGCAGCGGGTTCGAGTGCAGTCGACGGCGGCTGTCCTCGTCGAGCTGATCGGCCCGCTGCTCGAAGTAGGCGACGAGCGCAGCACGATGGGCTCGACGCTCGTCGGCCTGGCCGAGGCAGTTCAGATCCAGCCGGACGTCGCGCCCTTCCGCGAGCCCCAGCTCGTGCCACAACGCGCGGCACATCAGGATGAGCTCCGCATCGACGTCCGGGCCGGGGTACCCGAGCGCTTCCGCACCAGCCTGGTGGAACTGCCGGTAGCGTCCTTTTTGGGGCCGCTCGTGTCGGAACATCGGACCGATGTAGAACAGGCGCTTGCCGCCGTCGTGCAGCAGCGAGTGTTCGTTGACCGCGCGAACGACACCGGCGGTGTTCTCCGGGCGCAGCGACAGCCGGTCGTCGTTCATCGCATCGACGAAGGAGTACATCTCCTTCTCGACGATGTCGGTGACCTCGCCCAGCCCCCGCACGAACAGCGCCGTGGGCTCCACGATCGGAGTGCGCGCACTCTGGTAGCCGTAGCGGGCCATCAGCAGGCGCAGCTTGTTCTCGAGCCACTCCCAGCGCCACGAGTCGGGAGGCAGGATGTCGTTCATGCCTTTCACCGCCCGCAGGGGCGACGCGTCGGGCTTCGCGCCGGTATCTTTGTCTGCCATGGTCAGGCGCCGAAGCGGCGCTCGATGTACTGCTCGACGATCTGCCGGAACTCCTGTGCGATGCCCTCGCCGCGAAGCGTCATCGCTTTTTCGCCATCGATGAACACCGGTGCGGCGGGCGCCTCGCCGGTGCCGGGCAGGCTGATGCCGATGTCCGCGTGCTTGCTTTCACCCGGGCCGTTGACGATGCAACCCATCACCGCCACCTTCAGCGTCTCGACGCCGGGATACTTCTCGCGCCACTGCGGCATGCTGGCGCGCAGGTCATCATCGATCTGCTTGGCCAGCTCCTGGAACACGGTGCTGGTGGTCCGTCCGCAGCCCGGACAGGCGGTGACGCTCGGATTGAAGGCGCGCAAGCCGAGCGCCTGCAGAATCTCGAGTGCCACGACCACTTCCTGTGTTCGCGCCTCGCCAGGCTGCGGCGTGAGGCTCACCCGGATTGTGTCTCCGATGCCTTCCTGCAGAAGCAACGAGAGCGCGGTGGTCGACGCGACCGTTCCCTTCGTGCCCATCCCGGCCTCGGTCAGTCCCAGATGCAACGGGTAGTCGCAGCGGGCGGCCAGCGCCCGGTAGACGGAAACGAGATCCTGCACGCCGCTCATCTTGCAGCTGATGAGCACCTGCCCCGGCGCCATGCCCAGCTGGCAGGCGTAGTCCGCCGACTGCAGCGCCGACTGGACCAACGCCTGGTACATCACCTGCTTCGCGTCCCACGGTTCGGCGCGTTGCGCGTTGTCGTCCATCAGCGCGGCGAGCAGTTCCTGGTCCAGGCTTCCCCAGTTCACGCCGATGCGCACCGGCTTGTCGTGCCGCAGCGCCGCCTCGATCATCATGGCGAACTGGCGGTCGCGCTTGTCGCCCTTGCCGACGTTCCCCGGGTTGATGCGGTACTTGGACAGCGCGGCCGCGCACTCGGGATGCTCGCTGAGCAGGCGGTGCCCGTTGTAGTGGAAGTCGCCGATCAGCGGCACCATGACCCCCATGCGGTCCAGCTGCTCGCGGATCGCCGGCACGGCTTGGGCAGCCTCCGGCGTGTTGACGGTGATGCGCACGAGCTCGGAACCGGCCTCTGCCAGCTGGCGCACCTGGATCGCCGTTTCGATGACGTCGGTGGTGTCGGTGTTCGTCATGGATTGCACACGCACCGGCGCATCGCCGCCGACCGTGACGACGTTGTCGCGCCAGATGACGCGAGCCTGCTTGGATCGGCGGCCCGCCGGCACAGCAACGCCGATGGGCTCGGTGAAGTCGGTCATTTCAGCTCCAGGCGAGCCACGTTGTCGCGGCCGGTGTTCGGCGCCAGGTCTACCGCTTGGCCGCGGAAGTGCAACTCGGTTGCACGGGCGTTGCCGATGGTGATGCGCAGGGGGGGCGTGCCTTCGAACTGGACGGTCTCGCGCGCCGCGAGGGTGCGAGACAGCACGACCCGACCTGCGGCGTCACGCACCCGCACCCAGGAGGTCGCGCTGGCGCGCAGGACGGCCCCGCCTCCTGTCGAGGTGGGTTCGGACGCGAGCGCTTCGGCGGGCGCTGGCGCGGGCACGGTGCCCGCAGGCCATGCTGCCGGTTGCGACGCCATGCCTTCGGGCGCACGCACCGGTTCGATGGCGACCGCCGATGCAGCGGGCGCCGGCGGCGCGGCTTCGAAGCGCTGCCAGAGGTTGTCAGGTGCCAGGCCCAAGGCGGCAGCGGCCAACAGCACCAGGCCCGTCGCCCAGAATACGGGGCGGCGGTACAGCGCGTTCTCGTTGGGCTCGTCGCGGCGGGCGTGCTCGCGGAATGGCGCCCGCAGTCCGCCGGCGACATGCACGAGGCCCTGGGCCTGCCCCGAACCGCCTTGCGGCAGCCGTGCGAGGACCGGCTCCGCATCGATCTTGAGCGCCCTGCAGACCGCTTGGGCCAGGGCGCGCGCGAACGTGATGTCGGGCAGTTCCTCGTAGCGGTCGGCCTCCAGCGCCTCGAGCTTGCGCTGAGGAACCTTGATGGCGGCCGCCAGCACGGCGATGTGCATCCCGCGCCGTTCACGCGCGGCACGCATCATCTGGCCAGCCGTTTCGTCAGTCATCGAAGCGTCCCCGTTCATAGGCGAGCGTCTCGGGGGCCGTCGGATAGCGTGACCTCAACTGCGCACCGAATTCGTCCACGCCGCGCGCATTGCCGAGCTTCTGCTCGATGCGCATGGCCAGCCAGAGTGTCTGGGCGCTGGACTGCTCTCGCTGCAAGTTGACGCGGCGAATGTAGAAGCGGGCGCGTTCGTAGTTGCCTCGCCGGTACAGCACTTCGGTGAGGTTGTAGGCAATGAACGGGTTGGCCGCGTCGAGTTCGTAGGCGCGCTGCAGCGATCGCTCGGCCGCCTCCAGCTGGCCCGCCCGGGCTTGGCAGACTCCCTGCGCCAGCAGGGTTCGAATCACATCGCGGTACTGCGGCTGGGCAAGCGCATTGGTGAACTGGATCTCCGCGTCGGCGTAGCGGCGTTGCTGGCAGAGAAAGAATCCGTAGTTGTGCATCGCGTCGGCGTCGCGGCCGTTGAGCTGCAATGCACGGCGAAAGCTCTCCTCGGCCAGGGTGGCCTCGTTGAGATTGCTGTAGATCAGCCCACGCAGGTTGTACGCCTCGGCCATGTCGGGCCGGGCAGCCAGCGCCTGCTTGACCTCGTCGAGCGCAACCTCCATCTGGCCCCGGCTGAAGTAGGCCGTGGCGAGCTCGAAGCGGGCGCGGGCGCGACGATCCGTGTCCGTCTGGTCCGACTCGGTACGAATCTCCTGGCCGGAGCCGGGCGAGCTTGCCGGGCCGGCGCAGGCCGCCATCAAGACCGCCACGCACGCCACGAGCACGAGTTGCCTCAAACGAACCTCCTGATGTTTTACGGCCGAACGACCACGGGGATGGGCACGCGGGTCATCCGCGCGGCCACGTTGGTCCGGTCCTGTACTTCGCCTGCGAGCTGGCCGCAGGCTGCATCGATGTCATCCCCGCGCGTCTTGCGGATCGTCGTGACGATGCCCGCGTCCTGCAGCACCTTGGCGAAGGCCGTGATGCGGTCGCGCGGCGAACGTGTGAGCCCCGACTCCGGAAACGGATTGAATGGGATCAAGTTGAACTTGCACGACACGCGATGCTTCACGAGTGCCGCGAGCTGCTCGGCCTGCTCTGGCGCGTCATTCACGCCATCCAGCATGCAGTACTCGAAGGTGATGAAGTCGCGCGGCGCCGCATCGAGGTAGCGGGCGCAGGTGTCCAGCAGGTCGTCGATCGGGTGCTTGCGGTTCAGCGGCACGAGCTCGTCGCGTAACGCGTCGTTCGGCGCATGCAGCGAAACGGCCAGTGCGACGGGGCAATCGGTGCGCAGGCGATCGATCATGCGCGTCATGCCAGAGGTGCTCACCGTCACGCGGCGGCGCGACAGGCCGTAGGCGTGGTCGTCGAGCATGACGCGCAGCGCGGGCACCAATGCGGCGTAATTCTGGAGCGGCTCGCCCATGCCCATCATCACGACGTTGTCGATGACGCGCGAGTCACCGCTGGAGGGGCCCAGGCGTTGCCGCAGCTGGTGCTCCGCGTACCACAGCTGGGCCACGATCTCGCCCGTGGTGAGGTTGCGCGAGAAGCCCTGGTGGCCCGTGGAGCAGAACCGGCATCCCACGGCGCACCCGGCTTGCGACGACACGCACAGCGTGCCGCGGTCGTCCTCGGGGATGAAGACCGTTTCGATGGCATTGCCCTGGCCCACGTCGAACAGCCACTTGATGGTGCCGTCGGACGATTCGTGCTCGCTGATCGGCACGAGCGGCCGTACTTCCGCGGCCGAGGAGAGCTTGTCGCGCAGCGACTTCGCCAGGTCCGACATGCGTGCGAAGTCGGATTCGCCCTTGCGATGGATCCAGCGAGAGAGCTGGGTGGCGCGAAAGCGCTTCTCCCCCAGGCTGTCGCAATAGGCCGCCAGCCCTTCGAGATCGAAATCGAGGAGATTGACGGCCATCGAGCGATCAGCGGCTGAAGACCGCCATGGCGGGGAAGAAGAAAGCCACCTCGACAGCGGCAGTCTCGGGGGCGTCGGAGCCATGGACGGCGTTGGCATCGATGCCGTCCGCGAAGTCGGCGCGAATCGTGCCCTTCTCGGCCTTGCGCGGGTCGGTCGCGCCCATCAGGTCGCGGTTCTTCACGATCGCGTTGTCGCCCTCCAGCACCTGGATCATCACCGGCCCGGAGACCATGAAACTGACGAGATCGTTGAAGAACGGGCGGGCCTTGTGGACTGCGTAGAAGGCTTCGGCTTCCGACCGCGAAAGGTGGGCCATGCGGGCGGCGACGATCTTCAGACCGGCAGACTCGAAGCGCGCATAGATCTGTC
>Ga0247820_10001641_pt1 | contig 12563 bp, 10 predicted proteins | sample 13C_Glucose_Day1_2_FD_192480 | JGI IMG/M metagenome (GOLD analysis project Ga0247820, IMG submission 192480) | Soil microbial communities from agricultural site in Penn Yan, New York, United States - 13C_Glucose_Day14 | ecosystem: Environmental > Terrestrial > Soil > Agricultural land | place...
GAGCAGCACCGAGCGCCAGGTGGCCGACGTCAGCGCCACGCCGTAGGTCTCGAGCACGCCCAGCAGCAGCGACGCGACGAGGCCGGCGGCCACGTTGCCGAGGCCGCCCAGGATGATGACGATGAAGCCGGCGATGGTGAACGGGAACCCGGAGAACGGCGAGAACTGCTCCAGCATCGACAGCAGCACGCCGGCCAGCGCCGCGCTGCCGAATCCGACCGCGAACGCGAAGGCCTGCACGCGGTCGACGTCGACGCCAACGACGAAGGCGGCATCGCGCCGCTCGATCACCGCGCGCAGCGCCAGCCCCATGGCGCTGCGCGACAGGAACACTGCCACGGCGATGCAGATGGAGCCCGCGACGACGAGCGTGAACAGCCGGTTGCCCGTCATGGCCACGTTGCCGATCCGCACCACGTGGTCGAGCCACGAGTACGCCCGGTTGTTGGGCGTGAACGCCAGCGCGCAAAGGTTCTGCACGATGATGGACAGCCCGAAGAAGAGCAGCAGCGAGTTGCCCTCCACGCGGCCGGGCGCCACGCCGGTGCCCACGCGCAGCAGCCCGCGCACCACGCCGCGGTACAGCGCGAGCCCGGCCACTGCGCCCGCCAGCGCGACCAGCGGCGCGGTGATGAGCGGCGACCAGCCCAGCAGCGTGAAGCCCCAGAACGCGGCGTAGGAGCCGAGCATGACCACGTCGCCATGGGCGACGTTGAGCATGCGCATGGTGCCGTAGACGAGATTCAGGCCCAGCGCGACGAGCGCATAGGTGGAGCCGGTGACCAGCGCCGCGAAGAGAAGCTGTCCGGACAGCAGCGTCTCGATCACCGGCATGGGGTCACCAGCCGGTCTTGGGTTCGAACTTGCCCGTGGCGATGGAGGCGGGCCACACGATCTGCAGCTTGCCCTTCTGGTACTGGACGAACGCGGTCGGCGTGACGGCGTTCTGCACGCCGTCGAACTTCACCTTGCCGTTGATCGTCTCGAACGTCTCCTTGCTGACCATGTCGCGGATCTTCTCCTTGTCCAGCCCGTGCTTGGCCACCGCGGCCTCCAGGATCTCCAGCGACATCCATGCCAGTGACGAGTTGAGGAAGTCCGGGTCCTCGCCGAACTTCTTCACGTAGGCGTCGTAGAAGGCCTGCGATCCTTTCCAGTCGGCGCGCGGCGACCAGTGCGCGATCGTCACCACCCCGTCGGCCGAGGTCGGCCCCACGGCCTTCGGGAAGAAGGCGTCGCTCGGGCCGATGGCGACGAACTGGAAGCGGTTGTTCAACCCGAGCTCCTTCGCCTGCTTGGCGTAGAGCACCGAGTCGCCGGGGTAGGCCAGCGCCAGCACGGCATCGACGTTGGCGCTCTTCACCTGCGTGAGCGTGGCGGTCATGTCCTTGATGTCGGGCGGGTACTCGCTGGACACCTTCACGTCGATGCCGGCCTTCTTCAGCTCGGGCTCGAGGAAGTTGCGGATCTCCTTGGTGAAGGGCAGCACGTTGGACAGCACGGCCACGCTCTTGACGTTCTGCTGCTTCAGGAACGCGGCCATCTCCGCGCCGATGCGGTCCGGAATGGCCGACGTGGGGAACCAGATGTAGCCCGGCTTCACCTGCCGCAGCGCCACGGAGGCGGCCGTGTTGCCGATCATCGGGAACTTGTACTTCTCCAGCACGGGCGCGATGGCGATGTGGAACGGCGTGCCCCAGGGCGCCAGCAGCAGGTCCACCTTGTCGTCGGTGATGAGCTTCTCGTAGATGCGCACCGCCTGCTCGGGCTTGGACTGGTCGTCGTAGGTCACGAACTCCACGCGCCGCTGGGTGCCTCCGACGTTCAGGCCGCCGCGCGCATTGACCTGCTCGCGCCACAGCTCGTAGGTGTTCAGCTGCGACGGCGTGGCGTTGGCCAGCATGCCGGTGCGGGCCATCGAGAAGCCGAGCCGCACGGGGTTGCCCTGTGCCAGCACGTGGCCGGCGCGCAGTGCGAGCGCAGCCGCGGCGAGCCCTCCGAGCACCGTGCGGCGACGGGGCTGCAGTTCGTTGTTCATGTCGGGTCTCCGGTGGGTTGTGGTGTGGGAATGGTCCTCGATCTTCATGCACGCTCCGCGCCGCGCAAGGCCGCGAGCACGCGCTCGCCCGTCATCGGCAGGCGCGACAGGCGGGCGCCCGTCGCGTCGTGGATGGCGTTGGCGATGGCCGCCGCCACGCCGTTGATGCCGAGTTCGCCGACGCTCTTGGCGCCGAACGGGCCGGTGGGCTCGTGCGAGTCGACGAAGAAGACGCGGATCGACTCGGGCTGCTCGGCCATGGTGGGGATCTTGTAGTCCATCAGCGTGGGGTTCGCGAGGCGCCCGCCGTCCCACACCATCTCCTCGATCAGCGCGTATCCCATGCCCTGCACGAACGCGCCCTCGACCTGGCCGCTGGCCATCACGGGATTGATCACCCGGCCGACGTCGCTGGCCGAGCAGGCCTGCACCACGCGCACCTTGCCGGTCACGGTGTCCACTTCCACCTCCACGGCGACGGCGCTGAAGCTGAAGATGCCGATCTGCTGGAACGGAAGGCCCAGCACCAGGGCCCGCTTGGGGTCCACCGTCTTCTGGTCGAACACCCACGTGTGGCTGCCGATGATGGGGCCGCCCACGGCCCAGTGCGCGCGGCCGGAGATGTCCGCGAAGGTCACCGCCTTGCCCGGCACGCCCTTGAGGGCCACCGCGCCGCCGGGCCGCAGCTCCAGGTCGGCGGGGTCGCATTCCATCATCTGCGACGCGTGCTCCTTGAGCTTCTTCTCGACCTCGCCGGCGGCCGCCACCACCGAGCGGCCGGTGACGTAGGTGACGCGGCTGGCCGTCGTGCCCCAGTTGTACGGCGAGCCATCGGTGTCGGGGCTGGCGATGGCCACGCGGTCCACCGGCACCTGCAGCGCCTCGGCGCAGATCTGCGTGAGCGCGGTGTTGCTGCCCTGGCCGATGTCGACGGCGCCGGTGTTCAGCAGCAGGCTGCCGTCCTCCAGCATGCGCACGATCGCGCCCGATGCCAGCAGGCCGCTGATGTGCGCGCTGATGGCGACACCGCGCCCGCGCGTCATCGGCCCGCCGGTGTCCGGGGCCGCGGGCGGCATCTCCCGGTCGATCACGTCCAGGCAGGCCGCCAGTTCGTTGGAGTGGATCTGCTGGCCCCCGAACCACACGTCGCCCGGGCGCTTGATGTTGCGGCGCCGGATCTCCATCGGCGCGAGCGACAGGCGCTGCGCGATCTCGTCGATCTGCTGCTCCGACGCGAACGTCACCTGCGGCACGCCGAAGCCGCGGAAGGCGCCGAAGCGCAGCTTGTTGGTGTAGGCCACGCGCCCGTGCGCGTGGACGTGCGGGATGTTGTAGGGGCCGCAGTTCATCAGCAGCGCATAGCCCAGCACGCCGGGGCTGTCGTCGCCGTACGCGCCGCCGTCCAGCAGCAGCTCGGTCTCCCTCGCCACGAGCGTGCCGTCGCGCATGGCGCCGGTGCGCATGCGGATCGTGATCGGGTGCCGCGCGCGCACGGTCTCGAAGTCTTCCTCGCGGCTCAGGACGAGCTTGACACAGCGGCGCGCCTTCAGGGCCAGCTTCACCAGCGCGGGCTGGACATGCGGCTCCATCTTGTTGCCGAAGCCCGCGCCGACGCGGGGCGTCATGCAGCGCAGCCGCGTCATTGGCAACCCCAGCGATTCGCAGACGTTGGCCTGCACGCGGAAGACCGACTGGTTGGCCGACCAGAGCGTCACGCGTCCCGACGGGTCCACTTCGGCCAGGGCGCCGCAGGGCTCCAGCGACAAGTGGGCCTGCGCCTGCGTCTGGTAGGTGCCCTCGACCACGACATCGCATTGCGCCCAGGCGGCGTCGGGGTCGCCCTCGCGGAAGTCGGTGCGCGAGCACAGGTTGCCGAGCGTGCCGGCGTCGAACACGCGGGCGTAGCGGTCCGACTGCTCGTGCACGAGCGGCGCGCCCGGGGCGAGGGCCTGGGCGGGGTCGAGCACCGGCGACAGCACCTCGTAATCCACGCGCACCAGGCGAGCGGCGTCACGCGCGATGGCTTCGGTGTCGGCCGCCACGGCGGCGACGATCTCGCCGACGTAGCGCACCTTCTCGACGGCCAGGGCCGGCTCGTCCTTGATGAACGCGCCCATGCGATGGGCAGGATCGAGATCCTCGCCGGTGACGATGGCGCGCACGCCGGGCAGCGCCAGCGCCCGGGACAGGTCGTAGCCGCGGATGCGCGCATGTGCATGAGGGCTTTGCACGATGGCCGCGTGCAGCATGCCGGGGCGGTACAGGTCGGCGATGTACTGCGCCCGCCCGCTGAGCTTCTCTTCGCTCTCGAGCGCCGGCACGGCCTCGCCGACGGCTCCGACTTCGGACCGCCACGCGCTCATTTCCCCACCTCACTCAGGCTGCGGGCCGCAGCCTGCACGGCCTGGATGATCTTCGCGTAGCCGGTGCAGCGGCACAGGTGGCCGGACAGCGCTTTGCGCACGGCCGCCTCGTCCGGCCGGGGCTCGTCCTCGAGCAGCGCTTCCGCGCTGACCAGCAGGCCCGGCGTGCAGAAGCCGCACTGGAAGGCGCCGTGCGCGGCGAACGCCGCCTGCAGCGCCTTCAACCGGGGGCTGGTCTCCAGGCCCTCCAGCGTGGTCACTTCCGAGCCCTCGCAGGCCTGTGCCAGGCTGAGGCAGGACCGCATCGTCGTGCCGTCGATGCGCACCGTGCAGGCGCCGCACACGCCCTGGTTGCACCCGCGCTTGGCGGCGGTGAGCTGCAGCCGGTCGCGCAGCACGGTGAGCAGGGTGTCGTGCAGGCCGGCGGGCACCGCGGCGTCCTCGCCGTTGACGCGCAGCACGATGTTCATGAGAGCGGCCGTCATCGTCCTTCCTTCAGCTGGGCCTGCAAAGACCGCACGGCGCGCGCGACCAGGCCGGGGATGAGCTGCCGCCGGTAGTCCGCGCTGCCGCGCACGTCGTCGAGCGGGTCCGCGAGCTCCACGAGGCGGGCCGACGCTCGGGCGATGCCGGCGTCGCCCGCGTCTTCGGACAGCCACCCGTTGGCGTCGTCGTCCGCCAGCGGCGTCGGCCCGCACGCCCCGACCGCCACGCCGATGCGTCCATCGCCGAAGGTGCAGGCCGCCACCGATGCCGTGGCGTAGTCGCCGGACACGCGGGCGTGCTTCACGTACAGGCCCGCGGCGCCCGAGCGAGGCGGCGGCAGGAACACCGCGGTGACGATCTCGCCGGGTGCGAGCGCCGTGACGTACCAGTCGACGAAGAACGCCCGTGCCGGCACCTTGCGCCGCCCCGTGGCCGAGGCCACCTCGACGACGGCTTCGGCAGCCACCAGCGCCGGCGGGTAGTCGAGGCCCGGGTCGGCAAACGCGATGGAGCCGCCGATCGTGCCCATGTGCCGCACGGTCTCGTTGGCGATCTGGGAGGCCGCGTGGCGCACCACGCGCGCGGCGCCGCGAAGCAGGTCGCTCGATGCCGTGGCGGCGTGCCGCGTGAAGGCGCCGATGCGCAGGCTGCCATCGGGCAGCGCGGAGATGCCCTGGATCTCCGGAATGCGCGACAGGCTCACGAGCGCCTGCGGCTCCAGCACGCGCGCGTTCAGCATCGCGACCAGCGTGGCGCCGCCCGCCAGCGGCTTGGCGGACTCGTCGCTCGACAGCAGCGCGACCGCCTCTTCCACGGAGGTCGGGCGGTACAGGCCCTGCAGCGCGGCCGTCATGTCTTGCCCCGCTTCGGCATCGCGGCCGCACGGTCGCCGCGCAGCCACGACCACACCCGTTTCCACCACGGCGCAGCGGGCGTGGCTGCAGCGGCCTCGGCGGGAGGCTGCGCCTTCGGCGGCGCGCCCTCCAGGGCCTCGAGCCGCGTGCGCAGGTTGCCCGCGAACTCCTCGCCCATCGACTGGGCCTTCTTCTTCATCATGCCGAGCGCGAACCGGCCCAGCCGCCCGGTGACGGTCACGTCGGAGCGGTACGCCACCAGCGTGCCGCCTTCGGCGGGCTCCAGCGTGAGACGGGTCTCGGCCTGCAGCGTGCTGGCTTGCCCGCCCTCCTCGCCCCGCGTGACGGCCGACACGGCCAGCGCCTCGCGCTGCGTCACTTCCGACAGCAGGTCGAAGCGGGCCTGGACACCGGCCAGCGACACCACCACGACGGACCGGAAGCGGTCTGCGTCCAGCGCCTCCAGCCGTTCGCAGCCCGGGACGCACGACGCCATGACCTCGGCATCGAACAGGTGCCGCATCAGCGCGTCCGGCGGCGCCTGCACGGAGAACTGGCCTTCGATCAGCATGACGCTCAGCGCTTGACGCGCGGCACGATCATCTGGGGATCGACGAGGCGGCCGTCCTGCACGACGACGCGCCCGTCGAGGGACACGGTGCAGCCGCGCATCGGAACGTCGTAGTGGCCCCGCGTGGTGCGCTTGCCGCCGCCCTGCGTGTTCGGCCCCGTCGAGAACAGGAAGTTGCCCGGGAAGCTGCGAGCCGCGGCCCGGGCCCGTTCGGGCGCGTCGCCGTACAGGGCCAGGGCATCCCAGCGGCACTGGGGGTTCAGGCCCCAGCCCACGTGCGACACGGCAAAGGGGTCCTTGTCCTCGGGGCTCGTCATGCCCTCGGCCAGCCATTCGCGCATCAGCGTCGCATCGACGCCGCCCTCGATGCTCGTGATGTGGCCTTCGCGCACCTCCAGCTCGATCCGGCCGGTCACGTAGCGGCAATACGGCAGGATGACGATGTCGCCCGGCTGGATGACCACGCGGCCTTGCGAGCTGCCTTCGTTGGGGAACGTGTGAAGCAGCCCGACGCCCCAGTGATCGAAGCGGCCCGGCTCGTCGGCCATGCCGTACTGGCTCATCACCGGATACTCTCCGCGGCGGTAGACCAGGTCCGTGCCGGCCTTGCTCGTCACGCGAACCTCGCGCGTGCTCTCGTAGAGCCTGTGCGCATGCAGGACAGCCTCCTTCAGGCCCGGCGGCGACTGCAGCTGGTACAGGTCGTCCGGCGCATCGATGACCATCTGCACCCGCACCCCGTGGTTCATCACCTGCTTCAGCCACTTGCTGAACAGCGGCACGTGGAAGATGAGCACCATGTCGACCGCCATCAGGGCTTCGAGCGTGCCCTTGCACTGGCCGATCGTGGGAACGCCCACGCTGGTCCAGCCGGGAATGGCGTTCACGCACATCTCGTAGATGTCGAAGCCCATCTCCTCGGCGGCCGCGAACGCCGCCTGGATGTACTCGCGGCGCGTGCCCAGGTCGCTGACGATGGCCACCGTCTGGCCGGGGCCCACCTTGCAGAGCTCGAACTGCTTGCGGTACAGCGACGTGAGCTTGCCCGGGTTGAGTTCCTGCGCGCGTATCCCGGCTTCCATGGCTTGCTCTCCAGAAGGGCCCGTCGCGAACCACTCTAGAAACCGTTTTGATCTCTGTCAATAGCGAATACCATTCATTTTTGATCCGGGGGCGCGGCCGCACAATGCACCGACGACGCCCCACCACCCGATGTCCCAGCGCAAGAAAGACACCGTCCGCGAGGCGATCCTGGAAGCGGCCTTCCGCCTGTTCAGCGAGCGCGGATACGTCAACACGTCGATGCCTGCCATCGCCAAGGAAGCCGGCATCTCGTCGGCGAACGTGTACGTCTACTTCCAGTCGAAGATCGACATCCTCTTCACGCTCTACGAGCCGTGGCTGGAAAAGCGGCTCGATGCCCTGGAGAAGACGCTCGCGCGCATCAAGGAGCCGCGGCGGCGGTTCGACCGCCTGCTGCTGGCCCTGTGGCGCGACCTGGCCCGCGAATCGGGCGGCTTCGCGAACAACGTGATGCAGGCCATCTCCACCAGCGCCGGCAACGGCGACTACAGCCCGAGGCTGCGCCAGCTGTTCCAGAGCAGGGTCTCGAACTGGATCGCGCAATCGCTGCAGGTGACCGAGACCGAGGCCAACCGCCTGGCGATCGTGATCCTGATGGCCTTCGACGGCTTCGCCATGAACGCGCACCTGGAGAAAGGCACGGTCTGCGATCGGGGGACCGCCAGCGCCATGGCGAGCCTGCTGGCGGCCCGGGTCCCAATTCCTAGGTGAGCCTAGGTGAGCCCAGGCGACCTAGGTGACCGCCGCGATCTCGAGGCCTCTGGCGACCTCCGGGCGCATCTCCCAGACCCAGTCCTTCTTGTCGCAGTTCTGGGGCTTCTCGCCTTCGATGGACAGCGTGAAGCTGAACACGGGACGCCCATCCTTTCCGGTCGGCAGACGCCTCGGCGCTTCATGAAAGAACATGAGGCCTGCCTTGCCGTACCAGAGGTTGACGGCGGAGTGGGTCTTGTAGCCCGCGGCGCTGGCCAGCTCGGTCGATGTCATCCGGCGCTGGGGCGCCCGGTACTGCGTCAGCAACATGGCTTTCTGCCCGGGGTTCAGATGCGGCCAGACGAACTCGAGCGCCGTCGCGATGGCTTGATCGTCGAGATCGAGCGCGCCACGGGCGGCGACCTGCTCGTCACGCATCGCGTAGTAGCTGCTTTCCAACAGCGCCCTGGCCTCGGCGTTGCTCGCCGCGGTCACCGCGACGAGCTGCTCGCCCCCCTTCCAGAGCACCCCCCGATGCTTGCCGTCGCGATCTCTGACAACGAGGTCGTAGGGGCCGAACTTCTCGACGATGTCTTTCTCAGGCGTTCGGCGCGCGGCAACAGCGATGGGTTTCTTCATTGAATGGCTCAGTAGCCACCGCGCCCGCCACCGTACCCGCCGCGATTCCCACCACCACCTCCTCGACCACCGCCGCCACCGCCACCGTATCCACCGCCGCCGCCCCGATCTTCCCGAGGCTTCGCCTCATTCACGGTGAGCGACCTGCCATCGAGCGCGACGCCATTCATCGCGCGAATCGCATCCTGCGCCTGTGCGTCGGTGGCCATTTCCACGAAGCCGAAGCCCTTGGATCGCCCGCTGTCGCGATCCATCATCACTTTTGCCGAGGTGACACTTCCGTGCGCGCTGAAGGCGCGCTGCAGAGAGTCGTCCGTCACGCTGTAGGCCAGGTTGCCCACATAAAGTCTGTTTCCCACGTCTCATTGCCTCTCAAGCAGGTCGGTGCCGCCCGCAGAGCACCTGAACTGACGCGGGACATCCTGGTTATGAGCCACCGACTCCATGCCGCATAGCGGGATAACCCGGTGGCAGGGGTCGCATTCGTGACAGGACCACGCCGCGTGGCCCGCGCGGGCCCCGAAATGGTTCCTTCGGACGATGCGGGCGTCAGGGGGAATCCGCAGACTGCATCCAGTCCTGGTTCTCACTCGTAGAGCGTCCCCATGCAGCCCGCCGCTCCTCCCCCTGCCCCGGTCCACTACGCCGTCATGATGATCCGCGCGCAACGCCGCTTTGCTGCGGCGGCGAGAGCCGGGGTCTCAGCCCCGGCCGCCCGCCAACAGGACCATTTCGCGGACGGTCGCCGGTGCGATCGGTTTCTGCAGCAGTGTCTCGATGCCTGCGCCGTGGGCGTCGCCCACGGTGGCCACGTCGGCGCTCGTGCCCACGAGCAGCACCTGGTCTCCACCCGGCTGCGCCCGCAGCCAGCGCGCGAACTCGACACCGCTCATGTCGGGTAGCTGAATGTCCGTGATGACCAGCGGATGCCGCCTGTCGCGCCACAGGGATTGCGCCTTGGCTGCCGTGCTGACGACGTCGACGGCACAGCCGGCTTGCGAGAGCATGGCCTCGAGGACCAGCTGCTGGACGCGGTCGTCTTCCACCAGCAAGGCCAGCACGCCCCGGCGGGTTTCGGGCACGGCCGACGGCGGCTCGCGCTCGGCCACGGGCAGCGTCACGCGCACCGCAACCCGCGTGCCGCGCGGCACGTTGTCCTCGATTTCGATCGAGCCGTCCATCGCCTCCACCAGGCGCTTGCACAACGCGAGGCCGAGGCCGCTGCCGCCACTTCGGTGGATGATGTTGTCACCCGCCTGCGAGAAGGGACGGAACAGCTCCGCGCGGCGGGCGGGGTCGATGCCCCCGCCCTCGTCCACGACCTGCAGGACCAGCGCCTGTTGCTCGCCGTCGTCGCCCTCGACCTCGAGGTGCACCCTCACCGGGCCGTTGGGATCGCTGAACCTGACGGCGTTGGACAAGAGGTTGAGCACGACCTGTCGGAGCCGAAACTCGTCGCAGAAGTGCTTGGCCGCGACGTAGGGATCGACCATCAACTCGACCCGAATGCCCTTCGCCTGGGCCACCGGGCGGATGGCCTGGACCGCGGCGCCGAGCGCTGCCTCGAGGGATGCGTTCTGCAGCACGACGCGGAGCTCGCCGGCGTCGATCTTCGAGAGGTCGAGCAGGTTGTTGACGTACTCGGAGAGCGTGTGCGCCGAGAGCAGCGCAAGCGTGGCCAGCTCAGACCCGCGGGGAGAGAGCGTCTCCGGCCCCAGGCGCTCGAGGGCGCCGACGACGGCGTTGACGGGCGTGCGGATCTCATGGCTCGCCTCGGTCAGGAAGTCGCGGCGCATGCGCGCCAACGCTTCCGCGTGGTCGCGTGCGTGGGCCAGCTGCGCTTCGGCCTCGCGCCGGCGTGCCACCTCCCGCTTGAGGCTCACGGCCCACACCACCGACACCAGCAGCGCCGCCAGGGCGGCCGCCAGCACCGGCAGCAGCCTGCGCAGCAACTGGCGCAGCGCGAGGTCGTCGTCCTCGATGGGCAGCACGGCCCAGCGCGACTGGATGGCCGCGCGCTCGCCGTCGTTGATCGAGCCGAGTGCGCGGGAGAGCAAGGCGGCGAGCTTGGGCTGGTCGCGCCGCACCGCGAAGTACAGGTCGGAGTTCAGCTCCGGAAAGAAGCCGGCCATCTTCAGCGTATGCCCCAGCCCTTGCGCCAGCCGGGGCGCGGCGAGCGTCGCGTTCACGAAAGCCCCGTCGGCCCGACCGTTGGCGACGGCGGCCAGCAGCTCGTCACGCGTGTCGACCGGCACCACGTGGATGGCCGGGTGGTGCTGCCCCAGCAGGTAAGCCGTCTGGCCGTCTCGCAACGCGGCGATGCGCCGGCCGTTGTACTGCGCGAGCGTCAGCACCGCAGGCGCATCCCGCGGCGTGACGAGCACGTTGGGCGTGCTGATCCACGGACCGACGAAGATGAAGTCGCGGGCGCGCTCCTCGTTGCGCGAGACGGCGACCAGCAGGTCCGTTTCGCCCCGACGCGCCTGGGCCAGGATCTCGCTCCACCGCCCGCCTTGCGGCTCGGCGATGCGCAAGCCCATCTTCTGCGCGACGAGGCGCAGGTAGTCGTTGCCCATGCCCTCCATCGAGCCGTCGGCGGTGCGGAACGTGTAGGGATTGAAGTCGGCTTCATACCCCACGCGCAGCCCCGGCGTGGAGGCCACGATGCTGCGCTCGTCCTCGGTGAGGTTGAGCGGCGGAGAGGGCTGCGCGAGCAGCGAGTGCAGGGGCGACCAGCGGCGATGGATCTCCTGCCGCTCGGCCAGCGTCAGTGTGGCCAGCGCCTTGTCGATGATCGACAGCAGCACCGTCTCCGCCTTGGGCACCCCGAAGTGCAACGCGCTCTGCGTGTGGTGCGACACGCCGCGCACTTCCAGGTTGGACAGCAGCAGCTTCTCGACCAGGAACGACGTGGTGGGCAACGCCCCGAGGTAGGCATCGGCACGGAACTCGGAGACGGCGCGCAACGCGGCGGCGGAGTCGTCGACCTCCACGATCCTCGCCCGCGGATGGCGCTCGCGCAGGATCACCAGCACGCCGTAGCCCTTCTCGGCCGCAATGCGCAGCTCGGCCATCGACTCGTTCGCCCCCACCCCTGGCACGCCGCGCCGCGCGACGTAGACGTTCGGCACGTCGAGGTACGGCCGCGAGAAGGCCATGAACTCCTCGCGCTGCGGCGTGCGGGCGACCGACGGAAGCAGGTCGGCCTCGCCGCGCTGCAAGTCCTGCAGCGAGTCGGCCAGCGTCGCCCCGGCCTTGAACTCGAGCTGGATGCCCAGCCGCTGCGCGATGAGCGCGAGATAGTCGCCCGACAGGCCACGGAACTGGCCCTCGTAGGTGTATAAGTCGATCGGCGCCCATTCCGTCTTCGTCGACACGCGAAGCCGCGGATGCGCTGCGAGCCAGGCCTTTTCCTGCGGCGTCAGCTGCAGTGGCGGCGCGACGACCGGGGGGCCCGGCGCCACCTCCGCCGCACCGGCGCACACGCCGCCCCACCACGCGCAGATCAGGACGAGCACGTGCAGGAGCAGCCTCGCCAGCCGGCGGCTGGAGCCCAGCCGCCCGGGCGACGAGGACGCGTCGCGCGGCCTGGTCCCAACAATGACTTCTCGATCCAACGAGCCTCCCGCAATCGCGTGGATCGTACGTCTTCCGGACGCCCGTCGGGCCGGCACCGACCGGGCACGCGGCCACTCGCTAGCGCCGCGCACGGGAACGCCTGTTGCTCAACTTCCTTACAGGCTTTCGGAGGCATCAATGACACCGACCCCACCGAATTCGACCGAATCCCCCCGCCCCAAGTCGGAACACACGCCTGAAAGTGATGCGAATGATCG
>Ga0247820_10001644_pt1 | contig 12547 bp, 9 predicted proteins | sample 13C_Glucose_Day1_2_FD_192480 | JGI IMG/M metagenome (GOLD analysis project Ga0247820, IMG submission 192480) | Soil microbial communities from agricultural site in Penn Yan, New York, United States - 13C_Glucose_Day14 | ecosystem: Environmental > Terrestrial > Soil > Agricultural land | place...
GAAGTCCACGGCGGACAAGGTCGAGTGCGCCAAGTGACCTGACGGGTCTGTTCCGCGTCCTACAGGGCGCGGGGCAGGCCCGTTCCACGGTGCAAGGGGTGGGGAGACGCAGCGATGACGCAGAGCGGTGTGCACGAGGGAACCGCCCGGCCCGGCCGCCACGGCGGTGAGCGCTCCGGCGGACGTCCGGCTCCGGACGACGACGGCGGCGAAGGGGGCGGTGAAGGCGGTCCGGGGAAAGGCCCGGGCCGGCCGGGCGGACGGGGCCGGCGCGCGCTGCGCTGGTCGGCGACGACCCTGGCCGTGCTGATACTCGGGACGGCCGGCGCCGGTTACCTGTACTACGAGCACCTGAACGGCAACATCGAGAAGGGCGAGCGCAGCAGCGGTGACTCCGAGGCGCAGAAGGCCGAGCCGAACGCGGCCGGTCAGACGCCGCTGAACATCCTGCTGATCGGCTCCGACAGCCGCGCCTCCGACGAGAACGTGAAGCTCGGCGGCGGCCGGGACACCCGCGGCAACCCGCCGCTGGGCGATGTGCAGATGCTGATCCACCTCGCCGCCGACCGTGAGAGCGCGGCCGTGGTGAGCATCCCGCGCGACACCCGGGTGGACATCCCCCGGTGCGAGGACCCGAAGACCGGTGACGCCTACCCGGCGACCAACGACATCATCAACACCTCGCTGGGCCGCGGCGGTCCCGGCTGCACGCTGGCCACCTGGCAGAACCTCACCGGCGTCTACATCGACCACTGGATGACGATCGACTTCGCCGGCGTGGTGAGCATGGCCGACGCCATCGGGGGCGTCGAGGTCTGCGTCAACCAGAACGTGTGGGACCGCCCGCTGCCCGGCGTACCCGGCGGCTCGGGCCTGAAGATGCGGGCCGGGTCCGAGAAGGTCGAGGGCGAGCGGGCGCTGCAGTGGCTGCGCACCCGGCACGCCTGGGGCAGTGACCTGCTGCGGGCGCGGGCACAGCACATGTACATGAACTCGATGATCCGCACCCTGCGGGAACAGAACGTCTTCACCGACACGGGCAGGCTGACGGACCTGGCGGAGGCGGCGACGACGTCGCTGACGGTCTCGGAGGAGATCGGCTCGGTGAAGAAGCTGTACGACCTGGGGATGCAGCTGAAGACGGTGCCGCCGGAGCGCATCACGATGACGACGCTGCCCACGGTCGAGGACCCGCAGAACCGCAACCACCTGCTCCCGGCCGACGCCGGCGCCGAACAGGTGTGGGCCATGCTCCGCGACGACGTGGCGTTCGACGCCAAGGGCGGCGCGAGCAACAAGGACGGCAAGGACGACAAGAGCGGCAAGGACGGGAAGAAGGCGGCCGCCGCGGCCTCCGGCGACCCGGCCGCACCCGACGGGGAGATCGCCGTCCAGGTGCGGAACGCCACCCGGTCCGCGACCCTCGGCCCGGTCGGCGGCAGGGCGGCCGCGGTCGCCGGGACGCTGGTGTCGAAGGGCTTCACCCGGGCCGCCCCGGACACGTCCGCCGCCCTCGCCGAGGAGCGGACCGAAGTGCGCTATCCGGGCGCCGCGTCGCGCGGGGACGCCCAGCGGGTCGCCGAGTCGCTCGGGATCCCGGCGAGTTCGGTCAAGCGGTCCACCGGTGTCTCCGGTGTCACGGTGGTGGTCGGCGCGGACTGGCGCGAGGGCACGGTCTATCCGGAGCAGCCGGCGCCCGAGGCCGGGGACCTGCCGGAGGACGCCGACGCCCTCAACGGCTCGGAGACGGGCAAGTGCATGGACGTGTACAAGCCCTACCGCTGGTAGTGAGCGCGGGGCGCCTTTCCGACCGCCCGAAACTTGTTGAAGTCGTTGGGTTTCCCGGGGCAACTGACGGGCCCGTCGTGCGTCTAACAGGAGGCAGGACGGGCCTGCTTGACGAGGCGAGGGGTTGCCAGGAGTGGGGAGGACGGGGGCAGTGACGCAGAACGCCGCGCCGGAGACGCTCGGTGACGGCGAGCCGGAGGAGGCCCCGGAAGAGAGCCCGGAAGAAGGCCTGGAAGAGAGCCCGGACGGGAAACCCTCCGACGGCGCCGCCGCCCCCCGCCCGCGCCGGGTGCGCCGGCTGCTCACCTGGTCCGCGGCGACCCTCGCACTGCTCATGGTCGTCGGGGCGGGCGCGGGTTACCTCTACTACCGGCAGCTGAACGACAACATCAAGAAGGACACCCTCAACCTGGGGGACAACAAGGTCGCCGCGCCGACGCCGAACGCGGCCGGGCAGACCCCGCTGAACATCCTGCTCATCGGCAGCGACGCCCGGGACTCCGAGGAGAACCAGCAACTCGGCGGCGCCCGCGAGACGTTCGGCTCCACCCCGCTCGCCGACGTGCAGATGCTGGTGCACCTGTCCGCCGACCGGTCCAACATGTCCGTGGTCAGCATGCCGCGCGACACCCTGCTCGAGATCCCCAAGTGCACCGACCCCGAGGACGGCACGGTGTACCCGGCGAGCGACGGGCGCACGATGACCAACCAGAGCCTCGGGCACGGCGGTCCCGGCTGCACCGTGGCCACCTGGCAGGAGCTCACCGGCATCCACATCGACCACTTCGTCATGGTCGACTTCGCCGGCGTGGTGTCCATGGCGGACGCGGTCGGCGGTGTCCCGGTGTGCGTCGACGCGAACATCCACTCCCGTGACAGTCAGGGCCACGGCTCCGGTCTGAAACTGGAGGAGGGCACCAACTACGTCAAGGGCGAGCAGGCCCTGCAGTGGCTGCGGACCCGCTACGGCTTCGAGGACGGCAGCGACCTCGCCCGCGCCAAGGCACAGCACATGTACATGAACTCGCTGGTCCGGCAACTGCGGGAGAACGCCACCCTGAGCAGCCCCAACAAGCTGCGCAGACTGGCCGAGAAGGCCACCGAGGCGCTCACCGTCGACCCCGGGCTGGACACGGTGAAGAAGCTCTACGACCTGAGCACCGAGCTGCGCAAGGTGGCGCCGGAGCGCGTCACCATGACCACGATGCCCAACCGGTACGTGGGCGCCCGGGTGGAGCCGACCGAGGACGCCGAGAAGCTGTTCCGCCTGGTCCGTGAGGACATCGCCCTCGACGGCAAGGACGCGAAGCCGGCGAAGGCCGAGCCGGAGGCGCCGAAGGGGCCGGCGGACCCGGCCGCCGACGACGCCGACATCGCCGTACAGGTCGTCAACGGCACCCGCACCGACACCCTGGCCGCCGCCGCGGGGCGCACCGGCACGGTCCGCGACGCGCTGAAGGAGAAGGGCTTCACCGGGGCGACCGCCGACACCACCAGCGCGGTCAGCGCCAAGCGGACGGTGGTGCGCTATCCGAGCGCCGACCTGGAGGGCGACGCCCGGCGGGTCGCCGAGGCGCTCGGCATCCCGGCGGGTTCGGTGAAACGGTCCACCGACGTGTCCGGCGTCACCCTCGTCGTCGGCGCCGACTGGCGCGAGGGCACGGCGTACGAGGCACCCGAGGACGACAACACCACACCCGAGTCGGCGCAGGCCCTCAACGGTGCCGACGACGAGGCGTGCATGCACGTCAGCCCCGGCTTCACCTGGTGAACGCGACGAGCCCCTTCCCGGCCGGGAAGGGGCTCGTCCGTGACGGCTGCGGTCAGGCGGCCGGCGCGTCCGCGGTGACGGCGGGGCGGCGCGAGGCGATGACCTTCTTGGCCAGGGCGCGCGGGCTGGTCAGGAAGCCCCAGCCCCACGACATGTGCATGGTGGCCAGGGCCACCGGGATCTGCAGCCGTGCCTTGAGCGGCAGGCCCTTGCCGGCGGGAATCGACCCCAGCACGATCGCCGCGAGATAGCCGCCGGGCACCAGGAAGCCCCACGGCGTCAGCGCCGCGCCCACCACGATCCCGGCCGCGATCGCGCAGACCGCGGCCGGCGGGGCCAGGTAGCGCAGGTTGATGGAACCGGAGTGGTAGCGGGCCACGACGTGCCGCCAGCGGCCGTAGTCCTTGTACTGCTTGGCCAGCGCCCGCACGCTCGGCCGCGGCCGGTACGACACCTTCAGCTCCGGCGAGAACCAGATCAGCCCGCCGGCCTCACGGATGCGGAAGTTCAGCTCCCAGTCCTGGGCGCGGATGAACTCCACGTTGTAGCCGCCCTGGCGCTCCAGCGCCTCCCGGCGGAACACGCCCAGGTACACCGTCTCGGCGGGGGCGGCCTGGCCGCCGGTGTGGAAGGCGGCGTTGCCCACGCCTATCTTCGAGGTCATCGCGGCGGCGACGGCGTGCTCCCAGTCGTTCTCGCCCTCGGCGTGCATGATGCCGCCGACGTTCTGCGCGCCGGTCTCCTCCAGGAGCCGTACGGCGGTCGCGATGTAGTTCGGGGAGAGCATCCCGTGCCCGTCGACGCGGACCACGACCGGATGGCGCGAGGCCTTGATCGCCGCGTTGAGGGCGGCCGGGGTGCGGCCGGTCGGGTTGGGCACGGTGTGCACCCGGGGGTCCTCGGCCACCAGCTCGGCGGCGATCTCGTCCGTGCGGTCCGTGGACGGACCGAGGGCGATCACGACCTCCATCTCGCCGGCGTACTCCTGGGCGAGGATCGCGCGGACGGCGCCGCGCAGGTGCCGCTCCTCGTTGAGCACGGGCATGATCACGGAAACGGCGGGGTGCCGCACGTCGGGATTGGCGTTCATAGGGGGCTCACGTTACCGCGAACGGGGGACACCGGTGCGCGCCCCGGGGCCGGTACGCCGGGCCGCAGATCGTATCGGCCTACCGTGCTCACGATCCCACGTACGGCCGTCGTCCGGAGGTGTCCCCCCTTGCCCACGCCGCCGCGGTCCCCCCGGCCCCGCACCGCACCCCAGCACCCCCCGCGGCCGCCCCGCAAGGGCCCGCGCCCGCCGGCGCCGCCGCGCGGGAAGCCGCGCTGGGTCATGCGCACGGTCACCACGCTGTCGGTCGTGGTGCTCGCGTCCGCGGGGATCGGGCACGCGGTGATGAGCAGCCTGGACGAGGACATCACCCGGGTCGACCCGTTCCGCGACATGAAGAACCGCCCCGAGGCCGGTCACGGCATGAACATCCTGCTCGTCGGCACCGACGGCCGGGAGCGGATCGGCGAGGAGGAGCGGCGGAAGTACCGGCTCGGCGGGGCGCCCTGCCACTGCACCGACACGATGATGATCGTGCACATCTCGGCGGACCGCGACCGCGCCAGCGTGGTCAGCCTGCCCCGCGACTCGTACGCCGTGACGCCCCCGCACACCGACCGCGTGAGCGGCGAGCACCACAAGGGGCACCCCGTGAAACTGAACGCGGCGTACGCGGAGGGCGGGCCGCGGCTGACCGTGCGCACCGTGGAGAAGATGACCCGGGTGAAGATCGACCACTACCTGGAGGTCGACTTCACCAGCTTCATGAAGACCGTGGACGTGGTCGGCGGCGTCGAGATCTGCACCGGCACACCGCTCAAGGACAAGTACACCGGTCTCGACCTGCCGGCCGGCCGGCACACCCTCGAAGGCGGCCGGGCCCTGCAGTACGTGCGCGCCCGGCACGTCGACGGCGCCTCCGACCTCAGCCGGATGAAGCGCCAGCAGCACTTCATGGCGGCCCTGGTGGACCGGGCCACCTCCTCCGGGATCCTGCTGAACCCGATGAAATTCCGCGACGTGACCCGCGCCGTGCTCGGCTCGGTCCGCGCCGACAAGGGCTTCGGCACCGGCGAGTTCCTCGACCTCGGCCGGGCGATGCGGAACTTCTCCCCCTCGTCCTCCGAGTTCACCACCGTGCCGATCGGGAGGATGGGGTACGCCGTGAAGGGCGTCGGCTCCACGCTGAAGTGGGACGCCGAGAAGGCGGAGCACATCTTCGAGGCGCTGCGCCGGGACCGGCCGCTCTCCGCGCACCGCACCGCCGACGCGGCGCTACGCGTCCCCGTGGACCCGCGGCAGATCCGCGTCCAGGTGGAGAACGGCACCCACACCGCGGGCCTCGGCCGGCGGGTGGACGCGGCGCTGGCGGCGACCGGATTCGCCACCACCCGGGCCCCGGCCAACGCCGCGCACCAGGACGTGCGGCGCACCGTCGTCGCCTACGACCCCCGCTGGGACCGCTCCGCGAAGTCCCTGGCGGCGGCGCTGCCGGGCAGCGAACTGCGCGCGGTGAAGGGCCAGGGCGCCACGCTGAAGGTGATCGCGGGCACCGACTTCGAGAAGGTCCGCAAGGTGCGGGCGCAGGATCCGGGACAGGGCGAGTTCGGTGTGGTGCGGGGCGACGAGGTCGGCTGCTCCTGACCCGGCCGCCCCGCGCCCTCAGTCCTCGAGGCCCTCCGCGGCCCGCTTCTCCCGCAGCTCCACGATCGCCCGGCGGCGGGCCAGCCGGTGCGTGCGGCGGATCTGGGCCTCCTGGCGGCGGCGCTCGTCCCGCTCGGTCTCGGGTATCACCTGCGGCACCCGGCGCGGCTTGCCGTCGGCGTCGACGGCCGCGAACACCAGGTACGCCGAGCCGACCTGGGTGGCCGGCGCGGACTCGTTCCAGCGCTCGGCCAGCACCCGCACGCCGACCTCCATCGAGGTCCGGCCGGTCCAGTTCACCTGGGCCTTCACATGGACCAGGTCGCCCACGCGGACCGGCTCCAGAAAGGCCATCTCGTCCATGGAGGCGGTGACGGCAGGCCCTCCGGAGTGCCGTCCGGCGACGGCGCCCGCCGCGTCGTCGACGAGCTTCATGATCACTCCGCCGTGCACCGTACCCAGCAGGTTGGTGTCGTTGTGGGTCATGATGTGGCTGAGGGTGGTGCGGGACGCCGAGGTGGGCTTGCCCGGGATGTCCGGACCGTCCATTGCTGCGGCTGGGGCCTGGTCTGTCATGGCCTCTACCTTATGCCGAGGTCGTGCAGGCGTTTTTTGTGTCGGCTTCGCAACAGGGGTGCCCTGATTTTCCGACGACCCTTGTATGGGGCACAGCGGGGACCTGCACACTGTGTCCATGACTGATTGGCCCGAGGCACGGCCCAACGACAACCGCGGCGGACGCTACGGACGCGGCAGCGGGAGCGCACAGCCCGAGGGCGCCCGGGTCATGCGGCAGGTACGCCGCGGACCGGCGGCCCCTCCCGGGCAGGGCGCGTACGGCGGTGTCCCGCAGCAGCCGTCGTATGTGGACGGCCAGGGCCACGGCGGTCACGACGGCTACGACAGCGGCTACAACACGGGCCAGGTGTACGGCGGGTCCGGCGGGCCGGGCGGTGGCGGCGGTTACGCCCCGCAGCGTCCCGCGCCGGACTGGCGCCGCCGCATCAAGGTGACGGCGATCACCCTGGTGACCGTGCTGCTGGTGACGACCGTCGCCACGTACTTCTGGGCCGACTCCAAGCTGAACCGCGAGGTCGACCTGTCGAAGGTGATCGAGCGGCCCGAGAAGGGCGAGGGCACCAACTACCTGATCGTCGGCTCCGACAGCCGCGAGGGCATGTCCGACGAGGACAAGAAGAAGCTGCACACCGGGTCCGCCGAGGGCAAGCGCACGGACTCGATGATGATCCTGCACACCGGCGGCAACGGCCCGACCCTGATCTCCCTCCCCCGGGACTCGAACGTCGAGATCCCGTCCTTCAAGGGCTCCGACTCCGGCAAGACCTACCCCGCAACCGGCCGCCAGGTGAAGCTCAACGCCGCGTACGCCGAGGACGGTCCCGAACTGCTGGTCCGCACGGTCGAGTTCAACACCGGCCTGCACATCGACCACTACGTGGAGATCGGCTTCGGCGGCTTCGCGAGCATCGTGGACGCGGTGGGCGGCGTGGAGATCGACATCCCGCAGGACATCAAGGACACCAAGTCCGGCGCCGACCTCAAGAAGGGCAAGCAGACCCTGAACGGCGAGGAGGCCCTCGCCTTCGTCCGCACCCGGTACGCGCTGGCGGGCTCCGACCTGGACCGTACGAAGAACCAGCAGAAGTTCCTCTCCGCCCTCGCCAACCAGGTGGCCACGCCGGGCACGGTGCTGAACCCCTTCAAGCTGTACCCGACCATGGGCGCCGGCCTGGACTCCCTGATCGTCGACGAGGACATGGGCCTGTTCGACCTGGCCGACATGTTCTGGTCGATGAAGGGCGTCAGCAGCGGCGAGGGCACGTCCATGAACATGCCCATCGCGGGTTCCAGCGGCGGCAACCTGCTCTGGGACAAGGCGAAGGTGAAGCAGCTGGTGAACGAGCTGAACAACGACGAGAAGGTCACCGTCAAGGGCAACTGAGCCCGCCGTGGGCACCCCTGAAGGGGGTGCCCACATCCCTGTGTACGCCGGTTGTCACATCGTGGCGCCGGCCATCGCGCGGCACATCTCGGAGCAGCGGCGACAGGACTCGGCGCAGCGCGTCATCCGGTCGTCGTCCGGCAGGGACATGCACGCCTCGGCGCACATGTCGCACGCCTGCGCGCACATCATGCACATCTCGTTCGCCAGCGGCGAGCGGCGCATCATCATGTCCGCGCACAGGCGGGTCATCTCCGAGCAGTCCATGAGCGCCCGCATGATCCGCGTCCGGTCCTGGCCGCCCGTCTGCAGACAGGAGCTCAGGGTCTCCTCGCACACACCGTGGCAGGCCATGCACGCCTGGACGCAGTCCTGCATCTCCTTGCTCATCGGTTCCATGGTGGTCGGCTGCTGCTGAGTCATGGTTCCTCCCGGGAGAACGGCGGGGGCCGCTGCCCGGCCCCCGCTCCTCCGTCCTACGCCCCCGTCCCCATGAGCACCACAGGACGGGACCGCTGTCGGGCAGGACACACCGGACGGCTGCGTGGAACCCCCGGCAGCGGAAACAAGAGCAGACGCGCGGGCCGGGCAGACGGCGCCGTGGGGGCGCACGGCCGGCAGAATCCGGGAGAGCAGGAATGACCACACCACAGGCGGAGAGGCAACGGCTGCGCAGACGGCTGGAGCGGCTCCTCGGCATCGCGGCGACCGAGGGCAACGAGCTCCTGCCGCTGCGCAACGGCGACCAGATCTTCCCCGCGATGCTGGCGGCGGTCCGCGCCGCCGAGCACACCATCGACATGATGACGTTCGTCTACTGGCGCGGGGACATCGCGCGGGAGTTCGCCGACGCCCTGGCCGAGCGGGCACGCTCGGGGGTGCGGGTGCGGCTGCTGCTGGACGGTTTCGGGGCCAAGGAGATCGAGCCGGAACTCCTGGACGCCATGGACGCGGCCGGGGTCCAGGTGGCCTGGTTCCGCAAGCCCACCCGGCTGTCGCCGATGCGGCAGAACCACCGCTGCCACCGCAAGGTCCTGGTGACCGACGAGCACACCGCCTTCACCGGGGGCGTCGGCATCGCCGAGGAGTGGTGCGGGGACGCCCGCCACCCCGGCGAGTGGCGCGACACGCACGTCCAGGTCCGGGGGCCCGCCGTGGACGGGATCGCCGCGGCCTTCGCCCAGAACTGGGCCGAGTGCCACGACGACCTGTACGACGAGCACGACCGGTTCACCGCCCAGGAGCAGCCGGGGCGGGCCACCGTCCAGGTCGTGCGGGGCTCGGCCAGCTTCGGCTGGCAGGACATGCAGACCCTGCTGCGCGTCGTGATCACGTCGGCGCGGGAGCGCTTCCGGCTGTCCACGGCCTACTTCGCCCCGGACGTCTACTTCATCGACCTGCTCGCCGACGCCGCCCGCCGGGGGGTGCGCGTCGAGATACTGCTGCCCGGCCCGCACACCGACCAGCGGGCCTGTCTGCTGGCCGGACGGCAGCACTACCAGACCCTGATCGACGCCGGCGTGGAGGTGCGGGAGTACCAGCCGACCATGCTGCACACGAAGGTCATCACGGTGGACGGCGTCTGCTCCCTCATCGGCTCCACCAACTTCAACCGCCGCTCCCTGGAGCACGACGAGGAGGTCATGCTGGCCGTCCTCGACGAGGACTTCACGGCCGCGCTGGACGCCGACTTCGACGCCGACCGCAAGCTGAGCGAGCCCGTCGACCCGGACCGCTGGAAGCGGCGCCCGCTGGCCGCACGCCTCGCCGAGGCCGCGGTCACCCCGATCCGCCGCTTCCTGTGACGGCGGGCGGCGGCCGGAAAGGGCGAGGGGCGCCCGGCCTGCGGACGCCCCTCGCTCCCCGGCCCGCCGTTACGGCAGGTTGCGGGCCATCACGATGCGCTGGACCTGGTTCGTGCCCTCGTATATCTGCGTGATCTTCGCGTCGCGCATCATCCGCTCGACCGGGTAGTCACGGGTGTAGCCGTAGCCGCCGAGCAGCTGGACGGCGTCCGTGGTGACCTCCATGGCGACGTCGGAGGCGAAGCACTTGGCGGCGGCGCCCTGGAAGGTGAGGTCGCTGTCGCCGCGCTCGGACTTGGCGGCGGCCGCGTACGTGAGCTGCCGGGCGGCCTCGATCTTCATGGCCATGTCGGCGAGCATGAACTGGATGCCCTGGAAGTCGGCGATCGGCTTGCCGAACTGCTTGCGCTCCCTGACGTAGCCCTTGGCGTAGTCGAGGGCGCCCTGGGCGATGCCGAGGGCCTGGGCGGCGATGGTGATGCGGGTGTGGTCCAGCGTCTTCATCGCCGTGGCGAAGCCGGTGCCCTCCTCGCCGATCATGCGGTCGGCGGGGATGCGGACGTTGTCCAGGTACACCTCGCGGGTCGGGGAGCCCTTGATGCCGAGCTTCTTCTCCGGGGCGCCGAAGGAGACGCCCTCGTCGGACTTCTCGACGACGAAGGCGGAGATGCCCCTGGAGCGCTTCTCCGGGTCGGTGACGGCCATCACCGTGTAGTACTCGGACTCGCCGGCGTTGGTGATCCAGCGCTTCACGCCGTTGAGCACGTAGGCGTCCCCGTCGCGGACCGCCCTGGTCTTCATGCCGGCGGCGTCGGAGCCGGCGTCGGGCTCGGAGAGGCAGTACGAGAACATGCCGTCGCCCTTGGCGAGCGGGGTCATGTACTTCTTCTTCAGCGCCTCGGAGCCGGAGAGGATCACCGGCAGGGAGCCCAGCTTGTTGACGGCCGGGATGAGGGAGGAGCTCGCGCAGACGCGGGCCACCTCCTCGATCACGATCACCGTCGCGAGGGCGTCCGCGCCGGCGCCGCCGTACTCCTCGGGCACGTGGACGGCGTGCAGGTCGTTCGCGACGAGCGCGTCGAGGGCCTCCCTGGGGAAGCGGGCCTCCTCGTCCACCGCGGCGGCGTACGGCGCGATCTTCGCCTCGGCCAGTGCGCGGACGGAGTCGCGGAGCATGTCGTGCTCCTCGGACGGGCGGTACAGGTCGAAGTCAGCCGATCCGGCCAAGGTCTCTCACGCTCCAAAACACTGCGATGCTGGTCACGCTAACTACCGTTAAGTAACTCAAATGTTAGGGCTTCACCCGCGTTCGTGGTAGGTGAGCTGGGCGACAGCCCGCCGGTGGCGCTCGCGCACCCCCGGTTATGCTCGGGCCCGCACTGCTTGCCGCATACCCCTGGAGCATCCATGGCCCTCAAGATCACCGTGATCGGGACCGGTTATCTCGGCGCGACCCACGCGGCGGCCATGGCGGAGCTGGGGTTCGAGGTGCTGGGCCTGGACGTCGTACCGGAGAAGATCGAGAAGCTCCGGCGCGGTGAGGTCCCGATGTACGAGCCGGGGCTCGAGGAACTGCTGCACAAGCACGTGGCGGGCATCGAGGGGTCCAGCGGACGGCTGCGGTTCACCATGGACTGGGCGGAGGCCGGCGAGTTCGGCGACGTCCACTTCGTCTGCGTGAACACCCCGCAGCGGCACGGCGAGTACGCCTGCGACATGTCGTACGTCGACTCCGCGATCGCCTCGCTCGCGCCGCACCTGAAGGGGCCCGCGCTGGTCGTGGGCAAGTCGACGGTGCCGGTCGGGTCGGCCGACCGGCTGGCCGCCTACCTGGCCGAGCACGCCCCGGCCGGGGCGGACGTCGAGCTGGCGTGGAACCCGGAGTTCCTGCGCGAGGGGTTCGCCGTCGAGGACACCCTGCACCCGGACCGCCTCGTGGTGGGGGTGCGCGGCGAGCGGGCGGAGAAGCTGCTGCGCGAGGTGTACGCCACCCCGGTCGCGGAGGGCTCGCCGTTCGTGGTGACCGACTTCGCGACGGCCGAGCTGGTGAAGACGTCCGCGAACTCCTTCCTGGCCACCAAGATCTCGTTCATCAACGCGATGGCCGAGGTGTGCGAGGCCGCGGACGGTGACGTCGCCAAGCTGGCGGAGGCCATCGGCTACGACGACCGGATCGGCAAGAAGTTCCTGCGGGCCGGGATCGGCTTCGGCGGCGGCTGTCTGCCGAAGGACATCCGGGCGTTCATGGCGCGCGCCGGCGAGCTGGGCGCCGACCAGGCGCTGACGTTCCTGCGGGAGATCGACTCGATCAACATGCGCCAGCGCGGCCGGATGGTGGAGCTGACGAGGCAGGAGCTGGGCGGCGGCGCGTTCCTGGGCAAGCGGGTGGCGGTGCTGGGCGCGACCTTCAAGCCGGACTCGGACGACGTGCGGGACTCCCCGGCGCTGAACGTGGCCGGGCAGATCCACCTCCAGGGCGGCCAGGTCACGGTGTACGACCCGAAGGGCATGGACAACGCCCGCAG
>Ga0247820_10001645_pt1 | contig 12540 bp, 10 predicted proteins | sample 13C_Glucose_Day1_2_FD_192480 | JGI IMG/M metagenome (GOLD analysis project Ga0247820, IMG submission 192480) | Soil microbial communities from agricultural site in Penn Yan, New York, United States - 13C_Glucose_Day14 | ecosystem: Environmental > Terrestrial > Soil > Agricultural land | place...
GGCCCGGTGTCCGACTTAGGCGAAATTGTTCGTCCAGGCGTCGACGAACTGGAGAATGTAATAGCGGCCTGCGGTGTCGGGCACCTCTAGCCGGACCGGCCCCACACTGAGATCGATCTGCGCCATCGAGTACACGGTGTCGTTGTTGATCGTGACGAACGTGTCGGCCGGACCGGCCAGAGTTCGGGCATGGCTGAACGTGTTGAACGGTGCCGCCGGATTCGACCCGACACCGGTGGTGACGAACCGGCGGACCTGATCCAGGTCGAACACGATGGGGAACCCGTAGATGTAGGCCTTCCAGCGAGGGCGACGAGGTCAGCACCCGATCGCTGGCCGTTCTCTGCAACTCCAGGGGCATCGACCTGCGCGCAGTCGCCTACCCATGTTGGGACATCCGGACGACCCCGGCGGCGTGAGCCGATCAGGTGACCAGGTCGATCGACCACTCCCCCGTCCGCTCCACCCGCAGGCCGGCGCGCCGGGCGACGCGCAGCACTCCCGGCACGTCGGTCACGTCGGCCCGGGTGGCGACCAGCGCCCGGGCCAGCCGGCCCTTGGCGGCCTTGGAGAAGTGGCTGACGATGCTCCGGCTGCCCGGATCGCCGGACACCGATTCGGACAGCACCCGCACGGTGACCGCCTCTCGGGCCGGGGCGAACGCCGCGTAGGCGCCGGAGCGCAGATCGACGACCAGACCGTCCAACGTCGCGATCACCGGGGTCAGGTCGGGGCGCCAGCGCGCGGCGACGGTTCCCGGCCCGGTCAACCGCGAGCCGGCCGAGAACCGGTATGCCGGAACCGGATCCCCACCCCTGACCAACCCGAACAGGGCGGACGTGATCAGCAGCCGCTCGGTCGCCCGGGCGCGCGCGGCCGGCAGGAGCGTCGCCATATCGAGCTGGTCGTAGAGCACGCCGGTGTACCGGTGCAGGGCCGGCATCGTCGGGGTCGTTCGCAGTTTCGCAGTCGCGGCGATCTCCGCATCCTGTCGGGCGGACACGCCCAGTGCCGGGCGAGCCCGGACCGGGTCGGCGCACAGTTGCGTCAGCCGATCGATCATCCGGTCGCGGAGCGGATTGAGCTCCGGGAAACCCAACCGGGCCAGGTCGAGCGACGGTCCGTCACCACCGGGGGCCTTCGTTTCCGACGGCGGCAGCAATACATACACGGTCAGGCACCTTACGGAGGCTCGTCCGGTGGGCGACGATGGGCCGGATCCGCAGTGACACTCTCGGGCCGGTGGTCCTCACTCCCAGGCGGCGAACAACCGATCCGGGGTGAACGGTAGATCGCGCAGACGGATCCCGGTGGCCCGGTGGATGGCGTTGCCGATGGCCGCCGGCACTCCCACGATGCCGAGCTCGCCGATGCCCTTGGACCCGGTCGCCCCGAACCACGGATCGAACTCCTCCAGGCAGATCGCCTCGAGCCCGACGACGTCCGCATGCGCGGCGATGTGATAGCCGGCGAGGTCGTTGTTGACGACGTGACCGAATCGCTCGTCGAGATAGGCCTCCTCGTGCAGGGCCGCCGAGATCCCCATGGTCATGCCGCCGATCAACTGGCTGCGCGCGGTCCGCGGGTTGATGATCCGACCTCCGGCGAAGACTCCGAGCATCCGGTCGATCCGCACCTCACCGGTGACGGTGCTGACCCGGACCTGGGCGAAATGGGCGCCGAAGGAGTGCCGTGAGAAGCCGCGGGCACCCCGGGGCATGCGACCGAAGGCCGTGACCCGGTCCCCTTCCTTCGGCGAGACACCGTACTTGCGGCGGAATTTGCGAGCCGCGGAGATCACGGCATCACCCCAGCTGTAGGTCCCGCTGGAACCGCCGGCCGGCACCGCCCACGGCAGGCCGGACCGGCCGATCTCGGAATGGACCCGGTCGGGCGGGACGCCGAGGGCATCGGCGGCGATCTGCGGCAGGATCGTCCAGGCGCCGGTACCGATGTCGCTGGCCTGCAGTTCGAGCCGATACCGGCCGCCCTCGAAGACGATCCCGGCCCGGCTGGGAATGAAGTACACGTTCGGGTAGGTGGCGGCGGCCACGCCCGTGCCCAGCAACCATTCGCCGTCGCGGTGGGCACCGACGGGCGCGCGTTCCGACCAGCCGAACCGATCAGCCCCCTCCCGCAGGCAGGCCACGAGATTCCTGGTGCTGAAAGGCTTCCCGGTCTCCGGATCGGTCGATGGCTCGTTGCGGATGCGCAACTCGACCGGATCGACGCCGACCGCCTCGGCCAGTTCGTCGAGCGCGGTCTCCAGCGCGAACATCCCGGTCATCTCACCCGGGGCGCGCATGAAGGTGCCGGGCGCGGCATCCTGCTCCACCGCGTGATGGATGGTCCGCAGGTTCGGGACCTGGTACATCATGCGACTGGCCGAGAGGGTCTGATCCACGTACCGCTTCACCTTGGCCGTGGGCGCCCAGCTCTGATGGTCGAGGGCGATCAGCGTGCCCTGATCGTCGGCGGACGCGTGGATCCGTTGCACGGCGGGCGGCCGATGCCCGGTGGTCCGGAACATCTGCTGCCGGGTCATCGAGTACTTGACGGGCCGGCCGGGCATCAGCTTGGCCGCCATGGCCACCAGCACCAGATGCGGGTGCGGCCAGCCCTTGGTGCCGAACGAACCGCCGACGTACGGCGAAATCACCTCGATCTGGTTCGGCAGTAGACCGAGCACCGGGGCGAGCATCGCTCCGTGCACACCGGTGCCCTGGTTGGCGTCGTACAAAGTGAGCCGGTTCTCGCCCGGGTTGAGCTTGGACACCTCGTGCCAGATGGCGGTGACGGCATGCGGCTCGATCGGCGAGTGAAATTCCATCGGCGTGCTGTACTGCGCCTCGATCGACGTCCCGCGACGCAGCCCGGCGTCCGTGTCGCCCCGTTCGTAGGCACCGTGCTTGAAGGCGTTGACCCGGCGCGGCACGAAGGCGCGGGGGTGATCGGGACCGAAGCCGAACTCGGCCGGTTGCTCGTCGTAGGTCACCTCGACCAGGGCGGCGGCCTGCCGCGCGACCTGCGGCGAGTCGGCCACCACCGCACCGATGAACTCGCCTCGGTAGGACACCTCGGGCGACTGCAGGATGATCAGCGGTGCGTCGGTCCGCAACCGGGTCCGCGGCGCGTTGTGGTGGGTCAGCACGAGCCGCACGCCGGGCAGCGCCGCGCCGGCCGAGTCGTCGATCCGGCTGATCCGACCCCGGGCGATGGTCGACACCAGCGGATACAGATACGCCGGGTTGTCGACCGGCTGCTCGTAGGCGTACGGCGCGCTACCGGTGACCTTGGCCGCGGCGTCCACCCGTACCCGGGACCGGTCATCGACCGGACCCGTCGACTCCGGCCGGGCCGCCGGCCGCGTCACCTGCTGATCGATGCTCATCGCGGGCCTTCCTGGGCCAGGCCGGTCAGCACGCTGACCACGGTGTTGCGCACCAACGGCACCTTGAAGCGGTTGTGCTCCCCCGGCTGCGCGGATTCGAGCTCGTCCTCGATCGCGGACCGGAACCGGGCTTCGGTCGCCGGCCGGCCGCGAAGCGCGGCCTCGGCGATGGTGGCCCGGTGCGGGCGGTGCGACACCCCACCCAGCGCCAGCCGGACATCGCGCACCACACCCCCTTCGACGTCCAGGGCGGCCGCGACCGAGATCAGGGCGAAGGCGTAGGAGGCCCGTTCCCGCACCTTCCGGTAGCGGGATCGGACGGCGAAGTCCAGCGGCGGGATCTCCACGGCGATCACCAGTTCACCCGGTCGCAGGGTGGTGTCGAGGTCGGGTCGGTCACCCGGCAGCCGGTGGAATTCGCCGAACGGGATCCGCCGTTGGCCGCCGGTCCCGACAACGACGACCTCGGCGTCCAGGGCGGCCAGCGGCACGCACAGATCGGAGGGGTGGACGGCCACGCATTCGTCGCTCGTCCCCAGGATCGCGTTGTACCGTCCGAATCCGCCGGCGGCGGAACAGCCGCTGCCCGGGTCCCGCTTGTTGCACGGCGTCGTGAGGTCCTGGAAGTAGACGCACCGGGTGCGCTGCAGGAGATTGCCGCCGGTGGTGGCCATGTTCCGGAGCTGGCCGGACGCCCCGGAGACGATGGCCTGGGTGAGGAACGGGTAGCGCTCCCGGACCAGGTGATGCGCGGCGAGATCGCTGTTGCGGACCCCGGCCCCGACGATGAGCCCACCGTCGGACCGGACCGTGACGTCCGTGAACGGCAGCCGGGAGATGTCGATCACCCTCGGCGCCGAACGGATTCCCAGCCGGAGGTGGTCGATCAGGTTCGTGCCGCCGGCGAGAAAGACTCCGTCCGATCCGACCAGGGACAGCGCATGGTCGACCGTCGTCGCCCGTTCGTAGGTGAAGGGCCTCACCGGACGCCGCCGCGCAGGTCGGCTTCGACCACGTCCTGGACGGCGGCGACGATATTGACGTACGCACCGCAGCGACACAGGTTGCCACTCATGCGCTCCCGTATCTCGGCCGGGGTGAGCTGCACGCTCCGGTCCCGCACGTCGGGACTGACGTGACTGGGCATGCCGGCCCGGGCCTCCTCGATCATGGCCACGGCGGAGCAGATCTGCCCGGGGGTGCAGTAGCCACACTGCAGGGCGTCGCGTTCGGCGAACGCCCGCTGCATCGGACTCAACTCCGGTTCCGTGCCCAGCCCGGCCGCCGTGGTGATCTCGGCGCCGTCGTAGGACGCGGCCAGGGCCAGGCAGGAGACGATCCGGCGCCCGTCGGCGATGACCGTGCAGGCGCCGCACTGACCGTGGTCGCAGCCCTTCTTCACCGACATCACCCCGAACTCGTCGCGGAGCGCGTCGAGCACCGTGAGCCGGGAATCGAGCGGACCGGCCCGGTCGACCCCATCGACGGTGAGCCGGACCTGGACGTGATCGACCGTCATGGGCGACGGACCTCCCTCACCGGTCCGCAGGGTGGTCGGCGGCGACCCCGGCCGAACCGAGTTGCTGATCCGCCCATGGTCGCAGCCGCGGTCCGAGGCGTGACCGGCGGGCTCCGGACCGGCGACCCCGGGCCCGTCCGATCAGTGAACCAGTCGTCGCAGGGCAATCGCCGCCACCGGCAGGTACGCGGCCACGACGATCGCCGGCCCGGAGACGTCGAGCGTGGTCCGGGTCCCCGGACCGGCCGGCTCGACGCCGTGCCGCAGGGTCAGCTCGCCGACCAGTGGCGGGCGGACCCGCCAGGTCCAGCAACGGCTCCCGGGGTCGACGGTGAGGATCTCGAACGGCACCGCCAGCGCGCAGAGTCCCCGCACCACCCCGGCGGATCCACCGATCAGCTCGTCGTGCGGGTAGTCGACAGCCCGGATCTGCGGTGACCACCCGGGCCACATCCCCGGCGTGACGTACCGCGCCCAGACCAGAGCGGGCGGGGCGGGACCGGTGACCGACAGCGAACGACGCACGGCATCCCTATGCCCCGCGGTCCGCCCGATGGAACGCGTGATGGATGTGTCGCAGCTCATCGACGGTGGCCGCCAGCAGGGATGCGGCGAAGATGCGGCCCGGGCCCTCCGGCACGGGCACCTCGGACGGCACGACCAGCACCGGGATGCCGGCCGCCACCGCCGCCACGGTGCCGGACGGCGAGTCCTCCACGGCCAGGCAGTCCGCCGCGGGCCGGCCCAGCCGCTGCATCGCGACCAGGTAGGGCGTCGGGTCCGGCTTGGCCGCCGACACCTCGTCGCCGCAGACGGACAGGTCGAACCGGTGCGCCCCCAGCCGCTGCATGGCCACGTCCACCACGACCCGCGGTGAGCTGGTCACCAGCGCCGTCGTGACCCCCTCGGCCCGCAGCGCGTCGATGAGTTCCTGCGCACCGGGCTGCCACATCAGCTCGTCCGCGAAGACCTCCGCCGTCCGCTCCAGCAGCTGGCGGGTGGCCTCGTGGCGCGACAGGTCCGAACCGAGCTCGGCCAGCATCAGATCGACCGACGCCGGCACGGACAGCCCGGTGGTGCGCGCCAGCACCTCCTCGGTCAGGGTGCCGCCGAGGTCGGCCGCGATCATCCGCATCGCGTTCGCCCACAACGGTTCCGAGTCCACCACGGTCCCGTCCAGGTCGAACAGCACCGCGCGCAGCTCGGCCGACCGCCCGTCGGTGGTCATCGGGCCGCGAAGTACTTCGCCTCGGGGTGGTGCGCCACCAGCGCCGAGGTCGACTGCTCCGGGTGCAGCTGGAACTCCTCGGACAGCTCGACGCCGATCCGCTGCGGTTCCAGCAGCGCCATCACCTTCGTCTGATCGGTCAGGTCCGGGCACGCGGGGTAGCCGAACGAGTAGCGCGCACCCCGATATTCCAGGTCGAAGAACTTCTCGATGTCCGCCGCATCGTCCGCGGCCGCGTCCGACCCGTCGGCGAATTTCAGCTCCGAGCGGATCCGCCGGTGCCAGAACTCGGCCAGCGCCTCGGTCAGCTGCACCGATAGCCCGTGCACCTCCAGATAGTCCCGGTAGGCGTTCGCGGCGAACAGCTCGTTGGCAAAGTCGGCGATCCGCTGCCCCATCGTCACGACGGTGAACGCGATGACGTCGACCTGTCCGGACTGCCGCGCCGCGTCGCGCGAGCGGTAGAAGTCGGCCAGGCACAGGTGGCGATCGCGCCGCTGCCGCGGGAAGGTGAACCGGCACACCTCGTCGGCGTCGGCCCGCGGCTCGGCGAGGACGATGACGTCGTCACCCTCGGACACGCACGGGAAGTAGCCGTAGGCAACCGCGGCTTCGAGCACCTTGTCGGTGTGCAGCCGGTCGAGCCAGTACCGCAGACGGGGCCGGCCCTCCTTCTCCACCAGTTCCTCGTAGGACGGGCCCTGGCCGCCGCGGGCGCCGCGCAACCCCCACTGCCCCAGGAACGTGGCCCGTTCGTCCAGCATGGTGGAGTAGTCGGCCAGCGCGATGCCTTTGACGACCCGCGAGCCCCAGAACGGTGGCGTCGGAACCGGGTTGTCGGCGGCGACGTCACTCCGGCTCGGTAGCTCGATCGCCTCCTCCTGCACCGCGGCGGCCGCCCGGCGCTTCTCGGCGATGCGCTGGGAGCGTTCGTGCCGGGCCTTGCGCTCGGCGACCTTGGCCGCGTCGGCGGCGGCCGCCTGCGGGTCGAGGCCCTTCTTGCGGGACATCACCCCGTCCATCAACCGCAGACCCTCGAACGCGTCCCTGGCATAACGGACGTCGCCCTTGAACACGGACGACAGGTCGTTCTCGACGTACGACCGGGTCAGCGCCGCCCCGCCCAGCAGGACCGGGTATTTCTCGGCGATGCCGCGGGCGTTCATTTCCTCCAGGTTCTCCTTCATGATCACCGTGGACTTGACCAGCAGACCGGACATTCCGATCGCGTCCGCACCGCTGTCCTGCGCGGCGCTCAGAATTGTCGAGATCGGTTGCTTGATACCGAGGTTCACCACCGAGTACCCGTTGTTGGACAGGATGATGTCGACCAGGTTCTTGCCGATGTCGTGGACGTCACCCTTGACGGTGGCCAGCACGATGGTGCCCTTGCCGGCCGAGTCATCTTTTTCCATATGGGGTTCCAGGTGGGCGACGGCCGTCTTCATCACCTCGGCCGAGGTGAGAACGAACGGCAGTTGCATCGCCCCGGAGCCGAACAGCTCACCGACCGTCTTCATGCCCTCGAGCAGGGTGTCGTTGATGATCTCCAACGCGGACCGCTTGGCCAGGGCCTCATCGAGATCGGCTTCCAGGCCGTTGCGTTCGCCGTCCACGATGCGTCGCTGCAGCCGCTCGTCCAGCGGCAGCGCCGCCAGCTCGGCGGCCCGGGTCGCGCGTCCCGCGGCCGTCGTGGCGCCCTCGAACATCTCCAGCACCCGCTGCAGGGGGTCGTAGCCCTCCCGCCGCTTGTCCCACACCAGATCGAGCGCCACGGTCCGCTGCTCCTCCGGGATCCGCGCCATCGGCAGGATCTTCGAAGGGTGGACGATCGCCGAATCCAGGCCGGCGGCGGTGCATTCGGCCAGGAACACCGAGTTCAGCACCTGCCGGGCGGCCGGGTTGAGGCCGAAGGAGACGTTCGAGACGCCCAGCGTGAAATGCAGATCCGGGTGCCGGCGCTTGAGTTCCCGGATGGCCTCGATGGTTTCGATGCCGTCGCGGCGGGTTTCCTCCTGGCCGGTGGCGATCGGGAACGTCAGGCAGTCGACGACGATGTCGGTCTCGGCCATCCCCCACGTGCCGGTCAGGTCGGCGATCAGCCGCTCCGCGATCGCCACCTTGTGCTCCCGGGTGCGGGCCTGACCCTCCTCGTCGATGGTCAGCGCGACCACCGCGGCGCCGTGCTCGACGACGAGCTGCATGATCCGGGTGTAGCGGGACTCGGGGCCGTCGCCGTCCTCGAAATTCACCGAGTTCACGATCGACCGGCCGCCCAGCTGCTCCAGGCCCGCCCGGATGACCTCCGGCTCGGTCGAGTCGATCATGATCGGCAGGGTGGATGCGGTGGCCAGGCGGGACGCCATGGCCGTCATGTCGGCGGCACCGTCCCGGCCGACGTAGTCCACGTTCAGGTCCAGGACGTGCGCGCCGTCCCGCGTCTGTCCGCGGGCGATCTCGATGCACGCCTGCCAGTCCTGGGCCAGCATCGCCTCCCGGAACGCCTTCGAACCGTTTGCGTTGGTCCGCTCGCCCACCATCAGCACCGATGCGTCCTGCTGGAACGGCACGGCCTGGTACAGCGAGGAGAGCCCCGGCTCGGGCCGGGGCCGGCGCGGCAGCGGCACCACGTTCCGGACCGCCTCGACCACCTGCCGCAGGTGCTCCGGGGTGGTCCCGCAGCAGCCGCCGACCAGGCCCAGCCCGAACTCCGTGACGAACCCGGACAGCGCTTCGGCCAGCTCCGCCGGGGTCAGCGGGTACACCGCGCCGTTCGGACCGAGCTGCGGCAGCCCGGCGTTGGGCATCACCGAGATGCCGACGCCGGCGTGCCGCGACAGGTAGCGCAGGTGCTCGCTCATCTCGGCCGGCCCGGTGGCGCAGTTCAGGCCGATGTAGTCCACCCCGAGCGGCTCGAGGGCGGTCAACGCGGCGCCGATCTCCGATCCGAGCAGCATCGTGCCGGTCGTCTCCACGGTGACGTGCACGATGATCGGCACGACGACGCCGGACGCGTTCATCGCCCGATGGGCGCCCAGGATCGCCGACTTCGCCTGCAGTAGGTCCTGGCAGGTCTCCACGATGATCGCGTCCGACCCGCCGTCCAACAGGCCGGCGGCCTCCTGCTGGTAGGCGTCCCGCAGCGCCAGGTAACCGGCGTGACCCAGGGTCGGCAGCTTGGTGCCGGGGCCGACGGAGCCGAGCACGAACCGCGGATGGTCCGGGGTGGAGAATTCGTCCGCCTCCGCCCGGGCCAGCGCGGCCCCGGCCTTGCTCAACTCGTAGATCCGGTCCGGAATGTCGTACTCGGCGAGGTTGGCCAGGTTGGCGCCGAAGGTGTTGGTCTCGATCGCGTCGACGCCCACCTCCAGGTAGGCCCGATGCACCGCCCGGACGATGTCCGGCCTGGTCACGTTCAGAATCTCGTTGCAGCCCTCGAGCCCGGCGAAGTCGTCCAGCGACGGATCCTGGGCCTGCAGCATCGTGCCCATCGCGCCGTCGGCGACGAGCACACGCTCGCTCAGGGCGGTCAGCAACGGGTGGCGGGAGGCAGCGGTCACCGGTACAGAGTAGGGCGATCGGTCGGCCGAGCTTGCGAGGACGCCATTCAACACCGACGAGGACACCGGAGGCAATCCGGTGACGGAGGATCCGGGATTGCCGGGTGTCGTCGACGCACACGGGCGGGCGTTCCGCCAGGGCGTCGGACGGGTCGCCCGATCGGTGGGCCGCGGTCTTGGACAATCGCGGGGCAATCGCACGTACGCTGATGCGTGTGATTTGGACGGCGAACCAAGTGATCCAAGGGGGGCGCGATGAGTGAGTTCATGCCCCTGCGCAACCCGGTGATGATCGCCGCGTTCGAGGGCTGGAACGACGCCGGTGACGCGGCCAGCGCGGCGGTCGAGCAGCTGGGTCTGATCTGGGACGCGGTGCCCCTGACCGAACTGGATCCGGAAGGATTCTACGACTTCCAGGTCACCCGCCCGACGGTCCGGCTGGTGGACGGGGTCACCCGGACCATCGAATGGCCTACCACCCGGCTGTCGGTGTGCCGCCTGCCGAACGCGCCGGCCGATGTCATCCTGGTGCACGGCATCGAACCCAACTTCCGCTGGCGGGCGTTCTGCGACGAGCTGCTCAAGATCGCCGTCGACCACCAGGTCGGCAAGGTGATCGGGCTCGGCGCATTGCTGGCCGACGTGCCGCACACCCGGCCCATCCAGGTCACCGGTTCGGCGCACGACGAGGAGACGGCCGCCCAACTGGGGCTGACCCGGTCGCGCTACGAGGGCCCGACCGGCATCGCCGGGGTGTTCCAGGACGCCTGCGTGCAGGCGGGGATCCCCGCGCTGTCGTTCTGGGCGTCCGTGCCGCACTACGTTTCGCAGGCGCCCTCCCCGAAGGCGACGCTCGCGCTGCTGCACCGGGTCGAGGAAGTGCTGGACATCGAGGTGCCGCTGGGCAACCTGCCCGCGCAGGCCGACGAGTGGGAGACCGAGGTCACCCAGATCGCCTCCGACGACGAGGAGATCTCCGAGTACATCCGGGCGCTGGAGGAACGCGAGGAGCAGGACGAGCCGCTCAAGCCGGCCTCCGGCGAGTCGATCGCGGCCGAGTTCGAGCGCTACCTGCGCCGCCGGGGTCCCAAGCCCGGTGGCGACTCCTGGCGCTGAGCCGGGGCCCGTCGCCCTCGCGTTCGCTGATCGAAGCCGCGCTTGACGAGCCCGATCGACCCGCTTGGCGCGGCCTTGATCAGCGAACGTTGCTGGGCGGTGCGGTCACCCGGTGGGCGCGCCGACCCGAGCGTCGGCGGTGCCGGCGAACTGGTCGGCGGCGATCATCTCCCGCAGGTCGGCCGACTTGGCCAGGACCTTGCGGCGCAGGCTGCGCCGGCCCCGGTTGAGCAGGACGAGCCGCTCCTCCTCGGACAGCCCGCCCCAGACGCCGTACTGCTCCTGGACCTCCAGGGCGTGCTGGCGGCACGCGTCGATCACCGGACACGAGGCGCAGACCTCCTTCGCGCGGACGACCCGTTGGTCCCGCGACGGTCCCCGTTCACCCCAAGGGTGGAAGAAGAATGAGCTGGCCATCCCCCGGCACGAGGCCTGAGCCTGCCAATCCCAGGCCTCGGTCGTCGGCACCGGTAGTCGTCCGATAAAAGCCACTTGCTGGGTCCTCCCGTTTGCGCGGTGGGCACGATCACAGTGATGCCAGGCGGATTAGACAACGATGTCGGCCACAGAGCCAATGGAGACCCCATGATCATGACCGCCCGATGCACATTAACTTAGCAGACTTCTGTCGTCTTAACGGAATAAATGCTAGTCTCAGGGTGATGAACACGCCCGAGTCCCCCTCAGCCCGCAGGCAACGTTCCCGACAGCAGCTGCTCGAGGTGATCCGACGCGAGAACGGTGTGACCCGGGCAGACTTAAGCCTGATCACCGGCCTTTCCCGCAGCGCCGTCGCGGAGGCCGTCCAGGACCTGATGAACGAGCGGCTGGTGGCCGAGGACGTGCTCGCGGCCGGTGGAAAAGGGGTCGGCCGGGGACGCCCGTCGGCCCTGCTGGTGGCCAGCGGGGGCGACGGTTTCGTCGTCGGCATCGACTTCGACCACGAGCGGGTCACCGTCGCGGTCGCGCAGATCGACGGCCAGATCCGGGCCGAGGAACATGCCGTCGTGAACGTGGACAGCGAGGCCGCGGCCGCGCTCGACGTCGCCGCCGGCATGGTGCACCGGCTCCTGGTGCAGACCGGACTGAGCCTCGGCGAGATCCGGGCCATCGCGGCTGGGGTGCCGGCACCGCTGGATCTCAAATCCAGCCGCATCCACCAGGCGTCGGTGCTCAGTGGCTGGGTCGGCTTGGACCCGGCCCGAGAACTGGCCGATCGGCTGGGCAAGCCGGTCGTCATCGGCAACGACGCGGACCTCGGTGCAGCCGGTGAGCTGCGCTTCGGGGTGGCCAAGGGAGCCCGAGACTTCATCTACGTCAAGGCCTCCGAAGGTATCGGGGCAGGTCTGGTGCTCGGCGGCGCAGTCTATCGCGGGGCCACCGGCGCAGCCGGCGAGATCGGCCACACCCGCCTGGGCGAGCAGGGCGCCTGGTGCCGGTGCGGCAACCGGGGCTGCCTGGAAACGGTCATCTCCAGCACCCTGGTGCGCCGGCTGATGGGCGAGCTCGGGCTGCCTCCGGGCCGTGACGAGATCTTCCCGCTCGCCGAGGTCGCGCGGCACCCGGTCACCGGCCGGTTCATCGCCGAGGCCGGTCGCACCCTGGGCCGCGTGCTGGCCGACCTGAGCAACTGCCTGAACCCGGCGATGATCGTGCTCGGCGGCGAGCTCGGCACGGCCGGTGAACCCCTGGCCGACGGGGTCCGCGAGTCGATCAACCGGTACGC
>Ga0247820_10001647_pt1 | contig 12532 bp, 9 predicted proteins | sample 13C_Glucose_Day1_2_FD_192480 | JGI IMG/M metagenome (GOLD analysis project Ga0247820, IMG submission 192480) | Soil microbial communities from agricultural site in Penn Yan, New York, United States - 13C_Glucose_Day14 | ecosystem: Environmental > Terrestrial > Soil > Agricultural land | place...
CGCCTACACCGTGCACGAACCGATCGGCGTGGTAGCCGGGATCATCCCGTGGAACAGCCCCCTGTACCTCACCGCGATCAAACTGGCGCCAGCGCTGGCCGCCGGCAACACCATCGTGCTCAAGCCTTCCGAGCATGCCTCGGCGACCATCCTCGAGCTGGCCCGCCTGGCGCTGGAAGCAGGCTTCCCGCCGGGCGTGGTCAACGTGGTCACCGGCTACGGCCCAAGCACCGGCGCTGCGCTGACGCGCCACCCGCTGGTGCGCAAGATCGCCTTCACCGGCGGCGCCGCCACCGCTCGCCACGTGGTGCGCAGCAGTGCCGAGAACTTCGCCAAACTGTCGCTGGAGCTGGGCGGCAAGTCACCGAACATCATTTTCGCCGACGCCGATCTGGACAGTGCCATCAACGGTGCTGTGGCCGGCATCTATGCCGCCTCCGGGCAAAGCTGCGTGGCAGGTTCGCGCCTGCTGGTGCAGGACGAGATCTTCGACGAGTTCGTCGCCCGCCTGATCGAGCGGGCCAAGCGCATCCGCATCGGTAACCCTCAGGACGACACCAGCGAAATGGGCCCGATGGCCACCGCCCAGCAGTTGGCCGTGGTCGAAAGCCTGGTTGCTGCGGCCAAGGCTGAAGGCGCGAAGCTGCACATGGGCGGCAAACGTGCCGAAGTCGAGGGCGAAGGCTGGTTCTACGAACCGACGCTGTTCGAGTGCGATAGCAACTCGATGACCATCATGCAGGAAGAGGTGTTCGGCCCGGTCGCCGCGGTCATCCGCTTCAAGACCGAGGAGGAGGCCCTGGCCATCGCCAACGACTCGCAGTTCGGCCTGGCGGCCGGCATCTGGACGCGCGACTTGGGCCGCGCCCACCGCCTGGCCCGCGACGTGCGTTCGGGGATCATATGGGTGAACACTTACCGCGCAGTGTCGGCCATGGCGCCGATCGGCGGCTTCAAGAACAGCGGCTACGGCCGTGAAAGCGGCATCGATTCGGTGCTGGCCTATACCGAGCTGAAGACCGTGTGGATCAACCTGTCCACCGCGCCGATGCCCGACCCGTTTGTGATGCGCTAAGAGGTAATACACGATGATCGAACCAGGCATCTACAAAGACGTGATGGGCTCCTTCCCATCCGGGGTCACGGTGGTCACCACCCTGGACGCCGACGGCGGCATTGTCGGCATCACCGCCAGCGCGTTCAGCGCGCTGTCGATCGACCCGGCGCTGGTGCTGTTCTGCCCCAACTATGCCTCTGACACTTACCCGATCCTGCGGGACAGCAAGCAGTTCGCGATCCACCTGCTGTCCGCCGAACAGACCGCCGAGGCCTACGCCTTCGCCGGCAAGGGCAAGGACAAGGCAAAGGGCATCGAGTGGCACCTGAGCGAGCTGGGCAACCCGCTGCTGGCTAAGGCCACAGCGATCATCGAGTGCGAGCTGTGGCGCGAGTATGATGGCGGCGATCACGCGATCATCGTCGGCGCGGTGAAGAACCTGGTGCTGCCCGCCGATCCGGTGACCCCGATGGTCTATCACAGAGGCAAACTGGGCGCCCTGCCCCCGCTGGGCTGATGCCCTGGGGGCCGCTTTGCGGCCCCGATACTTTTTTTCAGGGGCCGCGCGACCCTCTCACCCTTGGTTGCGGCCCCTCTTTTGATTCGGAGCTAGGCAATGAGCAACGAAAAGTACGAAAAAGGCCTGCAGATCCGCACCCAGGTGCTGGGCGAGGACTACGTCAACCGCTCGATCCAGAACGCCGATGACTTCACCAAGCCTTTGCAGGAGCTGGTTACAGAGTACTGCTGGGGCCACGTCTGGGGCCGCGATGGCTTGTCGCTCAAAGAGCGCAGCATGATAAACTTGGCCATGATTTCCGCGCTCAACCGGCCCCACGAGCTCAAGCTGCATATTCGCGGCGCCTTGCGTAATGGCCTGAGCCGTGAACAGATTCGCGAGATCCTGCTCCAGGTCGGCATTTATTGCGGCGTACCCGCGGCGGTGGACAGTTTCCGCCTGGCCCGCGAGGCGTTCGCCGAAGCCGATGCGGAGTCAACCCGTTAACAACGGGCTGTTCGAACCACTGCAGGGAGCACCTCGGTTCGGGGTGTTCCGCGATGTTGGCGAAACAGCCTCATAAAGAGCGCACCCGATGAAACGCCAGCCACTCGACGACAGCTTCAAGGTCAACCGCAACCCCGTAACACTGCGTGAAATCGTGCTCGACAAGCTGCGCGGCGCGATCATGAATTTCCACCTGCTCCCGGGCGATCGCCTGGTCGAGCGCGACCTCTGTGACCGCCTCGGCGTCAGCCGTACCTCGGTGCGTGAAGCCCTGCGTCACCTGGAGTCCGAAGGCCTGGTGGAATTCGCCGATGCCAAGGGCCCACGCGTGGCCATCATCACCCTGGAAGACGCCCGCGATATCTACGAGCTGCGCTGTGTACTCGAAGGCCTTATCGTGCAGCTGTTCACCCTCAATGCCAAAGCCAAGGACATCCGGGCCCTGGAACGGGCGCTGGAAGTCAACCGCGAAGCACTCGAGGAAGGCGAGTTGCAGCAGGTGCTGGACTCGGTGCAAGGCTTCTACGAGGTGCTGCTCGAGGGCTCCGGAAATCAGGTCGCAGCTCAGCAACTGCGCCAGTTGCAGGCGCGCATCAGCTACCTGCGCGCCACCTCGGTGTCGCAGCAAAACCGCCGTGGCGCCAGCAACCTTGAAATGGAAAAGATCGTCGACGCCATCAAGAGTGGCGACCCGCTGGTCGCCCACCAGGCCTCGGTCGATCATGTGCGCGCCGCCGCCAAGGTGGCGCTGGACTACCTGCGCCAGAAGCAGGACGACAACACCAAGGTGCGCGACATGGTCGAGCCTTTGGCACTCAAGGAACCTCGTATAGAACCCCGCATAGGCCGCTGACCATGCCCAACGCCCCGCGCTACTGCCCGCACTGCACCACAGAACTGGCCCGGGGCGTTCCCGACGGCGACACCCACGAGCGCCTGCACTGTACCGGGTGCGGCTATGTCCACTACGTGAACCCGAAAATCATCGCCGGCTGCATCATCGAGCGCGATGGCAAGTACCTGCTGTGCCAGCGGGCGATCCCGCCCCGCCCAGGCACCTGGACGTTGCCGGCCGGGTTCATGGAGGCTGGCGAAACCACCGAGCAGGCAGCGCTGCGTGAGGTGTGGGAGGAAAGCGGCGTGCGTGCCGAAATCGTCTCGCCCTACTCGATCTTCAGCGTGCCGAAAATCAGCGAGGTGTACATCATCTTTCGCGCGATCGCCACCGAGGAGACCGGGCAGTATGGGCCCGAGACGCTGACCTACACGTTCTTCGAACCCGACCAGATCCCTTGGGAAGAGATCTACTACCCGGCGATACGGCAGATTCTCGAGCGTTACATCCTCGAGCGGCAGGCTGGGGTGTACGGGATCTACATGGGCAATGACGACACAGGCAAGGTGCACTTCATTCGTTGAGCCTGCTGCGGCCTAGTCTCCGGGACAGACAGCAAAAAGCCCTCGCCAATCCGCTATTCTCGGTGCACCCTTATCATCCCCGGCAGAAGGATGGGCAGAGCACACATGGCTAAATGGCTAGACGGCGGCGGGCTGATGGCTGAACGCATTCGCAATCACGATTGGTCCACTACCTCCCTGGGCCCGATCGAGACCTGGCCTGACGTACTCAAGACCACCGTGGCCCTGTGTCTGGCCTCGCGCTTTCCCCAGGCAATTCTCTGGGGGCAAGACCTGCTCACTCTGCACAACGACGCATTCCTGCCAATCCTTGGCAAAAAACCGCAAGCGCTGGGCAAGCCGTTTTGCGAAGTATGGCAGGAAGCCTGGACCGACATCGCGGCCATGGCCGAACGCGCCTTGGGCGGCGAAGCCGTCTATATCGAGGACTTCCCGCTGACCATCGACCGCAACGGCGGCCCGGAGCGCGCTTACTTCACCTTCTGCTACAGCCCTATCCGTGACCAGAACGGCGAAGTGGTCGGCATGCTCGACACGGTCACCGAAACGACCGCCAGCGTGGTCACCAATCAGCGGCTGGCGTTTCTTGACGACCTGGGCCGGGCTGTGGCGAATGCCACCGATTCGGACCGAGTAATGGCCATCACCACTGGCATGCTGTTGGAGCACCTGCAGTTGTCCAGTTGCGCCTATGCCGTAATGGAGGCCGACCAAGATGGCTTCACTATCTGCGGCGACTCTGTCGCACCCGGCTCCCCGCGGCTGCTGGGCCAGTATCGCCTGGCTGACTTCGGCCGCCTGGCGGTCAGTCAACTGCGCAAGGGTCTGCCGCTGGTGATCAACGACAACCTGAGTGAGTTGGCCAGGGAAGAAGCCGCCACCTTCCAGGCCATTGGCATCACTGCCACCATTTGCATGCCACTGGTCAAGGGGGGCCGACTCACCGCACTGATGGCCATCCACGATAAAATGCCACGGCGATGGACGGGCTACGAACAGGCGCTGATCGGGGAAGTGACGGAACGTTGCTGGGCACATATCCAGCGGGTCCAGTCCCATGCCGAAATGCGTGAGGCGCTGGCTGCGCTAGAGTCACTCAATGCCACCCTGGAACACCGTGTCGAAGAACGCACTACCCAATTGCTGCACACCGAAGCCGTGCTGCGCCAGGCCCAGAAGCTCGAAGCCATAGGCCAGCTGACCGGTGGCGTGGCCCATGACTTCAACAATCTGCTGACCATCATTCGCTCGTCACTGCACTTCCTGCAACGCCCCAACCTCGAAGACAGCCGTCGCGAACGCTACCTCAAGACCATTACCGACACTGTCGACCGAGGCGCCAAGCTGACCGGCCAGTTGCTGGCCTTCGCCCGCCGTCAGGCATTGAGCCCCCAAGTATTCGAAGCCGGATCGCGCCTGCAGGCCATGGCCGACATGCTTGATACCGCTACGGGCGCGCGGATCCAGGTAACACTGGAGTTGCCGTCAACGCCATGCCACATCCGCGCCGACCTCAGCCAACTGGAAACCGCTGTGATCAACCTGATGCTCAACGGCCGTGACGCCATGGCTGGCGAAGGCACCTTGCACCTGCGCCTGCTGCCCTACCAAAGCATGCCTGGCCTGCGCGAACAGCAAGAGCACCCAGGGCCGTTTGCCGCCATCTCGGTGGTGGACAGCGGTGTCGGCATCGCCGCCGAGTTGCTCGACCGTATCTTCGACCCGTTCTTCACCACCAAGGCGCCCGGCGAAGGCACAGGGCTTGGACTGTCGCAGGTGTTCGGCTTCGCCAAGCAATCCGGGGGCGATGTAGAGGTAGCCAGCATCCAGGGCCAAGGGACGACCTTCACCCTGTACCTGCCACAGGTGGAACAGCCTGCCGAGCAGGCCAATGCAGCCGCAGAGTTCAGCCAATCGCAGGTGAGTGGCGCGCGGCGAAGAATACTGGTGGTAGAAGACAACCCGGACCTTGGCACTTTCACTGCACAGATCCTCGCAGACCACGGCTACCGGATCAGCTGGGTGAACTCTGCGGAAGAAGCCTTGATGGAGTTGAACGGCGCGGCGGGCGACTTCGATGCCGTATTTTCCGATGTGGTCATGCCCGGTATGGGCGGCCTGGCCCTGGCCCGCGAGCTACGCCGCCAGTGCCCGCAATTGCCTGTGATACTCACCTCCGGCTACAGCGACGCGATTGCCGAAGGCGGCCACGAGGGATTCACATTCCTGGCCAAGCCCTACTCCGCCGAGCAAGTATGCCTGCTGCTTGGGAAGGTGCTGGCGCCCTGATGGCCGTCAAGGCCTGCCGGTAAGCAAGCGCGCCACACTCTGCGCCAGCTCTGCGCGCCGGTACGGCTTGCGCAACACCTCGAAACCCTTGAGTTCGCGCGGTGTCAGGTTGGCGTAGCCGGTAATGATCAACACCGGCAGGTCTGCCTGACGCTCGCGCATCTGTTGAGCAAACCGCACCCCGGTCATATCAGCCATGACATGATCGGTCACCAGCACATCCGGCCACCAGCCCTTCTCCAGCAGCTGCAATGCTGCAGCGGCACTGGCGGCTTCGGTCACCTGATAACCCAGTTCACGCAACTGCAGCGCTGTGGCATGGCGCACGATCTCCTCGTCGTCCACCAACAGCACCCGAAGTGCACCGTCGGCAAGCGGCACCTCGGCCATTTCGCTGTCACGACACACCGCAGCCACAGCGCTGCTCGGCAGCCATAACGTGGCAACGGTACCCCCCCCTTGCTGCGAGCGTATCTGGAAGCCGCCACCGGACTGTACGGCCAGTCCCTGGACCATCGGCAGGCCAAGACCAGTGCCCTTGCCCACGCCTTTGGTGGAATAGAACGGTTCGACGCAGCGACGCAACTGATCTTCGTCCATGCCACTGCCACTGTCGCGAACCTGCAACCACACCAGCGTCCCTTCGGTGAGGCCCGCAGGCCTTGGGGGACCTTCGGCCTCAAGCCCTGCGCAGATCCTCAAGGTGCCACCGTCGCCCATGGCGTCGCGGGCGTTGACCGCAAGGTTAAGCAGCGCCAGTTCCAGTTGATGGGGGTCTACGAGGACTGCAGGCAGGGCTGGGTCAATCTGTACCTGCACGGCAACTGTCGGCCCCAGTGATCGGGCCAGCAGCTCGTGCATGTCCTCTACCAGAGCGGCCAGCGACACGGCCTGTGGTTTGAGAGTTTGTCGGCGGGCAAAGCTGAGCAACCGCCCGACCAGATTGCGCGCACGCTCGGCAGCCTGCAGCCCCCCGTCGATCAGGCGCGGGGCACGTTCGGAGTGCGGCTGCCGGCGCAGCAGCTCGAAAGAGGCGATGATAGGCGTGAGCATGTTGTTCAAGTCATGGGCAATACCGCCAGTCAACTGTCCGATCATTTCCAGCTTGTGCGCTTCGTGCAACTGCAGCATTGCCGCCTCACGCTGGGCGAGTGCCGCCGTGACGCGCTCCTCCAGGCTGTCGTTGAGCAGGTGCAGGGCGCGTTCTGCGCGGGCATGTGTGATGGCCGCCCAGCCCTGCTTGGCGGCTTCCTCCACCAATTGGCATTCCTCTTCAAGGCACTGGCGCGGGCTGTGAAAGTGCACGCCAAGCATGGCCTCCAGACGACCGCCACGCAGCACCGGCACATGCAACGTGGAGCACAGACCGCTCAGGGGTGACGTTGCACTGTCATACGCCTGCTGCACCACCTGCCCTGCCGCCAGTTGCTCATGCAGCGATGCGCCGTAAGTCGCATAGTGGTGTTGACCGACCAGTGATGGCACGCCCTCAGCCCAATCGTGCGCGACCTTGAAACCTGCGCCGTCGCCCTGATCTTCGCCAAAACAGACCTGCGCCGCCCCCAGGTGCTCGGCCAGGCGGCTCACCACATAGGCTTCGATGCGGTCTGCTTCACCCAGCCCGGGCAACGTGCGGCCCAACTCCAGCAAGAACGCCTGATTCTGCTGGAGCCGCACCCGCTCGGTGGTCTCGGTGACCAGGCACAGCACCCCGCCGACACTTCCATCGGCCTCACGCACCGCGGAATAAGACACATCGAAGTACACCGTCTCGCCCAATCCGTGGCGTTCTATATAAAAGGGGCGATCCTTGGCCGAGAAGGTCTGGCCAGTCTCACGCACGCCACGCAGCAACGGCTCGAGGTCATGCCACAGTTCGCGCCAGTATTCCTTGCCTGGACGCCCCAATGCGTGGGGATGCTTGCTGCCAATGGTCGGCGCATAGGCGTCATTGTAAAGCGCAGCAAAAGCCTCACCCCAGAACAGCACGAACTGCGCCTGGGCCGGCAGTAATGTGGCCATCACCGCCTGCAAGTGGGGCGACCATGCTTCAGGCGGGCCGAGCGGCGAGTCGCTCCAGTCCATCGTCTGCAGCAGTGTGCCGATGGCACCGCCATTGAGCAGGAAGTGTGGTAGCGGATTGGGGGTTTCGTGTCGTTGAAGCGGTTTCATGTCTGGGATGTCCCGGGCATATTGCCATCCATCTGAGGATAAGAGATGTGCAATAAACAGTTCGTTCCCAGGGATTCGCCGTTAATTACTCCCCCGCTCAGGCGAGCATGCGCAGCATCAGCCGAGTTGCCCGATCATCAACCCCAGCGCCACCAGGATCATCGCCGTTCCCGATAACCGCCCGACCCACTTCGCCGCCTCCGGCCGGGTACTCAGGACAGCTTTGGCGCCATAGCCGACCAGCAGATAGATCACCAGCGAACTGCACAGGTGGACCAACCCCAGCAGCAGGATCTGCACAGGCACCGGCCAGCTCGACTGTGGGTCGGTGAATTGCGGCAGCAAGGCCAGGAAAAGCAGGAACACCTTGGGGTTGAGCCCGCTCACGCAAAAGCCTTTTAGCGCCCAGCGCGAGCCGCTATCGCCTGCATCACCCGGCCCTCCTTGCGGCACCGCCGGGCTCAGTAACAGGTTGCCGCCCAGCCAGAGCAGATAGGTGCAGCCAGCCAAGGTCAGCAACAATAAGGCCAGCGGATGCCCGGCAACCAGGCTACCCACGCCAGCTGCAACGATCAGGGTTGCCAGAAAATGCCCGGACAGCATGCCGGCCACCGCAGGCATCACCCAGCGCCCGCGCATGCCGGCCGAGATGGCGTAAGCCCAGTCTGCGCCGGGGGTGATCACGAACAGCAATGACACGGCCCAGAACGCCGTCAGCACACTGATTGCCACTTGAGTCTTCCTTCACTGGATTGGGAGTGAGGAAAGCGTACGGATTCCATCGAGGGATTATCTTTCGTATATTTCCCTTTCAAGCCTTATTGATGGAAGATTCTTCTCCGTGGACAGGACAGACCGCAAGATACTTGCCGAACTGCAGAAAGATGGTCGTTTGTCGGTTACCGAACTGGCTGAACGCGTGGGGCTGAGCCTGTCGCCTTGCCATCGGCGGCTAAAGGCACTGGAGGATTCGGGAGCCATCCTCGGTTACCACGCTCGCCTGGCACCAAGCGCCCTGGGGCTGAACTTCGCCGCGCTGGTGTTCGTCACGTTGCGCGAAGTCACCCGTCAGCCGGTCGCGGATTTCGAGGCGGCACTGGGCGAAATACCGCAGATCGTCGAGGCGCAGCGGCTGTTCGGCGACCCGGATTACCTGCTGCATGTCGTGGCAAAAGACCTGCAGGCGTTTCAGAAACTGTATGACGAACAGCTGACCAGCATTCCCAACGTGAAGCGCTTGAGCTCGACCCTGGTGATGAAAGAGGTGATTCAGGACCGGATGCTGCCGATGTAACTGCATGCACTTCAATCGGGCAGCTCGCACCAACACCACACACCCGTTTGAACCCGTACCTGCCCAAACCTGCCAAACCCGGGCCTCCCAGCCCGGTGGCCCGCTCCTTGCTACCACTCGCCCCTTAACCTTTTGTCAGCCTTAGGTTTTTTAAGGTTTATGGGCACATATTTACTAATTTCTCCTTCCCTCCGCACCCCGCATCATCGCTCCAACAAGAACGCGTCGCCCTTCGCCGGCACGCACCCGGGCAGCACCCGATGCCCCACCTTGCCTTGGAGTCAGTCATGACCAGTGCAGCCAATTCGGCACCCCTCATAGAAAAACACACGATCGGCTACGTGCCCCCGCAAGACCGCCATGGAAAGGTAAGGGATCTGTTCACGCTGTGGTTCGGCGGCAACATCGCGCCGCTGCCCATCGTCACCGGCGCGCTCGGCGTACAGCTGTTTCACCTGAACCTGCTGTGGGGCATCGTCGCCATTCTGGTTGGCCACCTGGTCGGCGGAGTGCTGATGGCGCTGCACTCGGCCCAGGGCCCGCAAATGGGCATCCCGCAGATGATCCAGAGCCGCGCCCAGTTCGGCTCGCTCGGGGCACTGCTGGTGGTGGTGATCGCCGGCGTGATGTACATCGGGTTTTTCGCCTCCAACATCGTCCTGGCCGGCAAATCGCTGCATGGCGTGGTCGACAGCGTGCCGGTACCGGTGGGTATCGTCATCGGCGCGCTGGGCTCGGGGATCATCGGCATCATCGGCTATCGCTTCATCCACGTGCTCAACCGTATCGGCACCTGGGTACTGGGCATCGGCATCGTGATCGGTTTCGGCTACATCTTCAGCCACGTGCAGAGCGACGATTTCCTCACCCGCGGCGGCTTCAACCTAGCCGGCTGGCTGGCCACCGTGTCGCTCGCGGCGCTGTGGCAGATCGCCTTTGCTCCCTACGTGTCGGACTATTCGCGTTACCTGCCGGCTGACGTGAAGGTCTCATCGACCTTCTGGACCACCTACCTGGGGTCGGCACTGGGCTCGAGCCTGTCGTTCATCTTTGGCGCCGTGGCGGTGCTGGCGATACCCGCCGGCATGGACACCATGGACGCGGTCAAACTCGCCACCGGCACCCTCGGCCCGATCATGCTGGTACTTTTCCTGCTCAGCGTGATCAGCCACAACGCCCTCAACCTCTATGGCGCAGTGCTGTCGATCATCACCCTGATCCAGACCTTCGCCTACCGCTGGATCCCCACAGCCAAGAGCCGTGCGGTACTGTCGCTGATCGTGCTGGCGGCCTGCTGCGTGGTGGCGGTGTTCGCCTCGGCGGACTTCATCGGCCACTTCGTCGACATGGTGCTGGTGTTGCTGGTGGTGCTGGTGCCGTGGACCGCGATCAACCTGATCGACTTCTACGTGATTCACAAGGGCGACTACGACATCCAGTCGATCTTCAAGGTCGATGGCGGTATCTACGGGCGCTACAACCCGCAGGCGCTGACCGCCTATGCAGTGGGTATCGTGGTGCAGATTCCGTTCATGAACACGCCGCTGTACGTGGGGCCGATCTCCGAGCACATCAACGGTGCAGACCTGTCCTGGCTGGTGGGCCTGCTGATCACTTCGCCGCTGTACTGGTGGCTGGCGAGCCGCGACAGTGCCTATCGCCGTCGCCAGACCAGTGCCAAGCTCGCGGCTGCAAGCTGATCAGGCAGCGGATTCGGCTGGGGCCAGAGTGACAATCACCAGGGAACAGGCGGTTGATCGGCTCAGGGCTCCGCCAGCCACCGCTCAGTGATGCTGAGCGCACTTTCGAACAAGGTCGATCACTTTAGCGTCACACTGTGCAGAGTTTTTTTAAGTTACCCAAAGTGCAGCAAGCTGCCCGCTGGCAGTCAGACCAGGCCGCTTCTCCCCACGGACAATCGCGGAACAGTTTGAGCGATCAAGCACCTTCCGGCAGTAAGCTACGGTCGAACATGAACGGCCGATCTCCCAGCGGCGTATATTGATACAACTGCTGCGGCCTGCCGAGCCGCGGCTGATTCTTCTCCCCCGTATCACGCACCCAACCCAGCTCACGCAGGCGCTCCAGGCGCTTGCGCAGCGAGGTGTTGTTCACGGCCTGGCCCAGGCACGCCTGCACCGCCCCCAATGCATCGAGCACCGTGAACTTCTCGGCCAGCAGGTTCAGCGGCAGGCTGCTGTACACCGTCTTGCTCGCCAGCCGCTCGCGAGCGCGCTCCACCAGCAGGTTATGATCGAACGGAAGGAGGACCTTGCGGCCCAACACACTGTCCAGGTCAAAAAAGGCCAACTGGTCACCCTCAACCTGCTGCCGAGGGTCAAGCAAGGCCAGGTAATAGGTGCTCAACGACCAGCCGCGCGGGTCGCGGAAGGCATTGCCTTCGGTACCTACCTGCTCCAGGTAACGCGGCAGCACCCGGGCCTTCTCGCCCAGCGCGCGCTCGGCAGCAGCCTCCAGGCTGGTGTCCGGGGTGCGGCCATTGACGAGCACACCGGGCAAAGCCCACTGAGCAGCATGGGGCTCGCGCTCGCGGCGATGCAACAACACTTGCAGATGCTGGGCTTCGGGGGCCAGGCGCAGGGCGACGATATCGACGCTGGCCAGGACTTCGGCTGTACTCACTAAAAGGCTCCACTGCTCAATGACGTAATATTCCACCAGAGCGCTTAACTTGGGCAAGCATCGATAACTGCAAGACGTGTGCTTGACACACTTATATCACCAGGTGAATTATATGGCCAGACCAGCGAGGAGAGCCCCATGAAAATCGCCAGTTTCGATGTCGACGTGCAAAACGGCTTCACCGCCAATGCCCCACAGGAATTGCCGGTGCCCGAAGGCAATGAAATCGCCGCCGATCTCAACACCATGGCCCTGCGCGCCGACCTGCGCCTGGGCAGCAAGGACGCGCACCCGGCCAATGCCGCGTGGGTGGTCACAGAACCTGGGCAAATGCTGCAACCGCTGACGCTGGCCAATGCCGACCTGACCTGGGTCAGCCACTGCGTGCCGGGCACGCCGGGCTTCGAACTGCTGCCAGGCCTGCCCGCCCCCATCGATTACGACTACTTCGTGTGGAAAGGCGTCGAACCCGACCTGCACCCCTACGGTGCCTGCTACCACGACCTGGCCGAGCGCCGCTCCACGGGCGTCATCGAATACCTCAAGGTGCAGCAGGTGGGCGCGGTGATCGTCGGTGGCCTGGCCCTGGACTACTGCGTCAAAACCACCGCCCGGCAGTTGCGCCAGGCGGGCTTCCAGGTACTCCTTTACT
>Ga0247820_10001648_pt1 | contig 12531 bp, 11 predicted proteins | sample 13C_Glucose_Day1_2_FD_192480 | JGI IMG/M metagenome (GOLD analysis project Ga0247820, IMG submission 192480) | Soil microbial communities from agricultural site in Penn Yan, New York, United States - 13C_Glucose_Day14 | ecosystem: Environmental > Terrestrial > Soil > Agricultural land | place...
CGGGGGCGTGGGAAGAAGACCTGCTGCTCGCCCGCGTGAAGGACTACGAGCCCGACATGCTCGACCGTCTCTGCGCCACCGGCCGCGTGGCCTGGTGGCGCCCCGCCGACGAGGGCGAGCCGGCGGCGCGGCGCAGCGGCCCGATCCGCGGCACGCCCGTGCTGCTGGGCGAGCGCGAGGGGCTGGCGCATTGGCAGCAGGCGGCCGGCACCGCGGCCGACGACGCGCCGCTGTCGGCGCGCGCGCAGCGCGTGCGCGAGGTGCTGCGCACGCAGGGCGCGAGCTTCTTCGCCGACCTGCAGCACGAGGGCGGCCTGCTCGGCACCGAGGTGGAGCAGGCGCTGGGCGAGCTGGTGGCGCAGGGCCTGGCCACCTGCGATTCGTTTGCCGGCCTGCGGGCCCTCGTGATGACGGCCGAGCAGCGGCGCCGGCTGCGCCGCCGCCGCGCGGGCATCGAAGCCGACCTCGGCCACGCCGGGCGCTGGTCGCTCACCCGGCGGCCGCGCACGGCGGCCGACGCGCCGTCGGCGCTGGCCGACCCCCACGTGGAGCACATCGCGCGCGTGCTGCTGCGGCGCTACGGCGTGGTGTTCCGCAAGCTGCTCGAGCGCGAGGACGGCCTGCCGCCGTGGCGCGACCTGCACTACGTGCTGCGCCGGCTGGAAGCCCGCGGCGAGGTGCGCGGCGGGCGCTTCGTGAGCGGCTTCTCGGGCGAGCAGTTCGCGCTGCCGGAGGCCGCCGCGGCGCTGCGCAAGACGGCGCGCACCGAAGGCCGCGAGCGCGTGTCGATTTCCGCGGCCGACCCGCTGAACCTCGCCGGCATCGTGACGCCGGGCGACAAGGTGCCGCGCCTGCCGGGCAACCGCCTGCTGTTCGACGGCGGCGTGCCGATCGCCGTGCAGAGCGGCGGCGAGGTACGTTACCTCGCGGAGCTGGCGGCGGCAGCGCAATGGGAAGTGCGCAACCTGCTGATCCGCAAGCACCGGCCGGGCAGCTACGTGCAGGCCCCGACGCAAGCGCATTGACGGGCCCCCACGCTCCTCCCGTCTGGTGGAACGAGGAGGGCCAGCGTGTCGTCTATGCGGCCCAGACCCTCGCGCTCGCCGTCCTCGAGACGGCGGCCCGTCTCGAGGACGAAGACCGCCTGCCGCTCAACCGCTTCGTCGTCGGTCCTCGTGCCCGAAGAGAGCGCGGTGCTGGTCAACCCCTTGCACGCGGACGTGCGGCACCTGGCCGCCCGGGCCGTCCGCCGCTTCGAGTACAACAGGCTCTTTCGTCGATCGTGAGGGAAGTTGACGCATGACCGGAACCGCCATCGCCTTGTGGATGTTCGCCTGGGGCCTGATCCTCGTCGGCGTCGCCGGCACGGTCCTGCCGGCCCTGCCCGGCACGGCGTTCGTCTTCGCCGGCGCGGCGCTCGGCGCCTGGATCGACGACTTCGAGCGCGTGAGCGGCACCACCATCGCCGTGCTCGGCGCGCTCGCGGTGCTCGCGTTCGTGCTCGACTACGTGGCCGGGCTGCTGGGCGCCCGCAAGGCCGGCGCCAGCCGCCAGGCGCTGGTGGGCGCCGCGATCGGCACGGTGCTCGGGCTCTTCATGGGCCTGGTCGGCGTGCTCTTCATGCCGTTCGTCGGCGCGGTGGTCGGCGAGTACATGGCGCGCCGCGACCACGCAGGCGCGCTGAAGGTGGGCGTGGCCACCTGGGTGGGCCTGATGATCGCGATGCTCGCCAAGGTCGTGATCGCCTTCGTCATGATCGGGATCTTCGTGGTGGCCTTGATGGTCTGAGTTCAGGAACGGTTCACGCACAGCGCTCGTCTAACAGCAACTCGCCCACCGACCGCGACGCGGCCCCGGGGGCGCGTGACCTGATTGGAGGCCGAGATGAAGCCGTCATGGGCAGCGGGGGTGGGTGCGGTCCTGGTCGCGGCGTGCGGCGGGGGCACCGAACCGGCGATGGACGATGCCCGGGATTCCGCCATGTCGGCCCGGCACCAGGGCAAGCAGATATTCCGCCACGACACGTTCGGCGACGAGACCTTCTGGAGCGACACGTTGCGCCTGCACGAGGTGATCCGCAGCGCGGTCGACCCGACCACCGCGCTGACGGTCGGCCTGAAGGTCGATGCCGAGGCACTGCCTCGCGAAGTGAAGCAGGGCATCAAGGACGGCACCATCAGCCTGACGAGCCCCGACACGACCGTCACGTTGCTCAAGCTCGATGCGGTGATCGGGCTGCGAGGCAAGGTCGAGACGATCAACGGCCGCGACACGCTGACCCGTGTGGGCGTGACGTGCGCGCTGTGCCACACGGCGGTCGACGACTCGTTCGCGAGCGGCATCGGCAAACGCCTGGACGGCTGGCCCAACCGCGACCTGGATCCGGGCGCGATCATCGCGCTGTCGCCAGCGCTGAGCGAGTCGCTCAAGGGGATCTATCGCTCGTGGGGCAAGGGCAGGTACGACCCCCGCTTCAACCAGGACGGCATCAACGGCCCGGTCCTGATCCCACCGGCGTACGGCCTGGCCGGCGTCGACAGCGAAACCTACACGGGCGACGGCGACCCCAGCCGCGGCGGGATCAGCTACTGGAACCGCTATGTGGGGGTGACGCAGATGGGGGGCCACGGCACCTTCACCGACCCGCGCATCGGCGTATCGGTGACCAACGGCACCGATGATCTGATCGGCAGCAAGTTGCAGGCGCTGAAGGACTACCAGCTGTCGCTGCGTGCGCCGCGGCCACCGGCCCGCAGCTTCGAGCCGGCAGCCGCCGCGCGCGGCCGGATGCTCTTCGACACGAAGGCGACCTGCGCGAGCTGCCACAGCGGCCTGAACTTCACCGACGCCAACGAGCGCCTTCACGCCCCGAGCGAAGTGGTCAGCGATCCGGCGCCCAACGGCGTGCCGAGCTATGTGTCGCGCAGCGCGACGAAGATGTACCGCACGGCGCCGCTGCGCGGCGTCTGGCAGCACCCGCCGTACTTCCACAACGGCAGCGCGCCGACGCTCGAGGCCGTCGTCGAGACCTACAACACGAAGAAGTCGCTCGGCCTGACCTCCGCCGAGATGGCGGACCTCGTGCACTACCTCAAGTCGCTGTAGCTTCACACCGCGAACCACGTGTCCACTGCACCTAAGGGCAGTCCAAAGGACCAGACGCTTGTGATCGAATGGCGTGGCCGACTTCCATCGCTCCTTGGACGCGACCATGACACACCACAAAGTACTGATCGCCGCGCTGTGCCTGGCGCCTGCGCTGACGCTGGCCCAGATGGCTTCGGCGCCTTTCGAGGGGCGGCTGAAGAAGATCCAGGAAACGAAGACGATCTCGCTGGCCTACCGCAGCGACGCGCTTCCCTTCTCCTTCGAGGACAAGGAGAAGAAGCCTGCCGGCTACACCGTGGACCTGTGCCGCAGCATCGTCGGCGTGATCGAGCGCCAGCTCGGCGTGACGCTGGAGGCCAAGTGGGTGCCGGTGACGGCGCAGACACGCTTCACCGCGATCAGCAGCGGCCAGGCCGACCTGGAATGCGGCGCCAGCACGGTGACGCTCGGGCGCATGAAGGAAGTGGGGTTCTCGACGCTGACCTTCGTCGACGGCACCGGCCTGCTGGTCCGCAATTCCACCACCGGCCAGTCGTTGATGGACCTGGCCAACAAGAAGATCGGCGTGATCGCCGGCACCAGCAACGAACGAGCGCTCGCCGAAGTCTTGAAGGCCAAGATGGTGACGGCCACCGTGGTACCGCTGAAGACGCGCGACGAAGGGCTCGAGCAGCTGGAAGCCGGCACCATCGACGCATTCGCAAGCGACCGCGTGCTGCTGGTCGGGCTGGCCTCCAGGTCGAAAGACCCGAAGGCCCTGGCGCTGCTGGCCGACGCGCTGTCCTACGAGCCCTACGCGATCGCGTTGCCGCGCGGCGACTGGGCGATGCAGCAGGCCGTGGACTCGGCGTTGTCGCAGATCTTCAGGAGCAGCGCCCTGCCCGAGATCTATGGGCGCTGGTTCGGCGCGCTGGGAAGGCCGAGCCCGGTGCTGGAGCTCATGTACGCGCTGGGCCGTCTGCCCGAGTGACTGGAGTAGCGGACGCTGGCGGAGAGAGTGGGATTCGAACCCACGGACGGTTGCCCGTCGCTGGTTTTCAAGACCAGTGCAATCGACCGCTCTGCCATCTCTCCCGTCGGTCGCCGGTAGTGTAGTTCGCGCGCCTGCCGCTCAAACCGGCGTGCAGGGCACCTGGATCACTTCGCGGCGCCCCCCGTCGACGCGCACGGCCGTGAGGCGGCCGCCCCACACGCAGCCGGTGTCGATCGACAGCACGTCGGGGCGGCTGACGAGGCCCAGGGTGCTCCAGTGGCCGGTGGCGATCGGCTGGCCGGCGGTTCGGCGGCCGGGCACGTTGAACCACGGACGGTGGCCCGGCGGCGCGCCGTCGGCGCCTTCCTTGGTGCCGAACTCCAGGGTGCCGTCGTCGGTGCAGAAGCGGATGCGCGTGAGCACGTTGATCACGAAGCGCCAGCGGTCGGCGCCGCGCAGCTCCTCGCTCCAGCGCAGCGGCTCGTTGCCGTACATCACGCGCAGGAAGCCTTCGAGGTCGGGCCCGCGCAGCATCGTCTCGACTTCGCGTGCCAAGGCGAGCGTCTGCTCGGCATCCCACTGCGGCACCACGCCCGCGTGCACGAGCAGCCAGCCGTGGGCCGTGTCGGCCAGCGGCCGGCGGCGCACCCAGTCGATCCAGCGGTCGCGGTCGGGCGCATCGAGGATGCCGCGCAGCGTGTCGCTGCGGTGCTCCGGGCGGATGCCGGCCGCCACGGCCAGCAGGTGCAGGTCGTGGTTGCCGAGCAGGCTCGTCGCGGATCCTTCGAGCGCGTGCAGGCGGCGCAGCACGTCGAGCGAATCGGGGCCGCGGTTGACCAGGTCGCCCAGCACGTGCAGCCGGTCGCGCGAGGGGGAAAAGGCGAGCTCGGCGAGCAGCCGGTCGAGCGCGTTCGCGCATCCCTGCACGTCGCCGATGAGATAGTGCATGGCGCGATTCTGCTACCCTTTGCGCCTTTTCCCTGGGGCGGCGTGAAACGCCGGCTGCATGGACGTCGCGCTGCTGGTTTTCCTGATCCTGCTCAACGGGCTCTTCGCCATGTCGGAACTGGCCCTGACCGCGAGCCGCAAGGCTCGGCTCCAGGTGATGCTCGAGGCCGGCGAGCTCGGCGCGCAGGCCGCGCTGGACCTGCACGACAACCCCACCAAGTTCCTGTCCACGGTGCAGATCGGCATCACGTCGATCGGCGTGCTCAACGGCATCGTCGGCGAGGCGGCGTTCTCGCAGCCGCTCGGCCACTGGCTGGAGGCGGCGCTCGGCATGCCCGGCCGAGCCTCCGAGATCACGGCCACCGGGCTCGTCGTGGTCATCATCACCTTCCTGACGATCATCTTCGGCGAGCTCGTGCCCAAGCGGCTCGGCCTGATGTACCCCGAGACGATCGCGCGCCTCGTGGCGCAGCCGATGGAGTGGCTGTCCACCGCAACGCGCCCGTTCGTCTGGCTGCTCACCGCGAGCACCGACGCCACGCTGCGGCTGCTCGGCATCCAGGGCGGCCCGAGCCGCAGCGTGACCGAGGAGGAGATCGCGGCCAACCTGGAGGAGGGCCTGGAGACCGGCATCATCGAGGCGCAGGAGCACCAGATGGTGCGCAACGTGTTCCGCCTCGACGAGCGCCAGGTCGGCTCGATGATGATCCCGCGCGCCGACATCATCTGGCTCGACGCCAGCGCGCCGCTGGCCGATGCGCTCGAGGTCATCGCGTCCAACGGCCATTCGCGCTACCCGGTGTGCCGCGGCAGCCTGGACGACGTGCTCGGCGTGCTGCCGGTGCAGAACCTGCTCACGCCGCTCTCCCGCGGCGATTCGCCGCTGCTGTCCGATTGCGTGGAGCCGCCGGTCTTCGTGCCCGAGACGCTGTCGGGCATGGAGCTCCTGGCGCACTTCCGCGCCGCGAGCACCGACCTCGTCTTCGTGGTGGACGAGTACGGCGAGGTTCAGGGGGTGATCGGCGTGCGCGACGTGCTGGAGGCCATCACCGGCGAGTTCGGCGCCCAGGGCGGCGAGGACGCCTGGGCCGTGCAGCGCGAGGACGGCAGCTGGCTGCTGGACGGCCTGATCCCCGTCACCGAGCTGAAGGACCGGCTCGAGCTGAAGGAGCTGCCGCTGGAGGCCGAAGGCCGCTACAACACGCTGGCGGGCATGATCATGCTGCTGCTCGGGCGGCTGCCCAACACGGCCGACCAGGTCGAATGGGACGGCTGGGCATTCGAGGTCGTCGACCTCGACGGCAAGCGCGTCGACAAGGTGCTGGTCAGCCGCAGCGTCAATGAAGGAGAGAACCCGTGATCCACAACGCCCTGCATCGCGATCCGGTGCCGCTCGACCGCGAGAAGCACCGCTCGCTCAAGGTCGACCGCGCCGCCATGAGCAACTACACGCCGATGACCGGCCTGAACTCGTACTTCATCAACGCGGTGGAGTTCGCCGATGCCTGCCGTGACTACCCCATCGTGTTCGTGCGGGCCAGCGCCGCCGAGGCCGGCAAGCCCCTGGAGGTGGCCCCGGTGGCGGTGTTCGGCCTCGCGCCCGGCGAGAACCTGTTCCTGGACGGCAGCGGCCAATGGAACGCGAGCTACATCCCCGCGCAGCTGCGGGCCTATCCGTTTGCGCTCGCGCGCGTGAGCGACCAGCAGTACAACGTGTGCATCGACCGCTCGTGGCAGGGCCTGTCCGACACGGCCGACGGGCCCGGCACGCGGCTTTTCGAGCATGATGGCCAGCCGTCGTCCTACATGGAAGAGATGCGCAAGTACCTCGAGACGCTCGAATTGGAGCTGCAGCGCACGCGCCTGTTCTGCGCTCGCCTGGTCGAGCTCGGCCTGCTGCAGGACATGCGCTTCGACGTGACGTTGCCCGACGGCAACAAGCTCACCGTGGACGGCTTCCTCTCCATCGAGGAGAAGAAGCTGCGCGAGCTGCCCGATGCGCAGGTGGTCGACCTGCATCGCAACGGCCTGCTGGCGCTGCTGCACGTGCAGCAGGCCTCGATCCGCAACATGCGGCGCCTGATCGACCGGCGCCTGCAGCGCACGGCCAACGCATGAGATGAAGCCCCCGGATTGTTGGCCCCCATGCTCCTCCCGTCGCTGCCCCCCAAGGGGGCTCTTGCTGCGGACCGGCGAAGCCGGGGACCTTTTGCCCCCACGCTCCTCCCGTCGCTGCCCCCCGAGGGGGCTCTTGCTGCGGACCGGCGGAGCCGGATCCGCGCAAGGCCCTTGGTGGGGCCGTTTCATGCCTGCCGGCTCGCGCTTGCCGGCGGTGGAGAACTGAGATGTCGATCTTCGAAGGCTTCCTCTCGACGCCCGCGATGCTCGCCGTGTTCGGCGAGCAACCGGTGGTGCAGGCGATGCTCGATTTCGAGGCCGCGCTCGCGCGCGCGCAAGGCGCCGAAGGCGTGATCCCGCCGCCAGCGGCCGAGGCCATCGCGCTTGCCTGCCGGGCCGAGCGCTTCGACCTGCCGGGGCTGGTGGCCGCCAGCGGCCGCGCCGGCAGCCTGGCGATCCCGCTCGTGCGCCGGCTCACCGAGGAGGTGGCGAAAGCCGATGCCGGCGCCGCGCAGTGGGTGCACTGGGGCAGCACGAGCCAGGACGTGATCGACAGCGCGATGGTGCTCGTCACGCGGCGGGCGCTGGCGCTGGTGGACCGCGACCTCTCCTCGCTCGTGGCGGCGCTGCTCGCGCTCGCGCAGGCCCATCGCGCCACGCCGGTGATCGGCCGCACGCTGATGCAGCCGGCGTCGGTGGTGAGCTTCGGTTGGAAGGCCGTCGGCTGGGCCGGCGCGCTGGTGCGCGGCCAGGCCCGGCTGCACGAGGCGGGCGAGCGCGCGCTGCAGCTCCAGCTCGGCGGCGCGGTCGGCACGCTGTCGACCCTGGGCGACGCAGGGCCGGCGGTGGCGGCCCGGTTGGCGGCGCTGCTCGGCCTGCCCGCGCCGCAGCACGTGTGGCACGTGCACCGCGACGACTGGATCTCGCTCGCCGGCGTGCTCGGCGTGCTGAGCGGCTCGCTCGCGAAGATGGCGCGCGACTGGTCGCTTCTCACGCAGGCCGAGGTCGGCGAGCTGGCCGAGCCGTCGGGCGCGGGGCGCGGCGGCTCCACGGCGCTGCCGCACAAGCGCAATCCGGTGGCGAGCATGGTGGCGCTGGCGGCCGGCCAGCGCGTGCCGCACCGGGTGGCCGCGCTGCTGGGCGCGATGGCGCAGGAACACGAGCGCGGCCTCGGCGGCTGGCAGGCGGAGCTGGCCGAATGGGCAGCGCTCTTCGCCGGCGTGCACGGCGCGCTTGCTGCGCTGGCGCAGGCCGCGCCGGGGCTGCAGGTGGATGCGGCGCGCATGCGCGCCAACATCGATGCGCTGCACGGGCTGGCGAGCGCCGAGGCGGCATCGATGCGCGTGGCGCAGGTGGTGGGCAAGCCGCGCGCGCAGGCGCTGCTGGAGGCGCTGTCCGCGCGCGTGGCCGGCGAGGGGCGTGCGCTGGACACCCTGCTGCGCGAGGCCGTGGCGGCCGACGACGCGCTGCGCACCGCGCTCCCCGCCGCGGACATCGACGCGCTGTTCGATCCGCAGGTGCAGGCGCGCGCGGCCACGGTGCGCTGCGATGCGATGCTGGCGCGGCTCGCGCCGCAGGCGGCGGCGCTGGCCGCCGCACGGCCATGGTTCGGGGCACTGCCCGAGGAGGACTCCCAATGAGCGATCGCGAGGACGATTTCGACCGCGGCCTGAAGAACCGGCGCGCGGTGCTCGGAGACGCGTGGGTCGAGCGCGCGCTCGGCAGCGCCAACGCGTTCAATGCCGAGTTCCAGGCCCAGATCACGCGCCAGGCGTGGAACGACATCTGGAGCCGACCCGGGCTCGACCACGAGACGCGGCGCCTGCTGGTGCTGGCCATGACGATGGCGATGGGGCGCTGGGAGGAGTTCGAGCTGCACTGCGGCGCGGCCATCCGCGGCGGCGTGCCGCTGGAGCGCATCCGCGAGACGCTGATGCAGGGGGCCGTGTATTGCGGCGTGCCGGCCGCCAACACCGGGTTCAAGATCGCGGTGGAGGAGCTGCGCAAGGAAGGGCGCCTGCCGCCGCCGCAGCCGCTCACGGCAGCTGCGCGCGTCTCCGCCCACCACACCTTCAGCCGCCCGCAGCTGCGCGTGGCGCTGCAGGGCGCCGAGGAGGGGCTGCCGGTGGTGATGAGCCACGCCCTCGGGCTCGACCTCGGCATGTGGGACGACCTGGCCGCCGCGCTCGCGCCCGCGCACCCGGTGCTGCGCTACGACCATCGCGGCCACGGCGGCTCGCTCGCGCCCCCCGGCGCCTTCACGCTCGACGACCTCGTCGACGACGCGGCGCGCGTGATCCGCGAATGGGATCGCGGGCCGGTGGTCTTCATCGGCCTCTCGATGGGCGGCATGGTGGGGCAGGGCCTCGTCATCCGGCATCCGGAGCTCGTGCGCGGGCTCGTGCTGGCCAATACCGTCGCGCGTTATCCCGAAGCGGCGCGGGAAGCGTTCGAGCAGCGCGCGCAAGCCGTGGAGCAGGGCGGCATGGCGGCCGTGGCCGACGTGGTCGTGGAGCGCTACCTGCACGCGGATTTCCGTGCCGCGCAGCCGCAAGCCGCGCGCGCGCTGCGCGAACAGCTGCTGCGCTGCGACGCCGCGCCCTATGCCGCCACGTGCCGCGCGATCGGCCCCGTCGACTGGCTCGATCGGCTCGCCGGCATCCGGTGCCCGACGCTCGTGATCGCCGGCGCGCGCGACGTGGGCGCCACTCCCGCACTGGCGCAGGCCATCGCCGAGCGCATTCCGGGGGCGCAGCTCGAGGTGCTGGCGGACGCGAGTCACCTGAGCGTGGCCGAGCAGCCGGAGCCCTTCGAGCGCCTGGTGCGCAGCCTGGTGTCCGCCGTCAAGTGAACGCGAGCGCGAGCCGCTCGTCGTCGTGCACCATCAGCGCGGAGCGCGCGGTGACCTTGCAGACCCAGGTCGGCCGCTGCGCGGGCCGGTGCAGCCGCAGGCACGCCGCATCCAGCACGGCGCCGCAGTGCCCGGGCGGATGCCGCACGCTCCAGTAGCGGATCCACTGCACGCCGCGCGCGCGCGCCTCGACGGCCAGCGCCTGGCAGGCGGCGTAGTCGAGCGATTCGGTCCAGTCGGCTTGGCCGGCATCCCACGGCGGCGCGCTCAGGTCGAGCGCGCGGCCTTTGGCGCGGGCCTGGAAGAAGGTGTGCTCGGTGACGAGCTCGCCGTCGCGCAGGCCGGCGCTGTCCATCAGGAAGCGCCAGCGCCAGTAGGCCACCTCGGCGCACGCCGTGGGCAGGTCTTCCGCGCCGTACCAGATGCCCGACTCGCCCGGCTTGCGAAAGCGCGACGGGTGCGGCGAGCTGTAGCGGAACGGCGTGGAGACGAGGTAGTGCAGCTGCGCCGTGCCCCGCGGCAGCGGCGGCTTGCTGGCTTCGAGCAGCCGCTCCAGCTCGGCCTGCTCCTCCAGCGTGTCCACCAGCCTCATCGTCGCGACGCGGTGCTGCGCCTCGACGCCACGCCACAGCACGCGCACCAGCTCGCGCTCGCCGTCGGCCCACCACGCTTCGGGCACGGTGACCGCTGTCACTGGTCGCGCCACTTCGGCCTACACCAAGCGGCGACCGCGGATCCGGCTCTGCCGGTCCGCTGGTCGCGCCCCCTGGGGGGGAGGCGCCGAAGGCGCTTCGGGGGGGTCAAGGTGCGCGCATGCCGTCCAAGTAGGCCACCGCAGTGACGAGGCCCTGGGCGCGCTGGATCAGTTCTTTCGGGACGCCGTTGAGCGCATCGTTGTAGCTCGTCATCCAGGCGCGCCGCCGCGCGTCGTCGTTGCCGACGAGCGCATCGAGCGAGCGGTACAGGCGCACCAGCAGCGCGGCCAGTTCGCCCTCCTTGCTGGCCGGATCGAGCCGGCGCTCGCCGCGCACCACGCGCGACACCGTGGCCTCGCTGGCGCCGATCACCTTGGCGAGGCCCGATCCGGAGAGGCCCAGCAGCGCAGCGGCGCGGCCGGCGGCCTTGCCGAGCACGAGGCCGGGGTCGAGCGACGAAGCGGCGGGAACGGGCTGGCGCAGGGCCATGATGATCCTTTCAGAGGAAAGGATATCGTCTAAATCATTCCAATGGAAGCGTTGTGGGGTTGCCAGCCGAGGCGGCGCGACAAATCGCCGGCCGTGCGCTGCAGGGCGCCGGCGAGCGCGCCGCTCCAGCGCGTGTCGAATGACGCGGTGGCGCCGATGCCCGTGATGCTGAGCACCATCGCCCCGCCGGCGTCGAAGACCGGCGCGGCGAGCGCGCTCACGCCGGCCAGCGAGAGATCCATCGCGCGCGACAGGCCGCGCTCGCGCACCTCGGCCAGCCGCTCCTCGAACGCCTCGTCGGCCGGCACACCCTCCAGCGCCAGGAGCGCCAGCACTGCCCCGCGCGGCTGGTGCGCGGCGAAGAGCCAGCCCGATGCGGTGCCGGTGAGGCTCATCACCGTGCCGTGGCGCATGGACACGTGCACGGGGCTCGGCGGCTCGGCCACGCGCACGATGGTGGGCCCGCGGTTACCCCACACTGCGATGGCCATCGTGTGGCCGAGCGCCTGCGCCAGCTCCTCGATGAGCGGGGTGGCCAGGCGCACCGGGTCGTACTGCTGCAGGCTGATGAGGCCGAGCTGCAGCGCCAGCGGCCCGAGGCCGTAGCGGCCGCTGGCCGGCTCCTGCTCGATCAGCCCCAGCTTGCCGAAGCTCACCAGGTACGGATGCGCCTTGGCGGCCGGCATGCCGGCCTCGCGCGCAAGATCCTTCAGCGGCATCGGCCGGCCATGGTGGGCGAGGGCGAGCAGCAGATGCCCGCCCACCTCCACGCTCTGAATTCCCCGCGATCTGGGCGCGTCCATGTGTCTTTGGTTAAGTTGAATCGATTAGACAATAGCTAATTAAGTGACTATGATCAACCCCATTCCGTCTTTCGCAGTTCGAGGCGCCCCATGAGCAAGGCATTCGCATCCCAGGCCGATCTGGAGGAAAAGCAGGTCACGTTCACGAAGCTGTCCGACCACGCCTACGCCTACACCGCGGAAGGCGATCCCAACACCGGCATCGTTGTCGGCGACGACGCGGTGATGGTGATCGACACGCAAGCCACGCCCGTCATGGCGCAGGACGTGATCCGCCGCATCCGCGAAGTCACGGACAAGCCGATCCGCTACGTGATGCTGAGCCACTACCACGCCGTGCGCGTGCTCGGCGCGTCGGCCTATGGGGCCGAGCACGTCATCGCGAGCCAGGACACGTACGACCTCATCGCCGAGCGCGGCGAAGCCGACAAGGCGAGCGAGATCGGGCGCTTTCCGCGCCTGTTCCGCAACGTCGAGTCGGTGCCCGCCGGCCTCACGTGGCCCACGATCACGTTCACCGGAAAGATGACGCTGTGGCTCGGCAAG
>Ga0247820_10001650_pt1 | contig 12530 bp, 8 predicted proteins | sample 13C_Glucose_Day1_2_FD_192480 | JGI IMG/M metagenome (GOLD analysis project Ga0247820, IMG submission 192480) | Soil microbial communities from agricultural site in Penn Yan, New York, United States - 13C_Glucose_Day14 | ecosystem: Environmental > Terrestrial > Soil > Agricultural land | place...
CAAGCTGTTGCAGTGCATGCCAGCGGCGCGCAGATCATGGGCCCGGGCACCTTGCTGGCCGACCCGATCAACGCGGTGTCACTGTCCCTTGGCCTGGTTTTCGGCATCGCCGGCCTGCCGCACATCCTGATGCGTTTCTTCACCGTGCCCAATGCCAAGGAGGCGCGTAAATCAGTACTGTTCGCCACGGTGTTCATCGGCTTCTTCTTCCTCGTGGTCTGCATCCTGGGCTATACCGCCATCGTCATCGTCGGGACTGACCCGCAGTACTACGTCGACGGCAAGCCAGGCGGCGCCATGATCGGCGGCGGCAACATGGTGGCCATGCACTTGGCCAAGGCGGTGGGCGGCAACCTGTTTCTCGGGTTCCTCTCCGCCGTAGCCTTCGCCACCATCCTGGCCGTGGTTGCCGGCCTGGCCCTGGCCGGCGCCTCGGCGATTTCTCACGATCTTTACGCCTCAGTCCTGAAGAAGGGCAAGGCCGACGAGAAGCAGGAAATGCGCGTATCACGCATTGCCACTGTCTGCCTGGGCATTGTCGCGATCTCCCTGGGCATTCTGTTCGAGGGCCAGAACATTGCCTTCCTGGTCGGTTTGACGTTCGGCATAGCCGCCTCTGCAAATTTCCCTGTACTGATCATGGCCATGTACTGGGGTGGCCTGACCACCCGTGGTGCCCTCTATGGCGGTTTGACCGGCCTGGTCAGCGCCCTGGCGCTGGTCATCGGTTCGCCGTCTGTGTGGGTCGGTGTGTTGGGCCACGCCCAGGCGATCTTCCCCTACGACCAACCGGCACTGTTCTCCATGCCTTTAGCCTTCCTGGTCATCGTGGTGGTGTCCAGGCTGGACCGCAGCGAGCGCGCCGACCGTGAACGCGCTGCCTATGCCGATCAGTTCGTCCGCGCCCAGACCGGCCTGGGCGCTGCCATGGCCAGCAGTCACTAGCGCTGCCGTTTTACGGGTCTATGCCCCGAGCGCGAGTGCGCCCCTTAGCGTCGCGCTTTTTTACTCCCCCCTGCTCCGCCTGGCGCAGGGCACCTTCAACGAGCCTTCCCGCCACTGGCCCCGATCAGTGCGGGATCGGCTTGCTCATAACAACACTTCTTCTAATAACAAGAGACAAGCAATGAAACCCACCCTCATCATCCTGTTCCTGGCCGGCAGCAGCCTGGCCTCCCAAGTCCACGCAAGCTTCCTCGCAGACAGCAAAGCCAGCCTGGAACTGCGCAACTTTTACTTCAACCGGGATTATCGTCAGACCAACGCCGCCCAATCCAAACAAGAGGAATGGGCCCAGGGCTTGCTGCTGCGCTATGAGTCTGGCTTTACCGAAGGTCTGGTCGGCGTCGGTTTCGACGCCATCGGCCTGCTCGGCGTAAAACTCGACTCCAGCCCCGATCGCGCCGGTTCCGGCCTGCTCAAACGCCACAGCGACACACGCAAGGGTGCCCAGGACGAATACGGCGAACTGGGCCTGACCGCCAAGCTGCGCGCCTCCAAAAGCACGCTCAAGCTCGGCACGCTGCTGCCCAAGCTGCCGACGGTATTGGCCAACGACTCACGGCTGCTGCCGCAAACCTTCGAAGGCGGTCAGTTGACCTCGCTGGAAATCGAAGGCCTGACCGTGGATGCCGGGCGGCTGACCCAGGTCAACCAGCGCGACTCCTCGAACTATGAGGACATGGGCATCACCCGCACCGGCGCCAAGGGCATCACCAGCCGCCAGGTGGGCAGCGACAGCTTCGATTTCGCCAGCCTGAACTACAAGTGGACCGGCAACCTCACCACCGGCTACGCCTACGGCCACCTCGACAACTTCTACGACCAGCACATGGTCAACCTGACCTACGTACTGCCCGTGACCGCCGGCCAGTCCTTGAAGACCGACCTGCGTTACGCCCGCTCTACCGACGATGGCGGCAGCAATGTCGACAACAACGCGATCGGTGCCATGTTCACCTACAGCCTCGGCGGCCATGCCTTGGGCCTGGGCTACCAGGGCATGAGCGGCGACACCGGTTTCGCCTACATCAACGGTGCCGATGCGTTCCTGGTGAACTTCGTGCAGATCGGCGACTTCGCCAGCAAGGACGAACAATCCTGGCAGGCACGCTACGACTACAACTTCGCGGCCATGGGCGTGCCTGGCCTGACCTTCATGACCCGCTACCTCACCGGCGACAACGTTGACCTGGGCAGCAACCGTCCCGAAGGCAAGGAATGGGAACGCGATACCGACATTGGTTACGTCGTACAAAGCGGGCCGCTGAAAAATGTCGGGGTGAAATGGCGTAACGCGACGGTGCGCTCCACCAACTTCGGCAGCGACCTGGATGAAAACCGCCTGATCCTCAGTTATACCCTGGCGCTCTGGTAATCCCCCCGCAAGACGGGGCCGCTCGTATCGCCTGATGGTGCGAGTGGCCTCGCGTTCAACGCGCCTTAGCTATGATTTTTTTGCACAACGCACCGGTGTTTATGAGCGTTTTTAATTGATTTTTGCATGCATATACTGAACTCAAGCGCCCGGTCTCGAACCGGGCCAGTCCCAACAAAAACAAACAAGGGCATCCACCGTGAAGACATCCATGCTTGCCATCGTCTCCCCGCTTTCAGGTACCTGCACGCGTCCCGTACGCATTGCTGCGCGCAGCGAAGCCCCCCTCGCCGCTTGACCATCCCGTACCCGTTACCGCGCCGATCGCCCTCGCGATCGATGGAGACTTTAATGAACAGCAACTGCCAACCCTTCCTCGCCGCTCGCGATTTCCTGCTGGCCCACCGCACCGATTACGCCACTGCCGCGCGTGACTTCCGCTGGCCGCAACTGAACGAGTTCAACTGGGCACTGGATTACTTCGATGCCATGGCCGAGGGCAACCAGGCCAACGCCCTGTGGATCGTCGAAGAAGACGGCAGCGAGCAGCGCTACAGCTTCCAGCAACTGGCCGCGCGCTCAAACCAGGTGGCTAACCACCTGCGTGCACTTGGCGTGCGCCGTGGCGAGCGCGTCCTGCTGATGCTCGGTAACGACGTCGCCCTGTGGGAAACCATGCTGGCCGCCTTCAAACTCGGCGCGGTTGTCATCCCTGCCACCGCCCTGCTGACTCCCGATGACCTCGGCGACCGTATCGAGCGCGGCCAGGTTCGTCACCTGGTGGTCGGTGCCGCCCATGTCGACAAGTTCGACGGCCTGGGTGAAGGCTGCAGTCGCATTTGCGTCGGCCCGGCCCCCGCCGGCTGGACGCCGCACAGCGCCGCCAGCGAGTATTCCGAACAGTTCGACATCGAAGGGCGCACCCTGGCCACCGACCCGATGCTGCTGTACTTCACCTCCGGCACCACCTCCAAACCGAAGATGGTGCTGCACAGCCATCAGAGCTACCCGGTCGGCCACTTGTCGACCATGTACTGGATCGGCCTGCAGCCGGGTGACCTGCACTTGAACATCTCGTCACCGGGTTGGGCCAAGCACGCCTGGAGCTGTCTCTTCGCCCCGTGGAACGCCGGCGCCTGCATCTTCATCCACAACGTCGCGCGCTTCAGCGCCCCGGCCCTGCTCGGCGCCCTGGAGCGCTACGGCGTCACCAGCCTGTGCGCTCCGCCCACCGTGTGGCGCATGCTGATCCAGGAGGACTTGACCAGTTACAAGGATCGCTTGAACCTGCGCGAGCTGGTGGGTGCCGGTGAGCCGCTCAACCCGGAGATCATCGAGCAGATCCTGCATGCCTGGAACTTGCCGCTGCGTGACGGCTTCGGCCAGTCGGAAACCACCGCCCTGGTTGGCAACACGCCCGGTCAACTGCTCAAACCCGGCTCCATGGGCCGTCCGCTGCCGGGCTACCAGGTGACCATGCTCGACCCTGACGGTGTCCCCGGCAATGAGGGCGAGGTTGCCCTGCCGCTGGACGTGCGTCCGCTCGGGCTGATGCTGTGCTATGAGGACAGCCCGGAAAAAACCGCCGAAGTGATGCGCGACGGTTTCTACCGCACCGGCGATACCGCTCAGATCGACGAGGACGGTTATGTCACCTTTGTCGGCCGCGCCGACGATGTGTTCAAAGCCTCCGACTACCGCATCAGTCCCTTCGAGCTGGAAAGCGCACTGATCGAGCATCCGGCAGTGATGGAAGTGGCCGTGGTGCCTAGCCCTGACCCGCTGCGCCTGGCCGTACCCAAGGCGTTTCTGATCCTGGCCCATGACGAACCCGGGAGCGCCGAGCTCGCCGGCAATATCCTCGCCTTCGCCCGCGAGCACCTGGCGCCGTACAAGCGGGTGCGGCGTATCGAATTCGTCAGCGAACTGCCCAAGACCATCTCCGGGAAAATCCGCCGGGTGGAACTGCGACAAATGGAAGTGCAGCGCCGGCAGAGTGATGCACGCGGCGCTCATGAGTACTTCGAAGAAGACTTCCCACAGCTCAAGGGCTGAACCCGGGCCGGTACGCCGGCCTTCCTGAATTCAATTCCGACCGCTCGGCCATCCAGGCCGAGTGGCTTAACTCGCCCCAAAGAAAGTAGGCAGAACTGAAAATGACCTCTTCCAGCATTCCAAGCGTCAAGCTCCTCATCAACGGCGAATTCGTCGAATCGCGCACCACCGAGTGGCGCGACGTGGTCAACCCGGCCACTCAGGAAGTCCTGGCTCGCGTACCCTTCGCCACCGCCGAGGAAATGAACGCCGCCGTGGCCAGTGCCAAGGAAGCCTTCAAGACCTGGCGCAAGACGCCGATCGGCGCTCGCTCGCGGATCTTCTTCAAATATCAGCAACTGATCCGCGAGAACATCAAGGAACTGGCCGCCCTGCTCACCGCCGAACAGGGCAAGACCCTGCCGGATGCCGAAGGTGATGTATTTCGCGGACTGGAAGTGGTCGAGCACGCCACCTCCATCGGCAACCTGCAGATGGGTGAATTGGCCAACAACGTCGCCAATGGCGTCGACACCTACACCCTGATGCAGCCGCTGGGCGTGTGCGCCGGCATCACCCCGTTCAACTTCCCGGCGATGATCCCGTTGTGGATGTTCCCGATGGCCATCGCTACCGGCAACACCTTCATCCTCAAGCCATCCGAGCAAGACCCGTTGGTGACCATGCGCCTGGTCGAACTGGCGCTGGAGGCCGGTGTGCCCAAGGGGGTGCTCAACGTCATCCACGGCGGCGTCGATGCGGTGAACCTGATCTGTGACCACCCGGACATCAAGGCCGTGTCCTTCGTCGGTTCGACCAAGGTCGGCACCCACGTCTACAACCGCGCCACCCAGAACGGCAAACGCGCACAGTGCATGATGGGCGCCAAGAACCACGCCATCGTCCTGCCCGATGCCAACAAGCAGCAGACGTTGAACAACCTGCTGGGCGCCTCGTTCGGCGCCGCCGGCCAGCGCTGCATGGCCCTGCCGGTGGTGATCCTGGTGGGTGAAGCGCAGACCTGGCTGCCGGACCTGATCGAGCGGACCAAAACCCTCAAGATCAATGGCGGCACCGAACCAGGCACCGACATCGGCCCGGTGATCTCCTGCGCGGCCCTGGATCGGGTCAACAGCCTGATCGCCAGCGGCATCGAAGAAGGCGCCCGGCTTGAACTGGATGGACGCAACCCAAGCGTGCCGGGTTATCAGGACGGCAATTTCGTTGGCCCGACCATCTTCTCCAACGTCACTGCGCACATGTCTGTGTACCGCGAGGAAATCTTCGGCCCGGTGCTGTGTGTCATGCACGCCGCGAGCCTGAGCGAGGCGATCGAGATCATCAACGCCAACCCGAATGGCAACGGTACCGCCCTGTTCACCCGCTCCGGCGCTGCGGCCCGTCACTTCCAGGAAGAAATCGATGTCGGCCAGGTGGGCATCAACGTGCCCATTCCAGTACCGGTTCCGCTGTTCTCCTTCTCCGGTTCGCGCGCCTCCAAGCTCGGCGATCTGGGCCCTTACGGCAAGCAAGTGGTGACCTTCTACACCCAGACCAAGACGATCACCCAGCGCTGGTTCGACGAGGATGACACCGGCGGTACGGTGAACACCACCATCACCCTGAAATGATCTCTGCCGGCCGGCGCACAACGTCGGCCGGCCAGAAACTGAACGGTGCAATACCAGCCATTTCTGGTCGATGTGCACTAGCGCGTCACCACTCGCAAAAGGTAGTCATCATGCATATCGGTTTTCTCGGCCTGGGCAACATGGGCGGCCCAATGGCCCGCAACCTGCTCAAGGCTGGCCACAGCCTGACCGTCTTCGATCCCTTCCCGCAGGCAATCGCCGCCTTGGTCGAGGCCGGCGCCAGCGCCGCGGACTCGCCTGCCGGCGTGGCCAAAGCCGGGGTTGAAGTGATCATCACCATGCTGCCAACCGCAGACCACGTGAAGCAGGTCTATCGCGGCAAGGACGGCCTGTTGGCCAATATTGACCAGGGCGTGCTGTTGATCGACAGTTCGACCATCGACCCGCTCAGTGCCCGCGAGGTGGCCAAATTCGCCCTTGCCCAAGGCAACCCAATGCTCGACGCGCCGGTCTCCGGCGGCACCGGCGGCGCGACGGCGGGCACCCTGACGTTCATGGTCGGCGGCCCGGTCAGCGTGTACGACCAGGCCCTGCCGATCCTTTCGGCCATGGGCAGGAACATCGTGCATTGCGGTGCAGCAGGTAACGGCCAGGTGGCCAAGATCGCCAATAACATGCTGCTCGGCATCTCCATGGTCGGCGTCGCCGAAGCCATGGCCCTGGGTGTGGCCCTGGGCATGGACGCCAAGGTGCTGGCCGGGGTCATCGGCACTTCCACGGGTCGCTGCTGGAGCTCGGAGATCAACAATCCGTTCCCGGGCGTGCTGGAAAATGCTCCGGCCTCGCGCGGTTACAGTGGCGGCTTCGGTACCGACCTGATGCTCAAGGACCTGGGCCTTGCCACTGAAGCCGCTAAACAAGCGCGTCAGCCGGTGGTGCTCGGTGCTGCCGCGCAGCAGCTGTACCAGACCTTCAGCCTGCAAGGTAACGGCGGTCTGGACTTCTCCGCCATCATCAAACTGTTCCGTGGGGAAGCCCAAGCATGAGCCCGCAGCAAGCCCCGGTGCTGGCCAGCGTGCGCAACCGCATCGGTCACCTGACGCTGAATAGGCCAGGCGCGTTGAACACCCTGGACCTGCCCATGGTGACGCTGCTTTGCCAGCACCTGTGGGTCTGGGAACAGGACCCCGAGATCGTCGCCGTGACCCTGCGTGGCGCCGGGGAAAAAGCGTTCTGTGCCGGTGGCGATATCCGCATGCTGTACGACAGTCACAAGGCCGGCGACAACCTGCACGAGCGGTTTCTCGAGGAGGAGTACGCCCTTGACGAGTACCTGCATGGCTACTCCAAACCGGTGCTGGCGCTGCTCGATGGTTTCGTCCTGGGCGGCGGCATGGGACTGGCGCAGGCTGCCTCGCTGCGAGTGATCACCGAACGCACGCGGATGGGTATGCCGGAAGTCGGCATCGGCTTTTTTCCCGATGTCGGCGGCAGCTATTTCCTGCCGCGCCTCCCGGGTGAGTTGGGTATCTATCTGGGGGTCACAGGCGGCCAGGTACGTGCCGCCGACGCGCTCTATGCCAAGCTGGCCGACTACTATCTGCCCAGCGAGCGGCTGGCCGAACTGGATGCCGCGCTGGATCACTTGAACTGGACTTGCGCGCCCGACGAAGACTTGCAAGACCTGCTCGCGGGCCTGGCCACCGAGCGTATTGCGGGATCGGAACTCAAGGCGTATCGCCAGGTGATCGATGAATATTTCGCCCTGCCCGATGTGCCGGCGATTCGCAATGCGCTGCAGCGCGAGCAGCGCCCCGAGTTGCGCGACTGGGCCGAACAGACGGTCGAGCTGCTCGACAGCCGCTCGCCGCTGGCAATGGCTACGACACTGGAACTGTTGCGGCGCGGTCGATACCTGAGCCTGGCCGATTGTTTTGCCCTGGAGCTGCACCTGGACTACCAGTGGTTCGACAAGGGTGACCTGATGGAAGGTGTGCGCGCCCTGATCATCGACAAGGACAAGACCCCACGCTGGAACCCGCCAACCCTGGCGGAACTGATACCTGCGCGGGTGCAGGCCTTTTTCAGCGACTTTCACCCGGCCTCTGGCAAACCCCTTCGCACCGCCCGTTCGGCAGGAGACTCGCAATGCACGATATCGAATTGAACGAAGAACAACGCATGATCCGCGACATGGCGCGCGACTTCGCCCGCAGCGAAGTCGGCCCGCACGCCCCGGCCTGGGAAAAGGCCGGCTGGATCGATGACGCCGTGGTGGCGCAAATGGGCGAACTAGGCCTGCTGGGCATGGTCGTGCCGGACACCTGGGGCGGCAGTTACACCGACTATGTGGCCTACGCCCTGGCCGTGGAAGAAATCTCAGCGGGCGACGGCGCCCTCGGCGCATTGATGAGCATCCACAACTCAGTGGGCTGTGGCCCGCTGTTGAAATATGGCAGCCCAACCCAGCAAGACAGCTGGCTGCCGCTTCTGGCCAGCGGCCAGGCCATTGGCTGTTTCTGCCTGACCGAGCCACAGGCCGGCACCGAAGCACACAACTTGCGCACGCGCGCCGAACTGCGCGACGGCCAGTGGGTACTCAATGGCGCCAAACAATTCGTCAGCAACGGCAAGCGCGCCCGGCTGGCTATAGTCTTCGCCGTCACCGATCCGGAGCTGGGTAAAAAGGGCCTGTCGGCTTTCCTGGTGCCGACCGACAATCCCGGATTCGTGGTCGATCGCAGCGAACACAAGATGGGCATCAAGGCATCCGATACCTGCGCGGTGACCCTGAACAACTGCACGATACCCCAGGATCATTTGCTGGGTGAGCGCGGCAAAGGCCTGGCCATTGCCCTGTCCAACCTGGAAGGCGGTCGCATCGGCATCGCCGCCCAGGCCCTGGGCATCGCCCGTGCCGCCTTCGAGGCCGCGCTGGCGTATGCCCGCGAACGCATCCAGTTCGGCAAGCCGATTATCGAACACCAAAGCGTGTCCAACCTGCTGGCTGATATGCACACCCGGCTCAATGCCAGCCGCCTGCTGGTGCTGCATGCCGCGCGTCTTAAAAGCGCCGGGCAAGCGTGCCTGTCAGAAGCCTCGCAAGCCAAGCTGTTTGCCTCGGAAATGGCTGAGCGCGTGTGCTCCAGCGCCATGCAGATCCATGGTGGTTATGGCTACCTGGAGGATTACCCGGTGGAACGCTACTACCGCGATGCGCGCATTACCCAGATCTACGAAGGCACCAGCGAGGTCCAGCGCCTGCTGATCGCCCGCGAGCTGGCCCACTACGCGATCTGAGCCCCAGGCCGGACGCTCCCTGCGTGCGGCCGCCCCTTTTTCTGCCCGCCTTCCGGAGTTGCCCATGCTCGGCCTGCGTAATATTCCCATCAGCCGCCGCCTGTGGTTGATCCTGCTGACGTCCATCCTGATGCTGCTGACGCTCGCTGGCCTGATGCTCAAACAGAACCATGACGACCTCCATGGGGCCAAGGCGCTGAAAACCCGCCACGTGGTCGAGACGGTCAGCGGCATCCTGCGCCATTTTCACAACCTTGAAGGCCAGGGTCTCGATCGTGAGCAAGCGCAACAACGGGCCAGCGCGGTCATACGTGAGCTGCGCTATGACCGTGGGGATTACTTCTGGATCGAAGACCTCGACACCCGCATGGTCATGCATCCCAATGCCAACCTCGAGGGCAAGCGCATGGCCGGCACCCGCGACCCTGATGGCAAGGCACTGTTCGACGAGATGGTTACCGTGGCAAACCGCGACGGCTCCGGCCTGGTGCACTACCGCTGGCCAAAGCCGGGCTCCGACGTGCCGCTGGAGAAGGTTTCCTACGTCGAACTGTTCAAGCCCTGGGGCTGGATCGTGGGCTCGGGTATCTACATCGACGACGTGCAAGTCGAGTTCCGCCGCCAGCTGGTTCAGGCCTTCGTCATTGTGATGACGATCGCCCTGCTGCTTAGCGCGCTGATCCTGCTGATCGCCCGCAGCATAGCCTCGCCACTGGCGCAGGTGGTCAATGCAATGGAGAACATCGCCAGCGGCGAAGCCGACCTGACCCACAACCTGGACAGTCGCTGGCGTGATGAGCTGGCCGCTGTGAGCCGCCACTTCAACGGGTTTACCAGCAAACTGCGCTCTGTGATCGGGCAGTCCGTGCAGACCGCCGACAGCCTGGACAAGGCCTCGCATTCGCTCGGAGAGATTGCTGGCGACAGCCAACGCCACAGCCAGCAGCAGTCACAGCAAATGGAACTGGTGGCCGCCGCCATTCACGAAGTTTCTTACGCTGTGCAGGAAGTGGCGAAGAACGCCGAGCACGCTGCAAATGAGGTACGTCAGGCCGATCAGCAGGCGCGCCAAGGTCAGCACAACATCGACAGCAGCCTGCGCCAGATCGACCAGTTGTCCGACACCATCGGCCAGGCCGTCGAAGTGATCCAGAGCCTGGCCCAGGAAAGCACCCAGATCGGCAGCGTACTGGAAGTGATCCGCGCCATCGCCGAGCAGACCAACCTGCTGGCGCTGAATGCCGCCATTGAGGCGGCGCGAGCTGGAGAACAGGGCCGCGGATTCGCCGTGGTAGCAGACGAAGTGCGCCTGCTGGCCCAGCGCACTCAGCAGTCCATCACGCAGATCCAAGTCATGATTGAGCGCCTGCAGGGCAACTCGCAAGCGGCGGTAAAAGTCATCAATGCCAGCAGCCAAGCCGCTCAACAAACCGTGGAGCAGGCCCGCGAAACCGGTGAAAGCCTGTCCCAGATCATCACCGCGCTGCGCAACCTCACGCAGCTGAACGCCTCAATGGCCAGTGCCACCCTGGAGCAGTCCCACGTCGTCGAGGACATCAACCAGAACGTCATACGTGCAGCTTCGCTGGCCCACGAAAATGCCCTGGCAGCAGACCAGTCCAACGAAGCTAGCCAGAAACTGCGTCAACTGGCGGGCCAGCTCAATGGGCTATTGGGGCAGTTTCGCGTATGAGATGGATAAGCGCGGATGGAAATGATCCCATGACTGCCTCCCAGCCAATGACGTCCCGTTGCACCAGCCCGAAATCTGTCAGGGCGAGCCCCACCGAACAAGTGCACCACTCGCGCTTCCTGGAAACCCGCAGTAAAGCGCTCGAGCTGTTCGCCAAGTGTGGCTTCAGCCGGGTAAGCATGCGCGACCTGGCCTCCCATCTGGGCATCAAGGTCGGCTCCATTTACAACCATATTGATAGCAAGGAAGCACTGCTGTACGAATTGATCGAGGAACTCTACGAACAGTTGCTTCATGGCGCCATCCTGGTAAGCCGTCGCAAATCCGCACCCGCCGAACGACTCCACGGCCTGTTTGAGGCGCACCTCCTGCTGCATGAGCGTATGGGGGAGCATTTCCGCCTGGCGGAATATGATCTCCATTGCCTGAGCCACGAACAGCAAGCCTTGATCCTGACCCTACGTCGGCGCTATGAGGCACACTTGGTGGGAACGATAGAGCAGCTCACGGGTACAGCGGCGAGCGCCATCCAGCGCGCTACCTTGAGCAGCATTGTTTCCCTGCTAAACCAGCTGCCGGCCTGGATTGGAGAGTCCCAGGCTGGTAAGGGAGCACGGCGCAAGTTGCTGCATGAGATAGCCATGGGAGCCCTCCACGGTGCATTGCAGGCGACTCATGCATCCGGTTGAAATCTCGAAAAACCGATCATCTAACGCGCGTGAGACAGCGCCCCTAAATGCCAACATGTACATTCGGCTGTAGCTCGTTGAGGCAGACCCTTCCACCGGCTGCACGTTAACATGTTGGCGGGTTAAATCAGCGCCTGACCCCAGCGGAAGCCTCCCTCATTAGTCGAAACCTGTGAGGGCAAGCTTGCTTGCGCAAGCGGTGGGTGACTCGACAGGGATGTTGAAGCTTCTGGCTTCTTCGCGGGCAGGCTCGCACAGCAGCACAAAGCGACTACGCCACCTGCATCAACTTCGCATACACCTGCAAATGGTGGTCGTCATCGCCAAACTGACGGGCAACCATCAACAGGTGCTTGGCATGGTGCGACTGCATGTATTCCCAAGTCAGGCCGATGCCGCCGTGCAACTGGATGCCCTGGTCGGCGACAAAGCGGCTGGCGCGGCTGACGATGAACTTGGCTGCGGACAGGACCCGGCTGCGCTCGTCACTGTCGGCCTGATCGGCGACGCAGGCGGCGTACAGGGTCATTGAAGTGGCCTGGTCCAGCTCGATTCGCATATCGACCATGCGGTGCTGCAATGCCTGGAACTTGCCGATCGGCTGGCCGAACTGCTGGCGGGTCTTCAAGTAATCGAGCGTCAACGCACAGGCTACCTCCATGCTGCCAACGGCCTCCGCGCATTGGGCTGCGATGCTGCGGCCCTGCTGGTAACGCAAAGCCGGCAAGGCCTGGCCCGGTTCGCCAAGGAGCGCGTCGCTGTCGACGAACACATCTTCGAGAAACAGATCGCAAGCCTTGCGCCCATCCACGGTGTCGAAGACGCGCCGCTGCACGCCGCGAGCT
>Ga0247820_10001652_pt1 | contig 12527 bp, 13 predicted proteins | sample 13C_Glucose_Day1_2_FD_192480 | JGI IMG/M metagenome (GOLD analysis project Ga0247820, IMG submission 192480) | Soil microbial communities from agricultural site in Penn Yan, New York, United States - 13C_Glucose_Day14 | ecosystem: Environmental > Terrestrial > Soil > Agricultural land | place...
ATCGGCCACCTGCCCCATGGGGCAGGTGGCCGATGCGGTCATCGTCGACGTCCATGCGGAGGCGACCTCCGAGAAGGAGGCCATGGGCCACCATCTCGACGGGCGCGCCAGCCTAGTGGTGGGCACCCACACCCACGTTCCGACCGCCGATCACCGGGTGCTCGCCGGCGGCACCGCCTACATGTCGGATGCCGGCATGTGCGGCGACTACGATTCCGTTCTCGGCATGCAGAAGGAGGAATCGATCCGCCGTTTCCTCCAGAAGACCCCCGGGCCCCGCATGGAGCCGGCGGTGGGCGAGGGGACCCTTTCGGGCATCGCGGTCGAGACGGACGACCGCACCGGCCTTGCCGTCCGGGTGGCGGCCCTGCGGCTCGGGCCGCATCTCGAGGAATCCTGGCCCCGGTTCTGGGACTGACGTCGCAGGCCAGCCCATGCGTCCCTCCATGCGTCCCTTGGCGTGCCATAATCACATGCCCATCTGTCCTGTCTAACGGAGAGCCCAGGTGGACGCTGAAACCAAGAAGAATCCTTATCGGGACGTCGACGGGACGGTTCAGGAGGCGCTCGAGCACAAGAGCGCCTCCGACGTCCTCCGGGCGGTCATCAACTCGGCCAAGGGGGAGACGATCTCCATCGGAGAGATCATCCAGGCCTTCGGCGAGCGCGCCTTCGGTTTCGTCCTGATCCTGTTCAGCCTGCCCAATTGCGTACCCGCGCCGCCCGGCGTCGCCGGCATCGTCGGAACCCCGGTCCTCATCTTCGGCATCCAGATGATGCTGGGTCACAAGCATCCCTGGCTGCCGCGCTTCATCCGGCGCCAGACCGTCTCGCTATCGAAGTTCAAGCGCCTGATCGACGTGGCCGAGCCCAAGCTCCGGTGGCTGGAGAGCTGGTGCAAGCCGAGGCTCATCCAGCTCTTCGGCGTCGTCGGCGACCGGATGGTCGGCCTCTTCGCCTTCCTGGCGGCGCTCTCGGTGCTCATTCCCTTCCCGGGCACCAACTTCCCGCCCTCCATCGCCCTCGTGATCGTATCGGTGGCGGTCATGGAGGAGGACGGTTACCTCCTCATTCTGGGCTATCTCGTCGGCCTGGCGGGGCTGGCCTACACGGTCACGGTGCTGGGGGCCTCCTACCACCTGATCCACGCCGCCGTCGTCAGCGGAATGTCCTGGCTCGGGCTGTGAAGAGGCTTTGCCTCCGGCGCAACACCGTTTTATAAGCCCGACATCGACACCATCCCCGGCCTGACGAGCCCTTGGACCCCAAGGCGCTCTCGGCCGCGAATTGCGGAGGCCCCATGGCCGGACATTCACAGTTCAAGAACATCATGCACCGCAAGGGGCGCCAGGATGCGATGCGCTCCAAGCTGTTCTCCAAGCTCGCCCGCGAAATCACCGTTGCGGCCAAGATGGGCACGCCCGATCCCAACATGAACCCGCGCCTGCGCGCCGCGATCCTGGCGGCCCGGGCCGAGAACATGCCCAAGGACAACATCCAGCGCGCCATCAACAAGGCGGCCGGCGCCGAGGGCGAGAACTACGAGGAGATCCGCTACGAGGGCTACGGCCCCGGCGGCGCGGCCATCATCGTCGAGGCCATGACCGACAACCGCAACCGCACGGCCTCGGACATCCGCTCCTATTTCACCAAGAGCGGCGGCAACCTCACCGAGACCGGCGCCGTCTCCTTCATGTTCGACCGGGTCGGCTTGGTGGAGTTCGGCCCCGAGGCGGCCGATGCCGATGCGATGCTGGAGGCCGCCATCGAGGCGGGCGCCGACGACGTGGCCTCGTCCGAGAGCGGCCACGAGATCTATTGCGATCAGGGCTCCCTCAACGAGGTGACCAAGGCGCTGGAGGAAAAGTTCGGCGAGCCGAAGGCCTCCAAGCTGGTCTGGAAGCCCCAGACCCCGGTCGCCGTCGACGACGAGGCGGGCGAGAAGCTGATGCGCCTCATGGAGACCCTCGAGGAGCACGACGACGTCCAGAACGTCTACGGCAATTTCGAGCTTTCCGACGCTCTCATACAGAAGATGGGCGAGTGACGTCTTGAGCGAACGTGTCCGCATCCTCGGCCTCGATCCCGGCCTGCGCAACACCGGCTGGGGCATCATCACGGTGGAGGGGACGAGGCTCTCCTACGTGGCCTGCGGGGTCGTGACCTCGGATGGCGATCTGGCGCTGGCGCTGCGTCTCAAGCAACTCCATGACCGGTTGACCGACGTGGTCAGGACCTGGACGCCGGACGAGGTCGCCGTGGAGGAGACCTTCGTCAACAAGGACGCCCAGGCCACCCTCAAGCTGGGGCAGGCCCGCGCCATGTCCCTGCTGGTCCCGGCCCTGCATGGCCTGCCGGTGGCGGAATACGGCGCCAACCAGGTCAAGAAGACCGTGGTCGGGGTCGGCCACGCCGAAAAGGACCAGGTGCTCGCCATGGTGAAGGTGCTGCTGCCCAAGGCCGATCCGAAGAAGGCCGACGCCGCGGACGCGCTCGCCATCGCCATCGCCCACGCCCACCACCGCAAGGCGCGCGCTTTGGCGGCAAGCCTTTAAGTGTTACAGAGCAACCCGTGTCGTTCCGGGGCGGCATAGCCGGGCCCGGAACCCATCACCACGAACCTGAGCCAATCTGGATCTCCGTGTGTGCTCATGGGTCCCCGCCTCCGCGGGGATGACGGCGGAGGGAGAAGAAACGTTGATCGGCAAACTCAAGGGCGTGGTGGATTCCTACGGCGACGACTTCGTCATCCTCGACGTGCACGGGGTCGGCTATGTCGTGCACTGCTCCTCGCGCACGCTCCAGAATCTGCCCCAGACCGGCGAGGCGGCGACCCTGTCCATCGAGACCCATGTCCGCGAGGACATGATCCGCCTGTTCGGCTTCCGGTCGGACCAGGAGCGCGAATGGTTCCGCCTGCTCCAGAGCGTGCAGGGGGTCGGCGCCAAGGTGGCGCTCGGCATCCTGTCCGCGCTCGATCCAGGCAGCCTCGCCACGGCCATCGCGACCGGCGACAAGGCCTCCGTGGCCCGCGGCCCCGGCGTCGGCCCCAAGCTCGCCCAGCGCATCGTGTCGGAGCTGAAGGACAAGGCCCCGGCCTTCTCCAGCGTCGATCCGGCCCTCATCCGGCTCACCGGTGCGGTTGAGGATAAGACCGCCCCCGTGCCGGTCTCGGACGCGATCTCGGCGCTCGTCAATCTCGGCTACCCGCAAGTCCAAGCCTCGGCGGCCGTTGCCGCCGCCCTGAAGCAGGCGGGCGAGGAGGCCGAGGCCAAGACACTGATCCGGCTGGGATTACGGGAACTGGCGCGGTAGGGATCGCTCCCTGCGTTCCCGTTTTGATCTTTTCAAGGATTGGCGTATGAGATCAGATACGCCCATATCGAGCCATTGAAGGGTAAGTTTCTTTGACCGATTCCCGCCGCCTGCTCAGCTCCGAAAAGCGCGAGGACGACGCTGATGCGTCGATCCGGCCGCTGTCGCTCGACGATTTCACGGGCCAGAAAGCCGCGCGGGCGAACCTCCAGGTCTTCATCAACGCCGCAAAAGCCCGAGGCGACGCCCTCGACCACGTGCTCTTCGTCGGCCCGCCGGGCCTGGGCAAGACGACGCTGGCGCAGATCGTCGCCCGCGAGCTCGGGGTCAATTTCCGCTCCACCTCCGGCCCAGTCATCGCCAAGGCCGGCGATCTCGCGGCGCAGCTCACGAACCTCGAAGAGCGCGACGTTCTCTTCATCGACGAGATCCACCGCCTGAACCCGGCCGTGGAGGAAATCCTCTATCCGGCCATGGAGGATTACCAGCTCGACCTCATCATCGGCGAGGGCCCGGCCGCGCGCTCGGTGAAGATCGAGTTGCCGAAATTCACGCTGGTGGGCGCCACCACCCGCGCGGGCCTTCTCACGACGCCCTTGCGCGACCGCTTCGGCATCCCGATCCGGCTCGAATTCTATACGGTCGACGAACTGGAACTGATCGTGCGGCGCGGCGCGCGTGTGATGGGCCTCAGCATGAGCCCGGAGGGCGCGAACGAGATCGCCCGGCGCTCGCGCGGCACGCCCCGCATCGCGGGCCGCCTCCTGCGCCGCGTGCGCGACTTCGCCATCGTCGAGGAAGCCGAGATCGTTTCCCGCGAGCTGGCCGACCGGTCCCTGCGCCTTCTCGACGTCGACCCCATCGGGCTCGACCTGATGGACCGTAAGTACCTGACCATGATCGCCACCTCCTTCGGCGGCGGCCCCGTGGGCATCGAGACCATCGCGGCGGCCCTCTCCGAGCCCCGCGACGCCATCGAGGACATCATCGAGCCCTATCTCATCCAGAAGGGCTTCGTGCAGCGCACCCCGCGCGGTCGCATCCTCACCCCGCACGCCTTCCGCCACCTCGGCATGCCCGAGCCGAATCGGGAGGCTGCCGCGCAGTTCGGGCTGTTCAACGGGGACGCGGATGAGTGAATCCTGGCCTCATCTCTCGGGGCGGCTCGATGGCGACGCCCACATCCTGCCCGTCCGCGTCTACTACGAGGACACGGACTTTTCCGCCCGGGTCTATCACGCGAGCTATCTCCGGTTCCTGGAGCGGGGCCGGACCGAGCTGCTTCGGGCGGTCGAGGTGGCCCAATCCGACCTTCACGCCGAGATGGGCGGACTTGCCTTCGTGGTCCGCAAGATGACCATCGATTTCATGGGCGCCGCCGTCATGGACGACGTGCTCACCGTGGTGACCCGTCCGAAGGAAATGCGCGGCGCCTCGATGACGCTGGCGCAGGAGGTGCGCCGGGGCGGCGACGTGCTCGTCACGGCCGACGTGGTGGTGGCGGCCGTCCGAGACGGCCGCGCGGTGCGGATCCCCGATCAGCTCCGGGTGGCGCTGACAGGGCGAGCCGAGTAGCCCAGCCTTCGTGAGGGCGAAGCCGGAGCGGGAGCGCAGGTGCGTTGTGCGAGGTGCATTCCTGGCAATCGCCTCATGCATCACGGCCCGCAAGAAGATGGGCCGTGCGAGCGCGAATTTCCCGAGAGATGGGCTGCACGGCCAAGATCTACCGTTGGGGAATACTCGCGGCATCGTGAGATTTCGCCCCCAACCGCTTAAACCAAGCCTTAACCCTACTGTGTGCTTAACATGTAACGCAGGAGTGCTTCTGCGTCTCAGGACTCCGTGCGCCCTTATTTTCGACAGATTCGGGGGCGAACGAACAATGATACGCACAAGAAATTTTCCTAATGCGCGGTGAGCCTTGGGCATCCGGGGCTGCTCGTAGAGCGAGGACGCAAGATATGAATCCGGCTGATGTGGCCCAGGCTGCTCCTGTGGCGCACGACATGTCCCTGTTCGGCCTTTTCTGGCAGGCCCACTTCGTCGTCAAGCTCGTCATGGTGGGATTGCTGGGCGCCTCGATCTGGTGCTGGGCCATCATCGTCGACAAGACCCTGCTCTACAGCCGCACCAAGCGCGCCATGGATCGGTTCGAGGAGGTCTTCTGGTCGGGCCAGTCGCTCGAGGAGCTCTACCGTTCGCTCCAGAGCCGGCCCTCCACGGGGCTGGCGGCCGTGTTCGTCGCCGCCATGCGGGAGTGGAAGCGCTCCTTCGAGGGCTCCGGCCGCTCGTTCCAGAGCCTGCCCCAGCGCATCGACAAGGTGCTGGACGTGACCATCCAGCGTGAGGTGGAGCGGCTCAATTCCGGCCTGACGGTGCTTGCCTCCATCGGCTCCGCCGGCCCCTATATCGGCCTCTTCGGCACGGTGGTGGGCATCATGAACTCCTTCACGTCCATCGCGGCCTCGAAGAACACCAGCCTCGCGGTGGTGGCGCCGGGAATCGCGGAGGCGCTCTTCGCCACTGCCATCGGCCTCTTCGCGGCAATTCCCGCGGTTCTTGCCTACAACAAGCTCCACAGCGAGGTCGGCAAGCTGCAGTCGCGCTTAGAGGGCTTCGCCGACGAGTTCTCGGCCATCCTGTCGCGCCAGATCGACGAGCGGATCGGGCATGCGGGCCATCACCCAGCGAACGCAGCGTAAAGGGATCCAGCATGGCAACGAGTGCAGGCATGGCGGGCGGCGGACGGCGCCGCAGGCGCGCCCGGCGCGGCGGCGCCATCAACGAGATCAACATGACGCCGTTCATCGACGTCATGCTGGTGCTGCTCATCATCTTCATGGTGGCGGCTCCGATGATGACGGTCGGCGTGCCCCTGGACCTGCCGCAGACCAAGGCGGCCCCGCTGAACATGGATTCCAAGCCTGTGACCCTCTCCATCAAGGAGACGGGGCAGGTCTTCCTGGGCGACACGGAACTCACCGACGAGGCCATCGTGGGCAAGCTCGCGGACGTGGCCAAGCAGGGCTTCGAGGAGCGCATCTTCGTGCGCGGCGCCAAGCAGGTCGATTACGGGCGCGTGGCCCAGATCATGTCGCTCGTCACGTCGGCCGGTTACAAGCGCGTCGCGCTCGTGACGGAACCCGACCAGCGCTGACCGAGGGGGAACACGCAGCCGTGGCGTTGAAGCTGAAATTCAACACCTCCGAACCGGGTTTCTGGGTCTCGGGCGTCGCGCATGCGGCGCTCCTGACCGCGGCCCTGGTCGGGCTGTCCTTCGTCGACGAATTCCCCGAGGCCCAGGAAGGCATCCCGGTCGAGGTCATCACCGACAACCAGTTCTCGGAGATCACCAAGGGCGAGTCCTCGGCCAAGGAGGTTCTGCCGACGCCCAAGCCCCGGGCGGACCGGATCGCCGACAAGGCGGAGCAGCGCGATCCGGGCGAGGACAAGCGCGATGCGCCGGCGCCGCCGAAGCGCCCCGAAGAGATGAAGGTGGCCGAGAAGGAAGAGCCGGTCGCGGCCCAGCCCCCGCCGCCGCCTCCGCCGGCGAAGCCATCCCAGGCCGAAGCCGAGGCGAAGGCCAAGGCCGAGGAGCAGCTCAAGCTCGCCGAGAAGGCGGAAGCCGAGGCCATCGCGAAAGCCGCCGAGGCCAAGGCCAAGGCGGAGGCCGACGCGAAGGCCAAGGCGGAAGCGGAAGCAAAGGCGAAAGCCGAGGCGGAAGCCCGCAAGGTCGCGGAAGCCAAGGCGAAGGCCGAAGCCGACGCGAAGGCCAAGGCGGAAGCGGAGGCCAAGAAAGTCGCAGAGGCGAAAGCCAAGGCCGAGGCCGAAGCCAAAGCCCGCAAGGAAGCCCAGGTCGCCAAGAAGCTCGACATGGGCGACATCCGGCAGTTCCTTGACAACAAGGAGCGCAACCAGTCCACGGGCGCGACCGGGGCCGAGGTCCAGAAGACGGCCTCGCTCGGAACGGCCACGGGGACGGCTGCGAAATTGAACCCCAGCCAGCGCGACGCCCTCATGGGGCTGCTGCGCGAGCAGATCGAGCGCTGCTACCAGGCGCCGATCAGCGCGTCCGGCGGCAACGCCACGCCTCCCGTGCTTGACATCCGCCTGAACCAGGACGGCACTCTCCTGCGGGAGCCGACGGTGATCCAGGCCGGCGCCAGCTCCACCGATCGGGCGGTCGCCGACGCTGCGCTGCGCGCCGTGCGCCGCTGCGCTCCCTACCGCGTGCCTGCCCAGTACGCGCCGTTCTACACGGATTGGAAAACCTTGAACGTCCAGTTCGATCTTTCCTGATCTTAAAGCCCCTCCCGCTTGAGACATGCCCCAATGATCACTCGCTTCCTGTCACGCCTTTTCATCGCGCTTGCCTTCGTCCTGCCGATGGCGGCGCTCGCTCCTTCCGCCCAGGCGCAGCTCAGCTTCCGGGTCGGGCCGGGCGGGCAGTTCCAGCCCATGCCGATCGCCGTCGCCGACTTCGCCGGGGAGGGCGATCTCGGGCAGCGGGTGTCGGGCATCATCACCAACAACCTGCAGCGCTCGGGCTATTTCGCACCCCTTGACCGCTCGCGCTTTCCGGAGCGCCCGTCCTTCGACGCCGCGCCGCGTTTCGAGGCATGGCGGGCGGCGGGCGCCCAGGCCCTCGTGACGGGCCGGGTCTCCCGCGATCCGTCGGGCCGCCTGAAGGCCGAGTTCCGCCTCTGGGACGTGGAGTCGGGCCAGCAGCTCACCGGCCAGCAATATGTGACGGACGCCAATTTCTGGCGCCGGGTCGGCCACATCATCTCGGATGCGGTCTATACCAAGATCACCGGCTTCGGCGGCTTCTTCGACACCCGCATCGTGTTCGTCGACGAATCCGGCCCGAAGGAGAACCGCCGCAAGCGGCTCGCCATCATGGACCAGGACGGCGCCAACGTGCGCTACCTGACGCAGGGCGACAACCTCGTGGTCACGCCGCGCTACTCGCCCGCCACCCAGGACATCACCTACATGTCCCAGGCCGAAGGACAGCAGCCGCGCGTCCAGGTCATCAACTTGGAGACCGGCTCGCGCCAAGTGGTCGGCAACTTCCCCGACATGACCTCCTCGCCCCGCTTCTCGCCGGACGGGCAGCGCATCGTCATGAGCCTGCAACAGGGCGGCAACGCCAACATCTTCATGATGAATCTCGGCTCCCAGGCCACCACGCGCCTGACCTCCACGGCCGCCATCGACACCTCGCCGTCCTTCTCGCCGGACGGCAGCCAGATCGTGTTCGAGAGCGACCGCGGCGGCCAGCAGCAGATCTACGCCATGAATGCGGACGGCTCGAACCAGCGCCGCATCTCGTTCGGCGACGGCTCCTATTCCCAGCCGGCCTGGTCGCCGCGGGGCGACTACATCGCCTTCACCAAGCGCCGCGCCGGCGGCTTCGCCATCGGCATCATGAAGCCGGACGGCTCCGGCGAGCGCATCCTGACGGAGGGCTTCCACAACGAGAGCCCGACCTGGGCGCCCAACGGCCAGTACATCCTGTTCTTCCGCGACCCGGGCGGACAGGCCGGCGGCAAGCTCTACATGGTCGACATCACCGGCCGCGTGGAGCAGCCCGTTTCGACGCCGTCCTTCGCGTCGGACCCGACCTGGTCACCGCTCCTGAGCGAGACGCGGTAAAGCTTTCGATCAAGGACAAGCGGGGCGCCTCGGCGCCCCGTTTCCGTTTCCGCGTCGGCTCACGCGCCGCGCGGCGCCGCCGTTCCGGTCATCTCGTCCTTGCGTCCCTTCAGCTTGAAGGCGAGGGCGATGAGGGTGATGCCGAAGATCAGCGCATAGGCGCCGAGCCACCAAGTCAGCACCACGGCGCCGACGAGCGGGGCGATCAGGAGCGCCACGCCGAACAGGACCGACACGATGCCGCTGAAGATGAGCCAGCCGCGGCCGAAGGCCGGGTCGAGCCTGAAGGCCGCGACGATCATCAGGATGCCGGTGATGAGCGACCAGACCGCCATCAGCGTGACGAAGAACACCAACGTCAGGCCGGGCCACGCGAGAGCGATGACGCCGACCAGGATGTCGACGATGCCTTCCAGCACCAGCAGGCCCCATCGCTGGTGGTTGGATGCGGCCCGCACGGCGGCCACGATCCCGAAGATCCCGTCCACCAGCATGTAGGCGGAGAAAAACAGCACGAAGGACAGAAGCGCGGCCCCCGGCCAGAAGAAGGCGATGAGGGCGAACAGGATGGCGAAGACGCCGCGCAGGGCGATGGCCCACCAGTTCTGGGCCAGAAGGGCGCTCATCGCCTGGGCGCGATCGAACGATTCATGGGGATGCGAAGTGCCGGTTGCCATGGTCCTCTCCCTTGCGGGCATCTAACTACCCTAACGTAAAGGCATTTATTCAAATGCCCAAGCGCGTGAGGCGGTTTCGGCTATTCGGCCGGAGAAACCGTGTCTTCCTTCGCCCGGGCCAGCCTGCGCCGGAGCTCCAGCTTGCGCCGCCGCAGGCGCACGCGCCGCTTGAGGCGGAAGGCGCGGATCAGGAGCGCTAGTCCGAGCCACGCCAGGGCGATCACCACCGGCGAGACGATCAGAACCGGAAACAGGGTGATCAGAATGGCGAGCGCCAGGAGCGCGAAGCCGATGATGGCGACGCTGCTGGCCTCGGTGGCGGTCAGGGACCGGGAGCCGACCGCCTTGCCGATGCTGCCGCTCAGCGCCAGTGCCCCGGCCGCGAGCCTGCGCACGCCGCCCTTCTTGCGCCTCGTCCGCCGGGAGCGCATGTTCCTGGCCTGCCGGCGGCGGGACTGCCAGCCCGGGACGATCTCGGTCGCGTTGGCGAGATCCTGCAGATACATGGCCTCCATGGCCTCGCCGAAGGTCGGGTCCTCGACCACCACGTCGAGCTCCCAGTTGGTGGCCCAGCTGGCGAGGTTGAGGTTGGTGGAGCCGACCCGCGCCCAGCGACTATCCGCGACGGCGGTCTTGGCGTGGAGCATCGACCCGTTCCATTCGTAGACCCGGATGCCGGCCTCGATGAGGGAGCGATAGCCAGCCCGGACAACGGGCTGCAGGGCCGGCACGTCGCTCGAACCGGGGACGAGAAGCCGCACGTCCACCCCGTCCCGGGCGGCTTCGCCCAGGGCCTGCACATAGGAGGTGGTGGCGACGAAATAGGCGTCCGTGAGCCAGAGGTTGCGCTGGGCCGTGGCGGCGATGAACTGGTCGAGCCGGTAGGCGCGGAACATCCCCGGCTGACCGCAGATCACCCGGGCCGGAACGGTGCCGGCGGTCGGAATCCGGCTCGCGTCGGCGATCTCGTCCCGCGGGAGCGGGGCGCCGGCGATCGCCCAGCTTTCGGCGAACGCCATATCGAGATCGGCCACGATAGGCCCTTGAAGGGAGAGGCCGGTGTCGCGCCAGGGCTCGGCCTCCTTGCCCTCCCAACTGTCGGAGATGCACAGGCCGGACACGAAGCCGATCCGGCCGTCCACGGTGATGAGCTTGCGGTGGTTGCGCCGGATCCAGAACGGATCCGTCAGCCGCGGCGGATTGAAGACGCGCACCTCGATCCCGGCGTTCCTGAGCCGTTTCCAGAATGGCGGAAGCGCGCGCCAGGTCGAGCCGAGCCAGTCGTAGAGCACCCGGACCCGCACTCCGGCCCGGGCGCGCTCGATCAGGGCTTCGCCGAAGAGGCGACCCGTATCGTCGTCGGCGATGATGAAGTTCTCGAAATGGATGACCCGCTCGGCCGAGCAGATCGCCTTGAGCCAGGCCGGGTAGTTTTCCTTCGAATCCCGAAGCAGAACGATCGCATTGCCGAGGCGCAGGTCGCTGTCGGCGATGCGCGCGAAGGCCCGCTCCAGGCGGAAGTCGCTGGAGCCGTGGGGACGGTGTTTGCCCAAAGACGCGAGCTGAGCGGCTGTCGTATCCATAACCTGTTAACGCGCGAGAGGGCCTTTCGGCCTCGTCAATGTCAAGCTAGCGGCATCGTGATGCGGATGGCGAGCTTGGCCGCCACCTCCTTGCCCCATTCACTCCCGATTAACCCTAAGCCCAAGTTTCACAGCTTGGGGCAGATTCACCTTGTTCCTCAACCTTCCATCAAGGTTGACGGAACCCTCCCTTAACCATCGGCCGGTATAGAAGGCACAACGTTCGGCAGACGTATGTGTAAGGAGTATTGCCAATGATGACTTTGCGCGCCGTCAAATTTGCGGCTGCCATCGTCCTCGCTCTCGGGGCGGCGGCGTGTTCGTCTAACAAGGATGGTATGGCCGACGGGGCCGGCGGAGCCGGCGGCTTCGGGGCCGGCGGGGCGGCGACCCCGGGCAGCGCCCAGGACTTCGTCGTCAACGTGGGCGACCGCGTCTTCTTCGAGACCGACCAGACGGATCTGACCCCCACGGCGGTAGCGACCCTGGACAAGCAGGCCCAGTGGCTGAGCCGCTACCCGAACTACACCTTCATCATCGAAGGCCATGCGGACGAGCGCGGAACCCGCGAGTACAACTTCTCGCTCTCCGCCCGACGCGCCCAGAACGTCCGCGACTACCTCGTGTCCCGCGGCATCAACGCCTCCCGCTTCCGCACCGTATCCTACGGCAAGGAGCGCCCGGTGGCGGTGTGCAACGACATCTCCTGCTGGTCGCAGAACCGTCGCTCGGTGACGGTGCTCGGCGGGGGTGCCGGTTCGTAAGGCCGGGATGGGACTTCGGTTGAGACAGTCAGGCGCCGCCACAATCTCGCCGTGGCGGCGCTTATGTGTTATCGGCACGGTCGCCTGACCTTCACGGTACCCCATGATGTTTCGTCGTCTCTTTGTCTGCTTCGCCCTCGTCACGGCCTTGGCCGCTCCTGCCGCAGCGCAGGATGCCGCCGACGCCATCGTGCGCCTCAACCGCCTCGAGAACCAGTTCCGGCAGCTGTCCGGACAGATCGAGCAGCTCCAGTACGAGAACCGCCAGCTCAAGGACCAGCTCCGCAAGTTCCAGGAGGACGTGGAGTTCCGGTTCCAGGAGAGCCGCGGCGGGTCCAGGGCGGCGCCGCCCACCACCACGCCCCGCCCGGTGCAGCCGCAACCCCAGGCGACGCCCCAGCCCCAGCGGCGAAGCGACGTCTTCGACCCGTCGGAGGCGCCCGACGCCCCCGGCGCACCGCGTCCACTCGGAAGCACCGCTGCCTCCGCACCCCTGGCTTCGGCAGATCCCCACAGCCCGATGGCGCCTC
>Ga0247820_10001654_pt1 | contig 12526 bp, 13 predicted proteins | sample 13C_Glucose_Day1_2_FD_192480 | JGI IMG/M metagenome (GOLD analysis project Ga0247820, IMG submission 192480) | Soil microbial communities from agricultural site in Penn Yan, New York, United States - 13C_Glucose_Day14 | ecosystem: Environmental > Terrestrial > Soil > Agricultural land | place...
CCTCCAGGCCCTGCGCGGCAGGCCGCCGCGCAGGGCCTGGAGGTCGAACTGCCGGATCAGCGCATCGACCCGCTGCGCCTGCTCTGCATCGATGCGCCGGCCAAGGCGCCGTAAGCCGAACTGCAGGTTCTGCTCCACCGTCATGTGCGGGAACAGCGCATAGTCCTGGAACACCACGCCGACCCTGCGCTCGCGCGCCTGGAGGTCGATGCCTTGCGCGGTATCGAGAAGCGTCTGCGGGCCGATCCGCACGCGCCCGCGCGCGGAGGGCATGAGTCCGGCGATGGCCTGGAGCACCGTCGACTTGCCGGACCCCGATGGACCCATGAGCGCGGTCCGCTGCGAGGTGGCGGTGAACCCGACGTCGAGCACGAAGCTGCGGTCCGGCGAATGCAGCGTGAGCTGCAACTGGACGTCGAGGGCGTTGGGGATCATCAGTGCTCCACCACGCGATCGCATGACCCGCGACGCATGAAATCGGCGCAGCCAAATGCCAGGGATACCGCGGAACCGGCTTTGCCGGGCCGCTGGTATCGCCCCCTTGAGGGGGAGGCGCCGAAGGCGCTTCGGGGGTGTTTCACTAGTGCCTCGACTGCAACAGGCGGCCCGAGGCCACCAGCACCACCATGCAGACCACCGAGATCACGAGCGTGAGCCAGAGCGCATGGCCGTCGTTGCCCGCCTGCACGGCTTCATAGACGGCGATCGACAAGGTCTGGGTCTTGCCCGGGAGGTTGCCCGCGATCATCAGGGTGGCGCCGAACTCGCCCGTGGCGCGCGCGAAGGCCAGCATCAGGCCGGCCGCGATGCCGCGCATGGCCAGCGGCAGCGACACCCGCAGGAAGACCTCGAGCTCGCCGGCGCCCAGGGTTCTTGCCGCATTGGCGAAGCGGCCATCGACTTCCTCGAACGCCGCCCGCGCTCCCTTGTAGACCAGGGGCAGCGAGACGACCGAAGCCGCGATCACCGCGCCCTGCCAGGTGAAGATCAGGTTGATGCCGAACCAGCGGTCCAGGTACTGGCCGAAGACGCCATTGCGGCCGATCAGCACGATCAGGTAGTAGCCGATGACGGTGGGCGGCAGCACCATCGGAAGCATCAGCAGGGAATCGACGATGCTTCGGCCGGCGAACTGCCGCCGCGCGAGCCACCAGCCCAGCGCGATGCCGACCACGCCGGCGATCAGCGTGGCGAGCAGAGCGACCTTGAGCGTCAGCCAGAGTGGAACGAACAGGGCCGGCACGTGCTGCTCGCGATCGCGTCAGGGCTTCGAGAAGCCGTGGCGCTGCAGGATGTCCTGGCCGGGCGCGCTGCGCACGTAGGCGATGAACTCGTTGGCCAGGACGGCATTGCTGCTGGCGGCGACCCGCGCGATCGGGTAGGTCACCGGCGTGCCGGTCGGGACGGTCAGCGCGATGCGCGTCTTCCCGGGCTCGATCAGGGCGTCGGTGCGATACACGAAGCCCGCGTCCACCTCGCCACGGGCGACATAGTTGAGCACCTGGCGCACGCTCTCGCCGTAGATCCAGCGCGACTGCAGCGCTTCGGTGAGCCCGGCCTTGTCGATGGCCTCCATCGTGTAGCGCCCCACGGGCACCGTGGCCGGCGTGCCGGTCGAGATGCGCCGGAAGGCTCCGCCGGCCAGGTCGCTCAACTGCGTGGGTGCCTGCGTCGAGGCGGTGGGAAGGATGAGCACCAGCGTGTTGGCCGCGAAATCGGCCCGCGTCGACAGCGCGATGAGATTCGCGCTGGCCGCACGGTTCATGGTCTCCTGGTCGGCCGATGCGAAGACGTCGACCGGCGCACCCTGCTGGATCTGCGCCAGCAAGGGTCCCGATGCGGCGAAGTTGAAGGTCACTTTCGCACCCGGCCTGGCCTGCTCGAACGACTTGCCCACCGCCTGGAAGGCGTTCGTCAGGCTGGCGGCGGCCGAGACCACGAGTTCCTGCGCGCCGCTGGCCGCGCTGCCCAGGAGCAAGGCCGCGGCCACGGCGGCACGGCGAAGTCGCGTGGACATCCTCATTCTCGGTTCCTCGTTCGCTATTCAAATCCGGAATAGCGATGATAGCAACCCAGCCACTGCCGGGCGGGAAGCAACGCCACACCAGCCCCAGAGCACAACTCCAAGTGTCCTGCGATGGCGGGCGTGTGGCAGGATTCGACCCGGCGCGACGCCCGCGCACGCTTCGACAAATCCCTGCTCTCCATGACCTCGCAACCCTTGTCCTCAGGATCCTCGTCCCGCGCCGATGGGCGCGCCATCGCCACGATGGTCGGTGCCATGGGCTGCTTCGTGGTCAACGACGCGCTGGTCAAGCACGTCAGCCAATCGATGCCCTCGGCGCAGCTCATCTTCCTGCGCGGGCTGATGGCCTCGGTGCTCGTGCTGCTGGTCGCGCATCGGCTGGGCGCGCTGCGCCAGGCGAGGGCGGTGCTGCATCCGCGGGTGGCGCTGCGTGGCGCCGTCGATGCCTGCGCGACCGTGATGTACCTGCTGGCGCTGTTCCGCCTGCCGATCGCCAACGCCACGGCCATCAACCTCGCCGCGCCCCTGTTCATGACCGTGTTCGCGGTGCTCTTCATGGGCGAGCGCGCCGGCATGGCGCGCTGGTCCGCGGTGGTGCTGGGCTTCGCGGGTGTGCTGTGCATCGTGCAGCCCAGCGGGGAGGGCTTCAACGCCTGGGCGCTGCTGTGCCTGCTCGGCACGCTGTTCCATGCCGCACGCGACCTCATGACGCGACGCATCGATCCGGCCATCCCTTCGATCATCATCACGCTCGCCACGGCGCTGGCCGTCACCTTGCTGGCCGCTTGCCTGACCCTGGCGAGCGACTGGCAGGCGATCGCTCCGGGCGACCTCGCCCTGCTGGGTGTCGCGGCGGCCTTCCTGGCATGCGGCTACCTGCTGCTGGTGCAATGCATGCGCGCCGGCGAGGTGTCGCTCACGGCGCCCTTGCGCTACACGGCGGTGCTCTTCGCGATGCTGCTGGGCTACGCGATATGGAACGAAGTTCCCAGCGGGTGGGCCTGGCTGGGCATCGCGCTGCTGGTCGGCTCCGGCCTCTACATGCTGCACAACGAGCGGGGCCGGTCCCGTGCCACCGCGCTGGACGCTCAGCCCGAGTGACGGACGGTCCCGCACTACACTCGCAACCCCATTTCTCGAGTGGCGACCACACCGATGAAGAACCAAGCAAAGCCTGCCTGGCTCCAGCCTGCTCTCGACTACATCCCCCGTTGGCTCGGCTTCCAGCTCGAACGGCACCAGCACGTCGGCTGTGCCGTCGCGATCGCGCAGGGCCAGGACCTGGTGGCCGAGTTCGCCCTGGGGACCGCCGACCTGAGTACCGGAAAGCGGCTCACGCCCAGGCATCGCTTCCGGATCGCCTCGCATTCCAAGTCGTTCACCGCCGCAGGCGTCATGCTGCTGCGCGAGCAGGGAAAGGTCGGCCTCGACGACCCGATCGGCCGCCACGTGAGCGGCCTGCACAAGGACCTGGCGAAGGCCCGGGTCGGTGAACTGCTGTCGCACGGCGCCGGCGTCATCCGCGATGGCGAGGACAGCGGGCAGTTCCTGGATCGCCGGCCCTTCCTGTCCCGTGACGAGTTGCGGGCCGATCTGGCCAGGAAGCAGCCGCTGGCGCCCGGCCTCCAGCTCAAGTACTCCAACCACGGCTATGGTCTGCTGGGACTGATGATCGAAGAGATCAGCGGCACCGACTATCCCGCGTGGATCACGCGCCATGTCATCGGGGAAGCGGGCCTGAGCGAGACGGTGCCGGACATGCCGCAGTTGCCCAGGTCCGCCCCGATCGCGAAAGGCCACAGCACCGAGTTTCCCTTCGGCCAGCGCCTGATCGTGCCCGGCGACAACGTGTGCCATGCCATCGCCCCGGCGGGCGGCTTCGTCTCGACGGCCTCGGACGTGGCGCGCTTCTTCGCCCAGCTCGCGCCCGACAGCCGAAAGAGCGTCCTGTCGGCGGCCAGCCGCCGCGAGATGATGCAGCGCCGCTGGCGCGACCCCTGCAGCACCCTCGAGTCGTACTATGGCTACGGCACCATGATGAACGGCCCCGGACCCAGGGAGTGGCACGGCCACACCGGCGGCCTGCAGGGCTTCGTTTCCAGGACTTCGCGTTTCGCGGAGTCCGGCTTCACGATCACCGTGCTGTGCAATTCTCAGGATGGCTGGTCCTACCAGTGGGTCGATGGGATCCACAGCGTTCTGTCGGCGTTCCAGCAACATGGCGCGCCGGCTCGAAAGCACGCCGCCTGGAGCGGCCGCTGGTGGAGCATGTGGGGCGCCAGCGACCTGGTTCCGATGGGCAAGGTCGTGCTCCAGGTCGCGCCGGCCATGAGCATGCCTTTCGACGGCACCAACACCGAGCTGTCCATTTCGGGCAAGGATCGCGGCCTGATCGCGAAGACCTCCGGCTACAACAGTCCCGGCCAGGCGGTTCGCCTGGTGCGCGATCGCAAGGGGCATCCGGCCGAGCTCTGGATGGGCGGCACCAAGCTGCTGCCCAAGGAAGCCATGGTGGCCGAAGCCCGCCAGCGCTATCGCCAGACCCGCGGCGCCCGCAAGGTCGCCAGGGCGCTCGACGCAGGCCGGCCGGCGCCGCCGTGACCCCATGGAGCGAGACCGCCTCACGTCGTTCTTCCGCAGCGGCGACGCCATCCGCAGCCGCAGCGTGAGCGATCTGGTGCTGTCGGCCACGCTCGACGTGCCGATGCCGCCTGCACGCCTGCTGGCGGATTGGGACCGGGAGATTGCGTCGCGCATGGTCCTCGAACCCGGCGATGTCGAGGCACTGCCCCTGGCACGCGCACGAGCCCGCTGGCCGGACTACCGTCAGTGCGTGCAGGCGGTGGCCGACTGGACGCGCGGGCTCGGCCTGCAGGAGGTCATCGCTTGCGCCGATGTCGCCCTGATGGCCTGCCGCGGCGCGAGGTACCACCACGACGGCGCGCAATATGGCGCTGCGGCGTTCTGCAATCTCTTCCTGAGCGAGGACCGCGACCTGGACGTGCACTTTCCGTCCACCGGCCATCGGATCCCGCTGGCGCGGGGCACGGCCCTGATCTTCGACACCGGCCAGCCGCACGCCGTCATTCGACGCCGCAGCAGCGGCTTCGACGTGGCCGACTTCGCGGCCGGCCCGGACTGCACCCAGCTGTTCCTGACCTGGGAGCTTCCGATCGAGGATCCCCCTGTGTCGCGCGCGCTGGGGATCGTCTTCGACGTCGATCCATCGACCTCGTCGCGGCTCGATGAAGAGCAGGTCCGGCGCGATGGCGAACGGGCGGTGGTCTGTCCGGCATCCGGCCGGTGGAGGCGGGCCGGGTGACAATCTGCGCAGTTCAACCAGCCAAAGAACGATCCATGAACGAAGACTTGGACGAACGCATCCGCTCGGGCAAGGCGCTGAGCGAATCGATGGGCAATTTCCACGTGACCAGATGGGAGCCCGAGCGCAAGCTCCTGTCGGCCGCGTTCACGGTTCGCCGCGAGTACTGCCACACCAACGGCACGATCGCCCAGGGCGGCTTCATCACCGCCTGGCTCGACGCGGCGATGGCGCATGCGGTCATGCACGACAGCGGGCACGCGCAGACCGTCTTCAGCCTGGAGATCAAGGTCAGCTTCTACGAGAAGGTCGGTCCCGGCGAGGGCCGGGTCGAGGGGCGCGTGATCCGGCGCGGCAAGCGGGTGGCGTTCATGGAGGCGGCGCTCTACAACCCCGCGGGCAAGCTGGCGGCGGAGGCCACTTCGACCGGGATCCTGGCAGAACTCTAGGGCCCCGGGGCGCCACCCCGACGTTCAAACGCGAAAAACATGCCGACGGACGCCCTCTTGACCTTCCTCCCATGGGAAGGTTCAAACTCGCATTCCCTGCGGTTCCTGCAGGCAAGGTTAGAATTTTTCATATGCTTCGCCTGCGCGCAATCCTGCTTTGGCTCTTGATGCTTGCCGTGCCCTTCCAGGGCTACGCGGCCGTGGCGATGGCCTTTTGCGCGCCGGCGCCAGTGGGACTCCAGGCAGGGCGTGGTCATGACCACGCCGCTCATGACCATGCTGCGTCGCAGGATGCGCACGAGCATGAAGCGGGCGACCCGGCCGCCCGTCACCAGGACCACGATGACCAAGGCGCGTCCCACAAGTGTGGCAACTGTGCGGCCTGCCATGCTGTCGGCATGGCACCCACGTTGGAGCCGATTCTCCTGAAGGGCCTCCCGCGGGCCGACCTGCTGGAGCCGTTCCATCCGGTGGCGAGCGTCTCGCCACCCGTTCCCCAAAAACCTCCTCGCGTCTGACTGCGCCTGAACCATCGGCGACCTTCGGTTGCTGATGCGTTGACGCGCATGTACCGCTCGATGTCGCACGGCCGCCCGCCGCTGCTGGCACTTCGTTCATGAACACGCGAGGATTCCATGTTCACTTTTTCGCCAGCCCGATGGCTGGCTACGCTGCCAGTTCTCGTGGCTTTGGCAGCCGCCGCTCAGACGGGCGGCGAGGCCCAACCGACCGCGCAAGTTGAAGCCGCGCCTGCGCTCTCGTTCCAGTCGGCAATGGAGGGCTACAAGCCTTTCACGGATGGCTCCTCCGTTCCGTGGCGCCAGGCGAACGAGACGGTCCACCAAAGGGGAGGCTGGCAGGCGTACGCCAAGGAGGCATCGGCAGATGCCGAGGGCGAGCGTTCGCCGCCGGGCGCCCATGGGGCCCACGCCACGCCGATGCCTCCTGCGGCGCCTGCGAAGGAGAAGCCATGAGGCGCGCGCTTCGCTTCCTTTCGGCTTTGGTCGGGGCGGGCTTCCTCACCGGCTGTGCATCGCTCGGAATCGATGACGCGCTGAAATCGACCAACGCTCTCGCCTCGCAGTTCACCGGCGGGAACCTGGAGCTCAGCCGTACCGAGGAGCAACGGAAGGCCCGTGCAGGCCTCGCCCAAGAGCTGCTGAGCAAGCCCTTGTCCCAGGACGATGCGGTGCGCCTCGCGCTGGCAAACAGCCCCACGGTGCAAGCCTTGGTCGCGCGCAGCTGGGTCGACATCGCTGCGGCCAATCAAGCCGGCCGGCTTCCCAATCCGGTCTTCACGTTCGAGCGGTTTCGTCTGGGTGACGAGCTCGAAATCGGCCGTCTGCTGTCCTTTGGCTTGGTGGACTTGCTCCTGCTGCCCAAGCGCGTGTCCATGGCGGAAAGTCAGGCGGCGCAGGCGCAGGTGCAGCTGACCGGCGCGGTCGTCGATCAAGTCACCGAGGTGCGCCAGGTCTGGGTCCGAGCGGTCGCGGCTCAGCAGTCTCTGACGTATGCGCAGCAGGTCAAGGAATCTGCTGAGGCCAGCGCCTTGCTCGCGCGCCGGATGCAAGAGGTTGGCAACTTCAGCAAGCTGCAGCGAGCGCGTCAGCAAGTCTTCTATGCCGATGCAACTGCCCAACTGGCATCGGCGCGCCACGCCACCACGGCCGCCCGCGAAGCGCTGACGAGGGCGCTGGGCCTGACCGATGCCCAGGCTGCTCAGCTGAAGCTGCCCGAGCGCCTGCCGGACCTCCCCAAGGCGCCTCGCGAAGCCAGTCAGGTGGCGTCTGCCGCCGGGGAGCAGCGGCTGGACGTTCAGCAAGCCAGGGCCCAACTGGAGCTTGCCGGCAAGTCACAGGGCATCAATCTGCTATCGACCTTCGTCGATGTGGAGGCGGGTTACCGGCATGACACGGTCTTCGACAATGCGGACGGCGGTCGCGGCACACGGCGCGGCTATGAGCTCGACATTCGGTTGCCGCTTTTCGACTGGGGATCCGCGCGCCGAGATGCGCTGAACGCGCAAGCCCTCGTCGCTGCGAACCGCTATGACGCAGCCGTGCGCGGTGCCACGTCGCAACTGCGCGAGAACTATTCCGCCTATCGAACGGCGTACGACATCGCGCGTCACTACCGCGACGAAATCGTCCCCCTGAGGCAGACGATGGCTGAAGAGAACGTCCTTCGCTACAACGGAATGCTCATCGGCGTCTTCGAGCTCCTCGCGGAGGCCCGAGACCAGATCGCCAGCGTGACCAGTGCCATCAACGCCCAGCAGCAATTCTGGCTTGCCGATGCTTCTCTCCAGGCTGCGGTCATTGGACGGCCCATGGCCGGCATGGCCCCGGTCTTCTCTTCTGGCCCCGCCCAATCCCCGGGCACGGGCGCCGCTCACTGAGCTCCCTTATCCAATCCGATTCAGATGAAGAACAGAAGAAGTTTCCTTGGCGGTGTAAGCGCCATTACCGGTGCACTGGCCGCCGCCTCGGTCAGCAAGGTCGCGATGGCGGCGTTGCCGGAGCCAGTGCTGCAAACGAAGCCTGACACCATGCCGCCGCTCGCGCCATCGACCGGGCGACCCTTCAACCCCGTGGTGACCCTCAATGGTTGGTCGCTTCCCTGGCGCATGAACAGCGGCGTGAAGGAGTTTCACCTGGTGGCCGAACCCGTGGTTCGCGAGATGGCGCCGGGCTTCAAGGCGCACCTTTGGGGCTACAACGGCCAGTCCCCGGGGCCGACCATCGAAGTGGTCGAGGGCGACCGGGTGCGCATCTTCGTCACCAACAAGCTGCCTGAGCACACCAGCATTCATTGGCATGGCCAGCGCCTGCCCAATGGCATGGACGGCGTCACCGGCCTGACACAGCCGGGCATTCGACCTGGCAAGACCTTCGTCTATGAGTTCGTAGCGAAGCGGCCGGGAACGTTCATGTACCACCCGCATGCCGACGAGATGGTCCAGATGGCGATGGGGATGATGGGATTCTGGGTCACTCACCCCAGGGAGCGGCATCCGCTGATCGAAGAGGTCGACCGCGATTTCGTCTTTCTGCTCAATGCCTACGACATTGAACCTGGCAGCGCGACGCCCAAGGTCATGACCATGCTGGACTTCAATCTCTGGTCATGGAACAGCCGCATCTTCCCTGGCATCGACTCGCTGAACGTCCGCCACAACGACAGGGTTCGCATCCGATTCGGCAATCTCACGATGACCAACCACCCGATGCACCTGCATGGGCACGAGTTCCTGGTCACGGGCACCGACGGCGGACCTACGCCGAAGAGCGCTCGCTGGCCCGAGGTCACGACCGATGTGGCAGTCGGCCAGATGCGGCAGATCGAGTTCTTGGCCGACGAGGAAGGCGACTGGGCGTTCCACTGCCACAAGAGCCATCACACGATGAACGCGATGGGCCACGACGTGCCCACCATGATCGGCGTGGACCACAAAGACGTGGTCAGCAAGATTGCGAAGCTGGTCCCTGACTACATGGTGATGGGGGAGCGCGGCATGGCCGACATGGGCGAGATGGAAATGCCCATTCCGGACAACACCGCGCGCATGATGACCGGTGAAGGCCCGTTCGGCTCCGTGGAGATGGGCGGCATGTTCAGCGTCGTCAAAGTGCGCAAGGGCCAGAAACCCGGCGACTACTCGAATCCCGGCTGGTTCAAGCATCCGCGGCGGACGGTCGCCCATGAGTTCACCGGCGCAGCGCCCGCGCCGACCCGCGCCAGCAAGGCAGGCGCGAGCTCCATGCCGGCGCAGCGCAGGCCCGCCAGGGACATCGAAGTTCAAGTTCGGAAACCCGCTGGGGGCGGCCATACCGCTCACTGATTCTCCTTTCAACTCAACCAAGGGAAATCCTATGAACACTCACTTTCGCAATGCCGCGCTCGCCGTCCTGGCGACCACTTTTGCCGCTGTCGCTGCTGCAACCGGCAACCATGCCGGTGGTCATGGCCACGATGCCTCCGACGCTATCGGAAAGCCCGGGGATGCGGCCAAAGCCGTGCGCACTGTCAAGGTCGACATGACCGACGGCATGCGGTTCAATCCATCAAGTCTGGCCGTGAAGCAGGGCGAGACCATTCGATTCGTCGTCAGCAATTCCGGAAAGCTCAAGCATGAACTGGTTCTGGGCACCGAGAAGGAACTGAAGGAGCACTACGAGGCGATGAAGAAGAACCCCGAGATGGAACACGCCGACCCGGGCATGGTGACCCTGGCCCCGGGCAAGACCGGCGAAATCGTTTGGCAGTTCACGAAGGCGGGGAAAGTGGACTTTGCTTGCCTGCAGCCTGGGCACTACGACGCTGGAATGAAGGGGGCCGTGAATGTCGACAAGGCAGCCAGCTCCTCGAAGCAACACTAGACGCAACACTCGACGCAGCACGAGACATGGCGCCGCCCGCGCCTCGGCACTGCATCACAAGGAAACTCTCATGTTCAAAACCTCAATGACTCTGGGCATCCTCATCGCCGCGCTGGCACTCCCCGGTCTGGCAACCGCGCAGACAAGCAGCGCGGCATTGGCATCGACTTCAAGCGCAGGCACCGCGGGCGAGTCGTCCGGGTTCACGCAAGGCGAAGTCCGCAAGGTGGACAAGGAGGGCAAGAAGCTCACAATCAAGCACGGCCCCCTGAAGAACCTCGATATGCCCGGCATGACCATGGTGTTCCAGGTGGAGGACGAGACGGTCCTGGACAAGGTCCAGGTCGGCGAGAAGGTTCAGTTCCTGGCCGAAAAGATTGACGGCAAGTTCACCGTCACCAGGCTGGAACCCCTGCGCTAGCCAAGTGCATCCGCCGGGGACCGCGGCGAATGCACCTCCGCACAACGGACACACACCTGTTTGCACGGTGGCAAGGAGAGACCGATGAGATATGCCAGCACGGCGCGCATGGTCCGCGAGTTCCTGGAGGGCCCCCTCACTCGACCAGCCTTGATGCATTGGAGGCAGAAACAATTCCTCTCCGCGGATGGCGCATCCTTCTATTTCGGAGTCTTTGACAGTTTCGCCAGCGCGCGACGCTGGTTGCCGGCGAGCCCGGAGTTCGATGCAGACGCATTGCAGAAGGAGTATGTCGAAGTCCGGACTCGAAGAATCTTCGCGTACGACTACCCCGTGATCTGGTGGCTCTCGTCCGCGTTTCGAGATGGTGCTCAGAGCATTCTGGACATCGGGGGGTCGGTGGGCGTGCACTACTACGCCTACCTTCCGTTCATCGACATGCCGCAGACGCTGAGCTGGAACATCGTCGAGGTTCCATCGGTCGTCGCCATGGGCAGATCGTTGGCGGCCGCGCGCAAGGCGCCTGCACTCGCGTTTTCGTCAAACTTGACCGAGAGCCTGTCCCGCGTCCATGCCGACGTGTTGATCTCAGCCGGCGCCCTGCAGTACACGGAGAACGATGGACCCGCCAATCTCATCGAACGAATGGCGCAAAGACCCTCGCGGGTCCTGTTCAACAAGCTGCCTCTCTACGATGGCGAAGACTTCGTCACCACTCAGAACCTGGGTAGCGGCTGCTTCGCCCCTGTGCGAATCTTCAACCGCAGAAGTTTCATCAATGCCATCGAGGCGCAGGGGTACGTCCTGAAGGATGAGTGGTCAGTCCATGAGCGCACCCTGTACTTGCCAGGCTCCCCGGAACGCTCGTTCCCGCACTTTACGGGGCTGTGCTTCTGCGACGAAGACAGGCCCGGACGGCTGATGAGGCGAAGGAATATGACGCTTCGCCGTTCTTGATTTCAGCGTTGAATCGCACCTTGTCGCCAGGCTTTGCCAAGGGCGGAACCCGGGCCCTTGTCCGTCTGCGCCCGCATGGCCTGTGCCTCATCGGCTTCAGCGTGAAGGCCCTAGGACTTTGCCAGATCGCCCGCGCCGCCCAGCGCCTTCGAGACCGCCACCAGGCCGAGCGCCAGTCGGCTCGTGCTCTCGGTGTACTCGCGCTGCGCCTGCAGCCAGGTGCGCTGGGCGTCGAGCTGCACCAGGAAGTCGGTCAGGCCATGGTCGTAGCGCACGCGGGCCAGCTGCAGCGCGTCGCGGCTGCTGCGCTCGCGCTGGGCCAGCTGCGCGTTGCGCAGCCGCTCGGCCGAGTAGGCGCTCAAGGCGTCGTCGATCTCGTGCCAGGCCTTCAGCACGGTCTGCTGGTAGGCCACGGCGGCCTCCTGCTGCTGCAATTCGCGCAAGGTGACCGTGGCGCGCCGGCGGCCGCCGTCGAAGATCGGCACCTGCAGGCTCGGGCCGATGAACCATTGGCGACTGCCCCATTCGCCGAAGGTGCTGGCATTGACCGATTCGTAGCCGAAGCTGGCGCCGATCGTGATGCGCGGATAGAGGTCCGCCACGGCGACGCCGATGTCTGCCGTCGCCGCATGCAGTTGCGCCTGGGCGCGCTGGATGTCGGGGCGGCGCAGCGCCAGTTCCGAGGGCAGGCCGAGCGAGAGGTCGGGCAGCGGATGTTCGGCGGTGTCGGGCCGGGCGGCGAGTTCCGTCTTCAGCGCGCCGGGCCGCTCGCCGAGCAGCAGCGTGATCTGGTTCACGGCCGCCGCTTCCTGGGCCAGCAGCTGGGGCAGGCGGGCGCGCAGGTCGGCGGCCTGGGCCTGTTGCCGGGTGACGTCGAGGTCGGTCGTGAGGCCGCCGTCGGCGCGTGCCTTGACCAGCTGCAGCGTCTCCTCGGCGGCCGCGATGTCCTCGCGCGTGATGCGGATCTGGCGC
>Ga0247820_10001655_pt1 | contig 12525 bp, 11 predicted proteins | sample 13C_Glucose_Day1_2_FD_192480 | JGI IMG/M metagenome (GOLD analysis project Ga0247820, IMG submission 192480) | Soil microbial communities from agricultural site in Penn Yan, New York, United States - 13C_Glucose_Day14 | ecosystem: Environmental > Terrestrial > Soil > Agricultural land | place...
GACAGCAGGAAGGTCGCTATCGTGCAGGCGCGCCAGCTCGCGGTGTCCGCGGGCCGTGATGCGTCAACGTGGTGACCCAACCCGAAGCGATTCAATAGCATTTCTGACAGTCTGCCCGAATGCAATCCGCAGCGCTGCGTGCGATTGAACATTTGACGGCGCCTTCGGCATGATCTGCGCGATGCATACTCTGTGCTTGTCCCTACTCCTTTGAGCCGGCATGCGAGATCTGTCCAGCGCACTGTTGTCAGGCCTTCTGCTCTGTTGCTCCGGCACCGGTGTCGCCGCTCCCAGCGTCCCCATACCGTGCGAATCTCGAGACCTTGGCTTCGACCGGAAGGAGGTCCGCTGGGTTCACGTGCCGCTCTCAAGGCTCAAGCGCGACACGGTCTATGCGCCGGTCCCGGATGGCGATCGCCGCGGCGTGCTGCGCGCCACTGCAGATGGCTCGGCGTCGCTATATGCCACCATGCTGAAGGCAGCACTCCGGACGCCCATGAGACTGAGTTGGGAGTGGAGAACCGACGCACTGATTCCCGGGGCCGATAACCGCGACAAGTCGCGTGAGGACGCGCCGCTGCGGGTGCTGGTATCGTTCGACGGTGACCAGGGTACGCTGTCCAGAGAGGAGCGGGCGCGATTTAGGCGGGCCAGGAATGTCAGCGGGCGCGACCTCCCATACGCGCTGCTGATGTACATCTGGACCGACTTCGTGCCGGTGGGCAGCGTGATCCCCTCGGCCCACACCGGCCAAGTCAAGATGCTCGCAGTGGCCTCCGGGCGCGACGGCATCGGCTCCTGGCAATCAGTGACCCGCAATCTGGCCGACGACTACCGCCGCGCATTCGGCATGGATCCTGGTCCCGTCATCGGCATCGCCGTGATGACAGACACCGACAACACCGGCGCCAAGGCGATAGGCGAGTACGCCGGCATCCGCATCGCTTGCGGCGGAGGCTGAAGCCGAGCGTGTGCTGGAGATACTAGCAGCGCCTCAGCACGGCGCATCGTCGGCGCAGGGGCTCCTAGCTGGCGCTGGCATTGGGGAAGAAGAGCGGCTCGCCGTTCAGCTTGTAGTCGGCAATCGTCTTCTGGCCGTCGGTCGACACCAGCCAGTCGGCCACCTTCCTGGCCGCCGCCTCCTTCACGTGCGGATGCTTCTGCGGGTTGGTGAGGATGACCGCGTACTGGTTGAAGAGCACGGAATCGCCTTCGACCAGAATTGCAAGATCGCCGCGGTTCTTGAAATTGAGCCAGGTGCCGCGGTCGGAGAGGGTGTAGGCGCCCTTGGCCGAGGCGATGTTCAGCGTCGGGCCCATGCCGGAGCCGGACTCCTCGTACCAGCCGCTGCCGCTGGCGGGGGGCTTGACCTCCGCCTTCTGCCAGAGCCGCAGTTCGGCGCCATGCGTGCCGCTCTTGTCGCCCCGGGAGACGAAGGACGCACCGGCTGCTGCGATCTTCGCAAGCGCTGCTGTGGTCGACTTCGTGGCTGCGATCTTCGCCGGATCCTGCTTCGGTCCGATGATGACGAAGTCGTTGTACATGACCTCGCGGCGCTCGACCCCGTAGCCCTCCTCGACGAATTTCTGCTCGGCCTTCGGATCGTGGACCAGCAGGATGTCGGCGTCGCCGCGCCGGGCGAGATCGAGTGCCTGGCCAGTGCCCACGGCGACGACCTTGACCTGGATGCCGGTTGCCGCCGTCAGCTTCGGCAGGAGAAAACCGAAGAGACCGGATTGCTCGGTCGACGTGGTCGAGGCCATCACGATGCTATCGCCGGAGGCAGGGCTCTGCGCCCCGGCGAGCGGCGCGACGAATCCCAGCGAAAGCGCGAGCAGCAGGGGGAGCGCCGAGCGAAAGGCCCGGTGCATGGGATGAGCATGATTCATTGGATGTCTCCGTCGAGCCGCAATCGACGCAGATGTTGCCGATCCGTCGGAGAGTTTGCAAATCGTGGAAAATCTGCAAGACTCTGCGCCATGACGGATCTTTCAGACGCCTTGGTGCAGGCGGCCCGACTCGCGACCTCGGGCGACCCGGAGTTCTACAGCATCGTCGGACTCAGCCTGCGCGTGAGCAGCACCTCTGCCTGCTTCGCCTGCCTGCTGGGTATCCCGCTTGGTGCCTGGCTTGCCATGAGCCGCTTCAAGGGGCGTGGGCTCGCCATCTCGATCGTCAATGCCGCCCTCGGCATTCCGTCGGTGGTGGTGGGCCTGGTGGTCTACCTGGCGTTGTCGCGCTCCGGGCCGCTGGGCTTCCTCGGCATCCTGTTCACGCCGGCGGCCATGGTGGTGGCGCAGACGGTGCTGATCGCACCGATGGTGGCCGCCCTGTCGCGCCAGACCCTGCAGGACACCTGGGCCGAATACCGGGACCTGTTCGCCTCCTGGCGGATCGGTCGCGTCACGGCCCTGGCCACGCTCATCTGGGATTGCCGCTTCGGCCTGGTCACGATCGGGCTGACCGCCTTCGGCAGGGCGATCGCCGAGGTGGGTGCGGTGATGACGGTCGGCGGCAACATCGCCGGCAGCACGCGCGTGATGACCACCGGCATCGCCCTCGAGACCAGCAAGGGAGACCTGCCGCTGGCACTCGGCCTCGGCCTCGTGCTGCTTGCGCTGGTCTTCGCGATCATGGTGACGGCACAGGTCCTGCAGCAGGTGGCGCAGGGTCGCTTCGTCGGCGATCCATGACCCGCCACGACGATCGCCCATCGTTGTTGATGCTTCGCCGCATCACCCTGGACAGGGAAGGCCACCGGCTGTTGTCCGGAGTCGACCTCGAGATCAGGGCCGGCGAGCGACTGCTGGTGCTCGGCCCGAACGGCGCCGGCAAGACCCTGCTCATGCAGGTCGGGCATCGGTTGATCGTGCCGACAGCAGGACAGGTCGAAGCGGCCGGACACCTCCGGGAAGCGATGGTCTTCCAGCGGCCGGTGCTGCTGCGCCGGTCGGTGATCGGCAACGTGCTTTACGCCATCGATCACGCCCGCTGCGGCAACGGCCTTCGCAGCCGCGAAGCCCGCGAGGAGCGGGCGCTTGCCGCGCTGGCCCTGGTCGGGCTCGAGGCGCTGGCGCACCGCCGGGCACGCGTGCTTTCCGGCGGCGAGCAGCAGCGGGTCGCGCTGGCGCGCGCCGCCGCGTTGCGGCCGGATCTGGTCTGGCTCGACGAGCCGACCGCGAACCTCGACCCCGCCTCCACGCAGGCGATCGAGTCGATCGTGATGCAGATGAGCGCGAAGGGCGCGACCTGCGTGATGGCCACCCACGATATCGGACAGGCCCGCCGTCTCGCCCAGCGAGTCGTGCTGATGGCCGGCGGCAGAATCATCGAATCGACCGCGGCGGAGCGCTTCTTCGAGCAGCCGACAACCGACGACGGACGCCGCTACCTGCAAGGGGAACTGCTCAATGGCTGACGATCTGGCGGACTACCTGACGGTACCGGAGGCCGCGGTCTACCTGCGCATCAGCCCGCGCAAGATCTACGACCTCGCCAGCCGCAGCGGCCTGCCGCACCGCCGGGCGGGAGCGCGCCTGCTGTTCGAGCGCACGGCCTTGGCGGAATGGGTCCGGGGCAATGGCCAGGACCATGGGATGCCGGCGCCGCCGCTCGTGCTCGCCGGCAGTCACGACGCCCTGCTGGACTGGGCGGTACGCGCCAGCCATGCCGCATTGGCCACGCTGTGCCGCGGCAGCCGCGATGGCCTCGAGCGCGTCAAGCGGCGCGAAGCCTGCGCTGCGCTGCTGCACCTGCCCGAGCCGGGCGTCGGTCGCGCCGGGGGCGGTGGGTTCAATCTCGATGCAGTCTGCAAGACGCTCGATGGCCATGACGTCGTGCTGTTGAACTGGTGCTGGCGGCAGCAGGGCCTGATGGTCGCGCGCGACAACCCTTTCGGCATCCGTTCGCTCGAGGACCTGTTCGTCGACACCGCAGGCGCCGGTCCGCGTGTCGGCCGGCGCTCTGCCGGCGCGGGATCTCGCGAGCTCTTCGACCAGTTGCTTGCCGACCACGCGCCGGCCGGCAAGCATCGGCTCCACCTCGACCTGGTCGTGGACGACCTCGAGAGCGAGAACGATGCGGCATTGGCCGTGCGCCTCGGCCACGTGGATGCGGTCTTCGGTGCGCAGTCCGCGGCGCAGTCGATCGGCCTCGGCTTCGTGCCGGTGATTCGCGAGCGGGTCGACCTGCTGATCAACCGCCGCAGCTATTTCGAACCGCCGCTGCAGATGCTGCTCGACTTCTGCCGCGGTGAATCGTTTGCCGTCCATGCCGCGGCCCTCGGTGGCTACGACCTCTCACAGCATGGCACGGTGGTCTGGAACGGGGCATAGCCGCGCGAGCGCGGCGGCCGCGATGCAGACAGCAAGCGCTCGAAGGCAATGTCGGGGTATCTCCTGCAAGCCGAAAGGCCCGTAATAAACTCGCCGCATCGCATCACGCAGGCCCCATGCCATGGCCAACCCTCCGGTACCGCTTCCCGAACCCGCTTCCGATCCGGACTCCGGATCGCACGCCGCGCCGGGACCGGAGGCTGCAACCCCGCGTGCCGGCCTGCATGGCCGCGAGGCGGCGGGCACGGCTGTCACTGTGCCGACTTCTTCGCTGCCGGAGCGCGAGCTCGAGCGGATTGCGGCGCTGATGCGCGCCTGCGGCCTGCCGGCACTGGCCGAGGGCGGGGAGGTTGCCGCCGCCATTGTCAGGGACGCGGCCTGCTTGCCGATCGGCTTCGCATCCTGCGAGCGCTATGGCGGCGACGCCGTGCTGCGCAGGATTGCGGTGTGCCCCGGGTCGCGGAGCCGCGGCGTCGGCAGCGGCCTGATGGATAGCCTCCTTCGCCAGTTGATCGCTGCCGGCGTGCAATCGGTGGCATTGCTGGCAATCGGCGGCCGGGGGTTTTTCAGCCGCTTCGGCTTCACCGAGGTCGACGTGGCCGACCTGTCCCCCGGGTTGGCGGCAAGCGGACAGTTCCAGGGCGCGGACCCGGCGCTGGCCAGCCCGATGTACCTGGACCTGCGCGGTGCGACCCTGGTCAGGCCGGCGCGGCGCGCAGACATGGCCGCCGTGCTGGCCATCTACAACGACGCGGTGGCCCACTCGACCGCAACCTACGACTACGAGCCGCGCACGCTGGAGGAGCAGCTGGCGCAGTATGACCAGAAGATGCTCGACGGCTATGGCTTCTATGTGGCCGCCACGCCGGACGGCACGGTGGCCGGCTTCTCCACCTACGGTCTCTATCGGACCCGGCCCGGCTGGCGCTATGCCTGCGAGCATTCGGTCTATGTGGCCGCGCCGTGGCGCGGCCGCCATGTCGGCCTGAGCCTGCTGCCGCCGATCAAGCGCCATGCTCGCAAGCGTGGCTTCCACACCATGATCGGCGTGGTGGATGCGGAGAACGCCGCCTCGTTGGGCATGCATCGCCGCGCCGGCTTCGCCGAGGTCGGCACCGTCCGGCAGGGCGGCTACAAGTTCGATCGCTGGCTCGACGTCACCTTCCTGCAGGCGATGCTGTAGCTGGCGGAAACCTCCGCTTCCTTGCCGTTTCGCCCCTTTTCCTCGGTCAGCTAAAGCGCGATCCTGTCGACTGGCCCGGCTGTGCGCCGGCTGCCCGAGCGACACCCGACAGCAAGGAGGACATGATGAGCGTCACTGCCACCCCGGCCGCCCCGGGCGGCGATCCGCGCGGCTGCCCGGTCGGCACCACCTCGCAGGCCGCCGTCGGCCATCTCGAGCAGGCGATGTGGCGACTGGTCTCCTACTTCGGTGACCCGCTGGCCGACCTCGACGCCGCCCTTGCCGCGGATCCCGCCTGGCTGCTGCCGTACCTGGTGAAGGCGAACGCGCTGCTGACCATGGCCGAGCATCGCTTCAACCGGATGGCCGAGGCGAGCGTCGCGCAGGGCGTGGCCGCCAACACCGGCCGCGGCATGCCGGAACGCGAAGCGGCCCACCTGGCCGCCACCCGCGCGGGGCTCGCAGGGCAATGGCGCACCGCCTGCGACCACTGGGATGCGATCCTGGTCGACCATCCGCAGGACCTGGCGGCATTGCTGCCGGCGCACCTGTTCGACTTCTATCGCGGCGACAGCCTCAACCTGCGCAAACGGGTGGCGCGGGTGTTGCCGGACTGGTCGCCGGCGGCGCCGCTCTACAGCTACGTCCTCGGACAGTATGCGTTCGGGCTGGAGGAGGGCAACCTCTATCCGCAGGCGTTGGAGGCCGGCCAGCGCGCCCTCGCCCTCGACCGCCGCGATCCCTGGGCGGTGCACGCGGTTGCGCATGTCCACGAAATGCTGGGCGAATACGACGAGGGCGCTCGCTGGCTCGCGTCGCGCGAACCGGACTGGTCGCCGGACAACGGCTTCGCCTTCCACAACTGGTGGCACCTGGCCCTGTTCCAGGTCGAGAAGCTCGACAGCGACGCCGCCCTGCGGATATTCGACGAGCATATTGCGCCGGGCGCGGAGATGGCATTGCAGCAGGTCGATGCGGCGGCGCTGCTCTGGCGGCTGACCCTGATGGAGGTCGACGTGGGCGATCGTTGGGCGCGGCTGGCGCCGGCCTGGCCGGTGGCGGCGCCCGATGGCGGTTTCTACTCCTTCAACGACCTGCATGCGGTGCTCACGCATGTCGGCGCCGGCGACATCAGCGCGGCGCAGAGCATTCTCGACCTGGCGGTGGCCGGCGCCGGTGCGGCGACCACCTGCGGCGCCGCCGCAGGCGACACCGGTGTGCCGCTGATGCGCAGCGTGATCGCGATGGCGCAGGGCCGCGATGCCGATGCGGTCGACGGGCTGATCGCGGTGCGCGAGACCGCCCACCGCTTCGGCGGCAGCCATGCGCAGCGCGACCTGATCGAGCAGACGCTGCTTGCCGCCGCGATCCGTGCCGGCCGGCGGCCGCTGGCGAGGCACCTGCTCAACGAGCGGATGATGGCGAAGCCGGAATCGCCGCTGACCGGATTCTGGAAGCAGCGGGTGGGGTAGGGGTCTAGTAGCCGGTCGCTTTCGCAGACGTGGTCCCCGCGCCCTTCAGCGCGGCTACCCACTCCTGCGACGCGGCCCGCAGGTAGGCAGCGTCGTTGCCAAGGTTGAGGTAGTCGAATCCCTTCTGCCTCATGTCGAGCGCAAAGGCCACGCTCGGGCAGTAGATGCCGGTCATCTTGCCATGACGACGAGCGCTCGCGAGGATCAGGTCGATCGCGTCGGCAAAGGGACCGCTGCGCCAGTCCACGCCCGGCGCGAGGCCGAGTGCGAGGCTGAGGTCGGCGGGCCCGACGAACAGACCGTCGAGGCCTGCCACCGCGGCAATCTGGTCGACGTCGTTGAGTCCCTGCGGCGTCTCGATCATCGCCAGCGTCAGGATCTCCTCGTTGGCGCCGCTGAAGTAGTCGGCCCCCCCATAGAGGAAGCCGCGCGTCGGGCCGTAGGATCGGGACCCGAGCGGCGGATAGCGGCTGGCGTCGACGAAACGACGCGCGTCGTCGACGCTGTCGATCATCGGGCAGATGACGCCGTAGGCGCCGGCGTCGAGCAGCTTGTTGACCTCGAAGAACTGGTTGTCGCTCACCCGCACCATCGGCATCGCAGGCGTGGCCGACAAGGCGGCAAGCATCGCCATGGCCTGCTCGAGGTACAGCATGCCGTGCTGCAGGTCGACCACCACCGTGTCGTAGCCGCCGTGTCCCATCACCTCGGCGCTGTAGGCGCTGCCGACCGAACACCAGCCGCCGAGCGCGACCTCCTTGTTCCGGAACTTCTGCTTGAGGGTATTGGGGCGCATGGTCTCTCCAGGTCGCGTTCGACGCCGGGCCGCCGCCCGGTCTGGGGCAAAGAATGTCATTGTGAACCAACGCGGCCGATGATCAGGAGCGTTGATTTCCGGTTGACAGCCGGGCGCGTCTGCATAAAATTAGCACGAACGTTCGTTTCTTAGTCCGCTTGCCCTCTCAGGGACCGCACCTCGATGACCGCTTCCCGGCATGCCTCCCTGCGCAAGGGCCAGCAGACACGCGCCGCCATCGTCAATGCCGCTCTCGAGCAGGCTGCCCGTGCGGGTCTCGAAGGGCTGACGATCGGCGCGCTCGCCGAGCAGATGCACATGTCGAAGAGCGGCGTGTTTGCGCACTTCGGCTCGCGGGAAGACCTGCAGATCGCCGTCCTCAAGGCCTACGAGCAGCGCTTCATCGACGAGGTGCTCAAGCCCTCGTTGCGCCAGGTCCGCGGCCTGCCCCGGCTGCTTGCCATCCTCAACCACTGGCTGGAGCGTACGGTGATCGAGGCCGCCCTCGGCTGCATCTGGATCTCCGGCGCGAGCGAGTACGACGACCGGCCCGGCGCGGTGCGCGACGAACTGGTATCGATGGTCCAGGGGTGGCAGCGCGAGATCAGCCGGGCGATCGGGCAGAGCATCCGCGAGGGTCACCTGCGCGAAGACACCGACGTGAACGACCTCGTCTTCGGCATCTATGGCGTCATCCTCGTGCTGCATCACGATTCGCGGCTGATGCGCAGCGCCGAGGCCTTGCCGCGTGCCCGCCGTGCCATCGACCGCCTTCTGCAGCAGTTCGCCCGCGTGCCGCTGCCACGCCCGGACGCCCTTCCACAACACCACGCCGCCTGACCAGGAGCAGACCATGCCCCAGTACACCCCGCCGCTGCGCGACTTCCAGTTCGTCCTCCACGAGGTGCTCGATGCCCAGGGCGAACTCTCCCGGCTGCCCCGCCATGCCGAAGTCAACCGCGAGCTGATCGATCAGGTGCTCGAGGAGGGCGGCAAGTTCTGCGCCGAAGTCCTCTTTCCGCTGAACCGGTCCGGGGACGAGGAAGGCTGCCGCTACGTCGGCGACGGCGTCGTCGCGACCCCGACGGGCTTCAAGGAGGCGTGGGAGCAGTACAAGCAGGCGGGATGGCCGACGCTGACCTGCGACCCCGAACTGGGCGGCCAGGGCCTGCCCTTCGCGGTCGGCATCGCGTTCCAGGAGATGCTGAACTCGGCCAACCAGGCCTGGACGATGTATCCCGGCCTCACCCACGGCGCCTACGACTGCCTGCACGAGCACGGCACGCCCGAGCAGAAGGCGCTCTACCTGCCGAAGCTGGTTTCCGGCGAATGGACCGGCACCATGTGCCTGACCGAAGCGCATTGCGGCACCGACCTCGGGATGCTGCGCAGCCGCGCCGAGCCGCAGGACGACGGCAGCTACCGGATCACCGGCACCAAGATCTTCATCTCCTCGGGCGAGCACGACCTCGCGGAGAACATCGTCCATCTGGTGCTGGCCAGGCTGCCGGACGCGCCGGCGGGCACCAGAGGCATCTCGCTGTTCATCGTGCCGAAGTTCGTCCCGAACGACGACGGCAGCCTCGGCGAGCGCAATGGCATCAAGTGCGCGCGCATCGAGGAGAAGATGGGGATCCACGGCAACGCCACCTGCGTGATGGACCTCGACGGCGCGCGAGGCTGGCTGGTTGCGCAACCCAACCGCGGCCTGCAGGCGATGTTCGTCATGATGAACGCGGCCCGCATCGGCGTGGGCATGCAGACGCTCGGCCTGATGGAGGCGGCCTACCAGAACTCGCTGGCTTACGCCAAGGAGCGGATCCAGTCGCGCAGCCTCACCGGAGCGAAGCAGCCGGACAAGCCCGCCGATCCGATCATCGTGCATCCGGACGTGCGCCGGATGCTGCTCACGCAGAAGGCCTACACCGAAGGCTGTCGTGCGTTCGCGCTCTGGCTCGCCCTGCAGGCCGACCGCGGCGAAGCGCATCCCGACGCGGACGAGCGCAAGAACGCGGAGGACTTGCTGTCGCTGCTGACGCCGGTGGTCAAGGCCTTCATCACCGACAACGGCTTTCTCTGCACCAACCTCGCGATGCAGGTCTTCGGCGGCCATGGCTACATCCGCGAATGGGGGATGGAGCAGTACGTGCGCGACGCCCGGATCAACATGATCTACGAGGGCACCAACACCATCCAGTCGCTCGACCTGCTGGGCCGCAAGGTGCTGCAGGACAACGGCGCCCGGCTGCGCAGGTTTGGTGACATCGTGAAGGATTTCATCGAGTCGGAGGGCCATCGCGAGGAGATGGCCGAATTCGTCAATCCACTGGCCGACCTGGCCGGCAAGGTCGAGAAGCTCACGATGGAAATCGGCATGAAGGCAATGCGCAATCCGGACGAGGCGGGTGCGGCCGCGGTCGACTACTTGCGCGTGATCGGCCACCTCGTGCTGTCGTACTTCTGGGCGCGGATGGCAAACGTCGCGCTGGCGCACGAGGAGGACTCGCCCTTCTACCGGTCGAAACTCGCCACCGCCCGGTTCTACTTCGCGAAGCTGCAGCCCGAAACCGCGATGCTGATCCGCGCCGCGCGCGCCGGGTCGGCGCCGCTCATGGACATCGCGGTCGAGCAATTCTGAAGCCGCGACTGCAAGGTCGCAGCCGCATCCCGGGGGGCCGGTATTCTGCCGGCGGCCCGCCCCGGCGGGCTGGTCCTGCCGAAATAAGATAAAGGAGATGACATGGAAGTTGCTGACGGCTACGTCAACCGGCTGATGCGCGCCGCCGCACTGGCCACCGCGGCAGTCGCCGGCGCGCTGCTGCTCGGCGGCGGCGCCGGGGCCCAGGACGCGAGCCCTGCGGGCCTGTGGAAAACGATCGATGACGAGACCGGCCAGGCGAAGGCGCTGGTGCGGATCAGCGACGACGGCGGGTTGCTGACCGGCAGGATCGAGAAGCTGTACAACCCGAGCCGGCCGGACCCGGTGTGCGACCAGTGCAGCGGCGAGCGCAAGGGCAAGCCGATCGAAGGCATGACCATCCTCACCGGGCTCAAGCGCACCGACAGTGGCTGGGAGGGTGGCGAGATCCTCGATCCGAACAAGGGCAAGGTCTACCGCGCGAAGGCAAAGCTGACGGACGGCGGCCGGCAGCTCGAGGTCCGCGGCTTCATCGGGGTCGCACTCTTTGGCCGGACCCAGACCTGGATTCGCGAGAACTAGCCTGCAGGACCCCGGCCGCGAGCCGCTGGCAGGAAACCGGCGCCGCGCGGCCGTCCGGTCCACAATGCATGCAGAACATGGAGAACGTCATGAGCAATTTCATCGTCAGGAAGGTCGCCGTCCTGGGCGCCGGGGTCATGGGCGCACAGATCGCGGCCCACCTGGTCAACGCCGGCGTGCCGGCGATCCTCTTCGACCTGCCCGCAAAGGAAGGGCCGAAGAACGCGATCGCGCTGAAGGCGATCGAGGCGCTGAAGAAGCTGAATCCGGCGCCGCTGGGTCATCCCGAGCTCGCTGCGCAGATCACGCCGGCCAACTACGAGGAGCATCTCGGGCTGCTCGCCGGTTGTGACCTGGTCATCGAGGCGATCGCAGAGCGGATGGACTGGAAGCACGACCTGTACCGCAAGGTCGCGCCGCACATCGGCGCCCACGCCATCTTCGCCTCCAACACCTCCGGCCTATCGATCACCCGGCTTTCCGAAGGCTTCGAAGCCGCGCTTCAGGAGCGCTTCTGCGGTGTTCACTTCTTCAATCCGCCGCGATACATGCACCTGGTCGAGCTGATCCCGACCGCGCGGACCGACCCGGCCGTTCTCGACCGGCTCGAGAGCTTTCTTACCAGCACGATGGGCAAGGGCGTGGTCCGCGCCAAGGACACGCCGAACTTCATCGGCAACCGCATCGGCATCTTCAGCATCCTCGCCACCTTCAAGGAGGTCGACAACTTCGGCCTGACCTATGACGTGGTCGACGACCTGACCGGCGACAAGCTGGGCCGCGCCAAGTCCGGCACGTTCCGCACGGCGGACGTGGTCGGTCTCGACACGATGGCGCACGTGATCCGCACGATGCAGGAGAACATCAAGGATTCGTTCGCAGCCGTCTACGCGACGCCGCGGGTGCTCCAGGCGCTGATCGACAAGGGGGCGCTCGGCGCGAAGACGGGCGCGGGGTTCTATCGCAAGGTCGGCAAGGACATCCTGCGCCTGGACCCCGGCAAGGCCGACTACGTGCCCTCGGGCGCCAAGGCCGACGAGACGGTCGCCCGAATCCTCAAGAAGAAGAGCTGGGCCGAGCGCATCAAGCTGCTGCGGGAGTCGAAGAACCCGCAGGCGCAGTTCGTCTGGTCGATCCTGCGCAACACCTTCCACTATGCGGCGCTGACTCTCGAGGAGATCGCGGACACGGCTCGCGATGTCGACTTCGCGATGCGCTGGGGTTTCGGCCAGAAGCAGGGACCGTTCGAGATCTGGCAGCAGGCGGGTTGGCGCGAGGTGGCGCAGTGGATCGGCGAGGACATCGAGGCCGGCAAGGCCTTGTCGAAGGCGCCGCTGCCGGCATGGGTGCTCGCAGGACCGGTGGCGGACAAGGGCGGCGTGCATCAGCCGGAAGGCTCGTGGTCGCCGGCTCGCCAAGCCTTCGTGCCGCGCTCGGACCTGCCGGTCTATCAGCGGCAGCTGTTCCGCGCGCCGCTGCACGGCGAGGCGGCTGCGCCGGCCGGCGAGACGGTGTTCGAG
>Ga0247820_10001659_pt1 | contig 12518 bp, 10 predicted proteins | sample 13C_Glucose_Day1_2_FD_192480 | JGI IMG/M metagenome (GOLD analysis project Ga0247820, IMG submission 192480) | Soil microbial communities from agricultural site in Penn Yan, New York, United States - 13C_Glucose_Day14 | ecosystem: Environmental > Terrestrial > Soil > Agricultural land | place...
GACTTACGCGGGGTCGGCCGGCTTGTCCTTAGCGGCAAGATCGAAGCGCCGGACGTACTAATCAGTGGGACGCCTTGTCAGGCGTTCACTCTTGCAGGGATGCGCGAAGGGTTGGCCGACGAGCGCGGCGCTCTCGCGATCAAATTCGTGGAGCTGGCAGATGCAATTGACCATGTTCGAGGACTCGCCGGAAAGCCTCCCGGCATCGTCGTCTGGGAAAACGTGCCCGGCGTTCTCTCCGACAAGGCGAACGCCTTCGGATGTCTACTTGCGGCGCTTGTTGGGGAAAGCTGCGAGCTGCTCCCTACAGGGCGCAAATGGACGGACGCTGGTGTTGTGTATGGACCCGCGAGGGCAGTCGCTTGGCGGATTCTTAATGCCCAACATTTCGGAGTGGCCCAACGGCGTCGCCGCCTGTTCGTTGTCGCAAGCGCTCGAAAAGGATTCGACCCCGGAGCGGTACTTTTTGACCTCGGAAGCGTGCGCCGGGATTCTTCGCCGCTTGAGCCGAAAGGGAGTAACGCCGAGGTTCGCCAGTGCCGATGCGGCTACGGCTTTTCAGTTGGCACTGGAATCCTTCAATGCCCCAAGTGCCGGCGAATAGTCGCGATTGAGGCGCCTGCATGGTGGAACGGTTTCGGGGTGAGTCAAACCCTCGACGCCGTACTAGACAAGCACCAAGCGCTGCCCGAAAAAAACCGGTTCCCCGCCGTACTCGATAACGGTCGGCTCCGGTTTATTACACCGAGGGAGGCCGAGCGCCTGCAAGGTTTGCCGGACGACTTCACGCGTATTCCGTGGCGCGGCAAACCCGCCGAGCAATGTCCCGACGGGCATCGATATAAGGCAATCGGAAACACTAAGGCGGTCCCGGTAGTTCGTTGGCTCGGCCGGCGCTTACTTGCGGTAATCAATCAAGAAGGGGTGAATGATGGAACCTGAAATCCTGCACGTACCCGAGCTGGCAAAGATCATGGGGCGAACCGAGTCGGCAATCCGTAGCGCCGTACAAAGTCGGCCGGATTGGTTGCCGCCATATTATAAGCAGGGGTCGCGGATTTGCTGGCGACTTGAGACGGTGCGGAAGTTTCTGCGGGAGTTTGAAGCGGGGGAACATCAAGCGGTAAAAGTAGGGCGACCCCGTAAGGAGCCGCCAAGCTTTCGAGCGTTAGCCTAACTTGTCGGCGAGGCTCTCGGGGCTCAAGTGGGTATAGCGCTTGAGCATCGCCAGAGTTTTATGCCCGGTAATCGCCGCGACTTCCATTAACCCTAGTTCGCGCTCGAATAGACGGCTGGTCGCTTCGTGGCGCAAGTCGTGATAATGCAGGTCGACAACCCCGGCCGCTTTGCACGCCAGTGGAAAGTAGTTACTGACCGACTGAGGCGAAAGGCTAAACACTCGGCCGTCGAGTCGAGCCGGCAAACTCTTTAGAACTTCGAGCGCTCGCGTTGAAAGTGGAACCCGACGGCGCTCGCCGTTCTTCGAGTCTTCGAGATAAACAACCCGCCCCCGAATTTGTTCGCGCCGTAACATTACAAGTTCGGTACGACGCATCGCGGTATCAACGGCAAGTTCGATAATAGCCGGAAGTTCGTGGTGAATTTCCTTCGCCGCTTCGCAAACCTTTTTAAGTTCCAAGGTCGTTGGCCGGCGGTCGCGTTCTTTGCTGCCCTTCGGTAAGCGGATATTAGTGCAGGGGTTTTGTAAGCCGGCCATATGCCACTCTTTAGCGGCGACCGTATAGAGGTGGGAGATTACAGCGAGTTCGAGGCGGACGGTTGCCGTCGCAACATCTTGCTTGAGGCGCTCGTCGCGATAGGCGGCAATGTCTGAGGAAGTAATAGCGCCGAGAAACTTCTCAGCGAGGGGGTGTTTTAACCATCGGTTAATGCGGACCTTCTCCTGCTTCTCCCCCTTTTTTTCGGGGGTTACTTCTTCTAAGTAACGATTGAGAGCTTTCAGTAAAGTTGTCCGGTCGGCCTCGCGACTATCGACATACTTGGCGCGGGCCATATCCCCTTCAATACCATTGGCCCAGCGTTGGGCTTCGGCTTTCGTATCGAAGGTGGCGGTGGCGGTCGGGTAGCCCTTGCGCCGAATCTGCGCTTTCCAAGCGTTGCCGCGTTTGGTGTAGGTGGCCATTTCGGTATCCCCTTCGGTGGTTGGAAACCCAAGGATAGCCGATGGAGTAAATGCCGTTGCTCCAAATTTGCTCCAAATGAAAAAGGGGTTAGCGCCGGAAACTCGCTAACCCCTTGATTTTGGCGGAGAGATAGGGATTCGAACCCTAGGTAATGTCGCCACTACAACGGATTTCGAATCCTATCTGGCCCGTTGTTTTTCCTCACATTTTCCTGACAAGGTATTGAATTCACTACACCTTGCTGCATGAGGGTGATGCTTGATGATGGATAGTTTGGTGCACTCGTTGCTCCAAAATTGCTCCAACTTGCTCCAGATTGCTCCACGCTTTCCGACCCGACGCACGGCTATGGCTTGCCTCAATGCCAGGCGACAGGGTTGACGATGCAGGAGCGGTTCGGTTACAAGGATGCCCCGCCACGCCGACCAGCCGACGCGATAAAAATAACATTCGGCTTGACTAACCACCCCGACCAACGGTAAACATTGTTTGACCGTCGCTAAGGAACTATCAAGCGATACCGGGAAAACATGGAAACGCAGGAGCCACACATGGCTTTAAATTCAGGATTAGGATTTTCCAAGTTCGCGCAGCGCGAGCATTGTCTGCTAGATTTGATCTCATCTATGGAACCGCCACCGCCCGAGCCAACTGCTCAGGAGTTGCGTTCAATACGCAAGGCGGAGAAACGTAAGCGGCGAGAGTTGGCAATGCTCGGAGCCGATGATTTCCATTTTGATTTTACTCCATCCCCGAAGTCCTCCGACTTGCAAAGTCTTGAGGATCAAATGCGCGACGCGCTCGGTATTGATAAGCCGGTCCAAAAAGACAAGCCCGAGGTATTAGCCTCGTTCGAGTTTGTCCAGACTACTCCGAAGACTTCCCCGCCACCCGGTATTGAACAAGCCAGCGAAACCGCTATGCGGCAGGCGAAGCTTGAAAAGCAAATACGCGCCAGCCTTGGCGTGCCTACTCCGGCGAAACCCGCCACGCCTGTACGCAAACAATCAGCGCCACGGACTTTCCTCAAACGCGAGTTGGAAGTCATCCTGCTCGTCCGCGACCACGACTGGTTCGAGATTCCGTTTATTCACGTTGAATACAATATGACCGCCGTTGAGGCGGAAATAGAAGCCGGCAAGAAAGCCCGTAGCTATGGGCTAAAGGTTCTCAAGTTGATTAGTGTCGAGTCAAAAGAAATAGAAGTGACTGTGGGTGCGGCGTAGGCTAGACAATAGCCCCGGCGCCATCCCGGTGCCGGGGTTATTTTTTGAAACGAGGGAGAACCAATGGCAAGCGAAGCCGATAGCCTTTATATGATTCAACGCTACATCATGGCGCTTGACCCGAGTGACCAATCGATAACCGCTCGGCACATTAGACAGATTCGCCAAATCCTAGCCGACTCGGAGAACAAGCACCTTGCCTATGTGGCTCTGGCGCTAGTGAGTGCCGAACAATTGGCCGCGACGAGCGAAGCGAAACGCCTTAGACCGAACGATATCAACTAAACGAACACGAACCGGAAGTTAGAACCATGTCCACATTAGCCGAATTTAAACGCGCAGAACGCGAACTCGCGATCAGGGTCCGCGCCTTTCAGGAAATGAAGCAGTCCCCGGAAGTTCAGAAGGCTATCGCGTTCGAGAAGGCGCTCGACGATTTCCTCGCCGTCCACAAGATATCGAGGTCTGCCCTTTACGAACTGCTCTCTATCGAGTTTGAGGCGGACAAGAAACCGGCCAATAGGTCACACCACAAGAAGCCGGCAACGCCTGCCAAAAAGCCGGTCAGCAAGCCGGCTACCGGGAAGCGAACCCGTGTATTTAACGGCGTCAAAATCAGGACGTTCAGGAACCCACATACCGGCGAGGAGCTAGTTGTGCGCGGCAATCGTGACGGCAAGTTCAACGCGTGGAACGCGCAGTATGGGAAGGACGTTGTACGGGGTTGGAAAATTAGCGAGGTTGATGCCGAGCCGAAATCCGCCAACGCCTAACGATAAGCCCGGCCTAGCGCCGGGCTTTTCTTGAGCGCGATATAAGCACTGCTCATATTCATCCTCGTTAGGTCTATCCCTCGCAATTAGCCGAGCTGACCGTAAAGCGTCCAAACATCCGACGCGGTACGCTTGAGGGTTACGACGCCATACTGCCCCACGATAACGTCCGTCGCAGTACTCAATCGGTTGACCGTTACGCCGGCCCCGGCGCTAATCGTTACCGCCCCAGCCGCGCCCTGCTGAATACGGATTTCGGTATCAGCCGGCCACGTTACAGAACTTTGTGGCGGGACGGTAATAGCAACGGCCGTGGCTGCGGTTGTCCGCAGGAAGGTACTCGCGTCGGTTAACGCTAGGGTAATCGACGTTCCCGCGTTCGTCGTTACGATAGGAGGCGCGGCGACCGGGAGTGTCCACGCCGACCCGCTCCAGACATAAGTTTTGTCGTCAGCCTTGCTCCAAATGCGTAGCCCTTCTTGACGAACGCCCATCGCGATAGGCGTTCCTGCCGAGTTGTTACCCGGTACAAATACCCAGCCCGTGCCGAAGTACCCGGCGAGACAGTTCGCCCGGCCGGACCATGCGCCGGTCGGACTCGCACCGAGAATATACGAGTCACCTTGCGCCGGGCTGCCGGGCGGTGTATTGAGCGCGACGCTAATAACGCCCGTCTGCAAAATCTGCAACTGGTTGAGCGCGCTGTTGTGGGTAATCTCCGGCTGCGCTTGCTGGCCGGCGATGTACTCAATGCCGAGGTCTGCGGATGTGCTCATAAATCCCTCATACGGTCGCGATAGCAGGGAAGCCCCGGCCGCGAACATCACTTAGTTGATAGACGCGGAGAGTTACTGCTGTTCCAGGGGACAGCCCGTCTGCGGTTTGCTCCGCAGCGGTATAAATTGCGGTCGGAGTGGTCGAGGTAATCGTCCGAACAACGGCCGCGCCGCTATAGATATCGATGGAATACGCCTCGCTCAACTCGCCCAACGGGACCGGACCAAGACCAAGGCCGGGGACTTGCAGGCGAGTACGGCGAACCCACGTCACGGTAAGGTTGTTCGAGCCGTCGCGCACCCCGGCAACGTGAACCGGGGACTTCGGCATTTTGCCCACGCCGTTGTTGGTAAACGCTTGCGACGCGGTATCGACCTCGTTTGTCAGGAGGCTGACCGGCTTGAACAGTCTGGAGTAATACCAGTCTGCCGGGCCGAACTCGGTACGCCCGAGCGTCGTCGATTTGAGCAGGACGAATACCTCGTTACTGCCGTGCGTTGTATTCGCCTCGGTCCCGAGTCGGCCGCGCAATAGGTTGCTGAGTTGATACGTCGATGCCCCGATAAGGGTCGCGGTTGCGAACTGAATAATTTCCCCGCCCTGCCCGGATGCAGGGCCGAGCCACGCCGCGTTATAGCCGGCGATAATTAGAGTCTCGTCCATACTTTCGAGCGTCGACCCGGCGTAATCGAGAACGACGGTCAGCGTGTTGCCACGGTCCCAGAAGTCGGTCGGCCCGGTCGGCAAGGCAACGGCAACATCACCGATAACCGTCCGCACGCCCACCTTGTTCATGCTGCTATAAGTCGCCCCGCCATCAATCGACCGACGAATATCCGCGCCGCGCCAGCCGGTCGATTCTCCGGTGACGACCCAATAAAACCCGGCGTCGTCGTTGCCGTCGCGGACGATAGGCATATCCATGAGAACCAGCCGAGTAACGCCGGGGAATTTGACCACGTTCGCCGGTACGTTGCCGTTAGTACCGACCGCATCGGAGGTATAAACCTCGGGGTCATCGCGTTGGGCTTCGACCGTGTTCACACCGTTATCGCCACGCGCAATCCGCACGATTTTGTAAGGGATGATCTGGCCGTCTACCAGCACGCCTACAACGTCGCCGGAGCTACGCCGTACCCACTTATCGGTAATCGTAAAGTCAACGCTACGGCGCGCTGTCCAAGCCTCCCACAAGGTACGGTCGGCAATACGTCGTGCCTCGTCGACGCTCAAGGTCAGAGGCAGTTCTACGGCGAGCTTGTTCTCGGCGTTGCCGATATCTTTAAAGGCGCGCTGGCTATTGATTTGGTAATCCAGCGACGGGTCGAGGTGCGTTAGTGATACCTCCTTGGGCATCTCCAACGCCGTGACCGCCTTGAAGCGAGCCGGCTCGGTCGTATTGTCGGCACCTTCCACCGCGCCCATATCCCCGACCGGGATAACTCCCTTCATCCCGGCGCCGCGCTTAACGCAGCGGACTTGCCCGGCCTGCTCGGCGAGGTCGAAATTAAAGGCAACTGCGAGTGGTGCCAGCGCGCCGCTTGCTTGGACCGACCGCGCAATAACCAAGCCGCGTAACGTATCGTTAAGCCCGGTAATCGAGATATCGGAAACGCCAACGCGACGCGCAATATCGTGGACTACGGCGGCGACATTCGTTGTCGCACTCCCGGCGATTTCGACCTCAATGTTAGGCAGTCGATTCCCGAAGTCGGCTAGCTGCAAATCCTTGAAAACGATATACGCGATATTTCGATAAGCCGGGGTCGTCGGGTTATAGGACTGAATCCAACTATCGGGAACTTGCACCGCCGAGCCCGGCCAGAAGTGCATTTCCTCCATAACCGAATGGGCGCCCATTGCCTTGGTTACGATCTGACCGTTAACCGGGTCGACGGCGGGAAGGCTTAACCCGGTCGCGTCGTAAATCAGTTTCGAGTTTGCCCAAATCCGATTCACCCCGACCATCGGACCGGCGCCCATCGCCATTGCGAAACTTACCCGGTAGCTATAGGTCGTTGTAGTCGCACCACCACCGCCACCCTTACCGCCTCCAGACTCCTCCTCCTCGGAGGTTTCGAGTAACCCAGTCGACCAGATGACGTTACCGCTTGCGCGGTTCTCCGGCCCGTAAATTAAGGGAATCGCGTTCCCGTAAGTCGAGACAATGATCTGCTTATCTTGCAGGCGCGGTCCCTCAAGTTCGGGGCCATCGGGCGGGTCGATAATCCCGCCAACTGTCATACCGATTTGCGCGCCCATGATTGGGCCGACTGGCGTAAAGAACCCGATTACGGCACCAGCAATACCGCCGATAACTTGCCCGACGCTACTCATAGTTCACCCTCAAGGTTCGGATACCGCCACCAGCTTTTGATTCGCGCCAGCCACTCGGGGGTTAGGCCGTGTTCGACCACTCCCCCGGCGTCGCTATAGGAATGAATCAAGGTCGCGCCGCCTCGGCTATCGCTCGCCAAGATCGCAAGGTGCATGGGCAAATCGTCGCGCCATTCTAGCCACGCGATATCCCCCGGCTGCGGCGTGCCTTCAACCAGCCGGAGAAATTGCCGCATCCCTTCGCCCATCCGACGCGGGTTAGGTATACGGCTATATCCGCCGAACCGCGCCCACGCTTCGGCGTCCTCGGGTAGCGCTCCGGTCGCGTGACCGACGCCACGAATCAACCCGACGCAATCCACGCCGACCCCGCGAACAACCGCCTGATGGTGGTACGGGGTCCGCAGCCAGCGACGCGCCTCGCTTACGATTTGCTCGCGCATAGTCATCCCTTGGCGTCTGGGTATTGGTTAATGGAATCGGAGCCGGGCACGTCGGGGAAACCGCCGTAATCAACCATGTCTGCGTTGAAGCGCATATGGTCGGTCGGCGACTTGTTGCAGCCGGGCGTCGCGGTATAGGTGTCGCCAGTTTCAATCGGGTAAAGCAGCGGCGACCAGAGAACAAACACGCCAGCCTCGAACCGTTTAATTTCCGACTTCGCCCCGGCGTTGGCTCCCCCGGTAAAGGTCAGAATGCCTAGATCAAAGTGACCATTTGGCTCGGCCCGCGAACTATCGATAACGATACGACGCGTCGACGCGTTGCTCGCTGCCGGCACCGCTGTAGAAGTCGCCGACCCGGCGACGGTAATCGCCGCGAGATTGACCGGACAGCGAGCGTCGAGCGTCGACCCGAACCCGTAGCGGCACGACGGCGAGAAGACTTCCAGCAACCCTTTCTGCCGCAGGTTGGCCGACCCGGTTAACACTTCAAACTTAAACCCGTCGATGCCGTGGCTCATGCCCCCGGTGGTCCCGGCCATGAGACGGAACGGCGTCTGGCCGCTGGTGTTATTCCAGGGCACCATCCAAATTTCAAACGCGGCAAAATCGAACAAGCCGTTATAGAGTTCCTGCTCGCTGATACCCGCGTCGGAAATAATCCCGAGTAACTCCATGTTCCCGCTTGCGCCGATAGTCGTCGATTGCTCGGTGGCCGTAGCGGTCAAGGAATTGCACGGAGTATGAACCACCCCACGGAAAGTTAGCGGCCGGTCGAGCGAGGTAAACGCGAAGACTTGGCCGTCAGTTCGGGTAATCGTCCACGTCTGCGCCCACTGCGTTGTGCATGGGATTTGATCGACGAGGACGAGCGCCAGCATTTGGGTAATCGGTGTATCGGCGTGGAATTCAACCAACGGAAGCGCGGCGAATTGCGTTACCCGCATCGGCGGATTCGGTGCCGCCATAACCAGAGCGGCGAATTGCGTTTCGCGAATATCCGGCAATGGTCCGCCGAGGACCATCGCCGCCAGTTGCGTTACCCGCGAAATTCCCGAGCCGGCACCTAGGGCTAGCAACGCGTCTTGTGTTCCGCGAGTCTCGGCCGATGTTGGGAAAACGGCGGTATCGCCATTGGTCCCGACAGCTACGTCATCAATCCGTTGAGGTCCGTTCGCCGAGTTGTTGCCTAGCCCGGCGTAACCAGTCCCGCTGATTGTCGCGTCGGTGACTTCAAGGTTCCACCCGGCCGGTTCTGGTAGCAGTTGGCTATCCCAAACTTTCGCTTTGAGCGCAGTTCCGTTAACCCGAAAACGTAAACCATAGAATCGACCGTTAACCATAGTCGGCACCGTAACCGTGCCAATAACGGTCACACCACCGCTGACGATTCGGAAAATCCCGACAGAGGTATCAGAGGCGTTATAGAAAACATAACCCCCCTCGGTTCCGGCGCCGCCCGAGCCGCGCAGAATTAAATAGAACTGGCTCGATGAAGTGATACCAGCGTCACAACGCCACCGGGCGAATATCTCGGCGTTATCCCGGTTCGCGTCACCGTCGACGGTATCCCACGACAACAGCCGACGCGCCGTTGTGGTCCGTGCGAATTCGAGATATTTGCCGGCCGTCGACGGTGCGTCGGCGCGAACAAGCCACGTCGCACCCGTCGAGGTCCAGCGGCTTGTCCACCCGACCGGAGCAACGCCGGCCGTGTCGGAGCCGAAACTGGTGGTATAGATGGTCATTAGGCAGTCCGTGCAACCTTGAATTGAAGTGCGTCAACTTCGGACGGCGTGAACGGTGCGGCGCTGGCCGGGTCGATTTGGAATACGTCCTGCCGGTAGGTATAAATTTCGGTCAATGCCTTGTCGGCGCCGGCCGTAGTCGATGCCCCAGACACAACAGATACTTGTGTGTTAGCCGTGCCGGCCTCGGTCTTGCGCGCACGCTCAACCATTACCACCGCGTTAATAACCGAGATACCGCCCGGCAAATTCTGCAACCCGAACTGAGACACAAGCCCGACCGTGGCGGCCGTAATGTAAGTGGTGTCATCGTCGGGGCTAGCCTCGTCGATACACTCATACCCGGTCGCGGCACCGACAGCGGTCCAGTCGGCAGTTGCCGTATTCGCGTCGGGGAATAGGGTCAGCACACGACGGTCGCCGATGAACGTATTGTTGTAACTGCTCGTATTGTCATAGCAGAACAGGTCGTCAATATAATGAGTCTTGTCGGTTTGCGTACCGTTTGCTGCGCCCCCGATATAGACCTGACTGCATTCGGTTAGCGCAGTATTGCAGGTATCAACCCCGCTAACGCTCAAGACGGTTACACCGTTAACCCGGACCTCAACCGTCCCGACGGTTTGCGAAAACAATACGACCGCCTCGATATGTTGATAAGCGCTCGCGACCACGACCGGCGACGACGTAGCACCAAGTGATGTCCCGCTGCCGGGAACACCGCGCCACGCCTCAATAGTCCCGGTCGACTGAATAACAATACCGAGCTGAGTGGCGTTCGTTGCATCGGCGTACCCAAAAATGCGCTGGCAGTTATTCCCCGTCGGGAGCGCTGTTAAATAAAATACCGCGCCTAAACCGACGGTCGTTTTCGCGCCACCCAAGACGCGGCGAACAAAAGTCGCAGCCTGCCCCGACCCGCCATTGATGCGCAGATGGTTCGCCCCCGTGCGCGGGTTTAGCGTCGAGATAGATGCCGAAGTACCGACCTCGGCATAAACCCCGTCGAGCATTTTTGCGGTCGACGTTCCGTAATGATCGAACCCATCACACCAGAGCAAAGCCATATGTCACCTCGATTTTTAGCAGGGGCGGATTTCGACCAACACCAAATCGGCGAAGCCAGAAACACCGTAGTCACGTAGTAAGCCGTCGAAGGATTCGTCACTCTCGAACCGGACCTCAACGTCATAGAGATAGCCCGCACGCACTACTGCGCCCGGCGCTGGTGGGTCGCTAAACGTCACGACTCCCGTTAGGCGGTCGACCGTCCAAGTGATCGGAACTTGCGGTGGCGTCCACGTTGTAGGGTCGGTGTTATCAATCGAAACAAGGACCGTAGAAACGACCGGGTGAACGACTTTGCGCGTATAGGTTTCGGCGCCACGCGTATACGTTTTTTGAAGTTGGAAGGTAGTAGAAATCCCGTCGCCGGTTCCTAGCACTTGGTCGCTAAAAGTAATCGCCGGGATTTGGTTTGGTCGGGTAAGGGCACGCGATGCAAAGTCGAGCGGGTCGCGAAAAGGGAAGCTGCGCAAAGGCCCGCGAGTGATTAACCAGTGATCTCTCACGGCCTCGTATACGTCGTGATCGCGCACGGCCTCGGGCATGGTGTACCGGTGCAATGGATGTTCCCACCGCTGGTTCGCCTGCTCCGCGCCCGAGTCCGAATGCGTAATCGAAGTTGACCAACGCGGCGAAGACATGCACGGATAGCCGGGCACGCAGCGATCTAGATACACGTCGAGAAATCGGCTCATGTTTGGCTCATCTTGGATTTGGCGCGGCGTGCGATTTGCCGCTGGGAGGCGCGAAACGAATTCGCGTCGGGCGTTGTAATGTTGAAGACTTGCGTACTGTTTCCGCCCGGTACGCCTTGCGGTTTGATGCTCCCGCTATTGCCGGGAATCATGAACTGACGCCCGTTAGCCATGAACATTTCCGGCCGGTCGTTCTCCCCGACCTCGTACAGTTTCCCGGCTTCGACCGGACCGCCGACCGCACGCATACCACCAAACCACGCCGAGGCTACTTTCATCCCGGCCGCGAGGAAGCCACCGGTACGTTGGCCGTCCGCCCCTTTTTCACCTAACGCAAGTTCCATCAATTGAGCGGCTGCGGCCTCGGCGACCATGCGCTGGATAACCTTGCCGAAGTTAGCGGCCATCCCGTCGACGCCATCCGCGAAAGGATCAAACAAGAAGTCGGCGAAGGCGTCTTGTGCGTTGCGTGCGGCCTCGTCGGCGAAGACGCTAATCTGGTCTTTTGTTTCGTCTAGCTTGTCCTGCGATTTCGATAGCCCTTGGTCGAGGCCATCCATAACGTGGTCGTATTGGTTCTGGTTGATATCTCCCGCGTTGAGAGATGCGCGAAGGGTTTCGACCGACTTCTGATAATCGTTCAGCAGCTTCTGGCCGTCGGTAAACGTCGACTCCTGAACCTGCTTGAACGCGTCGAGACGCTCGGTCTGATCCTTGATTGCCTTCTGGCCTTTTTCGTATGCGTCGACTACGGCGAGCGCAGCGGTGGCGCTCTTTAGTTGGGCCTCGGTCGCGCCGTCTTGAGCGAGTTTATATAGCGTCGCTTCTCGCGTAGTCATACCGACGGTGGCGGCTTGCTCCTGCAACGCCTGTACTTGTTTGTCGATAGCCTCTGCCGCTTTCTCGGCCTCCGTTGCACCCTTTGCGGTTTCGGCGTTCTGGCGTTCCAGCGCCTTCTTGAGCCGGTCGGCAGTCTTTGCCGCATCCTCGCCACTTTTTCTGTAGGTTCCATCCCAGATTTTGTCGATTCGCGATTCGGCCTTAGCGGTCGCCTTGTCGATATCGTCGCCGATAGACGACAAGGTCTGCCCGGCGATAGCGAAATCACCGTTAGCCGCTTGGACCGCTGCCGCTGCAAGACCACCGAGCGCGATACCCTCGGCTTCAAGCGCGGCACCAAACGCGAGCGCCAAGGAGGTCAGGAATTTGAGCATCGTGCCCAGACCTTCACCGGACTCGGCAGCCGCGTCAGTATCAGACGCGATATCAATCAGCAGCCCGCTTAGATCGTTAAGAGCGGGGAGTAATCC
>Ga0247820_10001660_pt1 | contig 12514 bp, 7 predicted proteins | sample 13C_Glucose_Day1_2_FD_192480 | JGI IMG/M metagenome (GOLD analysis project Ga0247820, IMG submission 192480) | Soil microbial communities from agricultural site in Penn Yan, New York, United States - 13C_Glucose_Day14 | ecosystem: Environmental > Terrestrial > Soil > Agricultural land | place...
GCCGTCGAGGTCGGCGTACACACCACTGTTGACCTCGACGACGCACTGCTGGAGTTCGTCGACGAACACGCCGTCGGGAAGTCGTGCCAGCAACTCCGGCGCGCGGGTGGTCAGGCGCCGGGTCTTGCGATCGATGAGGTGGAATTCCTCCTCGACGCCCACTTTCCGTGGGTCGCTGGCGAGCACGATGTGCCTCTATTTCTCTGTGGCACCCTCGGTGTCGTCGAAGAACGCCCAGGTGCCGTCCTCGTCGACTTCCATCCGCCATCCGAGCTCGGAATTGTCTGCGCGAACGTCGACGAACCATGCGTGCGCGTCGTCGGCGCTCGGGATCTCCTTCGTTTCGACCACACTGCCCCGGGGATCGATCACTCGGTATCTCGCCATGGTCGTCGGGTTCCCCGCCCACCCCGGTCTGAATCATCGGGCGGAATATCCCGTCCGTCCGCGCAGTTACACCACCTAATTGATGATTCAACTATCACGAGCGAGGGGTATCGCATGGAACTCGGGTTGACGACGTTCGCGGAGGTCGGTTCCGGCGGGGCCGGGGGGGTGTCGCCGCGGCAGCGTCTGAAGGATCTGCTCGAAGAGGTCGTCCTGGCCGAGCAGGTCGGCCTCGACGTGTACGGCGTCGGTGAGCACCACAGGGCGGACTTCGCCGCGTCGGCGCCCGCAGTCGTGCTGTCGGCCGCCGCCGCCCGGACGTCCCGCATCGCATTGACCAGCGCGGTCACCGTCCTGAGCTCCGACGACCCGGTGCGCGTATTCGAGGAATTCGCGACCCTCGACCTGATCTCCGACGGGCGCGCCGAGGTGATGGCCGGTCGCGGCTCGTTCACCGAGTCGTTCCCGCTGTTCGGTTACGACCTGGCCGATTACGACGAGCTGTTCGTCGAGAAACTCGGCCTGCTGCTCGCCCTCCGCGACTCCGAGACAGTGAACTGGTCGGGACGGCACCGACCGGCGCTGACGGACCAGTCCGTCTACCCGCGGCCCGAACGTCCCCTTCCCATCTGGGTCGGGGTCGGCGGCAATCCCGAGTCGGTGGCCCGCGCCGGACTTCTCGGCCTGCCGATGGCGCTCGCGATCATCGGCGGACAACCCGCCCGCTTCGCACCGCTGGCCGACCTGCACCGCCGTGCCGTGTCGGAGGGTGGGCACGAACCGCAGCCCATCGCCGTCCACGCGCACGGTTACGTCGCGGATACCGAGGACCGGGCGGTTTCGGAGTTCTATCCGTCGTACGCCGCGGCCATGACCGGCCTCGGACGCGAACGCGGGTGGGCGCCGATGAACCCGCAGGCATTCGACGGTCTGCGCGGACCCGGCGGTTCGCTCGTGCTCGGCAACCCCGAGCAGGTGGCGGAGAAGATCGCCGGCATGCGCGACACCCTGGGCATCGAGCGGTTCATGCTGCACCCCAGCGTCGGACCGCTGCCCCACGACAAGGTGATGCGCGCGATCGAACTGCTCGGCACCAAGGTGGCCCCGCTCGTCGAGCAGGCATAATTCCTGCGGTGGCGGTGCCTAACCCGTACCGTCACCCATCACCGCGCCCTCCCGGCGTGGGTCCGCGCCGCCGACCCACCCCGAGTCCTGGCGCTGCAGCGCGCTGAGCCCGCTGGACTGCGGCGCGACCGACACCTGGTGACCCATCGCCCGCAACTGCACGATCAGGGGGTCGTCGGCGCCGTCGTTGGCCGCATTGATGTTCGGATGCTCCCCGCCGACGCCGGTGACCGGGGTGTTGGCCGCCCCGAAGTCGACCGCCGACACCGCCTGCTGCGGGTTGAGACCCCAATCCAGCATGCTCACCAGCGTTTTCACGACGAACTGGATGATCACCGAACCGCCCGGCGACCCCGTCACGTACTGGACGTCCCCCAGCGAACCGTCGCTGCCGCGGTCGAAGACGAGCGTCGGGGCCATCGAACTGCGGGGCCGCTTACCCGGTTCGACACGGTTGGCGAGCGGCGTCCCGTCCGGCCCGACGGGCTGGGCAGAGAAGTCGGTGAGCTGATTGTTGAGCACGAAGCCGTCCGTCATGTGGAACGACCCGAACGCCGATTCCACCGTCGTCGTCATCGACGCGACGTTGCCGTACTTGTCGGCGATCGAGATCTGGCTGGTGCCGTGTTCCTTGTCCTGCGGCTGCACCCCCAGCGGAACGGGCCCGAAGTTGCCCGGTTGCGCGGTGCCCATGCTCTTGCCGGGGTCGATGAGGCCGGCCCGCTGCTTCAGGTAGTCCTCGTTCAGCAGCGTGTCAATGGAATTGCCGGGCAGCGGAACGAAATCGGAGTCCGCGACGTACTTGTCCCGGTCGGCGTACGCCAGTCGCTCCGCCTCGGAGATGAGATGCACGGCCTCCGCCGTCGGCTTTCCACCGTTGTCATCGAGGTTCGTCGGCCCGTACTGCGACAGGTCGAAGTTCGCCAGGATGCCCAGCGTCGCCGCGACCGCCGTGCCACCGGACGACGGGTTGGGCATGCCGCAGATCTCGTGATCCCGATACGGCGTGCACAGCGCCGTCCGCTTCTTCGCCTGGTAGTTCGCGAGGTCGTCGAGAGTCATCTGTCCGGGAGTGCGCCCACCCGACGCTGTCGCCGTCGCATCGACGATGCCCTGGGCGATGGCCCCGGTGTAGAAGGCGTCGGCGCCGCCCGCCGCGATCGCACCGAGCGTCTTGGCCATGGCCGGGTTGGTCAGTTTCGTGCCTGCCGGCTTGGGGCTGCCGTCCGGATTGAGGAAGTACGCCTTCGACGGCTCGTCGAGCGCCAGATCGGGAGCGGACTCGGCGATCTGCCCGGCCATCCGAGGGCTGACCTCGAGTCCCTGGTCCGCGAGCGAGATGGCCGGGTCGAACAGTTCCCGCCACTGGTCCCGGCCGTGCTCGCGGTGCGCCAGCTCGAGCATCCGCACCACCCCGGGAACCCCGATGGACCTGCCACTCGCCCGCGCGTCGGGCTTGGGCTCGGTGCGATCGGTGTCGCTGATCCAGCGCAGGTAGTTCTCCGTCGCGGCCATCGGCGCGACCTCACGCCCGTCGTATGCCTCGACGCTGTTCTGCCCGGCGTCGTAGTAGAGCAGGAACGCCCCGCCCCCGATTCCGGAGGACTGCGGTTCGACGAGACCCAGCACCGTCTGGGCCACGATCAGCGCGTCGGCGGCCGTTCCCCCGTCCCGCAACACCTCGCACGCGGCCTGCGTCGACACCGGGTTGGCGGTGGACACCGCGTCGTATGCGGTGTCCACGGGTGTCATCCCGGAGCGGTACCCGGTCGCGATCTCCGGGTTGGTCGCGAGATTCTGGGTGGTCGGCGCCGGACCGGGAGGCGGCGGCGCCGCGGTCATCGGGGTGCCGTTGGGGACGTCCGCACACGTGGCCGCTGGGTCGGCCTGCGGCTCCTCGTCCGACGCGCACGCGGCCAGCATGCCGACGCACAGGGCGGCGGCCAACGAGGCTCGAATTGCTGTTCCGATTCCCGTCACAGGACCCATCACCGAACCCTAACAGCGGAGATCCGGCGAAATCCGGTTAAAGACGAGGTCCGAAGTGCCGGGTGAGGATTCGGTAGCCGAGCTCGTGGAGGTGGTGGTGCTCGGGCCACCGGTCGCGGGTCCATGCCGGGTCGGTGTGGGCGGCGGTGATCGCGGCGGTGGTGGACGCGTGCAGATCGAACTCGAGATCCCGGCCGAGTTCCGCGACGGCATCCGGCTCCCGCGCATCGCCGAGCCGGCCGATCGTCCCGGCCACCTGCTCGTCCGCGTCGCGCAGGATCCGCCGATACGAACCCGGAAGCACGGTCCACAGCACCAGCAGCGCCACCGCCACACCGAGGACGGTCTCGAGAAGCCGGTCCCGGGTGACCGCAACGAGGTCGACGTGGGTTCCGAGGCCGCCGAGAACCAACGCGAGCGGGGTGATGAACACCATCGCCAGGCCGTAGTTGCGGACGAGGAAGGCTTCCGTCCCCGCCATCAGGAGCGCCACGACGAGTACCAGCGCGGCCGCCGACAGGTCGAGCGTCGCGAGCGCGGCGAGCAGAACGAGTCCGAGCACCGTTCCGAAGAACCGGTGCAGCCCGCGGTACGTTCCCAGCACCCGGTCCGGGCCCTGGTGCAGGATCATCGCCGCGGTGATCACGGCCCAGTCGGGACGGGCGACACCGAGACCCAGCGCCACGAGACCGGCGGCGGGGCACGCGACCAGCAGTCGCGCGACGATCGTCCAGGACCGGCCCCGGAGGTGAGCCGCCCGCGCGAGCCGATAGCGGATCGACGGCCTGGGCAGCGGGACCTGCGGCCGCAAGTCGTCTTCGTCGGAGGCGTGGTCCGCGTCGAGACCGTGCACCGTGGCCGCGCACCGCAGGTGTGCCGCACGCACCGTGCGGGTCAGTGGATGATCACGCCCGACGAGGGCGGCGTCGTGGAGACACTGCCACGCGGCGTGCAGCGACCGCACCGCGTCCCGACGGGAATTCGGCGCGGGAGTGTCGGAGAGTGCGGCGTCGACTGCGGCCACCGCGGTCGCGACCGCGGCACGCTCGGGGGTGCGTGGACGCGCGAGCAGCCCCGACATCGACACGAGCAACGCCGACACCGCGCCGGCCGCCGCCCAGGACGTCACCTCCGCCACGGAGACACCGAGGGCGGGCAGCGCGGACGAGATCTCCACCGTCAGCAGCGGGAGGAAGGCACCGGGCGCTCCCAGCCGCAGCCCGTCGACAACGAAGGCACAGACGGCGACGACGACGGTCATCGTGAGGACGAGCGCCATCCCCCACAGCGGGGAACCGCCCGCCGAGGTCGCGTCGTGCACGAGTGCACCGACCGCCGCGCCCACACCGGCGAGGAGCACCATCACGGCGGCGGCGATCGAGACCACCCGCCACCGCACCCGATACGCCCTGCCCTCGCCGTAGACGACGGCGAAGGCTCCCAATGTCGCCGTCGCGGCGACCGCAGAGTGTCCGAGCGCGACGCCCGCCAGCGCGGGCAGGCACACGGCCACCGCGGCGCGGACCACGCCCGGCCAGCGCCGACCCTGCTTCGGTACCCCCAGCAGCAACGAGCGTGCCGGGGCCGGCGCAGGGATCGGCACACCGTGATCCCGAGACCCGGTTCCCTGGTCCTGCGCTCCTACCGACACGACCACACAGACTACGAGCGGTCGAGTCACTCGAAACAGTCGATGAGGTGCATCTCACGTGCGGTGCGCAGTATCGATCAGGTGTGGGGGTGGTGGAGAGGGCGCCCGTACTCCGCGGCGAGCAGGCCGAGAGCGACGGCACCGGCGAGCAGCCCGAAATCGCGCAGTGCGACGTCGTAGTACCCGGACAGCGTGACCAGGTTGACGATGATTCCGGCCAGCCAGGCCGCGACGACCCAGGCGCCGATCCGCGGCGCCACGGCGACGAGGATTCCTGCGATCACTTCGATCACGCCGACGGCGTACATACCCTGCTGCGCGGTTCCCGGCAGGATGCCGTCGATCCACGGCGCGAGGTAGGCCGGCCAGTCGGTGAGCCAGTTCGTGAACTTGTCCAGCCCGAACGCGATCGGCGCCACGGTGAAGACCGTGCGCAGCACGAGAAAGGCCTGATAGCCGGGGTCGGCCAGGGTGTGCGAACCGTGGCTGACCTCGTGGGGTGTGTTGGTAGCCATGACGACTCCTTCTAAAAACTATGTACATTGACTATAGAATTTCGCGCGCAATTAAGTCAACGGTTCTCGGTTTTACAATGGGTCCATGGGTGACACTTCACGCTCGGACGTCTCGGCCGTCTCCTCGCTCGACGAGCCGGTGCGCAGGCGGGTGTACGACCACGTGCGCACGCAGACGACGCCGGTCAGCCGCGACGACGTCGCCGAGGCACTGGGACTCGCCCGCTCGACGTCCGCGTTCCATCTCGAGAAGCTGGCCGACGAGGGGCTACTGGCGGTCGAGTTCGCGAGGCGCGGGGGACGCTCGGGTCCGGGCGCGGGGCGGCCCGCCAAGCTCTACCGACGATCCGACCGTGAGTTCTCGGTACACCTGCCCGAGCGTGCATACGCGCTCGCCGGCGAGTTGTTCGCCCGGGCGATCGAGGACGCGGACGCCACCGGCGCATCGCCGCGGGCGGCCCTCTCCGCGCGTGCCCACGACTTCGGGTGCGGCCTCGGCGCCGACACGGGCTGCACGGACGACGATCTGGTCGCGGCGCTCGCGACGTGCGGTTACGAACCGCGCCGCAGCGACGGCACCATCGTCCTGGTCAACTGCCCGTTCCACACGCTCGCCCGGCAGCACACCGACATGGTGTGCGGAATGAACCTCGCGCTGCTGTCCGGACTGCTCGACGGCGCGGGATGCGAGGATCGGCGCGCCACACTGGCACCCGCCGAGGGGTACTGCTGTGTGCGGATCGAAAGTGAGCAGCCACCCGCACGTGAGTGACAAAGCGTGCCCCGGGACGCTTCGGCACTCACCTGGGGTCGGCGCCGACCACGACGGTGGCGTCCATGTCTTCCGAGGTCTCGATCCGGGTGATCAACCCGGCGTCCGCGAAAGCCTCCGCGGTGAGCGGGGCCTGACTCTCACTGGTCTCGATCAGTAGACGACCGCCCGGCGCGAGCCAGTCGCGCGCCCCGAGGGCCACCCGCCGCTGGATGTCGAGTCCGTCCGCGCCGCCGTCGAGCGAGACCCGCGGTTCGTGGAACCGGGCCTCCGGCGGCATCAACCGGATCGCGTCGGTGGGCACGTACGGGGCGTTCGCGACCAGGACGTCGACGCTTCCCCTCAGTGTGGTGGGCAACGGTTCGTACAGGTCGCCCTCGAACACCCGGCCGGGGTCCGGGACGTTGCGTCGCGCGCACCGGACCGCGGCGGGGTCGATGTCCACCGCATACAACTCGATGCCGTCCCCCAGCGTCTCGGCGAGCGCGGCCCCCACCGCGCCCGAACCGCAGCACAGGTCGACCACGACAGCGCGCGGGCACGCGAGGGCGGCCGCCTGCTCGACGAGAAACGCGGTGCGGCGGCGCGGCACGAACACCCGCGGATCGACCGCGATCCGCAGCCCGCAGAACTCGGCCCAGCCGAGGACGTGTTCGAGGGGGACGCCTGCGACGCGGCGGTCCAGCATCGACGCGAGTTCGTCGGACGTCCGGGCCGCGGAGACGATCAGGCGGGCCTCGTCCTCGGCGAACACACAGCCGGCGGCGCGAAGCCTCGTGACGAGAACGAATTCGAGGGACGGTGAGAGAGACACTGACATGGGAGAGCCTTCCGGAATGCCGATGGGCGCTCTCCCGGTCACCTTATGTCGGTACGACCGCGCGGTCGCGGAGTGAGAGCACCCGACCTGAACGAACGGACACAGGTCTCACCTCCTCGATACGGATCCTGCTCGGAGTCGCCACACTACCTTCATCCGCGGTCGCCGGGCATCCGAATAACCGGAAGTGGTGTGGACCGGAGCAGCGGCGGGTATCCCATGTGACCTGCCCGAATTGACCAGGTAGATCGATCGATGGTGATGCTCGGACCGCTGCCTCCGCATGGTGGTGGCGGATACAATCGAGGTTTCCGCGCTATGTATGGCGGATCTCGGATAGGACCCCGATATGGCCGATCAGGCGAAGCTCCTCGACTATCTGAAGCGAGTGACCGCGGAGCTCTACCAAGCGCGGGAAAAGCTGCGCGAGGTCGAGGGTGTGAGCCGCGAACCGATCGCCGTCATCGGGATGGGCTGCCGGTTCCCCGGCGGGGTGCGATCGCCGCAGGACCTGTGGCAGTTGGTGGAGTCCGGCACCGACACCGTCGCCGGGTTCCCCGAGGACCGGGGCTGGGGCCTGGCGGACCTCTACGATCCGACGGCCGAGCAGGCCGGCAAGACATACACGGTGCAGGGCAGCTTCCTCGACGATCCGGCGGGGTTCGACCCCGAGGTCTTCGGCATCTCGCCGCGCGAGGCGCTGGCGATGGACCCGCAGCAGCGGCTTCTGCTGGAGACGAGCTGGGAGACGTTCGAGCATGCCGGAATCGATCCGCGGTCGGTGCACGGCCGCCAGGTCGGCGTCTTCACGGGGCTGTCCGGCATCGACTACGCGGCGCGGGCGGGGGGAATGCCGCCCGAAGACCTCGAGGGGTATTTCATCACCGGCAACGCCATGAGCGTTGCGTCCGGCCGCGTGGCCTACAGCTTCGGCCTGAACGGGCCCGCGATCACGGTGGACACCGCGTGTTCGTCGTCGCTGGTGTCCATTCACCTCGCGATGCAGGCGCTGCGCAGCGGCGAGTGCGAGTTGGCGCTGGCGGGTGGGGCGACCGTCATGGCGACCCCCGCGGTGTTCGTGGAGTTCAGCCGCCAGCGTGGGCTGGCCCGGGACGGCCGGTGCAAGGCATTCTCTGCCGCCGCGGACGGCACGGCGTGGGGCGAGGGCGCGGGGATGGTCGCGTTGGAACGCCTGTCCGACGCAGAGCGCAAGGGTCGCCGGATACTGGCCGTCATCCGCGGCAGCGCCGTGAACCAGGACGGCGCCAGCAACGGCCTGACCGCCCCCAACCGGCAGGCTCAGGAGCGGGTGATCGCGCAGGCGCTGGCCAATGCGGGACTCGGCCCGGGCGACGTCGACGTGGTCGAGGCGCACGGCACCGGCACGAAGCTGGGCGATCCGATCGAGGCGTCCGCCCTGCTGGCCGGTTACGGACGCGACCGCCCCGCCGACCGGCCGCTGTGGCTCGGCTCGGTGAAGTCGAACCTCGGGCACACCCAGGCGGCCGCCGGCGTCGCCGGGGTGATCAAGATGATCATGGCGATGCGGCACGGCGTCCTGCCGCAGACTCTGCACGTCGACCGGCCGACCCCGCACGTCGACTGGTCCGCCGGTTCGGTGTCGTTGCTCACCGAGAACCGGGAGTGGCCGGCGTCCGATCGGCCCCGGCGGGCGGCGGTCTCGTCGTTCGGCATCAGCGGCACCAACGCCCATGTCGTCCTGGAGGAGTCCCCACCGGTCGAGCCCACGGCGTCTGAATCAGCCTCTCCCCCGGACGAAGTCGTGGCCTGGTTCGTCTCGGGCCACACCGAGCTCGCGCTGCGCGCCCAGGCCGAGCGGTTGCGCGACTACGTCACCGAGCACCCGGGCCTGACGCCCGCCGCCGTGGCAGGCGCACTGCTGGGTTCGCGTGCCACGTTCGACCACCGCGCCGCCGTGATCGGCGCGCGGCCGCAGGGCCTGCTGAACGGCCTCGACGCGCTCAGCCGAGGCGCGCCCAGCGCCGACGTCGTCACCGGCGTGGCGTTGGAAGCCGGCGACCGGCCGGTGTTCGTCTTCCCCGGCCAGGGTTCGCAGTGGGTGGGCATGGCCACCGAACTCCTGGACACGTCGCCGGTGTTCGCCGACGCCGTGCGGGAGTGCGCCGACGCGCTGGCCCCGTACACCAACTTCTCGTTGCTGGACGTGCTGCGCGACCGTGATCCCGCGGCTCTGGACCGGGTCGACGTGGTGCAACCGGCGCTGTTCGCGATGATGGTCGGTCTCGCGGCATTGTGGCGTTCCCACGGCGTCGAACCGGCGGCCGTCGTCGGACATTCGCAGGGCGAGATCGCGGCCGCGTATGTCGCGGGCGCGCTGAGTCTTTCGGATGCGGCGCTCGTCGTGGCCGCGCGCAGCAGGGTGATCGGCGCGTCGGCCCGGCGTGGCGGCGGGATGGCCTCGGTGGCACTGCCGGCGGACATCGTGCGGGAGAAGATTCAGCCCTGGGCCGGCGCCGTCGAGGTCGCGGCGATGAACGGGCCGTCCGCGACGGTGATCTCCGGACCCGTCGACGCCCTCGACCTCCTGGTCGGCCAGTTGCAGGGCGACGGCGTCCAGGCCAGGCGGATCGCCGTGGAATACGCGTCGCATTGCGCGGACGTCTCCGTCCTGCGGGAACCCATTCTCGATGTCCTCGCGTCCATCACTCCCCGCCGGTCGCGAATTCCGTTCTACTCGTCGGTGACCGGTGGTGTGCTGGACGGCACCGCACTGGACGCGGACTACTGGTACCGGAACCTGCGACGGACGGTCCGCTTCGAGCAGGCGACGAGATCGCTGGCCGCGGACGGGTATCGACTGTTCGTCGAGTCGTGCAGCCACCCCGTCCTCACCGTGCCCTTGCAGGAAACCCTCGACGCGGCGGGCGTCGCCGGCCGCGCCATCGGGACCATCCGGCGCGACCGCGCGGGCCTGCGCCAGTTCACCGCCGCACTCGCCGAGGCACAGGTGTACGGACTGCACGTCGAGTGGGATCGGGTGAGCTGGGCGCGGCACGACGATCGGCAGCAGTGGGTGGACCTACCCACGTACGCTTTCCAGCACCGCCGCTACTGGCTGGAAAGTCCGGTTCCGCAGGGCGATTTCGCGTCGACCGGTATGGAAACCGGGGGGCATCCGATGCTCGCCGCGTCGGTCGAGCTCGGTGACGGCCGGGGCGCGGTGTTCACGGGTCTGCTGTCGCCACAACGCCTTCCGTGGCTGAGCGACCACGGTGTCAGCGGCACCGTCATTCTGCCGGGCACGGCTTTCGTGGAGCTCGCCCTGCACGCGGGGAACCGCGTGGGGTGCGGCAGGCTCGAAGAACTCGCCATCGAAGCACCCCTGGTGATTCCCGCCGAGGGTGAGGCGGCATTGCAGGTGAGCGTGCTCGCCGACGGTGAATCGGGCCGATCCACGGTGTCGGTGCACTCCCGGCCTGCCGATGCCGCGCAGGACACCCCGTGGACCCGGCACGCCACCGGAACGCTCACGGCCGCCGTCGACACCGCCGATTCCCCCGAACAGCAATGGCCGCCCGCCGATGCCACGCCGATCGACGTCCGGGGTCTGTACGACGTGCTCGACGAGGCCGGCTACGAATACGGCCCGGCCTTCCGCGGCCTCCGCGCGGCGTGGCGGCGAGGCGACGACCTGTTCGGCGAGGTGCGGCTGAGCGGAGAGGACCCTGCTGCTGCGGTCGCGGGATACGGAATCCACCCGGCGGTGCTCGACGCGGCGCTGCACGTGATTGCGCTCGGGGCCGCGGACACCGGTGTCCGGCTGCCGTTCGCCTGGGACAAGGTGCAGCTGCACGCCGTGGGCGCCACCGCCCTGCGCGTGCACGTCACCACGACCGGACCCGAGCGCTACCGGGTCTCCGCGTACGACGCGGCAGGCGGACCGGTGCTGACCGCCGAATCGCTGGCACTGCGGCCGCTCGGGGAGTCGGGTGTGCCCGCCGCCGGGGTCCGAGACAGCCTCTACCGCGTGGAATGGATGCCGGTGGGTGCGTCCAGCACGGCTCCGGCAGACCTGATGCCGCTCGAGGAGGCGCTTGCCGGCGGCGATCCGGAAGGTCGCGTGCTGTGGCTCGACCGCGAACCGGGCGACGAACCGGACACGCCGACTCGAGCGCACACCGCCGCGGAGGCGACGTTGCGGGCGGTCCAGTCCTGGCTCCGCGAGGATCGCCTGGCCGAGACCCGGTTGCTGGTCACGACGAGGCTCGCGGTGGCGGTCCGCGACGACGATCCGGTCGACGACGTGTCAGCCGCCCCCGCGTGGGGACTGATCGGCGCGGTGCAGAACGAGCACCCGGACCGCATCACGCTGGTGGACCTGGACGTACACGCCGGTGACCCTTCGCTGATCGCCATGGCCCTGGCCTGCAACGAGCCTCAGCTGGCCATCCGGGACGGTGTACTGCTGGCGCCCATGCTCGCCGCGGTGACGCCCGCCGCGTCGGCACCCGAACCGGGACCCGCACGCTTCGGCCCGGACGGCACGGTCCTGATCACCGGCGGCACGGGAACTATCGGCAGACTGATCGCCCGCCACCTCGTCGCGCGGCACGGGGTGCGCCGTCTGGTGCTGACCGGCCGGCACGCACTCGATACCGAGAGTGCGGCCGAACTGCGTGCCGAGTTCGCCGAGTCGGAGGCGGAGGTCAGCGCTGTCGCCTGCGACGTGGCCGACCGCGCCGCGGTGGCCGCTCTCCTTGCCGGCATTCCCGACCTGTCCGGCGTGATCCACGCCGCCGGGGTGCTCGAGGATGCCACCGCCGCCACCCTGACCGAGGACCAGTTGCACGCCGTCCTTCGTCCCAAGGTGGACGGTGCCTGGCATCTGCACGAACTCACCCGGGACCGTGACGTGTCGGCGTTCGTGCTGTTCTCCTCCGCGGCGGGGGTGCTCGGCGGCGCAGGCCAGGCGAACTATGCGGCGGCGAATGTCTTCCTCGACGCACTCGCGCAGCACCGCCGTGCCCGCGGGCTGCCCGCGACGTCGATGGCTTGGGGACTGTGGGACCGGCCCAGCGGCATGACGTCCCATCTGAATGCGGCCGACCTCGACCGGTTGCAGCGCAGCGGCATCGACACCATCAGCCCGGAATCGGGTCTGGCCCTGTTCGACGCTGCCCTCGCCGTGAACCGTCCGTTGATCGTGCCGATACGGCTCTCGACGAGGGCCTCTCGATCCGAGGGCGAGTCGCTGCCACCGATCCTGCGCCGGG
>Ga0247820_10001661_pt1 | contig 12510 bp, 11 predicted proteins | sample 13C_Glucose_Day1_2_FD_192480 | JGI IMG/M metagenome (GOLD analysis project Ga0247820, IMG submission 192480) | Soil microbial communities from agricultural site in Penn Yan, New York, United States - 13C_Glucose_Day14 | ecosystem: Environmental > Terrestrial > Soil > Agricultural land | place...
GCGTCGAACTGCCCCACGCCCGGCTCGACAAAGTCATGCAACTGGCGCAGGTACTCGACGATCGACTTGCCTTCGGCCGTGTCATCGGCCAGCGACGCGAGCAAGGCGCCCTCGCCCAACTCCTTGGCGGTCACCCCGGTGGCTGCATGCAGGGCGCTGCAACGGCGGTTGCCAAAGGTGATGGTGCCGGTCTTGTCGAGCATCAGCGTGTGCACGTCACCGGCCGCCTCCACGGCACGGCCCGAGCGGGCGATCACGTTCAGGCGCACAAGGCGATCCATGCCGGCGATGCCGATGGCCGAGAGCAGGCCACCAATGGTGGTCGGGATCAGCGTCACCAGCAGTGCAGCAAGGAAAATCAGTGGCAGACTGCCGCCGGCGAAGTGGGCGAATGGCTGCAGCGTGACCACTACGATCAGGAAGATCAACGTCAGGCCGATCAGCAGAATATCCAGCGCGATTTCGTTGGGCGTCTTCTGTCGCTTGGCGCCTTCGACCAAGGCGATCATGCGGTCCAGGGTAGACTCGCCCGGGTTGCTGGTGATGCGAATAAGCAGCCAGTCGGAAACCAACCGGGTATTGCCAGTGACGGCCGAGCGGTCACCGCCGGATTCACGAATCACCGGCGCAGACTCACCGGTGATGGCCGCTTCGTTGACCGCCGCGATGCCCTCGAGCACCTCGCCGTCACCCGGGATCATCTCGCCGGCAACGACACGGACTACGTCGTCCTTGCGCAGCTGCGCAGCGGCAACGGTCTCGAACGTGCCGTCGCGCATACGGCGCTCTGCGGTCAGCCCCTGACTGCCGGCCTTGAGGCTATCGGCGCGGGCCTTGCCGCGGCCCTCTGCCAGCGCTTCGGCAAAGTTGGCGAACAGCACGGTAAACCACAGCCACAACGCGATCTGCACGGCAACGCCGGTGCTCACGTCACTGCCGGGTGCAAAGCACAGCACGGTGGTCAGGACGGCGGTCAGCGCGACCACCAGCATGACCGGCGAGCGCTTGAGCTGCCGCGGGTCAAGCTTGACGAATGCTTGCACCAGCGCCGGGCGCCACAGCGCGGCGAAGCGGGTCTGGTCCTTGGCGCTGTGCCGGGCGTTCACTTCAGGAATGGGCATGTTCATGGTCGGTTCCTCAGAAACCCAGGCTCAGGTGTTCAGCGATTGGCCCAAGGGCCAGGGCCGGCAGGAAGGTCAGGCCGCCCACCAGCAGGATGGTCACCAGCAGCAGGCCGGTGAACAGAGGGCCATGGGTTGGGAAGCTGTTCAGCCCTTGCGGCGCGCTTTTCTTAGCGGCCAGGCTGCCAGCCAAGGCCAGGATCGGCAGGATGTAGCCAAAGCGGCCGATGAGCATGGCCAGGCCGATCATCACGTTGTGGAATACGGTGTTGGCACCGAACCCGGCGAACGCCGAGCCGTTGTTGGCGGCACCCGAGGTGTAGGCGTAGAGCAATTGGCTGAAGCCATGTGCACCTGGGTTGCTGACCGCGCTGGCAGGGCCCGGCAGGCTGGCGGCGATGGCGCCAAGCACCAGCACACCGACCGGCATCACCAGCAGGGTTGCCACCAGCAGTTGCACTTCCCGGGCCTGTAGTTTCTTACCGAGGTATTCCGGCGTGCGGCCGATCATCAAGCCTGCCAGGAATACCGCGATCAGCACGAACAGCAACATGCCGTAGAGCCCCGCGCCAACGCCGCCGAAAATCACCTCGCCGACCATCATGTTGACCATGGCGACCATGCCGGTGAGCGGGTTGAGGCTGTCGTGCATGGCGTTGACCGAGCCGTTGGACGCTGCGGTGGTGGTTACCGTCCACAGCACCGAGCCGGTCGTGCCGAAGCGGCTTTCCTTGCCCTCCAGGGGTGCGCTTTGCTGAACCTGCGCGCTTTCCAGCGCCGGGTTGGGCTGGTGCTCCGACCACAGTGCGGTCGCGCCGCCAATCAGGAAAAGGCCGAGCATGCAGGCCAGAATCGCGCGGCTTTGGCGCAGGTCCTTGACGTAATGGCCGAAGGTGAAGACCAGGGCGGCCGGGATCAGGATGATCGAAGCCACCTCGAACAGGTTGCTCCAGGCAGTGGGGTTCTCGAACGGGTGTGACGAGTTGACTCCGAAGAAGCCGCCGCCGTTGGTCCCCAATTGCTTGATCGCGATCTGGCTGGCGGCAGGGCCGAGCGGAATCGTCTGGTCAGCACCTTGCAGGGTCACAGCGTGGGCGTAGTCAGCGAAGGTCTGCGGCACACCCTGCCAGACCAGCAGCAGCGCGAGCACCAGGCACAACGGCAACAGGCCGTAAAGGGTGGCACGGGTCATGTCGACCCAGAAGTTGCCAATACTGGTGGTCGAGCGCCGGGCGATGCCGCGACACAAGGCGACCAGCACGGCCAGCCCGGTAGCGGCGCTTACGAAGTTCTGTACGGTCAGGCCGAGCATCTGGCTCAGGTAACTGACCGAGGCTTCACCGCTGTAAGCCTGCCAGTTGGTGTTGGTGACAAAGCTCACCGCGGTGTTGAAAGCCAGCGACCATTCCTGGCCGGGCAAGTGTTGCGGGTTGAGCGGCAGGTAACCCTGCAGTAAAAGTACGCTGAAGAGCAGCACGAAACCGGCCAGGTTGAACGCCAGCAGCGCCAGGGCGTACTGCTTCCAGTTCTGTTCCTGATCGGCGCGCACGCCGGCCAGCCGATAGCAGCCCCGCTCCACCGGCCCAAGCAGCGGCGTCAGCCAAGTCCGCTGGCCTTCCATGACGTTGAAGTAGAACCGCCCGAGCCAGGGTGCCGGCAGCAGCACGATGGCGAAAAACGCCAGCAGCAACGCGAAGTCATAACTGTGCATGGCCGCTCCCTAGCTGCGATCGGCGCGCAGCAGCGCCATCAGCAGGTAAACCGCCAATGCCACTGCCAGTAGCAGTGACAGCCCGTCGAGCATGTTCATGTGTGGATCTCCCCTTGTTACGGCTTGGGCCGCTTTGGGGGAATTGTCCGAGGGAGGGGCGTAAAGGTACGAGATCGAGGCGTGCGGCTGGAGATAAAGAATGCGTAAAGATCAGGATTGTGGTGTTGCCTGCATCGGCCCATGCGCAGGGCGAGCCCGCCCGGGCCGACGCAAGGCTAACGTTGTGGCGTTGGCTGCCCGGCGTTGCGGCTCCAGTCCAGCAGCAGGCTATACCCCACCGCCAGCAGGGTTGGCCCGATGAACAGGCCAATGAAGCCAAAGGCAATCAAACCGCCAAACACTCCGAGCAGCACGATCACCAGCGGCAGGTTGCCGCCCCTGCTGATCAGGTAAGGCTTGAGCACGTTGTCCACGCCACTGATGACGAAGGTGCCCCAGATACCCAGGAACACCGCCATGCCGTACTCACCCTGCCATACCAGCCAGGCAGTTGCGGGTATCCACGCAAGTGGCGGCCCCATGGGGATCAGGCTGAGCATGAAGGTGACCAGGCCCAGCACGATGGCCCCCGGCACACCGGCGATCAGGAAGCCGATCAAGGCCAGCAGTGCCTGTGCCGCCGCCGTACCGATCACCCCGTTGACCACCCGTTGCACGGTGCCCGCAACCAGCTCCAGGTAATACTCGGCGCGCTCACCTACAAGGCGGTTCAGCAAACGCAGGACGAACGCCGCCAGGCGCGGACCATCGCGGTAGAAGAAGAACACGAAGACCAGGCTCAGCGTCAGCTCCAGCACACCACTGCCGATCTGCGCACTGCGCGCCAGCAACCAGTTGCCGACCTGGCCCAGGTGGGGCTTGACCGACGCGATCAGCGCGGCGCCCTGCTGGTCGAGCGACTGCCACCCGCTGACCAGGCGCTCACCCACTAGGGGAATGCCACCCAGCCACGCCGGGGCATCAGGCAAGCCATCCACCTGCACGTCGCGCACGAAGGCGGTGGCGTCCCGAACATGGTCGGCGAGGTTGAAGCCCAGCCACACCAGCGGCAAGGCCACGATCAGGATCCAGGCCGAGGTCAGCAGGCCTGCAGCCAGTGTTTCACGCCCACCCAGTGCGCGTGTCAGCAGGCGCATCAGCGGCCAGCTGGCAAACGCCAGGATAGCCCCCCACAACAACGCGGAGATGAACGGTGCCATCACCCACAACGCAGCGCCGAGCAAGGTCAGCAGGATAATCTGGATCAGCAGGCGATCATTGTTGGCCATGGTGGCGCTCATTCAACGGATCAGTTCCAGGTGCAGGCCATCGGTGGGGGTATTGCCGACTTCGAGCCGGTTGCTGCGTACGCCGGCCTTGACCAGTTGCTCGCGCCAGGCCTCAGCCTGGGGACCACTGAGGGTTGCACGCAACGTGCTGTCCAGGTTCAGGCTGCGACCCAGCAACGCTACCCAGGCAGGTTGCGGCGCACTCAGGTCAGGGTAGTCAAGCTTGCCAGTGTCGCGCATTTCGCGCAGCACCGTGGCGGGCGTGGGCAGCAGCTCACCCAGCGGGCTGCTGGCGACGAACTCTTCCACGTGCAGGTAGGCGCGGCGATTGCCGCGGGTAACGCTGTAAAGCGCCACCAGGGTGTCTGCCTCATCGGCGGAACGGCGCAGCAGGATGAATGCCTGCTGCTCGTCACCGCCATTGAGCCGCGCACTGCCGAACACATCGTTGCCCCACAGGCTGGCTTCGCCGCAATCGCGGCCCTGGCACCAGAACAACGGGTAGCCGCCATCGCGCTGCAATGCTTCGCGGGCGCTGGTAAAAGCCTCGCGCGCCGTGCGCTCGACCGGCAGCTCATAGGTGATGGAGCTGACCTGGCCGCGGCTCTCGACCTTGTCGTCCACGCGCAGACGACCGCTGATCTTGCGCAGCGGGCCCATAGGGTAAACCCGTTCCTGCTCGACTGCCGGGCGTTGCTCGACCACCTTGGCATCCACGGGCACCGGCAGGGCGCCGGCCCACAGCAGCGGGCTGACGAGCGCCAGGCAGGCGCCGGCAGTACGGATCATGACGGGCACGCTCATCGGCGACCCGCGCGACGGCAAGCGCCGTAATGAAGCTCCAGAATGTCTGGCAGTTGCATGGTTGTCTCCCTGTTCAACCCGCCAAGCCTCGACACTTGTCCGGCTCAAGTCAAGCAAAGCCAAAGAAGCGATTGATACAGTCTGCGACAAGGGCCGCGCCGTGTTCATCGTTCAGGTGCAGATGATGGCCACCGGGCAGCACCTTCTGTTCAAAGGGTAGCTGCTGCAGCAACTCGCCGTGGCGCGCCAGCATGCCATCGGCCGCCACCACCAGGCAGGCCGGGCAGTTCACCCCGCGCACATAGGCCATGGCCTGGGCATGGCTCAAGCGCACCGGCGATGGCAACGTCAGGCGGCTGTCACTGCGCCAGCTGTAACCGCCAGGCACCGGCATCAGGCCGCGCTGGGCGAGCAACTCGGCAGCGTCCCGGCTGACCGCGACCATGCCCTTCATGCGCGCCTGCACGCCCTCCTCCAGGGTCTTGTAGACCGACTTGCGTTTGCCATCCAGGCGCAACCGGGCCTGCAGCGCCAACCCCAGGCGTTCGCCGGCATCCGCCTCGGCGCCGGTCGGGGGGATGACGCCGTCGATCAACGCCAGATGGCTGACCCGCTCGGGCAGGGCGGCGGCCAGTTGCACAGAAATGATTGCCCCCAGCGAATGCCCCAACAGGGCAAACCGTTGCCAACCCAGTTGTTCGGCAACCCGCAGTACATCATGGGCGTAGTCGGCCAGCGCATAGCCGGCGCCTGGCGGGCGGTGTTGCGAGTAGCCATGCCCGGCAAGGTCCAGGGCGAGGATACGCAGGCCTTTCAATCGCGGTGCGAGGCGGGCAAAACTGTTGGCATTGTCCAGCCAGCCATGCAGGGCGATCACCGGCAGGCCATCTTCGGGGCCGAACAGGTGAGCAGCCAGCTCGATATGACCCAGGCTGAGACGGACTTCCTCCACGTGGGCACTCATGCCTGGCCCCAGCGGTCGAACAAGCCTTTGATCAGGCTGGCAGTGTCCGCCGGCCGCTCCAGCGGGAACATGTGCCCACCGGGTACGCAGTGGTACTCGCCCTTGGGCATGCCGCGCACCGCCAGCGTGTGGTGGCGACGAATCACATTGCTGCGCTCACCCCGCACCATTGCCAGGGGCACCTGAAGCTGCCGCGCAGGGGCAGGGCTTGCGTGAGGGATACTGCGGTAGATGCTGATTTCGGTAGCCGGATCGAAGCGCAGGCGTACCCCCTGCTCCATGTCTTCCAGGCCATGTTCAAGGTAGGCTTCCAGGCAGTCGGGGTCAAAATGCCGGAACAGCTTTTTGCTCGCGAAATAATCCCGTGCGCTGGCGCGGTCGCTGAACGCCTCGCGCCGGCCCAGCGTGCGGCCTGCAGGGGTAATGCGGTCGATGAAGCCAAAGCGCTTGGCGGTGCGCAGCAACCACTGATCGGCGCGGGTCAGCACCGGTGAATCAAGCATGACCACACCCCGGTAGTAAGCCGGGCACCTCAGTGCTGCATGCAGATGCAGCACGCCACCCAGCGAGTGGCCGACACCCCACACCGGCTGATCCTGCCGGGCCAGGTGGTGCAAAAGTTCGTCCACCAGGCTCTGCCAGTTCTCGTTCACCGGAAAGCGGGGGTCATGGGCATGCTGGGGCAGATGCTGCACCTGGTAATCCGGCGCCAGGGCCGCGAACAGCTTGCCGTAGGTGGCCGACGGGAATCCGTTGGCATGGGCGAAGAAGATCTGCTGCGACATGGCACCTGGTCCGGTACGGGGATGATGGCCCATTGTCGGCATCCCGCTGGCGCTCGGCAACATCCGTAAAGGTCATCGGCGAGGGCGATCAGGTCACCGGGGCTGACGAAGCTGGGCTGCGAGCAATCGGCTGAGGGCACGGCAACAGGCGCAAACGCCCGTTGCCGACCACTCAAGGGGCGTGCTGCAGGGCCTGCAGGGTCATCAGCCCCGCCAGCGGCCAGTCGCCTTCAAGCTGCGCCAGGCTGGCGGTGCTCAACGGCGCAGGCTGTTGCGCGTGACCATGCTCGAGCATACCGACCAGCGCACCCACCAACGGCTGGTGGCTGACCAGCAATACGTGCTCAAGCCCCAGGCGTTCGAGTTCAGCGATCACCTCCTGCACGTTGCTGTCGGGCGTCAGCCAGGGCACGGTGCGCACCGGCTCGGCGAAACCCAGGGTGTCATGCACAAGGGCCGCCGTTTGTTGGGCACGCACGTAGGGGCTGGCAATGATGGCCTGCAGCGGCTGGCCGAGCAGATACGCAGCACTGTGCAGCACCTGCTCGCGACCATGGGCAGTCAGGCGCCGCTCGGCGTCGGTGTGGGCCCTGGGCTCTGCCTCACCGTGGCGCAATACCCACAGCTTCACAGTTTGGGCTCCTCGTCGCGCACCGGGTGGGGTGCAGGGGCAACGGCATGCGGAGCTTCGCCTTCCGGCGCACGCGGTGTGGGCCAGTCTGCGAAAGGCCACGGCTTGCTGTCGGTGTGGAAAGTGCCAAAGCGACCGATCTGCGCCAGGTACTGGCTCAGGCTGTCGCCAAAGTTCATCAGGCTGGCGCTCGGCGCGCCATAGATCAGACGGTAGACGAGCTGCACCAGCACCAGGCCGCCGAGCAGCAGCTCGGCCAGTTGCCACACCACCAGAAATACCACCATCCACAGTACGCGCAGGATGATCGACTCGCGCTGGGCGCGCTCAGGGGTATCGTTCATGTGTCGCTCCTTGTTCTGTTCAAAGCCGCTAAAGGCTCAGTTGAAACCGCTGATGGAAATGAAGTCGACGTCGGTCTTGGGCTCGGCGCGCATCAGGCGCTCGATCACCTGGTTCAGCGTGCGACCTTCGAAGAGGATGGCGTGCAGCCCGGCCACCAGCGGCATGTAGACCTGGACCTCTTCAGCCTTGGCCTTGAGCACCTTGAGGGTATTGACCCCTTCGGCCACCTCGCCCAGGCGATTGACCGCCTGCTCCAGCGTCAGGCCTTGGCCCAGGGCGTGCCCGACCTGGTAGTTGCGGCTCTTGGGCGAAGAACAGGTGACGATCAGGTCGCCGACCCCGGCAAGGCCGAGGAAGGTCATGGGATTGGCACCCTGGCTCACGGCGAAACGGGTCATTTCGGCCAGCGCACGGGTGATCAGCATGCTCTTGGTGTTTTCGCCCATGCCCAGGGCCACGGCCATGCCAGCAATGATCGCATAGACGTTCTTCAGAGCCCCACCCAGCTCGACACCGAAGCGGTCGCTGCTGGCGTAAACCCGGAAGGTATGCCCGTGCAGCACCGCCTGCACGCGCTGGCAGAGGTCTTCATCTTCGCTGGCGACCACGGTAGCGGTCAGCGCATGCTCAGCGATCTCGCGGGCCAGGTTTGGCCCGGACAACACACCGATTCGCGCATCGGGCGCGATCTCTTCAAGGATCTGACTCATCAGCTTGAAGCTCTGCGCTTCGATGCCTTTGGTCAGGCTGACCAGGCATTTGCCGCGCAGCAGCCCGGCATGCGGGGCCAAAACGCTGCGCAAGGCGCTGGAGGGCAGCGCGACGAAGATCAGGTCGCTGTAGTGCAACGTGGCCAGCAGGTCGTTGACCGGCTCGACGCCGTCATGCAGACGGATGCCTTTGAGGTAGCGCGGGTTCTCGCGATTGACGCGCATGGCCTCGGCCTGCTCAGGGTCACGCATCCATTGGCGTACCGGCACGCCGTTCTGCGCCAGCAGGTTCGCCACGGCGGTGCCGAAGCTTCCGCCCCCCAGAACTGCAACAGGTTGCTGTTCAGTCATATTCAATCCGTTAAAGCCATAAGTTAAGTGGCGACGGGGCCATTATACGGCAAGCTGCAAGCTGCAAGAGACAGCGGCCTCATTGGCCACAAGGTTTTCTTGTAGCTTGCAGCTTGCCGCCTGTGGCTGGCAAAACCCCCATGGTCAGTTAACATGCCTGTTTCAACTCTGATACAAGGCCGTATCGTGTTCCATGGCACGCCTCCCTACCCTCGCCTGTTGCTGCTGACTGCCCTGCTGGGCAGCCCGGCCGTGGCCGACGACCTGTTCATCGACAACGCCGACCTGCCACAGGTTCTGACCGCCACGCGGCTGAAACAATCCCCGGCCGCCGTGCCGGGCAGCATGACCGTGCTCGACAGCGAACTGATCCGTGCCAGCGGCGCCCGCGACATCCCCGAACTGCTGCGCCTGGTGCCGGGGATGATGATCGGCTACGGCGCCGGCAACCAGCCGACGGTCAACTACCACGGCAGCAACGTCAGCGACGCCCGGCGCATGCAGGTGCTGATCGACGGCCGCTCGGTGTACCGTGCGGGCCTGGCCACGGTGGACTGGAGCGACATCCCGGTGGCGCTGGAGGACATCGAACGCATCGAGGTGTTCCGCGGCCCCAACACCGTCAGCTACGGCGCCAATGCACTGATGGCGGTGGTCAACATTCTCACCCGCAATCCGGCCGACAGCCATGGCACGCGCATGAAGCTGACCCGCGGCCAGGACGGCATCGATGACTACTACCTCAGCCACGGTTTCGGTTGGGACGGCGGTGATCTGCGCTTGTCGGTGTCGGGCCAGAAAGATGACGGCTTCGATGAAAACCAGTTCGGCCAGGATTACCGCGACAGCCGCCGCCTGAACCGCTTCAACCTCAGCGTCAGCCATAACCTCGCGACAAACCAGACCCTGGAATGGCAACTGGCAGCCAAAGAGGGCAGCAACCAGCGGCCCTACACCTACCAGCCCGTATTCCCCTTCGTTACCGAAAGCGGCAACAACGCCGACGTCAACGCCAAGGACTACGCAGGCTCCGTGCGCTGGAACATCGACTTCAACCCTGACCACAGCCTGTATGTGCAGGGCTCGGCCCAGCACTTCGACCGCCAGCAGGTCTGGCGCGCCTGCGACGCAGCGTTGTCGTTCAGCCCGGAACTGACCCGGCTGTGGCAGCTCAACCCGAATTTTGCCGAGCAGGTCGCCCGAGGGGCCAACAATCCGCCCAACAGCAGCAACCCCGAAGAGCAGGCACTGGTCGATGCCATCAAGGACCAGTGGAACAACCAGGGCGGCAGCAACGTGGTGTGCGGCGATGTCGACCAGAGCACCCGTGAGACCCGCTACGACCTGGAAATCCAGGATACCCTGAGCCTGACCGACAACCTGCGCCTGCTCAGCGGCATGAACTATCGTTATGACCGCGCCGACTCGCAGACGTATTTCGACGGCGGCCTCGACGATCAGACCTGGCGCCTCTTCGGCCAGTTGGAGTGGCGTGCGGACGATCATTGGATCCTGCAGGGCGGCGCGATGTTCGAAGACTCGCAACTGTCCGGCAGCTCGCTGTCCCCGCGCATGGCAGTCAACTACCTGATCACCCCGCGCCACGGCTTGCGTGCGGTGTATTCCGAGGCAGTGCGCTCCCCGGACATGTTCGAAAACAACGTCAACTGGAGCTACACGGTCAAGAACCTTACCCCAACTGCGTTCGGCCAGCAGAACGGCGAGTATTTCGTCAAGACCCGCGGCCCGGGCGACCTCGACCAGGAACGCATGCGTTCTCGCGAGTTGGGCTACAACGGCCAGTTCACTGATATCGACCTGAACATGGATGTGAAGCTGTTCTATGACGAGATCACCGGAATGATCAGCGAGCCACTCAGGAACAACCAGTACATCGCCAGTAACGCCAACAAGGCCCGATTCAGCGGCAGCGAGGCACAGCTGGACTGGCGCCCCACCCGGCGCGACCGCCTGCGTTTCACTTATGCCTATGTCGATGCTTGGGCCAGCAACCCCGCCGACAGCGCCAACACCGCCCGCAACAGTGGCTCGGCCGGCTGGATGCGCGAATGGGGTGATGGCTGGTCCAGTGCACTGTTCTACTACGGCGACGATGCGCTCAACCAGTACCGCTACGAGCGCCTCGACCTGCGCCTGGCCAAACGCTTTCGTATCGAGGGCAGCACCCTTGAGCTGGCTGCGTTGTGGCAGCAGCGCCTGGACGACGAGCCGACCACCACCCTCCAGAACCGCTATGACAGCCGTCACCGCCTGAGCGTCAGCGCGGAGCTGGAGTTCTGATGGCCCGCCTGCTGCGCCTGCTGGTGTTCTGCCTATGGCCATTGGGTTCGCTGTCCGCCAGCGAAATCCTGTTGGTCGGTGGCGAGGAACAGCCCGGCATCCGTAGCTTTGTCGCGGCCCTCGAAAGCCGCCGCAACCAAGACCAGGTACGGTTTCAGCCCGTTGCCGAACTGCCGCGCCCAGGCAAGCTCAAGGCCGACCTGCGCCTGGTGCTGCTTGACAGCGCCGCACTGGAGTGGCGCCTGGCCGAAAGCAAAGGGCCGGCGGCCCTGGCCATGCGCATCAGCCGCGTGCAGGCCGAGCAGCGCCTGGGAAAGTCGCGACCGGCGTACTTGACCCTGCTGTGGAGTGACCCGCCCCTGGCTCGCCAGTTGCGCCTGGCCCGCTACCTGTTGCCGCAGGCCCAACGCATCGGCGTGCTGTACGCAGAACACAGCCATTTTCTGCTTGACGAACTACGCCAGGCGGCCCGGCCACTGGGGCTGGAAATTGTCGCCCAGCAATGGCCGGACCAGCGCGACAGCCGGCCGCTGCTGGATCTGTTGGGCAATAGCGACGTGCTACTGGGCCTGGAAGACCCCGACCTTTACAACTCCAAGACCGCCAAGAACCTGCTGCTAAGCAGCTACGGCCGGCAGATGGCGTTGATCGGCCCGAACGCCGGTTTCGTCCGCGCCGGTGCTCTGGCCAGTACCTACAGCGACCAAGAGGACTGGCTGGCAGTGCTCGACCAACTGCTCGACCGCCCGCCAGCGCAATGGCCGCGCAGCCTGTACCCCGCACGTTTCGGGGTCAGCGGCAACCAGCAGGTGGCTCGCGCCCTGGGCCTTGAACCGATTGATCCGAACGCCACTGCCAAGGTTTTGGCTGAAGGAGAACCCACCCCATGACTAGACGCCTGAGCTGGGATATCCACACCCGTACGCAGATCATAAGCCTGGGCCCTGCGCTGCTGCTGACATTGCTGCTGATCAGCTTCTTCACCTTCGTGCGCATCCAGGACTTGCGCCAGGAGCTCAACCATACCGGTCAGTTGATCGCCAATCAGTTGGCTCCAGCGTCCGAGTACGGTGTGATCTCGGGCAACAACGAAGTGCTCGAAGGCCTGATGCGCGCCACCCTGAGCATCCCCCACGTGCGCTTTCTGGAAGTGCAGGACAGCCGCAACCACATCCTGGTGTACGTCGAGCAGTCAGACGAGAGCGCTAACCGGGCACAACGCGTGGAGGTGTTCCAGGCGCCGATCCGGCTTCAGCAAATACGCCTGGACAACGACTTCCTGCAGCAGGGCAAAGCGCCGTCGCCGGCGATCGGGGACGATTATCTGGGGCGGGTGATCGTCGGCATGTCGGACGACGCCTTCAGCCAGCGCCAACAGGAGATCGTTATCAAGGCTGGCATCCTGGCGCTGTTCGCCCTGTTGTTCACCTTCCTGCTCGCACGCCGCCTGGCCATGAGC
>Ga0247820_10001664_pt1 | contig 12484 bp, 12 predicted proteins | sample 13C_Glucose_Day1_2_FD_192480 | JGI IMG/M metagenome (GOLD analysis project Ga0247820, IMG submission 192480) | Soil microbial communities from agricultural site in Penn Yan, New York, United States - 13C_Glucose_Day14 | ecosystem: Environmental > Terrestrial > Soil > Agricultural land | place...
CCGAGCCGGACCTGATGCCGGATGAGTGGCGGGCGGACCTCCCGAAGGAGGACGAGCCGCGCCTGGCCAGGCGCGTCGCCGACTATATCGCCGGGATGACGGACCGATATGCCATCCTGGAGCACCAGCGCCTGTTTGACGTGACCCCTGACTTGCGCTAGCGCATCGTGCGGAAAAGTGGCCGCCGGTTTTCCGCATCAACGATGCGCTGCTTCTAAGAGTGCGCATCGGACGGATCCCAAAAGTGGGCTCCACTTTTGGGTCCGATGCTCGGCGCGCCGAAGGTTTCAGGGTCGCGTGCCCTTTCGAGATAAGAAGTACCATGAACATCTTCGGGCTGTTTGAGAAGCGAGTGGCGGATGCGCTTGGCCGTCTGGCCGAGGCGGGCAAGATCCCGGCGGGACTCGACGCGAGCCGCGTCGTCGTGGAGCCGCCGCGCGACCCGTCGCACGGGGACCTCGCCACCAACGCCGCCCTGGTGCTGGCCAAGGAGGCGCGCATGAACCCGCGCGCTTTGGCGGATCTTCTCGTCGGCGATCTGCAGGACGACCCCCGCGTCACCAAGGTCGACGTGGCGGGACCGGGCTTCATCAACATTCGCCTCGCGCCGGAGGTTCTCCATCAGGTGCTGCGCGCCGTCGTTGTCGACAGCGAGGGCTTCGGCCGGAGCGGGCAGGGGGCGGGCGCCTCCGTGAACGTCGAATACGTCTCGGCCAACCCGACCGGCCCCATGCATGTGGGCCACGGCCGCGGCGCGGTCTTCGGCGACGCCCTCGCTTCCCTGCTGAGCTTCGCGGGCTACAAGGTGGCGCGGGAATACTACATCAACGATGCCGGCGCCCAGGTCGACGTGCTCGCCCGCTCCGCCTATCTGCGCTACCGCGAGGCCCTGGGCGAGGAGATCGGCGCGATTCCGGAAGGCCTCTATCCGGGCGATTACCTCAAGCCCGTCGGCGAGCGGCTGGCGCGGGAGCACGGCAAGGGGCTTCTCGACAAGCCCGAATCCGAGTGGCTGCCCCTGGTGCGCGAGGTCTCCATCAACGCCATGATGGACATGATCCGCACGGATCTCGCGGCGCTCAACATCCGCCACGACGTGTTCTTCTCGGAGCGTTCCCTCCAGGAGGGCAACGGCGGCGAGGTTGCGAAGACCATTGACGAGCTTCGCGGGCGCGACCTCGTCTATATGGGCCGCCTGCCGCCGCCCAAGGGCCAGAAGGACGAGGACTGGGAGGACCGGGAGCAGCTCCTGTTCCGGGCCACCGCCTTCGGGGACGAGGTCGACCGGCCGCTCCTGAAGTCGGACGGCTCCTTCACCTATTTCGCCTCGGACATCGCCTATCACCGCTCCAAGTTCGAGCGCGGCTTCGCTTCCATGATCGACGTGTGGGGGGCGGACCATGGCGGCTACGTCAAGCGCATGCAGGCGGCCGTGAAGGCCGTGACGGACAACAAGGGCGATCTCGACGTCAAGCTCTGCCAGCTGGTCAAGCTTCTGCGCGGCGGCGAGCCGGTGAAGATGTCGAAGCGGGCAGGCGACTTTGTGACGCTGCGTGATGTTGTCGATGAAGTGGGCCGGGATGCGGTCCGCTTCATGATGATTTTCCGGAAAAACGACGCCACGCTCGATTTCGATCTGGCCAAGGTCGTGGAGCAGTCGAAGGACAATCCGGTCTTCTACGTGCAGTACGCCCATGCCCGCTGCGCGTCGGTGTTCCGGCAGGCCGCGGAAGCGTTTTCCGATGCGAACTTTTCCCCGGAGGAGCTTGAAAAAGCTGACCTTTCGATCCTATCTGATGAAGCGGAGATGGACCTCATCCACCGCATCGCCCAGTACCCCCGGATGATCGAGGCCGCCGCCGAGGCGCATGAGCCGCACCGGGTGGCGTTCTATCTCTATGACGTGGCCAGCGCCTTCCATTCTCTTTGGAATAAGGGCAAAGACTTGCCGCAATTACGCTTTGTTAATCAAACTGATAAAGAGTCAACGAAAGCGAGGCTCGCTCTCGTGCATGCCCTGAAGGGTGTGCTCGCATCTGGCCTCGCTATCCTGGGCGTCACGGCTCCTAACGAGATGCGCTGACGGCTTTTGAGGCGGGGTAACCGTCTCAAGCTGTTCGCGTACAGGGTGCCGTTACGTCGTGCCGACGGAGCGATGGGCGCTCCCGTTGAGTAACCGGAGGTCCGGCGCAATGAGCGAATCAGTGAAGCCCCGTTTTGCCGTCGATCTGAACGAGATCGAACGGCAGATCGCCCAGGCGCAAGGCGCCCCCTCGCACCAGGCCGCCGGACGGAGTGATCCGCTGGCGGAGCTGGCACGCATCGTGGGGCAGGACGACCCGTTCCAGTCGCTGCTGGCCAACGAGCGCCCGGCGCGGCCACGCAATCAGGCCAATGCCGGCCTCGACGATCTCTTCGCCAGGCGTGAGGAGCCCGCCCAGACCGCCAAGGTCGCGCAGTTCCCGGCCCGCCACCCCGTCCATGCGGCGCCGGCCTACCAGCACGACGCCTATCCGCAGGTCGACGCCAGCGGCGCCCAGCCCGCCTATGCCTATCAGGATCCCGCTCCAGCCCAGGGTCACGGCGGCTACGATCCTGCCTATGACCAGGATTACTACGACGAGAACGCCCAGCAGGGCGACCAGGGCTACGAGCCGGTCGAACACATGGATTACGCGCCTCGCGAGAAGCCCCGCTCCCGCAAGGGCTTGATGGTCGTCGGAGCCCTCGTCGGCGCAGTCGTCATCGGCGGTGGCGGCGCCTATCTCATGAGCGGCAACTCCACCTCCTTCGCCGGCGGTCAGCCGCCCCTGATCCAGGCCTCGAACGAGCCGATCAAGGTGCAGCCGCAGAACCCGGGCGGGGTCGAGATCCCGAACCAGAACAAGCAGATCTACGAGCGCGCCACCCAGAACGGCGATACCAAGGTGGTCACCCGCGACGAGCAGCCCGTCGACGTGAAACAGGCGGTGCGGATGAATTCCGGCGCCGGCGAAGCGACCGGCGCGACCGCTTCCGGCCAGAACGCCCAGGCCGGACGTCCCCCCGCAGGGGGCCTGAACCTCGGCGAGCCGCGCAAGGTCCGCACGGTCACCATCCGTCCGGACGGCAGCACGGTCCAGCCGGAGACGGTTCATGCCCGCGCCCCGGCGGGGGCCCTGCCGACCATGTCGCTCCCCCCGGCGGCCCAGCCCAGCGCTGCTAGGACGGCCCCGCAGGCCGTGGCGAGCACGCCGGCGGCCGCTCCTGCAACGCCTGCGAAGCCCTCTCCGGCCGCGGCCACTCCCGCCGCAAGCACGCCGGCCCCGGCCGCCGCGACCTCGACGGGCGGCGCTTCGCCGCAGCGCGTGGCCTCGGTCCAGCCTGTGGCCGTCGCTCCGGCTCCCGCGGCGGACGCCACGGGCGGGTTCGCCGTCCAGCTCGGCGTCAGCAACTCCGAGGGCGACGCTCAGGCGGCCTTCGACCGGTTCCAGAAGAAGTTCTCGGAACTGGAAGGGCGTCCGTCCCTGATCCGCAAGGCCGAGGTGAACGGCAACACGGTCTACCGCGTCCGCGTCGGACCCATGTCCCGCGACGATGCCTCCTCCCTGTGCTCCAAGCTGCAAGGGCAGGGTGGCCAGTGCTTCGTGGCGAAGAACTAAGTCTGGGTAGGCCACCAGTCGCGGTTCCAGCTTGAATTCTGGCCAGTCGCGATACGACGCTCCATCTCCCCGGAATGACGGGGAACGAGCCTCTACCGGCCACCAAGAGTTCTTGACCCTGGCTGACAGGGGACGTAAGGCGCGGGCATGACCACCCGCGCCTTTATTGCTGGCTGCTCCGGCCACGAGCTCACCCCCGACGAGGTTGCCTTCTTCCGGGAGGCCTCTCCCTGGGGATTCATCCTCTTCAAGCGCAATATCGACCATCCGGCGCAGGTGAAGGCCCTCTGCGACGCCTTGCGCGAAACGGTCGGGCGCGAGGACGCGCCGATCCTCATCGATCAGGAGGGCGGCCGGGTCCAGCGCATGGGCCCGCCCCATTGGCCGAAATATCCGTCCGGGCGCACCTACGGCCTTCTCCATGCCAACGATCCGCTCGTCCGGCGCGAGATCGCACGGCTTGGGGCCCGGCTGATCGCCCATGACCTGCGCGCCGTCGGCATCACGGTGGATTGCCTGCCGGTCCTCGACGTTCCGTCCCCCGGCGCCCACGACGTCATCGGCGACCGGGCCTATGGCCGCTCGGCCGAGGAGGTCGCCGTGCTCGGGCGGGCCGCCGCCGAGGGGCTTCTGGCAGGGGGCGTCCTGCCGGTAGTCAAGCACATGCCGGGACATGGCCGGGCAGGAGCCGACAGCCACCTGGCGCTGCCGGTGGTGGATGCCTCCCGCGAGGCTCTTGAAGCGCATGACTTCCGGCCCTTCCGGATGCTGACCGACATGCCGCTCGCCATGACGGCGCACGTGGTCTACACGGCCATCGACCCCGAGCGGCCCGCCACGACCTCTCCTGTCGTGGTCCGCGAGATCATCCGCGGCCATATCGGCTATGACGGCCTCGTCATGACGGACGATCTCTCCATGCATGCCCTGTCGGGCACCTTCCGGGAGCGGACGGCGGCCGCCTTCGCGGCAGGCTGCGACATGGGCCTGCACTGCAACGGCCGGATGGAGGAAATGTCCCAGGTGGCTGAGGCGGCGCCCGTCCTCGAAGGCGAGGCCCTGCGCCGCGCCGAGGCCGCGCTGCAGCGCATCCGGCACGAGCCGGAGCCGCTCGATCCTGTGGATGCCCGCGCCCGGCTCGACGCCGCCCTTGCGATGGTCGCCTAGGCGGTGGAAGCTGCGAGCCCCTCGAGTTGAGTTCATCCATGGCACAGGCCTTACCCTTCGAAGACGTTGCCCCGACCGAGCGGGCGGAGAGCGAGCCGGCGCTCCTCGTGGACGTCGACGGCTTCGAAGGGCCGCTCGATCTCCTGCTCGAACTCGCCCGGCGCCAGAAGGTGGACCTCCATCGCATCTCGATCCTGGCGCTGGCGGAACAGTATCTGGTCTTCATCGAGCAGGCGCGCCGCATGCGCCTGGAGCTCGCGGCCGATTACCTGGTGATGGCGGCCTGGCTCGCCTATCTCAAGTCGCGCCTGCTGCTCCCGGAGCCGCCCAAGGGCGAGGAGCCGAGCGCCGAGGAGCTGGCGACGGCTCTCGCCCTGCGCCTTCGACGCCTGGAGGCCATCCGGGAAGCCGCCAAGAAGCTGGGCGAACGCGAATGGCTCGGCCGCGACGTCTTCGCACGCGGGGCGCCGGAGCCGGTGGTGATCCGCAAGGATTCCCGGTTCGAGGCCACGCTCTACGACCTGCTTTCGGCCTATGCGCGGCAGCGGCAGATCCGGTTCAACGCGAGAGTCTCCCTGCACAAGCGGACGGTGTGGTCCCTCATCGAGGCCCGGGAGGCCCTGGAACGCCTCGTGGGGCACCTGAATGACTGGGTGACCCTCGATACCTATCTGGTCGAGTACATGGTGGAACCCGCCATGCGCCCGACGGTCCTGGCATCGGCCCTGTCCGCCACCCTCGAAATGGTGCGGGAGGGCAAGCTGACGATGCGGCAGGACGAGGCCTTCGCGCCCGTCTGGGTCAAGCCCGTGACGGATCCGGCCGAGGCAGGAGCCTGAGATGGAACAGACCGAAGACGCAGTGGAGGAGGCAACCTCCCCGGAAATTCACATGCCGGATCACGGCGAGGCCATGCGCATCGCCGAAGCGCTGCTGTTCGCCTCCGCCGTGCCGCTTGGCGCCGAGGACCTGGCGGGGCGTCTGCCCGAAGGCGCGGACGTGACGAGGATCATCGAGGATCTGACGGCGTTCTATGCCGGAAGAGGCGTCAATCTCGTGGGCGTCGCCGGCAAGTGGCAGTTCCGCACCGCGGGCGACCTGTCCTTCGTGCTGGCCCGCAACGTGGTCGAGCAGCGCAAGCTGTCCCGTGCCGCCATGGAGACCCTGGCGATCGTGGCCTATCACCAGCCCGTGACCCGGGCGGAGATCGAGGAGATCCGCGGCGTCGCGACCTCCAAGGGCACCCTCGACACGCTCATGGAGACCGGCTGGATCCGCCTGCGCGGGCGCCGCAAGGCGCCGGGCCGTCCCGTGACCTACGGCACCACGGCCCATTTCCTCGAGCATTTCGGCCTCGATGCCATCGACGACCTGCCGGGCCTCGAGGAGCTCAAGGGAGCCGGCTTCATCGAAGGCCGTGTGCCCTCCGACTTCTCCGTGCCGGTTCCGTCCGACGATCAGGCTCTGCGTGAGGACGAGGATCCGCTCGACGGCGACGACCTGTTCCAGCCCCTGGAGCTGGACCGGAGCGAGGCAGGGGAGGAATGACCGCAAAGCCAGCGCCCGCAAGGGACCGCTTCCGCCTGCCCCTATGGGGGCAACGCGGGACGGCCGGCGCTTCGATCCCGGCCCAGCTCCGATTCGAGAGCATTGTCCAGACCTATGGCGGTCTGAATGTGCTCGACGGAGTCTCCCTGACGGTCGAGCCCGGCGAGCTTGTCTGCCTGCTCGGCCATTCGGGCTGCGGCAAGACCACGCTCCTGCGCATCGCGGCCGGCGTCGAGGCTCCCAGCTCGGGGCGCGTACTCATGGACGGGCTGGAGGTCAGCGGGCCGTCCGCCTTCGTCGAGCCGGAGCGGCGCGGCATCGGGCTGATGTTCCAGGACTATGCCCTCTTCCCGCACATGACGGTCCTGCAGAACGTCAAGTTCGGGCTCAAGGATCTCTCGGCCAGGGAGGCGGACATCGCGGCCCGGCGCGCCCTGTCGCGCGTGGGCCTCGAGCATTATGCAGACGAGTTCCCCCACACCCTGTCCGGCGGCGAGCAGCAGCGGGTCGCGCTGGCGCGCTCCATCGCGCCGCGCCCCGGCGTCCTGCTCATGGACGAGCCGTTCTCCAACCTCGACCGCCGCATGCGCGACGCCATCCGCGACGAGACCGTGGCGATCCTGCGGGAGACGGGGGCGACCACCATCGTGGTGACGCATGACCCGGAGGAGGCCATGCGGATCGCCGACCGGATCGTCCTCATGCGGTCGGGCACGATCATTCAGCAGGGATCGTCGGAGGAGATCTACCGGCACCCGGCCAATCTCTTCGCCGCTCGCTTCTTCTGCGACTTCAACGAGATCCGCGGCGAGGTCAGGAACGGCCTCGCCCATTGCCCGGTCGGCGTCTTCCCCGCGCCCGGCTTGAGCGACGGGCCGGCGGTGGTGTGCGTGCGCCCGCAGGGAGTGCGCCTCAAGCCTGCGGGCCTGTGCCTGCCAGGACGCGTCGTGTCGCGCCGCTTCCTCGGGGAGGTCGAGCTTGTCCATATCGACGTGGCCGGCGTCGACAGGCCGCTCCAGGCGCGGGTTCACGATCCGGTGGGCGCGAAGACGGGACAGGATGTGGGCATCGAGATCGACCCGAAGGATGTCCTTGTTTTCGCCGCGGCGGATGCCTAGGTTGGCCGCAAGTTGAAATTTGAGAACCGTGCCTTATGGGCACAGGAGGTTTGCCGTGGGTAGTACTAGCATCTGGCACTGGATCGTCGTGGGTTTGATCGTCGTCCTGCTCTTCGGGCGTGGCAAGATCTCCGACATGATGGGCGACGTCGCCAAGGGCATCAAGGCGTTCAAGAAGGGCATGGCCGAGGACGACACGGCAACGAAGCCCGTGCAGCCTTCCGAGCCCGTCCGGACCATCGACCATCAGACCGGCGCCGCCGCGCCGACGAGCGCGACGACGGACCACAAGGTCGGCTGATCCACAAGGAGCCGCAATCGCGGCTGTAGCGTAACCGTAGGGGCAGGGTCAGGGCCACGCCATGTTGGACATGAGCTGGGGTGAGGTGATGGTGATCGGCGCCGTCGCGTTGATCGTCATCGGCCCGAAGGACCTGCCGCGCGCGCTGCGGACGGTGGGGAACATGACCGGCAAGATCCGCCGCATGGCGGCCGAGTTCCAGGGTCAGTTCCAGGAGGCCATGCGCGAGGCCGAGCTCGACGACGTCAAGAAGCAGCTCCAGGGCGTGAACGACTCCGTCTCGTCGCTCAATACCGGCTTCAATCCCATCCAGACGATCCGGGACGAACTGAAAGGCGCGGTGGAAGCCCCCATGACGGCTCATGAGAAGACACCGGGCGAGGAAGCCCACGACGCCGCGGCGCAGGGCAGGGGCGAGGCCCATCCGGCGGCGCCCGTCGAGCCGACCATCGCGCTGCCGATTCCCTCCGTTCCGCCGATCGTCGACCCGGCGGAGGCGATCGCCGAATCCCTGAAGCGCGAGGCCGAGGTCGAGGCCGAGAAGCTCAAGACCGCCACTCCCGCGCCATCCCAAGAGAAATCGGACGCATAAGCCTGATGACCACGAGTGTGGAAGAGGATGAAGTCGAGGCATCGCGTGCGCCTCTGATCGAGCATCTGACGGAGCTGCGCGCGCGGCTGATCAAGGCGCTCATCGCTTTCATCCTGATGTTCTTCGTCTGCTTCGCGGGGGCGAAATACATCTACAACGCCCTTGTCTGGCCCTATGTCCTGGCGGTCGGCTCGCCCGAGAAGGCGCACCTCGTCTATACCCATGGCCTCGAATATCTGTTCACGCAGATCCAGGTTGCGGCCTTCGGGGCGGGATTTCTGGCCTTTCCGGTCATCGCGATCCAGATCTACAAATTCGTCGCGCCGGGCCTCTACAAAAACGAGCGCCGCGCCTTCCTGCCCTATCTGGTGGCGACGCCCGTGCTCTTCACTGTCGGCGCGGCCTGTGTCTACTTCATCGCCATGCCGCTGCTGATGCGGTTCTCGGTCGGGATGCAGCAGCTTGCCACCGACAATTCCCCGGCCATCGAATTCCTGCCCAAGGTCAGCGAATACCTGTCGCTGATCATGACGCTGATCTTCGCCTTCGGCATCTGCTTCCAGCTTCCGGTCATCCTGACCCTGCTGGCACGGGCGGGAATCATCGATTCGCAGTTCCTGAAGGACAAGCGCCGCTACGCGATCGTGGTCGTCTTCGTGGCCGCCGCGGTCCTGACCCCGCCGGACGTGATCAGCCAGTTCGCCCTCGCAATCCCCACGCTGCTTCTCTACGAGGCGTCCATCTTCTCCGTCCGCATGGTCGAGAAAAAGCGCGCGGAAGCCGAGGCTGCGCGGGCGGCGGCAGGCTAGACTGGGGCCTTTCTGACAGACTGCTACCTTCGGGATGGAAAAGGGGCCGGTCGTGGTCTAAGGACAGGGCCGTATCTTCGAAGAACGGTCCTATTCCATGCATGACATCCGCTCCATCCGCGAGCACCCCACGGGCTTCGACCAAGGCCTCCGGAACCGGGGCATGGAGCCCCTGTCCGAGCGCCTGATCGCCCTCGACGACCGCCGCAAGAGCGCCGTCTCGGCGCTCCAGAGCGCGCTCGAGCGCCGCAATGCCATGTCCAAGGAAATCGGCCAGGCCAAGGCCAAGAAGGACGAGGCGCGGGCGCAGGAGCTGATGGCCGAGGTCGCCCGCCTCAAGGAGAGCATTCCCCAGCTCGAGCAGGAGGAGCGTGAGGCTGGCCGGGAGCTGGACACGCTTCTCGCCGCCATTCCGAACATCCCGAAGCAGGACGTGCCGGTCGGTCCCGATGAGACCGGCAACGTGGAGCGCCATCGCTTCGGCACGCCCCGAACCCTCAACAGCGCCAAGCAGCATTTCGAGCTCGGCGAGAATCTCGGCCTGATGGATTTCGAGACCGCCGCCAAGCTCTCGGGCTCGCGCTTCGTCGTGCTCAAGGGCGGGCTGGCGCGTCTGGAGCGGGCGATCGGCCAATTCATGATCGACCTGCACACCACCGAGCATGGCTACACGGAGGTGAGCCCGCCGCTGCTCGTGCGCGACGACGCCATGTTCGGCACGGCGCAGCTGCCGAAATTCGAGGACGACCAGTTCTGGGCCTTCCCGGGCTCGGCGCTTGAGGCCTTCGTGTCGTCGGCTGCCGAAGGCGCCACCCGCGAGGGGCTCCAGCAGATCATCAAGGAAGCCCGCTACGGCCTGATCCCGACCGCCGAGGTCTCGCTCACCAACCTCGTACGAGAGCAGATCGTGGCTGAGGAGGAGCTTCCGATGCGCCTCACCGCGCTCACCCCGAGCTTCCGCGCCGAGGCCGGATCGGCCGGGCGCGACACGCGCGGCATGATCCGCCAGCACCAGTTCGTGAAATGCGAGCTCGTCTCGATCACCACGCCCGAAACCTCGGCCGACGAGCACGAGCGCATGCTCGCCAGCGCCGAGAATGTCTTGAAGAAGCTGGAGCTTCCGTTCCGCACCGTGACGCTTTGCACCGGCGACACAGGCTTCGCGTCCGCCAAGACCTACGACATCGAGGTGTGGCTGCCGGGGCAGGGGATGTACCGCGAGATTTCGAGCTGCTCGGTCTGCACCGATTTCCAGGCCCGGCGCATGAACGCCCGCTACCGCCCCGCCGACGGCAAGGGGCCGCGCTTCGTGCATACCCTCAACGGGTCCGGCCTCGCGGTCGGGCGCACCATGGTGGCGGTGCTGGAGAACTACCAGAACGAGGACGGCAGCGTCACGGTCCCGCCGGCGCTGCAGCCCTATATGGGTGGGCTCGCCCGCATCGAGCGGCAGGCCTGACATGCGCATCCTCTGCACGAACGACGACGGCATCCACGCCCCCGGCCTCAAGACCCTTGAGGCCATCGCCCGCGCCCTGTCCGACGACGTCTGGGTGGTGGCGCCGGAGACAGACCAGAGCGGCGTGTCGCACTCGCTGTCGCTCAACGATCCCCTGCGCCTGCGCGAGATCTCCGAGCGCCACTTCGCCGTGAAGGGCACGCCGACCGATTGCGTCATCATGGGCATTCGCCAGATCATGCGCGATCACAAGCCGGACCTGGTGCTGTCGGGCGTCAATCGCGGGCAGAACGTGGCGGAGGACGTGAGCTATTCGGGCACCGTTGCGGGCGCGATCGAGGGCACGATCCTCGGCGTGCCGTCCATCGCCCTCTCTCAGGCCTACAGCGCCGGCAGCCGTGACATGCTCAAGTGGCACTGCGCCGAGCATCACGGGCCGAAGGTGATCCGCAAGGTTCTCGAGACCGGGATCGACAGGGGCATCCTCGTCAACATCAACTTCCCGGATTGCGAGCCGGAGGATGTGGAGGGCGCCGCCGTGGTGAACCAGGGCCAGCGCACGCAGGAACTGCTGCGGCTCGACGAGCGGCGCGACGGACGCGGCAATCCCTATTTCTGGATCGCCTTCGAGCGCAAGCCCTTCACGCCGGGCAACGGCACCGACCTCTGGGCCATCGCCAACCGCCGGATCTCGGTCACGCCGCTCAGGCTCGACATGACCGACGAGCCGACCCTGACGCGCTACGCGCAGGCCTTCGAGTAAGAGGACGATGAACGACACCGATCCGCGGCCGGAACAGATCGACCCGTTCTCCCTGCCCGATGCGGATCAGCGCGACGAGCGGGAGGCGGTCGGCGTCGCCTCGTTCCTCCTGTCGCTGCGCTCGCGCGGTATCCGGGACACGGGAATCCTGCGCGCCATGGAGCTCGTGCCGCGGGATGTCTTCGCGCCCCGCCGGTTCTCCGACCTGTCCCGCACCGACGTGGCCCTGCCGCTGCCCTGCGGCCAGACCATGACGGCCCCGCGGACCGTCGCCGCCATGCTCGTCGCGCTGGGCATCGCGGAGGGGCACAGGGTCCTGGAGGTGGGAACCGGCACCGGCTATGTCAGCGCGCTCTTGTCCCGGCTCGGCGCCGAGGTCCATTCGGTCGAGCGGTTCAACACCCTGGCCGAGGCGGCCGTCCAGCATCTGAAGATCGTGAAGGCCGAGCGCATCCGCATCGAGATCGGCGACGGGCTGGCGCCCCGCCCACGGGAGCGGTTCGACCGGATCCTGCTCAACGGCGCCGTCGCTGAAATTCCGCCTGCCGTCACCTCCCTGCTCGGGCCGGGTGGGCGCCTCGTCGGCGCCCTGACGGTCGAGGGGCTGCCGCCGCGCCTCGTCCGGATCGACCGGCACGAGGATGGTGAGCTGCGGCAGGAATTCGGAGCGGGCCTTCGGATTTCCCCTCTCGTCTCCGGCGTCGCCCAGACGCTCTGACCGGCCGCGAAAAAAACATCATCAGGGTTACGACAAACCAAGCCGCAGAAACGGTTGCTTAACCTGAATCGGCTTTTAATCACCCCATCGAGTTGCGTTCGGTTGGGGTTGAGTCATGCGTTTGCGGGTGTGTTCTGGGCATTGGGTCGCGGTTTCGCGGATCGCTCTTGTGGGCTTGATCGGCAGTGCTGCGGCAGCCTGCAGTACGGACACCATGCGGTTTGCGGAGAATCCGTTCTCCAATCCGTTCTCCGCCAGCGACAGGTTCGACCAGAGCGCCGCACCCGCTCAGGCCCCTTCGCAGAACGTCGCTTCCGCGACCGCGATGCCGACCCCCTCGGTGCAGGCTCAGGCGCTCCCCCCGGTCC
>Ga0247820_10001666_pt1 | contig 12476 bp, 10 predicted proteins | sample 13C_Glucose_Day1_2_FD_192480 | JGI IMG/M metagenome (GOLD analysis project Ga0247820, IMG submission 192480) | Soil microbial communities from agricultural site in Penn Yan, New York, United States - 13C_Glucose_Day14 | ecosystem: Environmental > Terrestrial > Soil > Agricultural land | place...
CCTGAGCCCCCGGCCCCACCGTCGCCCTCCAGGGGCGCGGGGAACTGCGCGACCGGCCCAGACCCAGCCGCACCCGACCCACCACCCGAGGCGCGCTCGTGGCGTGCCACCAGTTGCCGGCCCTTCTCCAGGACGCCGTCAGGCAACCGCACCGTGCCCGACGCGGTCGTGACCAGGTCGATCCGCGCCCCGATCCCCCGGGCGAACTCGTCAAGACGCCCGGCGTCCGCGGGCGACCGCATGTCGACGAGAGCGACGATCACGTACCACCCCCGCGGATACCGCGCATGAAGATCGCGCACGGTGTTCAACACCGTGTTCCCCGTGGAGAACTCGTCGTCGACCAGCACCAGCGGCCCCTCCCCGGCCAGCAGGGACGGGTCCTCCGGGAGCAGCAGGTGGGACGTGGCGTGGGAGTGGGACTCCTCGAAGCCCCCGGCCGTGGCCGTCCCCGCGACCGGACGGCGCGTGGAGTGCAGACAGCGGGCCACGCCCAGCCCGTCCGCGACGGAGTGGCCGAGACCGGTCGCGGTCTCGGCGTAGCCGAGGACCACCGCGTCGTGGGCCGAGTCCCCCAGCAGCTCCCGCACCCTGCGGCCGAGCGCCACGCCGTGGCCGTACACCACGGCCGGCGACTGGGGCACGTGCTTGCCGAGGACGTGGGAGACCAGCAGATGGGCCCGCTTGGGGTTGCGGCGCAGCGCCAGCCCCAGCAGCGCGGGCAGGTCCTCGTCCCCTTCCAGCTCGACGCCGAGCCGTTCGGTGACCCAGGTGCCGGACCATATGTCCTCGCCGGCCGGGGTGCCGCGTCGCACCGGCCGGTGCCCGCCCTCGTCCACTGCCTTCTCCATCCCGCTCACTCCCCCAGGCCCGCCGCCAGCAGTTCCACGAACCCGATGTCCTCGTTGGCGACGCCGAAGACCTCCGCGCGCAGCAGCGTCCGCTCCGCCCAGGCCCGGTGCGGCTTCACCTCGTTCATCTTGTTCGTGTAGGCGGACCGCAGTACACCCCCGCCGCCGCGTTCCGGCCGGAGGATGTCCTGGGCGTCGCTGAACTCCTCGTGGCTGACGACGGAGAGCGCGTGCACCGGCAGCACGTGGGAGGGGTGGATGCAGGTCTTGCCCAGCAGACCGTTGGCCCGGTCCAGGGAGATCTCGCGGAGCAGGCCGTCCATGGCGTGTTCGATCAGCTTCTGGCGCAGCGCGACGGCCTGCACCTCCAGGAAGGGGCTCTGCCGCAGCAGCGGCTTGAACATGCGCTCCTGGACGCGGAAGTACTCCCAGACGGGCCCGGTCACCGTGAAGCCGGTGCCGTCGGCGCGGGCCAGCATGTTCACCACGTCGGAGATGACGGAGGCGACGACCTGGATGTCGTACGCCGTCATGTCGGGGCCCCTGCGCAGCCCGTACGAGGAGCAGAAGTCGGTCACGCCGAGGCGCAGCGCGAGCACGCGGTCGCGGTACTTGTCGACGGCGCGGAAGATCCCCTCGAGGGTCTCCACCCGGGTCTCGCGGTAGAGCAGCTCGGGCGACTCCAGCACGGGCATGGCGTAGAGCCGGTGGCCGCTCTCGGACTCGGCGGTGGTCAGCGCCTCCAGGAAGGGGAGGCCGCGTTCCGCGGTGAACTTGGGCAGGACGAATCCGGACAGCAGCCGGACGGAGGGGCCGAGGCGGCGGACGAGGTCGGGGATCTGCTCGGGGGTGCGGACCCGGATGAACAGCAGCGGCAGATCCGCCCCGGGCCGTCCGGCCAGGTCGGCGAACTGGTGTACGAGGTTCTCCTCGCCCGCGGTCACGTCCGCGTCGCCGATGGAGTCCTCGAGGCACAGCACCATGGAGACCACACCGCGTGCGCCCTGCTTGACGACGTCGTCGGCGAGGCGGGGCCGGGTCGCGGGGCTGTAGAGCGTGGCCCCGAGGGCGGCGGAGAGCAGCCGGGCCGGGGAGGCCGGGGTGAACTCACCGGGCTCCCGGTAGAAGAGACGTTTCCGCACCGCAGGGGCGATGTGCCCGAAATGACGCATTGAACTCCCCCGTGGCCTCTCTGTGGATTCTCTGGGAATGTCGGAAGGTGGCCGGTAATAGTACGTAGGGATCCATGTCGTCGGTTCCGGCGGGGCATGAACTTCAGGTAACCCGGGTGTGTCGGTCCCAACCCCCCGCGTTGTCGTGACCAGGACGGAGAAGGCAGGATGACCGCATGACGCACGCGATGCTCAAGGGGTCGAACGTCCCTCTCGAGGCCACCACGGTACGCGCCGTGCTGCGCTGGTCGCCCGGGCAGGGGGTGCCGGACGTCGACGCCTCCGCGCTGCTCCTCGGCCCCGACGGTCGTGTGCGCTCCGACGAGGACTTCGTCTTCTACAACCAGCCCCGGCACCCCGCCGGAAAGGTGTGGCGGCTCGGCAAGAAGCCCGTCGCCGAGGGCCTGACCGACACGATCCAGACAGACCTCGCCGGTGTCGAGTCCGGTGTCGGCCGGATTCTGCTCGTCGCGTCGGCGGACGGCGTCACCTTCGACCGCGTACGGTCCCTGCGCATCCTCCTGTACGACGCCCAGGCCGCCGACGGTGAGGCGCTGGCGTACTTCGACGTCAAGCCGGAGACGGGCCAGGAGACCGCGCTGATCTGCGGCGAGCTGTACCGGCGCGGGGAGGGCTGGAAGTTCCGGGCGCTCGGCGAGGGCTATTCGAACGGTCTGCAGGGCCTGGCGACCGACTTCGGCATCTCGGTGGACGAGTCGGAGGCGGCACAGCAGGCCGACCCCGCCGACGTCACCCAGCTGCCGCCCCCGACCGCGCACGTCCAGGCGGCCGACCGGACCTCCTCGGAGGCCCTGACCCAGCCGCAGGCCCCGCTCGTCCCGCCGGTCCCCGAGGTGTCCCGCCCGCTGCCGCCCGAGCAGCCGGCCGGGGTGCCCGCGCAGCCCGCGTACGGCTACCCGCCGCAGCAGCCCGCGGCCACCCAGCCGGCCTACGGCTACCCGCAGCCCGCCGCCCGGCCCGCCTACGGCTACCCGCCGGCGCCCGCCACGGCCGCCGCGGGGGCGCCGTCCGGGTACGGCTTCCCGCCGCCGGCCGCCGTGTCCCCCGACCCGGACTTCCAGCTTCCGCCGCAGGGGCCGCAGTTCATCGGGCGCTGAGGCCCGCCCGGCGGATCACGCCCGGCGTGCGGCTCACCGGTCGGCCTTCGTCTTGAAGCCCCGGCCCCACTGCAGCCCCCAGCCGTAGAGCCGGTCCAGCTCCGCCTGGAATCCGTACACGAACTTCACCTCGCGGCGCACGATGATCTCGTTCTTGACGTTCTCGATCATCACCACGGCGCAGGAGCGGGCCTGGGGCTGGCGTTCGTCGAGTCCGATCTCGATCCGCGGGCCGTTGCTGGGGAAGAGGGTCACCATGGCGTGCGTCCGGTCGAACGCGGGCGTCTGGTCGTAGATGTAGGCGAAGACCAGCAGGCGCTTGATGTTCTCGCGGTGGTCCAGGTTGACGTACATCGTCTCGCCGGAGCCGGACCCGAACCGGTCGTCGCCGCTGAGCTTGACGTACGGGGCGCCGTTGACGTCGCCGAGGTAGCCGCCGAGCGGCTGGACCACGCCCTTGGTGCCGTCCTGGAGCTCGTACAGACAGCCGAGGTCGAGGTCGACGTTGACCATGGACTGGCTGTGGCCGACGACCTCCGGCGGCTTGAGCGCCTTGAAGGGGTGGCGCAGCAGGCTCTCCCGCTGGGAGCCGCCGAAGTCGGAGGTCCGCATCCGCCAGCTCAGATTGATCCGCAGATGGCCGGTGGCCGCGCCCTGTTTGGTCAGGGACACCTGACCGTGCCGTTTGGTCAGTTCGATGGCGTTGCTGGCCGCGCTGCCCGAGTCGAAGGCGCTCTCGCGTCCGCGCCACAGTCCGTCCAGGAAACCCATTCCCGCCCCAAGTCCAGTCGTCGAACCCCGCTCGGGCCGCCGGGTCCCCGGACGGCCGACGGGGCGGCGCCGAGGAGTGGTCCTCGGTACCGCCCCGTCGAGAGCGTTCCTCACCCGGATGGCTGTCACACCCCGGAGGAGACCTCAGTCTTGTCCCCGGCGTTTCCCTCGGCCGCCGCGAGTGCCTTGTTGCGGCGGACGGAGGACCAGAAGGAGGCGCCGATGAGGACGACGCCGATCAGGCCGGTGATCAGCTCGTGGATCTGGTACTGGATGGTGACCAGCAGGATCAGGGCCAGGGCGCCGATCGCGTAGTGGGCGCCGTGCTCCAGGTAGACGTAGTCGTCCAGGGTGCCCTGGCGGACCAGGTAGACCGTGAGGGAACGGACGTACATGGCGCCGATGCCCAGGCCGAGCGCCATCAGGACGATGTCGTTGGTGATGGCGAAGGCGCCGATGACGCCGTCGAAGGAGAAGGACGCGTCCAGGACCTCGAGGTAGAGGAACATGAAGAACGCGGCCTTGCCGGCCAGCGCGACCCCCGTGCGGGGTTTCCCGGCCCGTTCGGCCTTCTCCTCCTCCTCGTGCTCGCGTTCCTCCTCCTCTTCGAGCTTGTCCTCGAAGTAGCCGGAGAGACCGCCCACGATCATGTAGGTGATCAGACCCGCGATGCCGGAGAGCAGCACCGTCTCGGCCTTGTCGGCATGGCCGCCGCCGTGCTGGTGGGCGTTGGTGGCGAAGGTCATGGCGGAGATCAGCAGGATGACCAGCGCGATGCAGACCGACAGCATGTCGACCTTGCCGAGCTTGGCCAGCGGGCGCTCCAGCCAGGCCAGCCACTTGATGTCCCGGTCCTCGAAGATGAAGTCCAGGAAGATCATCAGCAGGAACATGCCACCGAACGCGGCGATCGCCGGGTGGGCGTCGGTGACGAGCTCCTGGTAACGGTCCTTGTCACTGAGCGCGAGATCGACCGCCTCGATCGGGCCCAGCTGCGCGCTGATGGCGACGATCACGACGGGGAAGACCAGCCGCATGCCGAAGACGGCGATCAGAATGCCGATGGTGAGGAAGATCTTCTGCCAGAAGGCATTCATCTTCTTCAGGATCCCGGCGTTGACCACCGCGTTGTCGAACGACAGCGAGATCTCGAGGATCGAGAGGATCGCCACGATGCCGAAGGCGGTCCACCCCCCGAAGAGAACCGCTGCGACCAGACCGAGCGCGGTGACCGCGAACGACCAGCCGAAGGTTTTCAGAACCACTGGCTACCCCAGGTGTGTGTACGGGTCTCCCCCGCTGCCGGTGTCGGCTTTACGAAACGTTGACTCCGAAGTCTAGAGCGATGCCCCGCAGTCCCGACGCGTACCCCTGTCCCACTGCACGGAACTTCCACTCGCCCTGGTAGCGGTAGAGCTCTCCGAAGATCATCGCCGTCTCGGTGGACGCGTCCTCGCTCAGGTCGTACCGGGCGAGTTCCTGGCCGTCCGCCTGGTTCACCACGCGGATGAAGGCGTTGCTGACCTGGCCGAACGTCTGGCCGCGCTCGTCGGCCATGTGGATGGAGACCGGAAAGACGATCTTGTCGCACTGGGCCGGCACCTTGGGCAGGTCGACCAGCAGGGACTCGTCGTCGCCCTCGCCCTCACCGGTGAGGTTGTCGCCGGTGTGCTCCACCGAGCCGTCCGGGCTCGTGAGCTGGTTGTAGAAGACGAACCACTCGTCCCCCATGACCCGGCCGCCGCTGCACATCAGCGCGCTGGCGTCGAGGTCGAAGTCGGCTCCGGTGGTGGAGCGCGCGTCCCAGCCGAGCCCGATCATCACCTGGGTGAGGTTCGGTGCGGCCTTGGACAGGGAGACGTTTCCCCCTTTGGCAAGAGTGACGCCCATGATGCTGGTCCCCCTCCGGGTGATGTTTCTCAGGTGGTCCTGCGCATCCGGCGCCGCACGTAAACCGTGCGGCGCCGGGCGGTGTGGCCGCGCGGGACGGCCGCGGTCCCGGGCGTGGCCGCCCGGGCGGTGTGGCCGTCTCAGACGTTCACGCCGAAGTCCTGCGCGATGCCGCGCAGGCCCGAGGCGTAGCCCTGGCCGATGGCGCGGAACTTCCACTCCGCGCCGTGCCGGTACAGCTCACCGAAGACCATGGCGGTCTCGGTGGAGGCGTCCTCCGACAGGTCGTAGCGGGCGATCTCCGCCTCGCCGGCCTGGTTGACGACGCGGATGAACGCGTTGCGCACCTGGCCGAACGACTGCTGGCGGTTCTCGGCGTCGTAGATGGAGACCGGGAAGACGATCTTCTCGATGTCGGCGGGGACCCCGGCGAGGTTGATCTTGATCTGCTCGTCGTCGCCCTCGCCCTCACCGGTGAGGTTGTCGCCGGTGTGCTCGACCGAGCCGTCCGGGCTCTTCAGGTTGTTGAAGAAGATGAAGTGCGCGTCACTGGCGACCTTGCCGCTGTTGTTCAGCAGCAGCGCGCTGGCGTCGAGGTCGAAGTCCGTACCGGTCGTGGTGCGGATGTCCCACCCCAGACCGACGATGACCGCGGTCAGGCCCGGCGCCTCCTTGGTCAGCGATACGTTGCCGCCCTTGCTGAGGCTGACTCCCACGAGTCCTCCCTTGGTGTCCTGGGGCGGGGTGCCCCGTAGTGCGTCGGATGTCGGATCAACGAGTCGATCCTAATGACGGGTTCCCGGCGGCCGCAGGCCCCGAGGCCGAAGAATCACAGGGTGTCGGGCCGGGTCACAGGGTGTCGAGCGCTTTCACGTACTCGTTCAGGTCACGGGCGTCCGGCAGACCGTTGAGGACGGTCCAGCGCACGACGCCCTCCTTGTCGATGATGAAGGTCCCGCGCACCGCGCACCCCTTGTCCTCGTCGAAGACGCCGTAGGCGCGCGAGACGTTGCCGTGCGGCCAGAAGTCGCTGAGCAGCGGGTACTCCAGGTCCTCCTGCTCGGCGAAGACGCGCAGGGTGTGGATGGAGTCGTTGGAGACGGCGAGCACCTGGGTGTCGCGGTCGGCGAACTGCGGCAGGTGGTCACGGACCTCGCACAGCTCGCCCGTGCACACGCCCGTGAAGGCGAACGGGTAGAACAGCAGCACCACGTTCTTCTGCCCGCGGAAGTCGGACAGCCGCACCGTGGCGCCGTGGTTGTCCTTGAGTTCGAAGTCGGGGGCCTTGTCGCCGGCCTGGATCGCCATCGTCGTGTTCATCCCTTCGGCGTGGATCTCTCCGACCAGCCTACGCAGGGAGTACGACAGACCGACGGACGGGCCGACGCATGACGCGACCGGCCCGCCCGGGGGTGGTTCACCGCTTGGACTTGGCCGCCTTGGGCGTCGCCAGCCGGCTGCCGCTCCAGTCCTTGCCGACGCTGACGCTCTTGGCCGCCGTCAGGCCCGCCGTGGTGGCGGCCTCCGAGATGTCGCTCGGCTCCACATAGCCCGAACGGCCGGTCTTCGGCGTGAGGAGCAGAATCGCGCCGCCTTCTTCGATGTACGTGGTGGCGTCCACCAGCGCATCCGTCAGGTCGCCGTCGTCGTCACGGAACCAGAGCACAACGGCGTCGGCCACGTCGTCGTAGTCCTCGTCGACGAGGTCGCTCTCGATGACGCCCTCAATGGCCTCGCGGAGCTCCTGGTCGACGTCGTCGTCGTAGCCGATCTCCTGGACCACCTGCCCGGGCTGGAACCCCAGCCTGGCGGCAGGGTTCGTCCGCTCCTCCGCGTGGTCCGCGGTCGCGCTCACGGGTTGCCTCCTGATCATGTCTTGGGAATAACTCGGCCACGCGCGTGCGCGCAGCATTGGCCGTAGTCCACACGGGCGGGACCGATCGCGCAAGTACCCGGCCGCACAGACCGCCGAAACGGTGACGATCCTGGCCGGGTCACCGCAACTCCAGGCACACCATCATGGCCCGTAGTGACGTACACCACACCCTTGTGCCCCATTTGGCCCTTTGGGAACCGTCTCTGTGTACGAAGACTCGAATGGACGAGCCCCATGCACACCGTACTGGTCGCGCGGATCGGATTACCTCCGGGTAGAGATGACGCCGACGGCCCCGGGGTGGACCATGGGGAACGGCGCAATCCGGGCCGTAGCGCGACGGCGGCCCGCCTCACGGCCCTCCGACAGCTAAGGAACAGCGTGGCTTCCGCATCCGATCGCAACCCGATCATCATTGGCGGCCTCCCGAGTCAGGTTCCTGACTTCGATCCCGAGGAGACGCAGGAGTGGCTCGACTCCCTCGACGCCGCGGTCGACGAGCGCGGCCGGGAGCGGGCCCGCTATCTCATGCTGCGGCTGATCGAGCGCGCCCGCGAGAAGCGCGTGGCCGTGCCCGAGATGCGCAGCACGGACTACGTCAACACGATCCCGACCCGGGCCGAGCCGTTCTTCCCGGGCAACGAGGAGATCGAACGCAAGATCCTCAACGCCACCCGCTGGAACGCCGCGGTGATGGTCTCGCGCGCGCAGCGGCCGGGCATCGGGGTAGGCGGCCACATCGCCACGTTCGCCTCCTCCGCGTCGCTGTACGACGTGGGCTTCAACCACTTCTTCCGCGGCAAGGACGAGGGCGACGGAGGCGACCAGGTCTTCTTCCAGGGCCACGCCTCCCCCGGCATCTACGCCCGCGCGTATCTGCTGGACCGGCTGAGCGAACGCCACCTGGACGGCTTCCGCCAGGAGAAGTCGAAGGCCCCGCACGCGCTGTCGTCGTACCCTCACCCGCGGCTGATGCCGGACTTCTGGGAGTTCCCGACCGTGTCGATGGGCCTCGGCCCGATCGGCGCGATCTACCAGGCGCGGATGAACCGCTACATGCACGCCCGCGACATCGCGGACACGTCGAAGTCGCACGTGTGGGCGTTCCTCGGCGACGGCGAGATGGACGAGCCGGAGTCGCTGGGCCAGCTGTCCCTCGCCGCCCGTGAGGGCCTGGACAACCTGACCTTCGTCGTCAACTGCAACCTGCAGCGCCTCGACGGACCGGTGCGCGGCAACGGCAAGATCATCCAGGAGCTGGAGTCGGTCTTCCGGGGCGCCGGCTGGAACGTGATCAAGCTGGTCTGGGACCGCACCTGGGACCCGCTGCTCGCGCAGGACCGCGACGGTGTGCTGGTCGACAGGATGAACACCACCCCGGACGGCCAGTTCCAGACGTACGCCACCGAGTCGGGCGCGTACATCCGCGACCACTTCTTCGGCGACGACCACCGGCTGCGCAAGATGGTCGAGGGGATGACCGACGACCAGATCCTGCACCTGGGCCGCGGCGGCCACGACCACCGCAAGATCTACGCGGCGTACAAGGCTGCCCTCGAGCACAAGGGCCAGCCGACGGTGATCCTCGCCAAGACGGTCAAGGGCTGGACGCTGGGCCCGAACTTCGAGGGCCGCAACGCCACGCACCAGATGAAGAAGCTGACGGTCGACGACCTCAAGCACTTCCGCGACCGGCTGCACCTGCCGATCTCCGACAAGGACCTCGAGTCCGGTCCCCCGCCCTACTACCACCCGGGCCCGGACACGGAGGAGATGCAGTACATGCACGACCGCCGCAAGTCGCTCGGCGGGTACGTGCCGACCCGGGTGGTGCGGTCGAAGCCGCTGTCACTGCCCGAGGAGAAGACGTACGCGAGCGTGAAGAAGGGCTCGGGCCAGCAGTCCATCGCGACGACCATGGCCTTCGTCCGGCTCCTCAAGGACCTCATGCGGGACAAGGAGATCGGCAGGCGGTTCGTGCTGATCGCGCCGGACGAGTACCGCACGTTCGGCATGGACTCGTTCTTCCCGAGCGCGAAGATCTACAACCCGCTCGGCCAGCAGTACGAGTCCGTGGACCGGGAGCTGCTGCTCGCCTACAAGGAGGCGCCGAACGGGCAGATGCTGCACGACGGCATCTCCGAGGCCGGCTGCACGGCCTCGCTGATCGCCGCGGGATCGGCCTACGCCACGCACGGCGAGCCGCTCATCCCGGTCTACGTCTTCTACTCGATGTTCGGCTTCCAGCGCACCGGCGACCAGTTCTGGCAGATGGGCGACCAGCTGGCGCGCGGTTTCGTCCTGGGCGCGACCGCGGGGCGCACGACGCTGACCGGTGAGGGTCTGCAGCACGCGGACGGCCACTCGCAGCTGCTGGCGTCCACCAACCCGGCGTGCGTCGCCTACGACCCGGCGTTCGGCTACGAGATCGCGCACATCGTGCAGGACGGGCTGCGCCGGATGTACGGCTCCGACGAGGAGCATCCGCACGGCGAGGACGTCTTCTACTACCTGACCGTGTACAACGAGCCGATCCAGCACCCGGCCGAGCCCGCGGACGTGGACGCGGAGGGCATCGTCAAGGGCCTGTACCGCTTCGGCGAGGGCACGGCGGGCTCCCTCCCGGCGCAGATCCTGGCGTCCGGGGTGGCGGTGCCGTGGGCGGTCGAGGCGCAGCGGATCCTCGCCGAGGAGTGGGACGTCAGGGCGGACGTCTGGTCGGCGACCTCCTGGAACGAGCTGCGGCGCGAGGCGGTGGACTGCGAGCGGCACAATCTGCTGCACCCGGAGGAGGAGCAGCGGACGCCGTACGTGACGCGGAAGCTCGCGGCGGCGCAGGGCCCGGTGGTGGCGGTGTCCGACTGGATGCGGTCGGTGCCGGACCAGATCGCGCGCTGGGTGCCGGGGACGTACCAGTCGCTGGGCGCGGACGGCTTCGGGTTCGCGGACACGCGGGGGGCGGCCCGGCGGTTCTTCCACATCGACGCGGAGTCGATCGTGGTGGCGGTGCTGACGGAACTGGCGCGGGAGGGCCACCTCGACCGGTCGGTGCTGAAGCAGGCGATCGACCGGTACCAGCTGCTGGACGTCGCCGCCGCGGACCCGGGGGTCGCGGGCGGCGACGCGTAGGGCGGAGCGCGTGGGTGAGCCCCCGGCGAAGTGCCGGGGGCTCACCCATGCCGCCGCCCCGGGTCAGAACATGCCGTAGCCCGACGAGGTCGCTCCGGCCAGGAAGACGAGGGCCAGGAGCGTGTCGATGGCGCCCAGGACGAGGGCGACCAGGGCCGGTACCGGACGGGGGCCCGTCCAGGTGCGGCCCATGGCGAGCCAGCCGCAGACGATCGCCGCCGGACCGAGGATGATCCCCAGCACGAAGAATCCGGCGACCGCGCAGATGACTCCGACGATTCCGAGCGTCGCGCGATCCTGCCCGGTCCGTGACCACGTCCGGCCACGTGAGCGGGGGTGCCTGCGCGTACCGTGTCCGAAGCTCGCCATCATCAACTCCCTGAAGGGTTGGTTGACATGGCGGGTACCCCCGCTCCGGCGGTGAATTCACGCCGTACGAGGGGCGGGAGAAGGCGCCGCGAGCGCGCTGCCCCCCTCCAGCAGCGCGCCGCGGCCGCGTCCTCCATGCCCTGCGGAGGACTTGACCCACTGTGACCTGCGGCGTCTTCCGGAGGGGAGAGATCACCGCACCGGTTCACCCTGACGAGCGAACCCGGCCACAGAACGGTCCGTCAGATGTGGCCGACGCCCGCGCCCGCCTCGGCGTTCGCACCGCGCTTGGTGAGGAACGCGACCAGCACCGCCACGGCGGCGACTCCGGCGGCGACCAGGGACGCCAGGCTCATGCCGGAGATGAAGGTGTCGTGGGCGACGTCGGTGATCTTCGCGGCGATCGCGGCGGGGGTGCCCTCGGCCACCGGCGCCACGCCGACCTGGACGGCCTCGGAGGCCTGGCCCGCCTGTTCCGGGGTGAGCGGCGGGAGTCCGGCCTTGGCCCAGTTGCCCTCGAGGTCGCTGTCCACCTTGGAGGCCATCACGGCACCGAGCACGGCCGTACCGAGGCTGCCGCCGACCTGCATCGCGGCCTGCTGGAGACCGCCGGCGACGCCGGACAGCTCCAGCGGCGCGTTGCCCACGATGACCTCGGTGGCGCCGACCATGACGGGGGCGAGTCCGAAGCCGAGGAGGGCGAACCAGAGCGACATCACACCGCTTCCGGTGTCCGTCTCCAGCGTCGACATGCCGTACATGGCCAGTGCCGTGAACGCCATGCCGCCGGCCAGCGGGATGCGCGGACCGACCTTGGTGATCATCACGCCGGCGAGCGGGGAGCCGACGATCATCATGCCGGTGAGCGGGAGCAGGTGCAGACCGGCGTCGACCGGGCTCATGCCGTGCACGTTCTGCAGGTAGAAGGTGACGAAGAACAGCCCGCCCATGAACGCGATGGCCATCAGGACCATCAGTACGACACCGGCGGACAGCGGCACGGAACGGAACAGTGCCAGCGGGATCAGCGGCTCCTTGACCTTCGTCTCCCAGACCGCGAAGGCCGCGAAGCCCGCGACCGAGGCGAAGACGAAGCCCCAGGTGCTGCCGGCGCCCCAGCCCCACTCCGGAGCCTTGATCAGGGCCCACACGAGGCAGAACATGGCGCCGGAGAGCAGGGCGATGCCGAGCAGGTCGAAGGAGCGCGGGGCGTTCTTCGCACGGTGGTCGAGCAGGATCCACGCGCCGAGGGCGACGGCGAGGACGCCGACCGGCACGTTGATGAAGAACACGGACTGCC
>Ga0247820_10001668_pt1 | contig 12474 bp, 10 predicted proteins | sample 13C_Glucose_Day1_2_FD_192480 | JGI IMG/M metagenome (GOLD analysis project Ga0247820, IMG submission 192480) | Soil microbial communities from agricultural site in Penn Yan, New York, United States - 13C_Glucose_Day14 | ecosystem: Environmental > Terrestrial > Soil > Agricultural land | place...
GTCCGCCGCCGCGGCGCCGGACAAGGCCGGGGGCACGCCGCCGACGGCGCTGCCCGAAGTGCTGGTGAAGCTGCCGCCTGGCGCCGACACCGAGACCGTGCGTGCTGCGATCGAGGAAGCCAAGGCCACCATCCGCGAAGCCATCGACGATGCCAACGAAGCGGCGCGCGATGCGGCCCGGGAGGCGGCCGACGCCGCCCGCGAGGCTGCCGACGGATTCCCCCGGGTGCGCGTGCGCCAGGTGGCGATCGGCGGCTTCCTCGACGAGCTCGCGCTGCTGTGGATCGTGGCGTCGTCGATCGTGAAGATCACCTACAAGGGCCGGCTGCAGGCCGAGGTGCGCGCCGCGCAGGCCACCGAGACGGCCGAGGCCGAGCAGCTGAAGCGCCAGGTGGTGGAGGCGCGCATGGCGGCCATGCAGGCGCAGGTCGAGCCGCACTTCCTCTTCAACACGCTGGCATCGATCGACCATCTCATCGAGACCGATCCCCCACGCGCCAGCACGATGCAGAAGAACCTGATCGCGCTGCTGCGGGCGAGCATGCCCACGATGCGCGAGGCCAACGCCGAGGGCGTGCGCGACCTGGGCCGCGAGATGGCGGTGATCCGGCCCTACATCGAGATCCTGAAGGTGCGCATGGAAGAGCGGCTGCACCCGGTCATCGACGTGCCCGAGGGCCTGCTCTCGGCCGAGTTCCCGCCGATGATGATCCAGAGCCTGGTCGAGAACGCGGTCAAGCACGGCCTCGAGCCGAAGGCCGAAGGCGGAACGCTCACGGTGCGCGCGCAGATCGTGCACGGGAAGCTCGCGATCACCGTGGCCGACACCGGCCTCGGCTTCGGCCGCGCGGCCACCGCGGGCACTGGCGTGGGCCTGGCCAATATCCGCGAGCGGCTGCGGCTGCTCTACGGCAGCAAGGCCACGCTCACGGTGTCGCCGAACGAGCCGTCGGGCACCGTCGTGACGGTCACGGTGCCCTACAGCGCCCGCACGCGCGACGACGACACCCCCGCCGGGGCCTCGGCGTGAAACGCGCCGCACGCAACCTGCTGCTGCTGATGCTCGCCGGCGCCGTGCTGGCGGCGATGGCCAGCGCCGCCGCGCTCGTCTGGGGCATTCCGTACGAGCACATCACGGTCGTGATCGATGGCAAGCGCATCGAGCTGCCGCCGCTCGGCCCGGGCCACTGGCTCGTGGCGAGCGTGGTCGTGCTGCTGGTGCTGGCGGTGCTCGCGGTGGTCGTGCCACTGGCGATCGCGTTCGGGCTGGCCGCGCCCCTGGGGCTGCTGGCGCTGGCGCTGATCGCCTTCGCAGTGCTCGCGGCCGTAGCGCTGTCGCCGGTCCTGTTGCTCGGCTGGCTGATGTGGCGGATCGGCCGGCGGCCGGGCACCGGCACGCCGCCCGCGCCGCACACCGCGCCGTAGACTCGGCGGATGAGCGAGACCCCTCCCGTCACCGCCGTCATCGCCGACGACGAACGCCTGATGCGCGAGCAGCTTCGCGCGCGACTCACCGAGGCCTGGCCCGAGCTGCAGATCGTCGCCGAGGCAAAGAACGGCGCCGAGGCCGTGGCGCTCGTCGACGAGCACCGGCCCGACCTCGCCTTTCTCGACATCCGCATGCCCGGGCTCACGGGCGTGGACGCCGCACGGCAGATCGCACAGCTCGACTGGCCCGACGACCAGCCCCTGCCGGAGATCGTCTTCATCACGGCCTACGACCAGTACGCCGTCGAGGCGTTCGAGCAGGGCGTGGCCGACTACGTGCTGAAGCCCGCCGAGCGGGAGCGGCTGCAGCTCACGGTGCAGCGCCTGAAGAAGCGCCTGGCGCTGCGCGCCTCCCCCGAGGGCGGCGCGCCGCCCGGCGCGCCACTGCAGCAGCTGCTGCACCGGCTCGCCACCGGCATGGGCAACGCGCCGACCTACCTGCGCTGGATCCAGGCCACGGTGGGCTCCACGATCCAGATGATCCCGGTCGAGGAGGTGCTGTTCTTCATCAGCGACGAGAAGTACACGCGCGTGCAGACCGCGCAGCTCGAGGCGCTGATCCGCAAGCCCATCAAGGAGCTCGTCGACGAGCTCGATCCGCAGGCGTTCTGGCAGATCCACCGGTCCACGCTCGTGAACACCACGCACATCTCCGGCGTCTCGCGCGACCTGCGCGGACGCCAGCTCGTGAGCGTGAAAGGCCACCCCGAAAAGCTCGAGGTGAGCCGCACCTACACGGGCCTCTTCAAAGGGATGTAGCGGCCGCCTTGGCGGCGAGCTGCTCGCGCAGCTTCTTCAGCCGCTCGCGCGGGTCTTCCTTCGCGCCGCCGCCCTCGTGCAGCTTCATCTCGGCGATGAAGCGGCTCGGCACGCCGGCCACGATCTCGCGGCCGCGCTTGCGCCGGCGCAGCGTGCTCAAGGCGAGCGTCGTGCGCGCACGCGTGATGCCCACGTACATGAGACGCCGCTCTTCCTCGAGCCGAGCCGCCGTCATGTCGTCGCCCTCGCTGCGAAACGGCAGCAGGCCCTCGTTGACGCCCACGAGCATCACGTGCGGCCACTCCAGGCCCTTGGCCGCATGCAGCGTGGACAGCGTGACCACGTCCTGCTGGTCGCCGCGCTCGGCCAGGCTGATGATCACGCTGATCGTCTGCGCCACCTGCAGCACGCTCTGCTTCGCGGTCTCGAAGGTGCCGCCCTCCTGCGTGAGCTCGCCGCCGCAGCGCCGGGCGATCCAGTCGACGAAGTCCAGCACGTTGCTCCAGCGTGCGGCGGCCAGCTTCTCGGTCTCCTCGCCGTCGTGCAGGTGCTGCTCGTAGCCGATGTCCTTCAGCCAGCCCAGCAGCAGCGCCTTCGCGTCCTCCGCGCCCTCGGTGTGGCGTGCGCGATGCTCGAGGTCGTTCACGAAGCGGCCGAACTCGTGCAGCGATCCCACGGCCTTCGCGCCGAGCGCGGTGCCCAGGCTGTCGGCGAACAGCGCCTCGAACAGGCTCGTCTTCCAGCGCCCCGCGAACTCGCCGAGCTTGGCCAGCGTCTGGTGGCCGATGCCGCGCTTGGGCGTCGTGACCGCGCGCAGGAAGGCCGGGTCGTCGTCCTGGTTGACGAGCAGGCGCAGCCACGCGCACAGGTCCTTGATCTCGGCGCGGTCGAAGTAGCTCTGCCCGCCCGACACCTTGTACGGAATCTGCGCGGCGCGCAGCTTCTGCTCGAACACGCGCGCCTGGTGGTTGGCGCGGTAGAGCACCGCGAAGTCGGCGAACTTCACCTGCCCGCCCTCGGCGCGGCGCGACTGGATCCACGCCACGGCCCGCTCGGCCTCGTGCTCCTCGCCGTCGCACTCGATCAGCCGCACCGGCTCGCCGTCGCCGTGCTCGCTCCACAGCTTCTTCTCGAAAAGCTTCGGGTTCGCCGCGATCACGTGGTTGGCCGCGCGCAGGATGGCGCCGGTGGAGCGGTAGTTCTGCTCCAGGGGAATCACCTTCAGCTTCGGGTACTCCTGCGGCAGCCGCTTCAGGTTGTCCACCGTCGCGCCGCGCCAGCCGTAGATGCTCTGGTCGTCGTCGCCCACCGCCGTGAACGGCGTGCGCTCGCCCACCAGCAGCTTCAGCAGCTCGTACTGCACGGCGTTGGTGTCCTGGTACTCGTCCACCAGCACGTGGCGGAAGGTGTCCTGCCACTTCGCGCGCGCCTGGGCATCGCGCTGCAGCAGCTTCACCGGCAGGCCGATCAGGTCGTCGAAGTCGACCGCCTGGTAGGCCGCGAGCCGCTCCTCGTAGCGCTGCATCACGCGCGCGGCCACGCGCTCGTCGTCGTCCTGCGCCGCGCGCGAAGCGCCCTCGGCATCCAGCCCCTGGTTCTTCCACAAGCTGATGGCCCATTGCCAGTGGCGCGCCTGCTTCGCGTCGGTGGTGCCGCCGGCATCGCGCAGCACGCCGAGCACGTCGTCGCTGTCGAGGATGGAGAACTGCTCCTTCAGCCCGAGCCGCGAGCCGTCGGCGCGCAGCAGCCGCACGCCCAGCGAGTGGAAGGTCGAGACGACGAGATCCTTCGCCGCGCGCGAGCCGACGAGGCCCTTCGCGCGCTCGCGCATCTCCTGCGCCGCCTTGTTCGTGAACGTGATGGCGGCGATCTGGCGCGGCTCCAGCCCCGCCTGCAACAGCCGGGCGATCTTGTGCGTGATCACGCGCGTCTTGCCCGAGCCCGCGCCGGCGAGCACGAGGCAGGGTCCGGCGAGGTGGTGCACGGCCTCGAGCTGCGCGGGGTTCAGGGTGTCTGCCATCGGAGCGGCGCATCATATCGGCCGCCTCGCCGCGCGACTGTGCTAGACACGCGGCGATGACCACTCGCCGCCAACTGCTTCACTCGTTTGCCGCGGCCACGCTCGGCGGGCCTGCCATCCTCCGCCACGCCCGCGCACAGTCCGTGCAGAGCTTCTCGCTCGGCGTCGCGTCCGGCCACCCGCGGCCCGACGGCATGGTGCTCTGGACCCGACTCACCGGCGCGCATCTGCCGGGCGCCGCCGACGTGGCGTGGGAGGTGGCCCACGACGAGACTTTCACGCGCATCGCGGCGCGCGGCGTCGAGCGCGCCGAAGCCGAGTGGGCACACAGCGTGCATGCCGAGCCGTCCGGGCTCGAGCCCGGGCGCTGGTACTGGTACCGGTTCAGCGCGCTCGGCGAGCGCAGCCCGCCCGGCCGCACGCGCACCGCGCCGGCGCCCGATGCCGCCGCGAGGCTCGAGTTCGCCATCGCGAGCTGCCAGCGCTGGGATCACGGCCACTACGCTGCGTGGCGCGACGTCGCCGCGCAGAACCTGGATCTCGTGCTCTTCCTCGGCGACTACATCTACGAGTACCCCTACGTGCCGGGACGTGTGCGCGCGCACCGCGGCGGCGTCGCAGTCACGCTCGCCGACTACCGCGACCGCCACGCCCTCTACAAGAGCGACCCGCTGCTGCAGGCCGCCCATGCCGCCGCGCCGTGGCTCATGGTGTGGGACGACCACGAGGTCGCGAACGACTACGCGGGCCTGACGGGAGAACGCCTGCAGCCCAATTTCGGCGAGCAGCGCAGCGCCGCCTACCGCGCCTACTGGGAGCACCTGCCGTTTCCGAAATCCGCCCGCCCGCGCGGCCCCGACATGCGCATCGTGGGCCGCACGGACTGGGGCGCACTCGTCCGCGTGCACCTGCTCGACGGCCGCCAGCATCGCGACCCGCAGGCGTGCCCGCGATTCGGCCGCGGCGGCTCGAACACCGTGTCCGCCACCGACTGCCCGTCGCTCGCGAACCCGCGCCGCTCGATGCTCGGCGCCGAGCAGGAGCGCTGGCTCGAAGATGGCTGGGACACGACCCGCCCCTGGAACCTCGTGGCGCAGCAGACCCTGCTGGCGCGCTTCGCCTGGACCGGCGACGGCGCCGCCCCCACCGTCTGGACAGACGGCTGGAGCGGCTACCCCGCCGCCCGCGAGCGCCTGCTCGCAGGCGTCGCGCAGCGCAAGCTGCCCGGCGTCGTCGTGCTGGGCGGGGACGTGCACGCGAACTACGTCGCCGACCTCCAACTCGACGCCGGCGGCTCGCGCGCGCCGGTGGTCGCCACCGAGTTCTGCGGCACCTCCATCTCCAGCCGCTCCGGCCGGCACGCGCGCATCGCCGCCGCACTCCCGTTCAACCCGCACGTGCACTACGGCCGCGGCGACCAGCGCGGCTACGTCCGCTTCTCGCTCGATGGCAACGCGCTGCAGGCCCAGTTGCGCGTGGTCGACGACGTCGAGAACCCGGCCAGCCCCGTTCGCACCGCCGCCGGTTTTACGGTCGAACACGGCCGTCCGGGAATCATGAGGTAGCACCCCTCTCGAGCGGACACCGCGAATCCGGCTCCGCCGGTCCGCCGGTGTCGCCCCCTTGGGGGGAGGCGGCAGGAGGCCGCTTCGGGGGGTCCACATCCACATGCAGGCGATCCTCGGCGTCACCGCTGCTGGCCGTCTACCTCGTGTCGGGGGCGCGCTGGGTCGGCGCGCCGCTGTCGACGTTCCACGTCACCGTGCTCACGCTGGCCCCGGCGCTGCCGAGCGCGAGCAACGTGTCGCTGCTGGCCGAGCGCTACGGCGCCGACAACGGTCGCATCGCGCGCGTCATCCTCACCTCGACCGCGCTCGCCTTCGTCACCTTCACGCGCCTGGCCTGGACGCTCGGCGTGCGCTGAAGTGCTTTCAGGCGCTGGCGAACCGGCGCATCATCGTGGCGCTGGAGGGCCATGCCATGAAGCTTCGAGGTTCCTGCCACTGCGGCGCCGTCCGCTTCGCGCTCGACTCGCACGAGGCCAGCCCCTACATGCGCTGCTACTGCTCCATCTGCCGCAAGACGGCCGGCGGCGGCGGCTACGCGATCAACCTCGGCGGCGACCACCGCACGCTCGAGGTCGAGGGACGCGACAGCCTGTCCGCCTACAGCGCGCGCATGGCCGATGGCAGCACCAGCCCGGCCCAGCGGCACTTCTGCAAGCACTGCGGCAGCGCACTGTGGGTGTGGGACCCGCGCTGGCCCGACCTCGTGCACCCGCACGCGTCCGCGATCGACAGCGAGCTGCCCGCGCCGCCGAGCAGCACGCACATCATGCTCGGCTCGAAAGCCGGCTGGGCGGCGGTGCAGTCCGGGCCGAAGGACGAGCGCTTCGACGAATACCCCACCGAATCGCTGGCGCAGTGGCACGAGCGCATGGGCCTGGCGAAGTAAGGCCGCTCCCTCGTCAGATCGTCATCGGGTCGACGTCGATCGCCCAGCGCAGCACTCCCTTGTGCGCGGCGCGCAGCGCATGCAGCTGCGGCAGCCAGGCGGCGAGCAGGCGCTGAAGCGCCACGCGGGAGCGCGACTCCACGAGCATCTGCAGCCGCTCGACGTCGGCCACGCGCGACACCGGGGGTGGCACCGGCGGGTACACCATCGCGCCGCCTGCCTCGGGCAGCCCGTGCGCTGCCGCCGCGGCGTCGCGCAGGAACGCCTCCGCGCTGGCCACCTCGCGCGCCTCGGCCCGCAGCAGCGCCAGGTGCGAGAACGGCGGCAGCCCAGCGCTCAAGCGCTCCTGAAGCTGCCCGTCAGCGAACTGGGCGTAGTCGTGCCGGCCGAGCGCAGCGTAGAGCGCGTGCCGCGGATGCCAGGTCTGGATCCACACCTCGCTGCGCGCCGCGATGCCGGCGTCGCGCCCCGCCCGCCCCGCCGCCTGCATCAGCAGCGCGAACAGCCGCTCCGGCGCGCGGAAGTCGCTCGCGAACAGCGCGGCGTCCGGGTTGACCGCGGCCACGAGCGTGATGCGCCGGAAGTCGTGTCCCTTGGCCACCATCTGCGTGCCCACGAGGACGTCCACCTCGCCGGCATGCACGGCCGCCAGCCGCGCCTGCAGCGCCCCCTTGGCCCGCGTGCTGTCGGCGTCGATGCGCGCGAGGCGGGCATCGGGCAGCGCCAGCGCCAGCTGCTCCTCCAGCCGCTCGGTGCCCCGGCCGATGGGCTGGATGTCCAGGTTGCCGCACTCGGGGCAGGCCCGCGGCACGCGCTCGGCCAGCCCGCAGTGGTGGCAGCGCAGCGAGCGGTCGCCCTTGTGGAACACGCGCCAGGCGCTGCAGTGCGGGCAGCCGCTCTTCCAGCCGCAGGCCGTGCAGTGCAGCACCGGCGCATAGCCGCGACGGTTGAGGAACACCAGGCTCTGTTCGCCGGCCCCGACGCGCAGCGCGAGCGCCTCCACGAGGGCCGGCGCCAGCGCCGCCGGCCCCTTCGCGGGCGGCAGCGTGTTCATGTCCACCATGCGCAAGCGCGGCAGCGCCCCGCCGCCGATGCGGTGCTCGAGCGCCACGCTGCGATAGCGCTGCTCGCGCGCGCGCTGCCAGCTCTCCAGCGACGGCGTGGCCGATCCCAGCAGCACCGCCGCCTGCTCCAGTCGCCCGCGGTACACCGCCAGGTCGCGCGCCGAATAGCGCGCGCCCTCCTGCTGCTTGTAGGAGGGGTCGTGCTCCTCGTCGACCACGATCAGCCCGAGCCGCGGCAACGATGCGAACACCGCCAGCCGCGTGCCGAGCACCAGATCGGCGCGCCCGAGGTGCGCGAGCAGCCAGTGGCGCAAGCGCTGGGCCGGCGTGAGCCCGCTGTGCAGCGTCACGAGCACGCGCCCCGCGAAGCGCTCGGCGAAGCGCGCCTCGAGCTGCGGCGTGAGGTTGATCTCCGGCACCAGCACGAGCACCTGCCGGCCGGCTTCCAGCACGCGCGACGCCGCGTGCAGGTAAACCTCGGTCTTGCCGCTGCCGGTGACGCCGTGCAGCAGCGTCGTGCCGGCGCCGGCGGCCTCGATCTGCGCCAGCGCCGCGCGCTGCTCGTCGTTCAATGCCGGCGGCGTGTCCGGCTCGGCCGGCAGCGCCTTGAACGTCGCCAGCCGCAAGACCCGCTTGGCCAGGCCGGCCGCATCGAGCCGGCGCAACTCCGGCGGCAGCACCGACAGCGCCACCTCGCCCACGCCACGCTGGTAGTACTCGGCGGCAAAGTCGACCAGGGCGCGCCACGAGGCCGACAACGGCGGCATCGCGTCGTGGGCCTGGCCGACCGGCTTCAGCGCCTCGGGAGATGCCTGCGCGGGCGCCTCGTCCCACACGATCCCGGCCACCTCGCGACGGCCGAGCGGCACCCGAACGAGGGTGCCGGGCGCGAGCAGCCGCGACACGAGGTAATCGAGCGGCTCGACCAGCCCGGCGTGTTGCGGCGTGTCTACAGCGACCCGGACGACGAGCGTCTCAAGCGGCGCGTCGTCCATGGGTTTGCGAGCGGATTCTCCGGAGAATTTCAACAACGCGACCTAAGTCCATGATTCGAAACAACTTTGCAACCTGTCCACGCGTCCTGTGGACAACTTTGTGGGAAACCACCCGCAAGACGCGCTAAACGCCTGATCCGCCTTGTGTCGCCTTGCTTTGCCCAATCCGAAGGCACGGTTTGGCGCTCAACAAAATCAATGACTTACGCGCCACTAGGGAAAACCTGATGGCAGCCCGGGACGGCCAACATGGGGCCGAGGCATATCGCCGGGTTTGGGGATAAGTCAAGCTCTTAACGATTACTTACCGTGCCGCATCGCCGCCGAGTGGGCATGAACTTCGTCAACGAGCGCCGCAACGGCCTCGGGCGGCGTGTGCTGGCTGATGCCGTGGCCGAGGTTGAAAACATGCCCCGCCCACCGCCCGTCCGTCCCCTGCGGCGGCCCGAAGCGGTCGAGCACCCGCCGCGCCTGCGCGCGCACCGTGTCGGCCGGCGCAAACAGCACGCACGGATCGAGGTTGCCCTGCAGCGCGACGCGGTCGCCCACCCGGGCGCGCGCGTCCGCGAGATCCACCGTCCAGTCGACGCCGACCACGTCGGCGCCGGCGCCGGCGATCTCGTCGAGCCAGGCTCCGCCGCCCTTCGTGAACACGATGCTGGGAATGCGCTGGCCGGACTGCTCGCGCGCGAGACGCGTGAGCACTCGCTTCGTGTAGGCGAGGCTGAATTCCTGGAAGGCACCGTCCGCGAGCACCCCGCCCCACGAGTCGAAAACCATCACCGCCTGGGCGCCGGCGCGGATCTGCTCGTTCAGGTAGTGCGCCACCGCCTCCGCGGTCACGGCGAGCATGCGGTGCATCAGGTCGGGCCGGCCATACATCAGGCTCTTGACGAGCCGGTAGTCGTCCGATCCCCCGCCCTCCACCATGTAGCACGCCAGCGTCCACGGGCTGCCGGCGAAGCCGATCAGCGGCACGCGACCGCCGAGCGCGCGGCGGATCGACGCCACGGCATCGAACACGTAGCGCAGGCGCGCCATGTCGGGCACCTCGAGCGCAGCGACGGCGGCTTCGTCGCGCACCGGGTTCGCGAACCGCGGGCCCTCCCCGGCCGCGAAGCTCAAGCCCAGGCCCATCGCGTCTGGCACGGTGAGGATGTCGGAGAAGAGGATGGCGGCGTCGAGCGGATATCGCTCCAGCGGCTGCAGCGTCACCTCGGTCGCGAACTGCGGGTTCGTGGCCAGGCCCATGAAGCTGCCGGCGCGCGAGCGCGTCGCGTTGTACTCCGGCAGGTAGCGCCCGGCCTGGCGCATCAGCCAGACGGGCGTGTGCGGCGTCGGCTGGCGCAGGCAGGCGCGCAGGAAGGTGTCGTTGTCGAGGGGCGCGAACATCGCCGCATTATCGGCGGGGGCAAACGGTGCCATCGGCACCGGCTGGCCCTCTACCACCGGCGGTCGTCCACCGGGCCGTCCTGCCAGGGCGCGTCGTCGAGCCAGCGCTGCACCACGTCGCCCGCGTCGGCGCCGCGCGCGGCCAGCCAGACCAGCTCCGGCGGGGCGACGCGCGCGCCGTGGCGCGCGAGCGGCAGGCGCCGCGCCAGCTCGACGACGACCTCCGCCACCTTGGCCGGGCGCACCGGCTGGTCGCGCTGCGGCACCATCCAGTGCAGCTGCGAGAGCATCGCATCGGCGACCCGCTGCGGCCAGGCCGCCGCGCGCCGCCGCGCCTGCGGCCGCGCCGAGCGCACGATCACGAGCTGGTCGAAACCCAGGGATGCCACGGCCTGCTCGTCGAGCGACGCCAGGCCCGCCTTCAGCGCCGCCGGCAGCAGCGCCGGTGCGTGCGGCAGCACGACGAGCAGGTAGCGCACGCCGCAATCGCGAAGCACCGCGGCAAGCGCCGGCAACTGCTCCGGCGAGGGCCGGTGGAACGCCGCCTCGCGGCCGTGAATCCCGCGCTCCCGATCGAAGATCACGAGCGCCGTGTCGGCGCTCAGCGATCCGGGGCCCAGCGCGACTCGAGACACCGGTTCGAAGCCTTGCATGGCCGGCGCGACCGGCGTGTCGACGAGCACCTGCACGCGGCCGAACACGACGAGCGCGCGTTCGAGCACCGCCGCGCCGAGCGAACCCGCCGCGCCCACCACCACCGCGCCGCGCCGCGCCGCGACAGGCGTGGCGCGAGGGCCGGCACGCAGGGCCTGTTGCAACAGCGACATGCAGTCACGGTAGCATGCCGGGTCCACTGATCTGGAGATCCCGCATGCGCATCCCACCCTGGAATTCCTGGCTAGCCGCCTTCGCAGCCGCTTTCTTGCTGAGCGGCTGCGGCTACAACCAGTTCCAGCAGCTGGACGAACAGGTCAAGGCCGCCTGGTCCGAGGTGCTCAACCAGTACCAGCGCCGGGCCGACCTCATCCCCAACATCGTCGAGACCGTGAAGGGCCAGACGAACTTCGAGCAGGAGACGCTCACGAAGGTCGTCGAGGCGAGGTCGAAGGCGACGAGCGTGCAGGTCACGCCCGAGACGCTGAACGACCCGGCCGCCTTCAATCGCTTCCAGCAGGCGCAGGGCGAGCTGTCGAGCGCGCTGTCGCGCCTGATGGTGGTGGTCGAGCGCTACCCCGAGCTGAAGGCCAACCAGGCTTTCCAGGACCTGCGCGTGCAGCTCGAAGGCACCGAGAACCGCATCACCGTGGCGCGCAACCGCTACATCCAGACCGTCGCCTCGTACAACACGCTCGCGCGCAGTTTCCCGAACAACATCACCGCGATGATCTTCAACTACGAAGTCAAGCCGACCTTCACCGTGGCCGACGAAGCCGCGGTGTCGCGTCCGCCCGCGGTCAACTTCGACAAGCCGGCCTCGAAGTAGCGCCCCCCGGATGCGCCGCTGGTTGCTCGTCCTCGCCTGCGCGGCCCTGTGGCTCGTCGCCGCGCCGCTGCGGGCGCAGGACGTCCTGCCGGTGCCGGCGCTGGGCGCCCGGGTCATCGACCAGACGAACACCCTCGGCGAGGCGCAGCGCTCGGCGCTCGAGGCCAAGCTGGCCGCCTTCGAGGCCGAGGCCGGCACGCAGATCGTCGTGCTGATGGTGCCGACCACGCAGCCGGAAGACATCGCGTCCTACGCGCAACGCGTCGGCGACACCTGGAAGATCGGCCGCCGCGATGTCGGCGACGGGCTGCTGCTGGTGGTGGCCAAGAACGACCGCCGCGTCTTCATCGCCACCGCGAAGGCGCTCGAAGGCGCGGTGCCCGACCTCGCCGCGCGGCAGATCATCGAGCGCGCCATCGTGCCGGCCTTTCGCGCCGACAACTACGCGGGCGGCATCGACGCCGCCGTGGACCAGCTCATCGCCCGCATCAAGGGCGAGAACCTGCCGGTGCCGTCCGCGGCGCGCAGCGAAGCGCGCGAGGGGCTCCAGTGGGAAGAGCTCGCGATGTTCTTATTCATCGGCGTGCCGATCCTCGGCAGCGTGCTGAAGGGTGTGCTGGGCCGCAAGCTGGGCAGCGTGGCCACCGCCGGCGCGGCGGGCGCCTTCGGATGGTGGTTCAGCGCGAGCCTGATCCTCGCGGGCATCGCGGGCATCGTCGCGCTGCTGCTCGTCGGCGTGATGGGGGTCGGCGGCGGGCGCGGCCTCGGCCGGCGGGGCGGCCCGCCCATCATCTGGGGCGGCGGCGGTGGCGGATGGGG